>Ga0082207_1001445_pt1 | contig 11271 bp, 9 predicted proteins | sample LakMenEpi10Aug09_FD_71540 | JGI IMG/M metagenome (GOLD analysis project Ga0082207, IMG submission 71540) | reverse complement strand
TAGCGTATGCATTGAACTTCCAGGCTCCTTTAGTGGAGGAGTCCGATATTTCTTGTCCGAGTAGGGGAAAAGGCAGAAATCCTACTGCAGCGGTGACCCAACAAAAAATTCTCTGTATAAAAAAGTGTGAGTTTTTCAATATTGTATATCGTTTGAGGTGGCTGTGGTTAAGCCTTTTCTCACTTCCTACTAAACGAGTACCCAAATTTAAATCCGAACCATACTGGCCAGAATCCATTATTGTTCAGGTGCGGGTTCACCGACACGCCCCACATGATCCCACCGTCTTTCGGCTGCCTGCGGTATCCCATGGTGAAATTTGCGATAAGAGAGTTCTTGGCGCTGACGTTCAATCCGGCAATATTCAATGGGTATGGGTCTGTTGTGCCACCGGACCATCCCCACCGGTCGTTGGTGTCAAAGTGTAAAAATGTGGCACCTACACCCATCTCAAAAAAATCTTTATTGTCTTTAGTCAGTAACCAGTTCATCCCGATCGGTACTGTGATCACCTTTTCAAAATCGCTCGTGTACCCACCCAACCCGAATTTCAGACCGATACCATCGGTTGCTTTTTTCAATCGGCTCTCATAAACAGCTGTGAAAGCCAATCCATTTCCGCCCAGCTCTACATACAAATTTTGCCGGGGCTTTGCTTCAGGGTATTTAGAAATAACCGTTTGGGCAACTAACGAAGATTGATAGATTGAGGCTATCAGTAGCATTGATATGAATAGGCGCAGCATGGTTATATATAATTTTGTGCAAATTAATCAGTGCGCCTATTACTCACAAGCCGGAATTCAACTAAGCTGAAGGACGTACTTGCTGATGGCGTTGTTAAAAACAAAAGCCACCCGATCGGGTGGCTTTGAATGGTTGTACTGCTTTTTTATTGTGCAGTGAGTGTCAGGTTGAGGGTTCCAGCCGGCAACCCACCACCAGCGGCTGTGTCTTGCTTGAGTACAAGCGTGGTCGCTGACAATGAGACAATATCCCAGGTTTCACCAATAATTGTAAGTTTCGTTTCATTGTTGGTGAATGACCAATTTCCAGTTTCTACGATCTGTGGATCTGTAGGATCGCATTTGGTAGCACCTTCATCAACAGTATAGGTGCCGGCGCTTTGAATTTTGATGATATTGTCTTTCTCACAGGCATCTATTTGGCCCAATACATCAACGGTTCCAATAGGAGCCGGAAAAACAGCTGTCATAGCAGTTACTTTCCAGTTTCGGGATATCAGTTCTGTTTTAGTCGGTGGCGGTGGATCGTCTTTCTGACAACCGGTAAATATCAACAGGCTCAAGAGAGCTAAGGAGAGCATTCGTATTTGCATAGAATAAAAGTTTGATGATAAAGATAAATAAAAAAGCCCCCCGAATAGGGGGGCTTGACGAAAGTCAATTTAAGTAGATCAGAACTTGAATCCGATGCGCAGGAACAGTCGGCGACCGTTTCCACCCATTTGAACGGCATCCCAAGGTCCGCCAGTCTCATTATTGTACGCCCAATCTTCAGCACCTTTAACAGCCCCCAGATCAGGGTGCACGTTCAACACGTTATCGATACCGAAGGAGAGGGTGTATTTCTTCCAAAAAGGCATCATGGCATAGATATCAGTTACCACTTTACCGGCATAGATATACTGATCTGCAACATTACCGCTACCATTATTCAATGGTACAGTTGGGTTGATGCCCAGACCGTCTTGTCCGTAACCGAACAGACTGATCTCCCCGAAGTAAGTTACCCGGGTACCGAGTGTGAGTGACTTGCGTCCGTATTCAAGGTTCAATGAACCTTTCATGTTTGGAGCGGAAGCCAGGATGAAAGCTTGCTCACGATCGCTGAGGAAAGTCTGTTGCAGGAAAGTGGAACCGCTCAGTCCGGCAGGCACATTGATCTTATCAATGCTCATGTGCTGGTAGTTACCGGCAAACAATACATGCAATTTGTTTTCACCCATTTTCTTGGTATAGTCAATAATGACATCCACACCGGCGTTGGTGGTATTCACGGCGTTCGCAAAGAACTGAGCGTAGCTCACATTCAAGGAAGCCATTTGGGCGCGCAGAGAAGGACTCAATGCCGGGTCGCTACCATCGAACTGTCCACTTAACACCACGCGGTCACGAATTTTCGTGATGTATCCGTCCACGGTTACACTGAGGTTGCTTTTCGGACTCCAGATCAATCCCGCAGCACCACTCAAACTCTTTTCTTGCTTCAGCGCAGGAATGCCTGCGGCAGCAGCCAGTGAGCTGTAGTTGGGCGCAATCTTTACCTCTGCGATATTGCCACCCTGAACGGTTGTGAACGTAGAGCTGAAGTTCATTTGCTGCAAAGAAGGAGCACGGAAGCCGGTGCTGACCGATCCGCGCAGTTTCACTTTCTTGCTAGCCTCGTAACGAGTTGCGAATTTGTAATTGTGTGTGAAACCGAAATCACTGTAGTTCTCCATACGAGCAGCGAGATTCATCATCCACTTGGAAGTGACATCAAATTCTGCATCACCATAAACGCCCAGAACATTGCGTTTGGCATCTACTTCATCCGCCAGCTGATAGCCGGGGAATCCCTGTGCGCCAGTGGCTTTGGTGTCATCGTAATTGCGGTAGGAAGCTTCCTCTCCGGCAAAGATTTTGTAATTCTCCATTCTGTATTCAACACCCAATCCCAAGTTGAAATTCTTGGCGAACGTGCGGTTGAAATTCAGGTTGGTTGTATTCTGGAGATAAGAAAATCCACCATCGTCAAAATGACGTTGTGCATCTCCCTGAGAAGCATTAAAGGTTTTATCACCGAAGAAATGGAAATTGTTACGTCCGGTGGTATTGCTCAGATCCCATCCCCAAGAACCGAAAGCAACGCCTTTCGCACCGGCAGTAGCCGATACATCGTTGATCTTGGTTTGGATATGCGGGCTGTACCAAGTTTCGCCACTGCTAGATCGACGCATGATCGACTCCACGAAGATCAGGTTGCCGTTGGCATCTGTGGGGAAACGGTCGGGGCGAGCAGAGAAGTTGCGGGTGAATGCATAAGCATCTGACGCACGGCTATTCTGACTACCGAAGGAATAGATCGTTGTTTTCCCTTTTGTAGGCAATTCAAAATTGTAGAAGGTGCTGAAGCTGTTCAGTCCGGCATCACCATGACCGCGACGATAAACGTTCAAAGGCAGCGCGTCATCCAATACTTGGCGGAATGTTTTCGCCGAGCTGGTTCCTTCGAACGTGAGGTTCAGGAATCCACCTTTGTTGCCCATCGGAACACCAAAGTTCACGTTGGCATTCAATCCACGACCATCGAGCTTCTTGCCGTACTCATAATCAGTTTGCAAGCTCTCTTCGAAGGCGGTATTGTAGGTCGGATCGTAGTATCCGCTCATGCCGATCGAGCCAGTGATCTGGTTGATAGACTTTTTAGTGACGATGTTGATCACACCGGCGATGGCATCTGAGCCATATTGGGCAGAGGCGCCATCACGCAGAATCTCTACGCGGTCGATCGCTGAAGCAGGCAATGAGTTGAGATCGGTACCGGAGTTGCCGCGTCCGCGGGTTCCGAATACAGCCACAAATGCTGTTTGGTGGCGGCGCTTACCGTTCACCAGTACCAGCGTTTGATCCGGGCCTAATCCGCGCAGCGTAGCCAGATCGATATGATCGGCTCCGTCGCTACCAGATTGCTTATTGTAGTTGAATGAAGGAGCCAGGTAGTTGAGGGTTGAGGTGAGATCCAGACGACCGGTAGTGGCCGTTGCTTGTCCCACGTTGATCACATCAACAGGCGCCATGGTCTCGGTTTTAACACGACCCGCGCGGCGAGTACCCACCATGACGACTTCGCCCATGGTTTCCGTGGACGTAGCCAGTTTTACGGAAAGGGTAGCCGATTTGGCAGAGATGGTTTGTTTTTGATATCCGATGGAGGTGATCTCCAGCATGTCATCCTCGTTTGCAGCCAGGCTGAAGGAACCATCGGCTCCGGTAAGAGCCATTTTGCCCGATTTCAGGGCTTTGATGGTTACACCCGAAACGGGTATACCGTTTGCATCAAGGATTTTTCCGGTGACCATGCGCTGGGCCATTACAGCCAGGGTGGTGCACACAAAAAGAGCGGCCAAAAGGAGCGCCTTTCTCATAAAGCGGTAGTTTGGTGAAGTAATAGACTTAAAAATAGGGGAAATAATCGGTTTACCCCCCTAATAATTTAGGCAGAACGGCCGGGGTATTGTTTGATGGCTTCCTCCAGACAATCCATCGCTGCTGAAAGGTCCGTCAGGTTCAAAACATAGGCCAGCCGGACTTCCTTTTTTCCAAGTCCCGCCGTGCCGTAAAATCCAGTCGCCGGCGCCAGCATCACGGTCTGCTTTTCATGACGGAATTCCTCCAGCAACCACTGACAAAAACGGTCGGAATCATCGATGGGTAACTGGGCGATCGCATAAAAGGCTCCACCCGGATTTGGACAAAACACCCCATCCATGGCGTTGAGACGAGCTACCATCAGATCCCTCCGACGCAAATACTCCGCCTTGGGTTCATCGAAATAATGCGACGGCAGGTCAACCGCCGCTTCTCCCAGGATCTGGGCCAAGCCGGGCGGACTCAATCGAGCTTGAGCGAACTTTAAAACCGTTTGATACAACTCTTTGTTTCGGGTCACAAATGCACCGATCCGAGCCCCACAGGCACTATATCGTTTGGAAATGGTATCCATCACAATGGCATGCTGCTCCAGCCCCTCTAACTGCAAGGCACTTACAAACTCACCGCCATAGCAAAACTCCCGGTAAGCCTCATCACTGAACAGGTAAAGGTCGTGTTTGATACAGAGCTGTCTCAACGCTTCGAGTTCAGCCCGGCTGTATAAATAGCCGGTGGGATTGTTCGGGTTGCAGATCACAATGGCTTTTGTATTTGCCGTGATCTTCTGCTCAAAATCAGCAATGGGCGGAAGGGCAAATCCATCCTGAATGTGGGAGGTGATGGGTACAACACGCACGCCTGCAGCGCAGGCAAATCCATTGTAATTCGCATAAAACGGTTCTGGGATGATCACCTCGTCACCGGGATTCAGGCAGGCCAGAAATCCGAATTGTATGGCTTCACTGCCTCCGGTCGTGATCATGATCTCGTGATGCGTTACCTCAATACCGACGCCACGGTAATAATCAACCAATTTTTTACGATACGATTCATTTCCGGCGCTGTGGCTGTATTCCAACACTTTGATGTCGGCCTTACGAACAGCATCCATGACGGCCGGAGGCGTTTCAATATCAGGCTGACCGATATTCAGGTGATAAACTTTAACCCCTTCACGCTTCGCCGCTTCAGCAAAGGGAACAAGTTTTCGTATCGGAGAAGCGGGCATTTCGGCACCGCGGTTGGAGATCTTTGGCATGGGGCAAAATTACAATTGAAAAAACGACAAAGCCTCCGAAAGGAGGCTTTGTGTATAAGTTGAAGAGCAGATCTTACTGCTTGGGTACCTGCTTTTTCTGCGCTTCGTAAGCTTCAGCGCTCAATACCTCACCAGTGATCTGAACGGTTTTAGTTTGATCGATGCCGGCGAACTTCACATATACATCTTTTGTGAAGGGCGCTACCGCCGCAGCATTATACTGCACTTTCAATTTAGCGGAAGCTCCGGGCAGGATGGGCTCAGTAATTTTCTCGGGGGTAGTGCAACCGCAGCTAGCCCAGCTGTTCTCCACGACCAGTGGCTTCGAACCGATATTCTTGATCTCAAACATATACGTCACAGGCTCGCCCTGCTTGATCTTTCCGAAATCATGTTTTTCTACATTCATTTTTACCGTCTCTTCGAGTTTCACTTGTGCCATCGATGCGATGGAAACAAAAAGTGCTGCAGTCAGGATCCAGATTTTTTTCATGATAGTTGTTTTATTAGTTGGATTGTTTTTTCAGTAATTCAACGGAAGCGTTCTTAGGGGCCGGTCCCTCCGGAGCACGCCAAACGGTTCCGGCAACGGTGAATTGCTTGACGCGCTCACCATATTGGATCGTAACGGGCTTTTCAAAAACCCCCTCTGCGGCGGCATTGTACCCGACCCGGATTGTAGTGGACCCGCCGGGTGCGATCTCCTCACGACTCCATTCAGGCGTCGTGCAGCCGCAAGCAGCTTGTACATTATCCAGCTTGATCGACGTCTTGCCGACGTTCTTCACGATAAAATTGTGATACACAGGTTTTCCCTGCGGAATCTTACCGAAATCGAATTTCATTTCCGTCAGCAGCAGCGGATCTTCACCACTCGGTTTAACAGCAGGGGGCTTGCCATGATCGTGCCCGTCATGATCCGAATGGGCCTGAGCCTTCGCGCCGTAGGAGAGAAGTGTGATCGCCGCAATTAAAAAGGGTTTCAAAAACATGGGTCAAATGTACAAAAAGATGCAGACTGGGTCTAAAGGGTTGCATCGGCCCTGACCCAATTTTATAAATGGGGTTGCAATTGGCCCTATTTTTGCCTTATGTCCGAACAACTGTCAGCCGCCGAGCAAGCCCTGAGTTTTGAACATTTTCGATCAGCCGTGCTAGCTGATTATCGTCATGCCCGTATCAGCCGGGAAACCAGCCTCCTGGGCCGGCGAGAAGTGCTGGGGGGTAAGGCAAAATTTGGAATCTTCGGCGACGGAAAAGAAGTAGCGCAAGTGGCTATGGCTAAGTTTTTTCAGCCGGGCGATTTTCGAAGCGGGTATTATCGCGATCAGACCTTCATGCTGGCTGCCGGACTGACTACTGTCCGTGAACTTTTTGCTCAATTATACGCCGATCCCGATCCCGCTAATGAACCTGCCAGCTCAGGTCGGCAAATGAATGCCCACTTCTCCACGCCCTTTCTAAAAGAGAATGGAGACTGGTTGCCGCTCGCCAAGATCAAGAACGTATCGGCGGATTCTTCTCCGACCTCCGGCCAAATGACACGGGCACTCGGACTGGCTTTTGCTTCTAAATCCTTCCGCGAGATCCCCGCGCTGCATTCAATGGAGGATCTTTCCAATAAAGGCAACGAGGTATGTTTTGCCACCATCGGAGATGCCTCCACCAGCGAAGGTCATTTCTGGGAAAGCATCAATGCTGCCGGCGTGCTGCAAGTGCCACTGGCTGTATTCGTATGGGATGATGGATATGGGATCTCTGTTCCCAAAAAATATCAAACCACCAAAGGTTCGATCTCTGAGGCACTATCCGGTATGCAGGCCGATGCCGATAAAACTGGATTGCGCATCTATACCGTTAAAGGGTGGGACTATGCCGCCTGCTGTGAAGTATTCGAAGAAGGCATCCGTATGGCCCGTCAATATCATACTCCTGTACTGTTTCACGTGGAGGAATTGACACAGCCGCAAGGCCATTCAACCTCCGGCAGTCATGAGCGATACAAGTCGGCTGAACGGTTGCAGTGGGAAGAGCAGTGGGACGGACTTCGTAAAATGCGCGAGTGGATACTAAGTAACGGTCTTGCGACAGAGTCCGAATTGAACACCATCGACCAAGACGCAGTAGAACAAGTAAAACAGGAACGCACGCAAGCCTGGGAACAATTCAATACACCCATCCGAGAGCAACTTGCGAAAGCAGCCGATCTGCTCGACTCCTTGAGCAACGCCTGCCCCGAACAAGCAAAAGATCTAAAGTCGATCGTTGCAGAATTGCGCGCGAACCGAACGCCACTCCGTCGGGATATCATGAAAGCATTGCACCGCAGTCTTGATTTGGTCGGAACAACGGATGCTTCCTACTGGACGCGTCAATACTTTCAGGAATTGCAGACCGAAAATGCAAACCTGTACAATACACATCTCTATAACGAAAAAGGTAAGTCAGCCTTGCAGGTGCCTGAGGTTAAGGCCGATATTCCAGCCGATGCATCTGTATTGAATGGCTTTGAAATTCTCAATAAATACTTCGATCAACTCTTTGCTCGTGATCCGCGTGTGATCGCCTTCGGCGAAGACCTTGGTCATATCGGGGATGTGAACCAAGGGTTCATGGGCTTGCAAGAAAAGTATGGTGTGCAACGCATTTTCGATACGGGGATACGAGAGCTGACCATCATCGGTCAGGGTGTCGGGCTTGCCATGCGTGGCCTTCGGCCCATCGCGGAGATGCAGTACCTCGACTACCTGCTCTTCGGTTTGCAACCACTGAGTGATGATGTATCCACCCTGCATTACCGAACGGGCGGAAAACAATCCTGTCCGCTCATCGTACGTACCCGTGGCCATCGACTAGAAGGGATCTGGCATAGCGGATCACCTATGGGCATGATCATTCACGCACTACGTGGCATGCACGTATGCGTACCACGAAATATGACACAGGCAGCAGGTATGTACAATACCTTGTTGCAGGCAAACGATCCGGGACTAGTCATCGAATGCCTGAACGGATATCGCCTCAAAGAATCGCTTCCCAACAATTTGGATACGTTCACGGTCGCGTTGGGAGTGCCTGAAGTGATCGAAGAAGGGGAGGATGTAACAATTGTGTCCTACGGATCCACCTTGCGCATCATTCAAGAAGCAACACAGTATTTGAGGGCAAAGGGCATTTCCTGTGAGATCATTGATGTGCAGACCTTACTGCCATTCGATCTTCATCATCGTATTCTCGAGTCGCTCAAGAAAACAAATCGCATTCTTTTTGTGGATGAGGATGTGCCCGGCGGCGCATCGGCTTATATGTTCACCGAGGTGATGGAGAAGCAGGGCGGATATCGTTTCCTCGATGTGGCACCGCGTACCCTTACGGCACAGGCACATCGTCCTGGATACGGAAGTGATGGGGATTATTTCAGTAAGCCGAATGCGGAGCAGGTGATCGAAGTAGTGAAGGCTATGATGGCGGAGTGATCAGTCCAGAAATTTTTCTTTCCATTCCGGCATGGGCATCCAGCAGCTTTCCATTCGACCGAACCAGCGATATCGGTTCTTGGCAATGATATTGTACACCCAGTCGCGCACCGGCGATGGGATCAGCATGAATATGTATAGGATGGGCCAGGCACCGGAAAGCTTTCGGGCGATACGAAGCGCTGCCGTGGACCTGAAATAGAATTTGTCATGTTCAAACAAGACGATGGAGTCGGGACTTGAATCACCGATCTGCTTTTGAAAAAGCGATGTAGCTGTTTTTCCTTCGTTGGGGGCGTAGCTGAAATACCCGTTCTTGTCGCGATGCAGAATGAATTGCACAGCGTTGCAACAGAGATGGCAATGACCGTCGAAAAATATGATCGCCGGTTTTCTTTGCATCATCCCATGTTGTGGAATACTTTTTGCACATCATCGTCTTGCTCCAGCTTTTCGATGAGTTTACTTACGTCTGCTGCTTGCTCGTCATTCACGGGTACAGTAACGGTGGGGATCCATTCTGTTTCAGCGCTGATCGGCGTGATGTTTTTATCCTCCAATGCTTTTTGCATATTGCCAAAATCAGTGAATCCGCAACGGATCACCAAGATCTCTTCGTCATTTTCCCCTGTGCTCTCTCCCAGTTCTTCCAAGCCAAAATCAATAAGCTCCAGTTCCAGTTCCTCCGGACTCAATCCCTCCGGCTTTAATTTGAATACCCCCATTTTTTTGAACTGGAAGGCTACACTGCCACTGTTTCCCAACGCGCCGCCACCTTTATTGAAATGTGATTTTACGTTTGCTACGGTCCGCACATGATTATCTGTAGCTGTCTCTACCAATAAGGCTACGCCGTGGGGAGCATATCCTTCGTACAGAATCTCATCGTAGTTGATCATTTCCTTTCCGAGGGCACGCTTGATGGCGGCCTCCACACGATCTTTTGGCATGCCCACGCTTCGGGCATTCTGATAACAACGGCGAAGGGCTGCATTGGTTCCTGGGTCAGATCCACCGGCTTTAACGGCGATGATGATCTCCTTTCCGATGCGGGTGAATTGCTTAGCCATGCGGTCCCAGCGGGCGAACATGGTGGATTTCCTTACTTCAAATATGCGTCCCATGAAATGGTTTGAGTTCGCGGCAAAAGTACAGCAATGCCCATAAATGAAAACGTCCCGGCGAGGCCGGGACGTTCATTATTGACGTTTACTTATGATTGTCAGGCGTTTTTCAGCTTACTGTGATGGCGGCTGTAAGCAAAATAAACGATCAGACCGATCCCCATCCAGGCAAAAGCTACTTTCAGGGTTTGCGGATCCAGACCCACGATCATAGCCAAGCAGATCAAGGCGCCCAGTGTACAAACAACTGGTACCAACGGCGTCTTGAATGGTCTTTCCATGTTGGGGGATTTCACGCGCAGGATCCATACGCCGATGCTGACCAATACAAAAGCGAATAAGGTTCCGAAACTGGTAAGATCACCGGCAACGTGACCGGGAACGAACGCAGCGAATGCGCCTACAAAAACAAACAGGATCCAGTTTGACTTATAGGGTGTTTTGTATTTCGGATGCAATACGCCGAAAGCTTTCGGAATCAAACCATCGTTACTCATGGTGTAGAAGATGCGGCTTTGACCCATCAGCATCACGAGGATCACCGATGAGAAACCGGCCAGGATCGCAACGGTCACCGCTTGTGCCAGCCACTCATAGCCGGGCATGAAATTGCTGATCGCATAGGCTACAGAAGCTTCACGTCCTTTTTCCGGATCGACAAAATCCTGCCAAGGGGCAACACCTGTTAGAACGTGTCCGAAGAGAATGTACAGGATCGTACAAACCACCAGTGATCCGAGAATCCCGATGGGCATATCTCTTTTGGGATTTTTCGCCTCTTGTGCAGCGGTTGATACCGCATCAAACCCGATGAAGGCGAAGAACACGATCGAGGCGCCGGCCAGCACGCCGTAGAAGCCGTAGTGGCTGCCGCCGCCACCGGTCAGCAGGGAGAACACCGACTGGTCGATGCCGGTGCCGGCGGCGCCCTCGCCGGTCTCGGTGGGCGGGATGAACGGGGAGAAGTTCTCCGCCTTGATGTAGAACGAACCGACAACCACCACCAGCAGCACAACGGCGACCTTGACGGCGGTGATGGCAGCGGAGAAGTGCGAGGACAGTTTGGTGCCCGCCGCCAGCAAGGTGGCCACCACAGTGACGATCAACAATGCGCCCCAGTCGAAGTCGAACGGACCGAGATCCCATGTGCCACTGGCGAATCCGAACACCGTACCCAGATAGCTCGACCAGCCCTTGGCGACGACGGCAGCACCGACGGCGAACTCCAGGATCAGATCCCAGCCGATGATCCAGGC
>Ga0082207_1001444_pt1 | contig 11271 bp, 8 predicted proteins | sample LakMenEpi10Aug09_FD_71540 | JGI IMG/M metagenome (GOLD analysis project Ga0082207, IMG submission 71540) | reverse complement strand
CCGGAAACCCAGCCACGGGGCAAGCCGGAGGTGGCGATCGCCGACGCGGTGATCGCGCTCGTAAGCAACATCTCGCTGGCGAACCCCGAGACGCAGGCCCGAATCCACTTCAAGCCGGAGTGGTTCGACATCGCGAGCGACGAGACTCCCGAGGGCGTGAAGCCCGACACGGGCCGCGACCGCTACAAGATCTGACCGGCGGGGCCGATCCACGGTATCGCTCCCGCCTTGGCGGTGCCGAGGTGGAGGATGACGATCTGTCCGTCCGCTCAAAAGCGACGGCCGGGGAGCATGTCGCCCCCCGGCCGTGCCGTCGATGTGGCTCTCGAAGCGATCAGGCCTGCGCCGGCTTCTTCAAGAAGCTGACGATGAGCGGCAGCAGGGCGCCGACCAACGCCGCGAGGCCGCCGGTGCCGGCGAGGTTTTCGGTGCCGCCGAGCAGCGAGCCCAAGGCCGGTACGAGCATCGGCAGGATCTTGCCGCCGAGACCGCCGCCGGCGACACCGAGCACGGTGTTGAGGAGCGGGCCGAGATTCCGGTTCTTGAGCAGCGCTCCGACGACATTGCCACCGGCACCACCGGCGATCAGGCTCACGATCCAACTGATGATCTGGGGATCCATTGACAACCACCCTTTCGAACAAACGTTTTTGTTTTTCACTGGCCGCATCCACCGCCGGACCGGCCCTTCATCAGGATGAGTTGCCGCTCCCTCCTTCCGTGTCACGACGATTTTTTCGAAATCGTGCAGAAAGACTCTCCGGCCACGCCGCGAGGCCTCCCGATCCGCAGAATCGTTACGACCGGTCGCCGGGCCATGATGAGGATGACAGGGTGAACCGAATCCGCGCAACTGTTCTGGCGCGTCATTTCATGGCGAACGGGCTGCTTCGGGCTGAGGCGAATCGAGGAGTGTGGCGATGACGGCTGAAACCGTACGGGACTGGCTGCGGCGGCGCCCCTACGCCCCGTTCAGGCTGAAGACATCCGATGGTGAATCGTATGAGGTGCGGCATCCTGAAATGGCGTTCGTGACAAGGGCGAAGATCATCGTCGGTCTTGCCGAACGCGACGGCATTCCCTCGCGGTATCGCACGATCTCGCTGCTGCACGTCACCGCGATCGAACCGATCGACGCCTCGGCTGCCGCCTGAGCGGCGGAGCAGGCGCCGCTACCGGGCCGCAGTGGACAGGTCGAAGTCGAACCGGTTGGCGGAGTTCGCCTGGACCTCGACAGTGAGCTCACTCTTCGAGTTGTAACGATCAGGAATCCGCTCCTGCGGAGGCGGAGCGGATACGCCGCCGAGCGGCCCGAGGCCATCCGGCTTTGCACCGGTTGATTGAGGCCAGAACACTCGCACCCGATACGTTCCCGGCAGAAGACCCTGTGCGGCGGCAACGGCGTAGCGGCCGTCGATGATCATCGCCCCAGTGGACGTGCGAGCCGGAACGCTGGCCGGATCGAAGTTGATCGAGCCGCGATCGATCGGAGCCCCATCGAGGCGAACCACGCCGGACAGACCAAAGCGGCCGTCGCTTTGGCCGCATCCGGCGATTGAAGCGACCGCCAACAGGGTTGCCAGCAACCCGCAAAGCGACTTACGGCACATCGACGGTCTCCCCACCCTGCGTGGTGCTGAGGGCCCGCCAGGTATCGACGAAGATTCCGTTTTCGAAAAACCGCACCGCTCCGTCGCACATCACGGCGTTCACGCCGCCCTGGTGTCGGCTGCGGGCCGACTGCCGGCCGGGGTTACTGGCACTCAGTCCGCCGCACGGAGGATTGTCGGCGAAGGGCACGTTACAGCTCGACGAGCTCCAATAGAGATCGGGGTCGGACGTGTTGGGGGCAGAGTAGGCGGTGAACCCCGAGCCGTTTCCCCAGAAAACAGACCCGCGAACGTCGATCTGCGTGCTCGTTTCCTTGCCTTGAATCGTCTCCGAGGCCATCAGTGTTTTGCTCAAGCCGTCGATCACCTGTTTCAAAGCCACGCCGGGCCGGATTCCTTTATTTCTATCGACCACGACGAACGGAGCCCCACGGAAAGTCACGCCGTTAAGCGTCTGGGTCATCGTCTGCCCGTTTTCCGAATTTGCGTTGTTGACTGCGGTATTGCCGTTGTTGGTTAGGTAGTTGTGTTTTGTCCACAAGTTAGAACCGATCCTGCACGTAGCCGGCATGTCGCTCGGGCAGGAGAACGATGAGAATCGAATTCGACCGAATGAAACGTAAGAGGGGTTTTGGTCGTACCATGTGTTGCCCCAGCCTGGCCAAAGGGTCCTAGCACGTGCCTCTTCGATGAAAGGCATGACCAGGGGAAACCATGTGCCATTTCCGGCCTGTGCAAAGCCCGGCGGCAGCGTCCGCTGGGCGTCGTGGTAGGTGTGCATCGCCACGCCGATCTGTTTGAGGTTGTTCGAGCAGGTGGCCAGTCGGCTCGCTTCACGGGCCGACTGCACAGCCGGCAAGAGCAGGCCGACAAGCGTGCCGATGATGGCGATCACGGCCAAAAGTTCTACCAGCGTAAAACCGCGAAGCCTGCGGAGGCCCTTGGCCCGCGGGCCGCGACTGACACCCAGACGCCTGCCGTGGTGATCGTTCACGGCGTTGATGCGGTTCATCTCGCCCATGACTTTCATGGAACACCTCCTGTCGCCGCCGAGACCCAAGTAGTGTCGTGAGTATTCCACGCCATGGCGGTTCAAACAATCAGAATGAAACAGACATTCTTTGTATATTCTGGGCATACGGCCACGAGCCTGGCCGACGCCGCCGGTGGCAGCCGATAGACTGGCGTGGTCGGTGAGCGATTGCCGAGGAGACAGGTGGCCGATGGCGAAGCGACGGAAGTCCGGCGTGGTTCTGCGGCAGACGGCGACGCATCCGTTCGGCCGGCTGACGTTGGCGGGCTTTCATTTCGGCTTCCGTTCCAGAGCGCCGATGCCGCTGCGATTCTGGGACACCTTCGCGATCGTCTATGTGCTCGCCGGCCGGGCACGGTTCCACGACGTCAACGGAGTAGATCTGCCCATGGGGCCTGGGGATCTACTCCTGATGTTCCCCGGGCACGGCTACCACTATGACCCCGATCCAGGGCAGCCGTGGAGCGAGTTCTGGCTCCAGTTCCAGGGGCCGGTGTTCGACCTCCTGCAGAAACAGGGCGTCATCGATCCCGCGAGCCCCATCCTCCGCCTCACCCCTGTCGATGCCTGGCTCGAGCGATTCGAGTCGGTGGCCCGCCTGCGGCCCAGACAGCGGACAGTCGACCCGTTGCTGCAGACCTGTCGATTTCTCGACGTGCTGGCCGATGCCATCGCCCACGGCCGCGAACAGAAGGGCGGCGCGCCGCAAAACCTCTGGCTGGCCCAGGCGACGGCCCTCCTCGACAAGCACCCCATCGCCGCGCCGGTGGAGTGGAACGCTCTCGCCAAGAAGATGGGGATCTCACACGACCGATTTCGAAAAAAGTTCACGCAGTTCACCGGCACCACGCCGGCCAACTATCTGCTCGCGCGGCGGTTGGAGGCGGCCTGCGGGATGCTCCATGACCGCTCTCTCGGGCTCAAGGAGATCGCCGCCCTGTGCGGGTTCTGCGACCTCTATCACTTCAGCAAGCGGTTCAAGCAGCGGCTCCAGTTGACGCCCACGCAATACCGCGAGCACAAGCTTCGCATCTCGTGAGGCGAGCCATGCCTGCTCTGCAAGCATGGAAAATCGGGTTTTCGCGGCATTGACGCCATGACAATGGCATTCGATATTGCCGTTTATCATGATGGCAGGCAGCGCCTTGTGGCGGGAGCCGTGCGGTTTCGGAGGGAAAATTGGCGATGACGCGGAGAATCAGGCGGTTTCTCACGGCAGACACGCTCGCCGCCGAGTCGTGCTTCCTGTGGGGGCCGCGACAGACCGGAAAAAGCACGTTGCTGCGCGACCTCTTTCCCCACGCGCCCACCTACGACCTGCTCTCGGCCCGGGAATTTCGCAGGCTCTCGGCCGACCCCGGACTGCTGTTCCAAGAGTGCGCCGCGCTGCCGGACAGGCGGCAGCCCGTGATCATCGACGAGATCCAGAAACTGCCCGAACTCCTCGACGAAGTGCACTCGCTGATGAGCCGGCACGGGCTGCGGTTCATTCTGACCGGATCGAGTCCGCGAAAACTCATGCGGGGCGGAGGCAACCTGCTGGGAGGCCGTGCCCTGCGCCACGATTTGCTGCCGCTGACCTCGGCGGAAGTGCCCGATCTGTCGCTGGAGCAGGCACTCAACCGCGGCCTGCTGCCCTCGCATTACCTCTCGGAGCGGGCCCCCTCGCGGCTGGAGGCGTATGTCGGCGACTACCTCCGGGAAGAGGTTCTTGCGGAGGCACTCACCCGGAACCTCCCCGCGTTCCAGCGCTTTCTCGAGGCAGCGGCCCTGTCCAACGGTCAGATCGTCAACGCGGCGACGATCGCGCGGGAAATCGGCGTCGCTGCAAACACGGTGCGGGGCTACTTCGAGGTGCTCGTGGACACGCTCGTGGCGACATGGATCCCATCTTGGACCAAACGCGTGAAGCGACGGGTGATTCAAGCACCGCGTTTTTATTTTTTCGACGTCGGCATCGTGAACGAACTGGCCCATCGCGGCCCGTTGTCACCGGGTTCCATGGATTTCGGATTTGCATTCGAGCACTTCGTGCTCATGGAACTTCGCGCGCATCACGCCTATGCATCCCGCGGGAACGGTCTGCCGGTGGCATACTGGCGGACCGCCTCGGGAATCGAGGTCGATTTCATCCTCGGCGACGCGGAAGTCGCCATCGAGGTGAAGGCGACCGACCGGCCGACGGCGGATCACCTCAAGGGGCTTCGGGCTTGGCGGGAGGAACATCCGAAAAGCCGTTGCATCCTCGTCTGCCGCGCGCCGCGGGCCCGGCGGGCCGAGGACGGCATCGAGATCCTTCCTTGGCGCGACTTCCTCGCCCGGCTCTGGCGAGACGAAATCCGGGCGGAATGACGCAGCACGCGGCGGCCCGTCAGCCGTTCGGGGACCTGCCCAGAATGTACAAGAGTTGGCCATGCGAGCGGCGTTGACCAAATGCCCCATGGTGCAACGATAGTGAGGGAAACTGATGCACGAGAAACGGCCCGCACGGAATAGCCCCAATGCGACGATTCATGACCTCCATGCTCGTCGCGGTCGCCATCGCCTGCGTGCCCGCCGCTGTCGCCCGTGGTGAGGCCACCGCTCAGGCCGGAAAGCCCGTTGAGTTCCACGTCGCCGGGCATGGCCGGCCGGAGAATCCGGGCACCGCGGAAAAGCCGTTTGCCACGCTGGTGCAGGCCCGTCAGGCCATTCGGAACTGGAAAGCCACGCACGACGGCATGCTCCCGCCCGGTGGATGTGTCATCTGGCTGCACGAGGGCCAATATGAGCTCGAGGAGCCGTTCGTGCTCGAACCCGAGGATTCGGGCAGCGAGGACGCACCGGTCGTGTATCGCGGCATGCCTGGTGCAACGCCGGTGGTGAGCGGCGGCCGCAGCCTCCGCGGCTGGCGCAGGGTCACAGCCCCCCTGCCCCGGCTGCCGGCCGTGGCCCAGGGCAAGGTCTGGTATGTCGATCTGCCGGCTGCGGAGGACGACCGCTGGACCTTTCGCCAGCTCTGGAAGGATGGAACGCGGCTGCCCCGTGCCCGCTGGCCGAACGAGGATGCGAAGCAGGCGTTGGCCTCGTTTCGCGTGACCGATGCCTCGCTGCCGGACACAAAAACGCTCGCCGATCCGGTGGCCATCGCCGCGTGGCGCAAGGCACTCGTGACCCGCTGGCGGACCATCGAATTCAGGGAGGCCGACCTTCCGGCCGACGGACGGCTGCCCGCAGATCTGGCCGCCGATCTGGCCGAGGGAGCAGCTGAACTCTTCTGCATCAACGGCGGTCGCTGGGCGACGATGCGGATTCCGATCGGTGAAGTCGCCGGCAACCGCGTTTGCCTGAAAGAACCGGCCGGACTGCTTTCCCACTACTGGGGCGGCATGCGGCTCATGAGCGAGGTGGACGGCGCGGGCTTCATCGAAAATGCCCTCTCGCTCCTGGACCAGCCCTCCGAGTGGTATCTCGACCGCAGGGCAGGCCGCGTCTATTACCTGCCGGCGGAAGGAGAGGATCCCGCTGCGGTCGAAATGGTGGCGCCGCGACTGGAAAAGCTCCTCTGCCTGCGGGGCACGCCTGCGACGCCGGTGCACCATGTCGAGATTCATGGCATCGCGTTTGCGCATGCCGAGTGGCCGTTGCCCGAGTTTGGCTACCGGCCGGGCCTCGGCTGCTGGTACGGCACCGAACACACGCCGCTCGTCTCGAATCCGCCGGAGCGGCCCGGCAGCATCCGGCCCCGGGGCGAGGTTCCCGAATACAGCATTCCCGCGGCGATTGACCTCATGTATGCGGAGCACTGCCGCCTGGAGGCCTGCCGCGTGAGCCAGGTCGGGGCGACGGGCATCGGGCTCGGCGAGGGCTGCCGAAATAACGTCGTCGTGGGCTGCCGCGTCTGTGACGCCGGGGGGCACGGGATCCACGTGGGCATGCCGCACGGCCCGGTCTGCGGCGAGGATTTTGCATGGCGGCGGCCGGAGGACGAGCCGCTCGACAACGAGGTGCTCCACTGCCACGTCCATCACACGGGCGTCATGGACTGGGGCGCCTACGGGATCTTCAACAGCTACGCCCACCGCACCCGCATCGCGCACAACCTCGTCGAGCAGCAGCCGTATTGCGGGATGGCTGTCTGTTTCAGCTGGTTCTGCTTTCCGACCGGCCGTGAGCCTTTGGTCACGGTCGAGCACAACCACATCCATCACGTGATGCAAAAGCTCTTCGACGGCGGCGCGATCTATACGAAGGACGGCGTGGCCCCCGGCTCGACCATCCTCGGCAACCTCATCCACGACGTCGGCCACGGTGACTGGATGTGCAACGGGCTTTTCCTCGACGACGGCTCGTATGGCTTCCACATCGCCGACAACATGATTTCGCACGTCACCACGCCGATCCGGTTCAACAACACGTCACCCAAGAAGTTCACCTGGGCTACGAACTACTGCGGGGCGCCGGACGAGACGATCCAATTTGTCGGCCACGGTGGCGGCACGATCGGACTGGACCCACAGCCGCTGCCGGCTGCGGATGCACCGGCCGCCCTGCGTGGCGAAGCAGGCCCCGCCGAGGAGTACCGAAACTGATGCGTAGCGATGCTCTGGCGGCAACACGCCGGGATTTTCTCGAGGCCTCCCTCGCAGGCGGTGCGATCGCCATCGCAGGCGGCTCACTGCCGGCCAGTGCAGCCGAGCGCGACGACAAGTCTCCGAAGCCGACGATCGCCGCCTACACGGGCGCCATGAGCGTTGTGCAGGGGCAGTCACTCCCGTTCCACGTCTCGACGAGCGTCAGCCACTACACGGCCACGATCACGCGTGTCGGCTTGGAGCCCACCGTCGCCTGGAAGTCGGATGCGATTGCGGGCGCCAAGCATCCCGTTCCCAAGGATGCCTCGACGCGGGGCTGCCAGTGGCCCGTCGCCTTCCGGGTGCCGATCGGGAGCGACTGGCGGTCGGGCGTCTATCTCGCCACGCTCGCCGGAGATGGGGCAACGACGCAGACCTTCTTCATCGTCCGCTCGGCGACGCCCGGCACGCGGGCCCGCATCCTCTTCCAGCTCGCGACCAATACCTACCAGGCCTACAACAACTGGGGCGGTTCCTGCCTCTATTCGGGACCCGGGTTTCCGACCGTGTCGTTCGACCGGCCGTTCAACCTCGAGGAGCCGGTGCTGAAGGCGAGGCCCGGCTTCTACAATCCCAACCTCGCCTGCTACCGGACGTGGGACGAGCCCTTCATCCGCTGGGCGGAGCGGGCCGGCTACGAACTCGACTACTGCGCGAACCTCGACATCGAATTCGATCCCGACGCCCTCTCCCGCTCCCGGCTCGTGGTCGCCGTCGGCCACGATGAATACTGGTCGGCGGGGATGCGGGACAACGTCGAGGCGTTCATCGGCAACGGCGGCAACGTCGCCTTTCTGAGCGGCAACACGATCTGTTGGCAGGTACGGGTCGAGGATGGGGGCCGCAGGCTCACCTGCTACAAGCAGGCGCATGACAAGGATCCCGTCTTCGGCACGAAGGATTCCCGTTCCCTCACGACGCTCTGGAGCGATCCCGCCGTCGCCCGTCCGGAGAACAGCCTTTCGGGCGTGGGCTTCCCCTACGGCGGCTACAACGGCTTCTTCGGCGAATACGAGACCGGCCCGGGCGCGGGCGAATACACGGTCTATCGGCCCGACCACTGGCTCTTCGCCGGCACGGGGCTTTCCCGAAACGAGACGTTCGGGCGGATCGACGAGCCCTGGTGCCCGCAGCCCGGCATCGCGGGCTACGAGTGCGACGGCTGCGAGATGATCTGGGAGAACGGCCTGCCCGTGCCCACCGGCCGCGATGGCACGCCCAAGACGATGCAGATCCTCGCCGCGGCGCCCGCTCGGATGAGCAAGGCCGACGACACGATCAAATGGGCCAAAGCACTCCGCGGGGCGCTCCCGGGCGCTGCCGTGCCCACGGAGGTGGTGGACGGGCCCGGGAGCGCCGTGTTTGGGATGTACGAACGCGGCGGCACGGTCGTGGCCACCGGCAGCTGCGGGTGGAGCTACGGCCTCGCCGCCGGCAACCATGTCGTCGATCGGATCATCCGCAACATGTTCGACCGGCTTTCCGCGTGACGAAGGAGGAAACTCGTATGCATCGCACCCTCGCGTCGATCCTGGTTCTGATCGCATCGCTCGCCCTGGCGTCGCCCGCTTCGGCAGCCGAGCCCGCGATTCGGAAGGTCGAGGGCAACCGCCCGCGGGCGACCGTGCCGAATGAGATCGGCCGGATCGTGCTCTTTCCCGACGCGGCCGGGTTTTTCGGGGAGGCGATCCGCATCAACCCCGACAACGCCTGCATCGCATGGTGGGAGAAGCCGGCCGACTACGTCGCCTGGGAGATCGAGTCGCCGAAGGCTGTCGAATACGAGGTGTGGCTCGAATGGGCGATCGCCGACGATCTCGCCGGCAACGGCTTCCGCATCCGCGTGGGCGAAGCCTCGCTCACCGGGAAGATCGGCAAGACCGGCGGCTGGACGTCGCTCAAACGGGAATCGGTGGGCACGCTGAAAATCCCCGCGGGCAGGTCGCGGCTGGAGATGCGGGTGGAAGGGCCGCTCAAGGGCGAACTGGCCGACGTGCGGTGCATCACGCTCAACCCCGTCGGCTCGCCCGCGCCCCCGGCGGCTCCGCCCGTGCCGCCGAAGACGCCCGCCAGTTCGCTTAATCAGATCCGCGTGCATCCCGCCATGCAGGTGGAGCTCGTCGCCGCCGAGCCGATCGTGCGGGATCCGATCGCCATCGCCTGGGGGGCCGACCTCAAACTCTGGGTGGTGGAGATGGGCGACTATCCGCTCGGCACCGACGGCAAGGGGGGCCACGGCGGCAGGATCAAGTTCCTCGAAGACATCGACGCCGACGGACATTACGACAAGGCCACCATCTTCCTCGACGACCTCGGTTTCCCGACAGGCGTGCTGCCCTGGAAGAAGGGCGTGCTCGTCACCTGCGCCCCCGAGATCTTTTATGCGGAAGACACCGACGGCGACGGCCGGGCTGATCTCCGCACACCGCTCTTCACCGGCTTTCCCGAGCGGAACCAGCAGCACCGCGTCAACGGCCTGAAGCACGGTCTCGACGGCTGGATCTACTGCTCCAACGGCGACGGGGGCGTGGGGGGCGACACGACGATCGTGTCGGTCGCGACCGGCGCGAAGACGTCGCTTGGCAGCCGCGACTTCCGCTTCCGGCCCGACACGGGTGAACTGCAGACGCAGTCGGGGCCGTCGCAGTACGGGCGGAATCGCGACGACTGGGGCAACTGGTTCGGCTGCAACAACGGCCAACCGCTCTATCACTTCGCCCTCGACGAGCGGGCGCTCGCGCGAAATCCGCGGCTGAAGGCCCCCGATCCGAGGGTTCATCTCTTCGGCATCGAGGGTCCGTTCTACACGCTTGCCGAGTCGGTTCCCGTCCACGGGGAACAGCCGGCGAAGGGGCGGCGGGCAACCGGTCTCGGCGGCGCTTGCGCCGCGATGATCTACCGCGACGAACTCCTCGGCGAGGAGTTTTCAGGCAACGCCTTCGTCTGCGATCCGGTCACGAATCTCGTCCACCGCCGCGTGCTCACCCCCGCGCGGTCGAGTTTCTCGAGCAGCCGTGCGGACGATGAACAGACGCGGGAGTTTTTCGCGTCGGCCGACACCTGGACGAGGCCGGTGATGGCGCAGGCCGGTCCCGACGGGGCCCTCTACGTGGTCGACATGTACCGGCTCTATATCGAGCATCCGCAGTGGATCCACGGCTCGATCGTGGCCAATGCCGACCTGCGGGCCGGCGCGGATCGCGGCCGCATCTACCGGATCTATCCGGCCGACCGCCGGCCGCGAAAGCCCGTCCGGCTCGACACGCTCTCCGCAGCGGAACTCGTGGCCGCGCTCGACAGCCCGAGCGGCTGGCAACGCGACACCGCGCAGCAGCTCCTCGTCGACCGCGGTGATCGCTCAGTGCTGCCGTCGCTCGAAAAGCTCGCCGCGGAAGCTTCCCGGCCGCAGGTGCGGGTGACGGGACTCGCCGCGCTCGCCGGCATGAACGCCGCGACAGATGCGATCCTGCTTTCGAGCCTCCGCGAACCGCACCCCGCCGTGCGGCGGCTGGCCGTGCGGTTCGCGGAGCCCCGGCTGCAGGCGTCGCCCTCACTCGACGCCGCAGTCCGCGGCCTGGCCCACGATGCCGATCCGCAGGTGCGGGTGCAGGTGGCGGCGAGCCTGGGCGAATCGGCCGATCCCGCGACCGGCCGCGTGCTTGCCGAGATGCTCCTCGCCGATCGCGACGACCCCTACCTCGTGGCGACGGTCCTCAGTTCGGCCACTCGCCATCCCGCGCCGGTCGCCGCGGGGGTGCTCGTCGCCGATCCGCCGGCCGAACCGCGGCTGCTCACGCAGGTGCTCGCCGCATGCACGGGAGGCGACGGCGGTGAGATCGCGGCGCTCGCCGCGGCCGAGCTTGGGTCGCCACGGCTTGCAAACGATCCTGGCCGGCAGTTCGCGGTCGTGGCGTCCCTGCTCGATGCGGGGCTTTTCGAGGGCGGCCGCGTTCGATCGCTGGCCGCACCCGATGCCGTCTTCGCCCGCGCGAGAGAGGGCGGAGACGACCGGCCC
>Ga0082207_1001443_pt1 | contig 11272 bp, 9 predicted proteins | sample LakMenEpi10Aug09_FD_71540 | JGI IMG/M metagenome (GOLD analysis project Ga0082207, IMG submission 71540) | reverse complement strand
TGATGTGAGCTTTGGTAGCAGTGCCTCGCAAGCACCCACAGCCATTGACTGGAATGAGTTTAAAACCTCTTTTCTCCCTGCTGCTGATGCTATTTGTACCATTGCCGTTAAAGAGGGTTTAGTCAGAAAAGTTAATCAAGATGATAAAACAGATTTAGGGATCATTAATCCTAAAGATTTCTGCTTAGTCACTAATTCAGTCATTCCTGCTCAGAAAGCTGTCTATACTAAAGATATAACTCTTCAAGACGATCAAATCCAAATCGCGGCAAGTAATACCCAATTTGGCATCAGTCCAATGGAAGTCAAATCGGAGCAATTAACCTCAGATTTAACGATTAGTATAACTAGAGATGGCAAGTCTCTAAGTTCAGCAGAATTTGACGAAGATTTTGCTTGTATTCCCCTATTTAAAAAAGTTCCCATCGCACTTTGGGGCGAATCTTTAACCCCTAGTTTGAATGGTAATCAATTTATTGAAAATACCCTATCTGGATTAGAAATTAAACCTAAAAAACAACCAGATACAGGAGCAACCAAAGCCATTAATCGCAGTGAATTACAATTTAGCACTACTCCAATTAATAATGCTTATCATTGGCAGACAATTGGCACTTTTCAGGAGGAAACCACTAAAGACATCCGTAACACTATTGTAGATAACGCAGTCAACAACACCAGAGATAATTTACTAAAAGCACTAAATTTAAACAGTGAAGAAATTGATCTCAGTGCAACAATTGCCGACAATTTATTAGGTTCACCTAAAATTGGGGTTTTAGTTAATTAATTATTATTTAAAGGAGTCAAAAATGCCAGAAACCACCACAACTGAACCCACTAAAATTGAATTTATTCAGTATCATCAACCAGCTTTAAAAGATGGTGACTATGAAATTACTGTTACACAAACCATAGAAAGTGGAGCAAAAATACCTAGAACTACTTTTACAACAGATATTACAACAAACCAGAAAACTAAACCTATTCGTTTTACTGTATCAGGAGAACGCTTTGAATTAAAACCTACAGACATCCACGCTGTATTTCCCCCTGATGGTAGCTTAGGGGAACATTCCAATGTTTTACCCCATATTATCCTAAACCGTAGTACCTTACCTTGGGAACGTCAATCTGTTAGTAATAATAATGATACTGCTTGGTTAGCTTTATTATTATTTGAAGAAACAGAAAACCCCGAATCCAAAATTATTACCCTAGAAACCTTAAAAGATATTAATATTTATACTGCTAAATTTCCTAATTTTAGCCTAGAAAGTGGACAACATGAAGACGATAAAGTAATAATTATTGATGTCCAGAAACAGTTATTAGAAAAAATTTTACCCACTAAAGAAGACTTAACTTATCTTGCTCATGTTCGTCAAGGAACAGATGAGCAAGGAAAATTAATCGGCGATGAATTAGCCGTTATTATTTGTAATAGACTTCCTCAAAAAAGTGGCAGAAGTATCGTCCATCTGGTTTCTTTAGAAGGACGTTATAATAATAACGGTTTTGATTTTCAGGGAGCAGGAGATAATGATAAGATTCGTTTAGTTAGTCTAAAAAGTTGGAGTTTTTCTTGTATTGATGAAAAGCAAAGTTTTAAAGGACTTTTGACCCATCTTAACCGAGAACCTAGTACCCTAAGATTGCCTCAAGTTAATAATACTGAAGCGGAAAAATATCTATCTATGGGTTATGTTCCCTTACCCCATTTTTTACGACAAGGAGGGAAAACCTTCTCTTGGTATCATAGTCCTTTAATTACGGGAAACAACCCTAACAATAACATCACCTTACCCATTCGTACCGCAGATGAATTAATCATTTATAATCCTGATAATGGTATGTTTGATCTTTCATACTCTGCCGCTTGGGAATTAGGAAGATTACTCGCTTTACAGAGTAAAAATTTATCCGTTAGTCTCTATAATTGGAAACGCACTCATAGACAAAGCTTACAAAATGTAGAAACTCATTTACCTGTTTATAATCAACCTAATACAGAACTTCCTGAGAGTATTTATAATTGGTTTGAAGATTTAAGTCTTCTTAAAGGTGTACCCTTTAATTATCTCGTTCCCGATGAACTTATGTTACCTGTAGAATCAATTCGTTTCTTCTATCTTGATTCCCTTTGGATAGAATGCTTATTAGATGGAGCATTTAGTATTGGTCGAGTAACTACATCAGATCATAAACATGATCAAGAAAATAAAACAAATCTTGCTGTTAACAATTACCCCATAGTAACTGGTTTCTTACTCCGTTCAGATGTGGTGTCAGGTTGGCCGGGTTTACTGGTTGATGGTTATAATGAAGTTGTTAATAATGATCAACCTGTTGATGAAGACAAGAAGATTGAATTACTACGGATGGAACGTCTTTCTGCTAATGTTTTAATTTGTTTATTTAAGGGAGAAATCAAGAGATTAGATATTCACCAAAAACCAGAAACCTTACATTTCGGACTAGACTCGGATGATGAGAATAAAACCTTTTACAAAAAATTAAAAAACTTAGATGGTCAGGAAATTAACAAAAAGGTTGATAATATTCCTTGGAAAGATTCAGAAAAAAGAGTTATAGATATCAATTCACTTACTGACAGGATTAAAGAACAAGTGGACAATAGTAGCTCATTTACCTCTGCACAATTGGCTTTAGAGATGATTGAAGGAGTAGAAAAAGTGAGATTTATTGGTTCTTAAAAAGATATTATCTCCAAATGTTGATTATTATTGGCGGAACGATAACTTGTGATAGACAAACTGGATTTATTTGATCAGCTAAAGCGCAACCCTTTGGGTTCGCCTCTGGAAAGTGCCAGGGTTTTGAGTCCCTCGGAGCGATTTCTCCACGTTTGTTTCTGGCACTTTTTGGGCTAAAAAAGTGCCAAAACCGTTTTCTAGTAAGGCTTTCAGTAATTTTCAGCAAGCCCTATATAAACCGATAAAAAACTATCAAATGACCAAAAATTACGAAAACCGGGCAAATAAATCCAAGTCAGTCCTAGGCCCGTTATTACCTGCAACAATAAAGCAGATAACCCAAAACCCTCAAAATATTGCTCAAATTGACGAATTCGGTCTGGTTCTCGGTTTTTGAGGGCCTGGGGTAGAACGGTGACTGCCAGCAATAAATGTCCACCGGCCCAGACGGTCGCCCCTAGGCTGTGGAGAATTACTAAAATTTTGAACAACATGGGTTTCTCTTGGTCATGATTTGCTAACTTATAGTCCTTGGCTCGGCTATTTCCGAGTATTCAGTAACAATAGATACAGAAAAAATCCTGATATCTTCTCCTTACTAAAAAATATGGATTTAATTTTATGTCATCAAACGGCGGATTTTGACGCTTTGGGGGCAGCGGTGGGTTTATCGTTGCTGAAAGCGGGTAGTCGCATTGTGTTAACGGGGGGAGCGCACCCGACGGTGAGGGAATTTTTGGCCCTGCATCGGGATGAATTCGCTTTAATTGAACTGCGTAGTGTCAATCCGGCCTGTATTCGCTCTTTAATTATCGTTGATAATCAGTGGCGGGAGCGTCTGGGAAAAGCTTCCCAGTGGCTCGATTTAGGGCATTTACAGGCGATCGAATTGTATGATCATCATTTGGATAGTGAAAGCGATATTCATGCCTCTAGCGTCCATTTAGAAGCAGTGGGAGCCACCACGACTTTAATTGTAGAAGCTTTACAAAAAGCCGACATTAAACCAAACTCGATGGAAGCGACGGTAATGGCACTCGGTATTCACGTTGACACGGGTTCCCTGACTTTTGCCGGTAGTACCCCCAGGGATGCCTATGCTTTGGCTTGGTTAATGACCTGTGCTGCTAACATTAAAACGATCGCCCAATACTGTCAACCGAGTTTTTCCCCGCGCTTACAGGAGTTATTTAGCCTTGCTTGGGAAAATCTAGAGATTAAAACGATCCATGACCGTAAAATCGCCCACGTTCTCCTCCATACTGCCGATTTTATCCCCGGTTTGTCTAGTGTGGCCGAGCGCCTACTGGAATTATCCGATAGTGATGCGCTCCTTTTCGGCCATAGTTATAGTAAAGACGAGGAAGATAAGTCCCGACAGCGTTTAACTGTGATTGGTCGCTCTAGAATCGATGGGGTGAATCTATATCGGCTTTTTTCCCCCTATAACGGCGGTGGTCATGCTCAGGCCGCTTCGGTGAGTTTTCGCGATGTTCAGCCAGTTCAACAGTTAAACCAACTGCTAGGGGACTTAATTGCCCAAATTCCACCTTCTCCTACTGCTAGGGACTTAATGTCTTCTCCGGTGCGAACAATTCGTCCCGATACTTCCATATCTCAAGCCGAGCGCATCCTTTTCCGTTACGGCCATTCGGGGTTATCGGTGGTAGATGAGCAGGATCGCTTAGTTGGGGTGATTTCTCGTCGTGACCTCGATTTAGCTCTCCATCACGGCTTTTCTCGCTCTCCTGTGAAGGGATACATGACTTGTAATCCGAAAACTATTACCCCCGACACTTCCCTTCAGGAAATCGAGTCGCTGATGGTAACGTACGATTTGGGGCGTTTACCTGTACTAGAAAACGGGCAGTTAGTCGGTATCGTCACTCGTACAGATGTATTAAGACAGATACATCAAAATGAGCGGGTGCGTTTTGAAGGGTTTGCTTTGGTTTCCTGTCTTTTACCGGCGATTAAAGAGCGTTTAGAGCCGATTTTATGGTCATTCCTGCAAGCTGCCGCCGCTGCCGCTCAAAAACGCGGTTGGCATCTCTATCTGGTTGGGGGTGCGGTGCGCGATTTATTGTTAGCGACAGAAAGGGATACTTTATTGTTACAGGATATCGATTTAGTGGTGGATGGCTGCCATCGCGCCGCCGATGTGGGTGCGGGGGTGGAATTGGCTAATTGTTTACAGGAAATTTATCCGGAGGCCCGGTTATCGATTCACGGGGAATTTCAGACGGCGGCTTTGTTATGGCACAAAGATGAGCGTTTTGGCTCGTTATGGGTGGATATCGCCACGGCACGCACGGAATTCTATCCCTATCCTGCCAGCAATCCCCAAGTGGAGGCTAGTTCGATTCGACAGGATTTGTATAGAAGGGATTTTACGATTAATGCTCTGGCAATTCGCCTAACTTCGCCGAAAGAGGGGGAATTACTCGACTTTTTTGGCGGTATGTTGGATTTACGCGCCCAACAAATCCGGGTTTTACACGCTAATAGTTTTATCGAGGATCCGACGCGCATCTATCGAGCGGTGCGTTTTGCCACTCGGTTAGGATTTGTTATTGAACCCTTGACAGAAGGCTACATTAGGTATGCGATCGAAAGTGGAGTTTATGATCGCTCACGACAACAAAATCAGAATGCACCGGCTTTACAGTCCCGTTTAAAAGCGGAGTTGAATTATATTTTAGAGGCGGATTACTGGGAAAGTGCCTTAGAAAAGTTGGCCGATTTGGGGGCTTTGCACTGTTTACACGGGGATTTAAGTTTAAATCGGGCTTTATGGCGACAATTGCGCTGTCTCAGTTGTTGGTTAGATTGTTTAAGTCTGGAATTGCCGGTGAATGCTTGGTTAATGCGGTTGGAATTATTAATCGCTTCTCTGGCTATGGGGGAAAGAATAGCGATCGCTAATAATTTACAATTGCCCAAAGATACTGTGGAGCGTTTACAAAAACTAGAAGTTATGGAAAGAGAGATTAGCAATAATTTTGCTTATGATCGACCCGTTAGTCAAATTGTCAGCTTTTTCAACGGTTATAAGGTTCCTAGTTTGTTACTGGTGGCGGTGAGGAGTGAGACTAGGATTCGGGCTTTAATCTGGCAATATTTAACTAAATGGTCGCAGATCGAGGCTCCTATCGACGGCAATGACCTAAAAGCTTTGGGTTATCAACCAGGTCCCCAGTTTAAATCGTTACTTGCGGCAGTGTTGGGGGCGACTTTAGATGGAATAGTCAGCAATAAAAGCGAGGCTATGGCTTTTATTGCTAGATTAACTAAGTCAGCAGATTAGGTATCGGCTGCCCCTTCATTTTCCGAAGATTGTCTTTGATCGCTGGAATAACCGCCTCTACCTCCTCTGGTGGTGGTACGATTAGAGGCAGCCCGGAATTGACGAGCGTAGGCGCGGTTGCGTTCAGCTTTTTCTTTTTTCAAATTACGACGTTTAGCCACAAGAATCTCCTTGGGATAATAGATAGACAAGCGGGGAAACGAGCGCTCGCCTCCCCTATTGACATTGACACTCTCCACCCTAAAAGTGCGGAGATTCTTGGGCTGAATCCTGCCTCCACTAGCAACGCTAATTTTGGTCTTACAGTTTCATGTCTAGTCCGACTACACCTATAAGGCAAGCACTCTTATGGACTACTCCCCAAGCGTAAATTTCTGTGTGTCCCACAGTATTTAATTGTTTTGCGTTCTTACAGTTTGGACTTAATTGAACACCATTGACTGTTAGAAATTTTGAGATCACGGAGTAGGACGTTTAACCTATTTCCTCACGTTCTCACGCTCGGAACCACCCACAAACATCCTACCACAAAGCCGTCCTAAAAGGACGGGGTTTTCAGCCCAAATTTCCGATAACCTAGAATGGTTACGATTGGGGATTAGTAGCGACGATCTTGGCTGCGATCACCGCCAGAAAAGGAAGATTTGGGTTCTCTTTCGCGAGCTTGATTGACTTTTAATTCTCGTCCCATCCATTGAGCGCCGTCAAGAGCGGCAATAGCCTTCGCTTCTTGCTCTGGGGTTTCCATTTCCACGAAAGCGAACCCGCGTTTTCTTTTCGTTTCCCGATCCATGGGGAGGTGAACGCGCTTGATTTTACCATATTCGGTAAAAACTTCCGCTACATCCTCTTGGTCAACCTCGAAAGGGAGATTACCAACATAAATTGACATAAAACCTATCCTTGCACAGATAAAAACAACAGATTTGTAGAGAACCAAGATTTCGGGAACTAGCTGAACCAATACTAAACAGAAATGCTTTGACCATTAATACTGACAACGAGCCGCAGTGCCGACTTTTATTCTCGATCTCCATCCTAGCACATAGCTATTAGCTTTGATTGATTCTGCCTCTCTCGCCACGGGAGCAGATAAACTAGACTAGAATGCTGCCCCATAAAATGCCCTAATTATGAGTTTATCCCCCCATCCGATCGAAACTGCCCTAAAAACCCTGGCAGCGAAAGCGGAAAATTCCATCGAACAAACAACAAACCTAGAAGACTTAGAACAGCTAAGGGTGAATTATCTCGGTAAGAAAGGAGAATTATCGCAGATTTTACGGGAAATGGGCAAATTAACCCCCGAAGAGAGACCGCGCCTCGGTGCGATCGCTAATCAGGTAAAAGAATTAGTGCAATCGTTGCTGGAATCTCAGCGAGAAAGTCTAAATAATGCCCAAATTCAAGCGAAATTAGCGGCGGAAACCCTCGATGTCACCCTACCTGCTCTTAGCCGTCCTTTAGGGCGAATTCACCCCTTAAATAGCACAGTTGATCGCATGATCGATATTTTCGTCGGTCTGGGTTACAGCATTGCCACTGGGCCGCAGGTAGAAAGCGATTATTATAATTTTGAGGCTTTAAATATCCCTGCTGACCATCCGGCCCGGGATATGCAGGATACTTTTTTCTTGAGTGATGGTCGTTTATTGCGGACCCATACCTCCCCGGTGCAGATTCGCTACATGGAAAGTCACGAACCCCCGATTCGGATTGTGGCCCCGGGCCGCGTTTATCGTCGCGATACCGTTGATGCTACCCATTCCGCGGTTTTCCATCAAGTGGAATTATTAGCGGTGGACCAGGGATTAACTTTTACGGATTTGAAAGGAACAATTAAAGAATTTCTTAAGCAAATGTTTGGGGCCGATTTACCGGTTAAATTCCGCGCTTCCTACTTCCCTTTTACTGAACCCTCGGCCGAGGTAGATGTGCAGTGGAAAGGCAAATGGTTGGAGGTGATGGGCTGTGGTATGGTGGATCCCAATGTCTTAAAAGCAGTCGGTTATGACCCCCAAATCTATACGGGTTTTGCTGCTGGTTTTGGCGTGGAAAGATTTGCTATGGTATTACATGAGATAGACGATATTCGCCGTTGTTATAATAGCGATATCCGCTTTCTCCGCCAATTTTAGGGGGATAAACCCGATGGTCATGAGTGAAGATTTAACCAAAAAAAGACTCCTATCCGTGGCTTGTCATGCCTCGATCTTTTTGAGTGCTACGCTGGTATCGGTGGGGATTCCTTTAGCTATTTATTTCATTTCTGATGATGAAACGGTGAAGGAAAACGCCAAAGAAGCTTTAAACTTTCACCTGAATATGTGGTTATACTACCTAATTGCCGGGATTCTAATTTGGGTTTTAATCGGTTATTTGCTCTTAGCGATTCTTGGTGTGGTGAACATTGTTCTCCCCATTCTTGCTATCCTGCAAGTCTGGAAAGATGCTTATAAGGTTTTCCGTTATCCTTTTATTTTCCGGGTTCTGTAATTAATTATCGGGGTTGAACAGGTTTCAACCCTGGGTGCATCTCATTTTTGTAAATCTGTTGAGTTGGGATTTTTAAATGTAAACTATCTTCTAAAATTGGTAATTACTTCCGATTTTATCACTCAATCCAAGCCTTTGGGGGGTTCTACCCCCCAAACCCCGGAGCGCATTAGTTTTTCGGTGGGATGCTTACACGCAGCTGCTGATACATTTGTAATTATCTATAGCGTTTCCTGTTCGCAAGAGGTACATTATCGATGTTGAAAAGCTTAATTAGCAAAGGTTTAACTGTGCCACACAGGTGTGAGAACCGCTATAAGAGTTACTGATAATTGCTGACTGTCGGTATTCCTGCAAATGTGAGATGCACCGACGACCGACTCCTAACCCTAACAACAATTTTTGATTTTTACCAGAGGTCTTATGATTCCCTCAAACGAGCGCTACTGGCTCAAAAATGCTCATATTCCCGTTTCCATCCTAGAAAATGAGAGTTTTTCTCCCCAAACCGCCGAGGGATTAACCTTAGTTAATCTAGAAATTAATGACGGTTACATTAATCGCATCACCTCCACAATCCCCCCCGAAGACAATATTCCCGTTATTGACCTCAAAAAAAAGATTATTTTTCCTTGCTTTGTCGATATGCACACCCATCTCGATAAAGGTCATAGTTGGCATCGTTGTCCTAACCATGATGGCACTTTTGACAGCGCCTTAAAAATGGCCTTAGAGGATTCTCGACGGGAGTGGCGCTTAGAGGATGTGTATCGTCGCATGGAATTCGGCGTTAAATGCAGTTATGCCCACGGAACCGCCGCTATTCGCACTCATATCGACTCTTTTGGTCAACAGGCACAGATTAGCTTAACCGCTTTGGGAGAATTGCAACGACAATGGGCCGGTAAAATCACCCTGCAAGCGGTTTCTCTAGTTTCCCTTGACTACTATCAAACCTCCGAGGGAGCGGCCTTAGCCGATAAAATTGCCGAATTTGGGGGCATATTAGGGGGAGTAGCCTACACAAATGCCGATTTACAGGCACAAATTGATATTACCTTCAAATTAGCCCAAGAAAGGGGTTTAAATCTCGATTTTCATCTGGATGAAAACGGCGATCCCGATTCTACCTGTTTAGCAGCGATCGCGCGTACTGCCATCAAAGAGCAATTTTCTGGACAAATCATCTGTGGTCACTGTTGCAGTTTAGCGGTACAATCCCCTGAAATAATCCAAGAAACCCTAAATTTAGTCAAAAATGCGGGCATTGCTATCGTTAGCTTGCCGATGTGCAATCTCTACCTACAGGATCGTCAAGAGGAAAAAACCCCCTTTTGGCGCGGGACAACTAAGGTAAAAGAGATGAAAAAAGCGGGAATTCCAGTTGCTTTTGCCAGTGATAACTGTCGCGATCCCTTTTATGGTTTTGGGGATCACGATGGTTTAGAAGTCTTTACCCAAGCGGTGCGGATTGCCCATCTCGATGCACCCTACGCTGACTGGGTAAATAGTGTCACCCTCACCCCAGCAAATCTGCTCGGATTGCCCCATTTAGGGCGCATTAAGACGGGTCTAGAGGCAAATTTGTTAATTTTCAACGCTCGCTACTTTAGCGAGCTATTATCGCGACCACAGTGGGATCGCCTCGTGATTCGGCGCGGGTTGAGCATCGATACTACTCTCCCCGATTACCAAGAGTTAGATGATTTAGTTCTGGGAATTGATGAACTCCTGTAAGGGTTTGACAAAAACCACCGATTCTAGGTTGATAGCACCGTAAATATGGGGAAAGGTCTCTTTTTCTAGCTCTAAAGTGGCATTTTCTGGGTTAGGATGTTGGGGCTGCTCCCATTTGACCGGGGACTGCAATTGTTCGAGAGAAATGGCTAAAACCAGCAAATCTGGCTGATTTTGATAAAAAGCGGCCACAACTTTCGGAATTTGTTCTAAGGTGGAGCAATGGATAAATCCCTCATTTTTTAGGGAATAAGCCCGATATTCCCCCATTTCACGAGCTATTTGCCAACCTCTTTCTGTAGTGATGTGATAGATCATCGGTTCGCCTCCTACTGTCACTTTATCCCTAATTTTAGGATATAGCCTGAAGCTGTCAGCGGCCCTCAATTCTCTTAAACTAGGGGTCAGGGAATCAAAGACAAGAAATTTGTCCGACCACTGACCAGAAAAAAATGGCCGATAATGGCCTCAAAATCTCTTTATAGTCTCCTTTTACCTGATATTAACCATTTCCCTTTAAAATGAGATTACCTAAAATGTCGGATGAATGCCCCGGCTACATTTTTCGACAAGATACTCAGCTTTGCGGGGGATGAAATCCGACCAGAATATCAACCGCGGAGCATCGGTTTAATTCCACCATCTGTGGGTAAACTGTGTTATACTTAACTCAGCCAATGGTCGAGGATTGTTAGATGCTAGTCGTAGAAGCCAAGCTAAAAAACGGAACACCAGAGCAATATCACCAGCTTGATGAAGCTATCAAAACTTCTCAGTTTGTGCGTAACTCTTGTGTTCGTTATTGGCGGTCAAATCAAGGGACAACCCGCAATGATCTCCAAAAACTTTGTGCTGTACTAGCTAACAATAAAGAGACACCTTGGGTTAATAAACTAAACTCTCAAGCTCGTCAATCGGCTGCTGATAGAGCCTGGCAATCAATTAATAGGTTTTATCATAATTGTCGTGCCAAGATACCAGGGAAAAAAGGCTTTCCTCGGTTCAAAAAGCATAG
>Ga0082207_1001441_pt1 | contig 11300 bp, 11 predicted proteins | sample LakMenEpi10Aug09_FD_71540 | JGI IMG/M metagenome (GOLD analysis project Ga0082207, IMG submission 71540) | reverse complement strand
CTTTATCACTGGTATAAAGCATCAACTTACCATCGGGAGAAAGCGTAGCCTCGGCATCATATCCGGGTGCATTCGTCAGTTGCTTGACAATATTTCCTTTCAGGTCGGACATGAAAATATCGAAAGACGGATACAAAGGCCAGATATACTTGTTGCCGTATTTGGCACGGTCTGGTACCGGCGGACAATCCCCCGAACCCAAATGCGTGGAAGCGTAAATGATATGCTTGTCGTCTTTCGTAAAAAAAGCGCAAGTGGTTCGACCCTTACCGGTGCTTACCAACTGATAAGTAAAGGGACGATTCTTCTTCTTGGGCAATTTGCCATAATAGATCTGATCACAAGGGATGCCATCCTTCATACTGGTACGTTGAAATACCAGCGATTTTCCATCATAACTCCAATAAGCTTCCGCATTGTCACCCCCGAAGGTGAGCTGACGCATGTTCCGAAAATGCTTCTCCTCAGGAAGTCGAAGTGTATCGTCGGACTGAGCCGATACCATTAAAGTGGCACTTACCAGTAAGCAGGTGGCAATGAAAACAGCTGATTGTCGTTTAAACATATATATGTCTTGATCCGCAAAATTAATCATCCATACCCGTATCGCCCCCCTCAAAGGGTAAACGGGAAGCAAACAGTATTTTTACAGCATGCAGCGAATCGGCTTTTTGTTTATCCTCATTTGTGCGGTATTGGCCTGTAATAGTCCGCAGACGGACTCAACCACCACCGAATTACTCGAACAGCCGCCTTTTCTTGAGTGGACTGACCAAATTAAAAATGATCCTGAAAACGATTCCCTGTACTTCCTACGAGGCAGACTACTGTTCCAAGGCGGACATACAGCTGCCGCACGTACCGATTTTGAAAAAGCCTGGTCGATCAAGCCCACCGCCCTTTTGGCAGAATATCTCGCCAACACACTTGAATCACCACAAGCGCAATGCTCCTTCTTAAAACAAGCGACAAATCAATTTCCCGGCGATTTCCCATTGGAATATATGTTGGCCGAGTCTTTTCAATCGATGGACTCAACGGATGCAGCCCTCTACATCACACAGAAATGGCTACAATCAGGCATAGAGATCCCAGAATTCATCTTGCTACACGCATCCCTATTAGAAAAAAAAGGAAACAAAACCGAATCGCTCTACCTACTTGAAACACTTTACGAAAACGAGCCGAACTATCGCCCCGTGAAGGAGATACTTGCCTTACGATATGCCAGTAGTGGCGATGCGAAAGCCCTGCGTCTTTGCGAAGAACTGAAACGAACCGACAGCACAGGACGTGATCCATTGCCCAGCTACTATCAGGGCATTTATTACAGCACAATAAAAGCATATGCAGCTGCGATCCAGTCCTTCGACCGAACGATCCTAATCGATTACAATTTCATTGAAGCATACATCGAGAAAACCTCCCTTCTTTATGATCAAAAGAATTTCAAAGGGGGATTGGAAGTACTGAGCAAAGCCCTTGCCGTAGCCCCCGATCATGCATCCGTTTATTACTGGACGGCTAAATGTCAACAGGCACTGGGGGACAAGGAATCGGCCCGATTCAATTACCTGAAGGCATACGGACTGGATAAAAGTTTCAGCGAGGCGAAAGCAGCTGCCGATCAACTGAAATAAAACTATCTTGCAACAAATTCCAAAGCGATGGCGCTGATCGCTCCCTCCCTGCTCTCCGCAAATTTTCTGAACCTCGAGGCTGACTGCCTTATGCTCAATGAGAGCCAGGCCGACTGGTACCATTTGGATGTGATGGATGGTCGTTTCGTTCCCAACATCAGCTTCGGACCGATGCTGATCGACTTCTTCAGAAAAGCTACGACCAAATACCTGGATGTTCACTTGATGATCGAGGAGCCTGAAAAATATGTAGAGGCCTTTCATCGCGCTGGTGCGAACGGTATTACCGTTCACCTCGAAGCCTGTCGTCACCTGCACCGCAACCTGCAACAGATCCGCTCATTAGGCATCAAAGCCGGTGTAGCGATCAATCCACATACCCCTGTAGACAGTTTGAACGACATCCTTCAGGAAGCAGACCTGGTTTGCATCATGAGTGTCAATCCCGGTTTCGGCGGACAACAATTCATTCCACATACCCTGGAAAAAGTACGTCAATTGCGCAAACGCATCGATGCCCTTCAACTTTCCACACTGATCGAAATTGATGGTGGGGTAACGCTTGATAATGCATCCGCACTCATCGAAGCCGGTGCACATGTGCTCGTTGCCGGCAATACGGTTTTTAAATCTGCTGACCCAAAAGCAACCATTTCTGCCCTGAAAGCTTGCTGAGTGCAGGTCAATTCCGTTCAGTAAATTGTGCAACGAAGAATCATACCTTGCGGCGCATACTTTTAATAATCCTTTTTCACGTTTGCGGATCATACGCATTCACCCAGTCGCGAAACGCACAGATCACCGGCCACGTCGTAGATGAGGAAGAAAGACCGCTTCCCGGCGTGTCGGTACAACTACTGGGAAAAAATCTCAGCGTCACAACCAACGACAGCGGTGCATTCAAAATCACGGTGCCCGCCGATCGCGCCATCGCCCTTCGCTTTTCATTTGTGGGCTATAAGTCCGAACAACGAAATTTTTTGCTGCAACCAAATGAAGCTGAATTCGTCCGAATCCGGCTACTGGTCACCAAAGACACGCTTCGTGAAGTGATCATCGAAGATGATCGGGACCGACGAGAAACCGGACTCATCAAACCCAATCCCAAATCTGTTCTCAACCTGCCGAGTGTAGTTACCGGTGTGGAAAGCCTGATCAAGATCTTTGTCGGATCCAACAATGAACTCACGTCTAACTACTCCGTACGCGGGGGCAGTTACGAGGAGAATCTGATTTACGTGAATGATTTTGAGATCTTCCGTCCGTACTTGGTTCGCAGCGGACAACAAGAGGGACTCAGCTTCATACATCCCGAAATGGTGCGCAACCTCAGCTTCTACAACGGAGGATTCAGTGCTCGGTACGGAGACAAACTAAGCAGTGTATTAGATATCCAATACAGAACACCGAAGCCGGATCTGCGAAAAAATAAGCGTACCGGTGGATCAGCCTATATCAGCCTATTGGAACAAGGATTGATGCTGGAAGGTGTTGACCGAAAAAACAAATTCGCTTATCTGATCGGTGCCCGAAACCGAAACAATCAAAATGTCCTCAGTCGACAAGACACGCGCGGTAATTATGTTCCTAGTTCGCGAGATGTACAAGGACTTATCTCCTACACATTCAACTCAAAATGGAGAACTGAATTGCTTGGCAACTTTTCCTCCTCTCGTTTTCAACTGACACCGCAATCCAGTCAACTGACGGCCTCTGTATTTACACCTCTCTTCTCTGCCAACATTGGGGTAGATATTGCGTTCGCCGGACGGGAGAATGATTCGTATCGAACCAATATGCTCGGATGGTCATTGATCCACCAGCCATCTCGCAAACTTCAATTGAAATGGATGTTATCTCAATTTGCAAACCAAGAGGCTGAACGCATCGACATCCAGGGCGCCTATCTGTTCGGAGAGCGCGATTTCGACAGACGTAACAGCACCTACGGACTGATCATCAATCCGCTGGGCGCCGGAATTTTCCATACTTGGGCACGCAACGAACTCGATCTTACCAACCTAAATGCCGGACATAAAGGCTCCTTGGAACTGAATCGACACCGGATCCTCTGGGGTGCGAACGTAGAACGTACGAAGATCGATGACAAGCTATTTGAGTGGGAGTTCCAGGACTCCGCCGGGTATTCAGTCCCCTATCAACCGAATCTCCTTCAATTAAATAAACTACTGATCGGAGATGCTAAACTTCGAGTGAACCGATTTTACGGGTACATACAGGATCAACTGGCCTGGAACAGTAAAAAGGGAAATACCACCCTACAAGTAGGAGTTCGATGGAATTACAACAACCTGAATAAACAACTGATCCTGTCTCCTCGTCTGCAGGCGAGTCACAAACCGGCAGGAAAAAAAGATCTGTTATACCGTTTGGCAGTAGGCGCCTACCATCAACCTCCATTCTACCGGGAACTTCGCCGCTACGATGGCACCGTGAATACCGAACTGAAAGCACAACAGAGCTGGCAAGCCGTGGCGGGTGTCGACTACCAGTTTGTCGGACTAGCCGGCAGACCTATGCGCCTAACCACGGAAGCATATTACAAACAACTCCGAGATGTAGTGCCGTATGATGTAGACAATGTCCGACTGCGATATTTCGGTGAAAACATGGCCAACGCCTACGCGACGGGATTGGAGATGAGGTTGCATGGAGAACTGGTACCTGACGCAGAAAGCTGGTTCAGCCTGGGCATCATGCAAACCAAAGAGGACCTATTCAACGATCATTATTACCGCTATAAAAATGCAGCAGGCGAATTCATCAATGCAACTAGTTTGGACCCCGTTGTGACCGACAGTATGCGATTCGATGTTGGATGGGTCCGCAGGCCGAACGATCGACGTGTTACGATGGGATTATTCTTTCAAGACTATCTATCCACCAACCGTAACATCCAAGTATTTCTCAACCTGTTGTATGGAAGCAATATGCCCTATAATATTCCAGGATCGGTGCGCTTCCGAAATGCCGCTGTGATCGACCCCTACATCCGTTGCGACATGGGGTTCAGCGCGATCTTGTGGGATGAAGCTACCTCAACCAAAAGAAGCCATTCTCCACTGCGGAACTTTTCACAAGTACGCTTAAGTCTGGAACTTTTTAATGTTGTTGACCGGGCCAATACCATCTCCTATTTGTTGGTCAAAGATTTTTCGAATACTACGTACCTATTGCCGAACCGACTTACCCCTCGATTGATCAACCTGAAATTGATGGCCCGCTGGTGATCAGCGCCAGCGATTTCGGAATCGATCCCAACTCGTCAGCCCGATCTTGAATTGAACAGGGTTCTTAAACTGATTGGCAACAGAACCCACCACGTACACACCCAACTTGAATCGAGTCAGCGGATTGAACGGCCACTTGAAAACCCGCTCGATTCCGGCGAACAACTCCGCATATTGCAAGTCTCTTTCCGGAGCAATTAAAAATCCGCCCCCAGCAACCTCCTGAATACGAAGCTTCTTTAGAAAGGGGATCTTATTGACCAATGCGCCGTTGAATTCATGTAATAGATTGCCTTGATAATACCGGTCGAATACGGGAAAAGTGGAATCGAGCGCCTGAAACATCCGCTGTGGGTTAAGAAAGAATAACGGATCTCCCTGACGCATGAATCGGTAATCGATCACCTGCAGATTGCGTTTGTTGGTGAATTCGCCTGACTTAACGGTATATGAGGTATTGCCGGGCGTACCCCACTGAATGGTTTGCAACAATCCGAATTCCCAATAATCAAAATCAATTGCGCTGTTGATGAATCCTGGAACCCCCTTTCGCCAATGCAAATAGAAAGTCGGGTATTTCGAACCTAGATAGATCTTTTCCCGGGGCTCACGCAAATAGCGAAGCTTGGGTGTATAGAACAACTTGACCTCATTGTACAAAGCATTGTAGGGCTGAAAATCAACGGCTGGTTCATTCGGAATACCAAAAATGGAATCCGCATTGTTACTGACCTTGTAATTCGCAACAGATCTTCTCCAGGCGTATTCCACCTGATTCATTAAGGTCAGCCCATTGAAGATCTCGATCTCATGATTCACCTCAACCCCGGTGTTGAGGAAAATATTACTACGCTTGAGCACATTCACCCAAGCATCTCCGGCATAAATAAATTCAAAATTTCGCCCGGCTTTTATGCCGAATTGCCCCTTTCGGAACGGATCATATTTGCGCTGCAGGGAAAGCGAACCATTCACATCCTGGTTGCGAAATCCGTAGCTCAGATCTGCTTCAAGATTTAAATTTTTTCGACTGGGATAGGTCTTTCGATAGGCCCCGGCAAAACGAATCCGAGTACCACCGAAGGAAATGGGCTGAATCAAGGATGTGATCGGCGGCAAGATCCAACTACGCTCCTTTCGGTGGTCATTGAAGATCTGTCCGAAGATCAGCATCTTAGACCAGGTGATCCGGTTCAACACGCGATCGACAGAATCCAGATACGAATCGCTTTGGCGAATTTTCAGCAGACTGTCTTGGTACCATTGATAACGCTGTTGCTGTACCGAAAGCGGTTCGCTTCGAACGGTAGACCAAAATGCACTGTCTTTCTCATAGGCCTGCTGATCGGTTCGACTGACCTCGTCTCCAAAATACTTTCGGGAATAAATCTGACCAGGTTTTTGATCGGAGTACATGGCCAGCGTCTCCCCATATCTTTTCCCGCCCTTTACCTTGGTCTCATAACGAAAGGTTTGCTTAATGAGTATTGGCAATGTATCACCCAATCGATCGTATTGCTGCTCCACTTCAAACCGATCGTACTCCGGAACATGCGCTTTGGGCAATTCAAAACGGGCACTGATGAGTTCAAAGGTACTGTCGCGAATGACGAGCTCCCCTTCGATGGTAGCGTTACTGAGTGCACGGGGACGAACGGATATCGTAAAGACCCTGGGGCGCTGCGTCCGATCGATACGAAGGGTCTTGAACCGATAGGCTAACAATCCGCTATGGCTGATGGGCGATACAAATGGGATCTGTGAAAGAGCCGGCGCCTGAATGAGATTCTCAAACAAATTGAAGCGACCATCGGTAGTAGTCAAGTAAAACAGACCTTCTTTGTTTCCCTGTTGCTTAACCGCCAATCTTTCTTCCTTGATCCTGGCGCCTTCCCCCTGATCCACTTTGAGAAATACCTCGGTGAGTGATAAACCTGCAAAGGGATCCGGCTTCGCAATGGAATCGGATTTTTTTTGCAGGAACTGAGACGAGTCGATTTCCTGCGCACGGATGTAGACTTGCTGAGAGAAATTAAACAGGGGAAGGTCTCGGGTTTCTTTTTCGCGGATCAGTTGTCGGACCAACTCCTCTGCGCGGACGCGGGGTTTGACCCGAACTACGACTTCTCCCAAATTATCCGGCTCACTCAACGTTAGCGGAACCGTGATTTGCACCGGTTTATCGTGAACAAAGAAGGGGATCAACGCCGTCTTGTAACCGATCAAACTCACCACCAGATCATAGCGCCCCCGCTCCAGCATGAATTCAAAACTTCCATCATCCTTTGCGAGGCGACCGATCTGAAGGGATTTGATCTCGATACTGGCCAGCGGCAGTCCCTCCCCACGGGCATCTACCACTTTTCCACTTACTCGATAATTCTGCGCCGATATCGGCCCCATTAGAAATAACAGCGATATGAGTAGATTAATTCTTGATGTCATGGTGAAGGTTCCGACTGAGATAGACACAAAAAAAAGCAAACTGCATGTGGCCGGTGGAAAAGAATTGTAGTTTTCGAGATTCTTTAACAGGACGTATACATAATTCACAAGCTGTGCATAAGTAAAAGCTGGGAATTGCGGCTTCTTTTCAGTAATATTGAAAAGGACATTTGAAAACATCCACTCATCCTAAATCCATTCGAATTGACTGACACCATCATCAACCTCGAATCCGTCAACCCCATCGAATTTCTGGGTGTCAATAACGGAAAACTCGACCTACTCAAAAAACGATTCCCGCTGCTCAAGATCCTTTCTCGCGGCTCTCAACTCAAACTCAGCGGCTCGCCGGACCAGATCGAACTGGCAAAAGAAAAGATCAACACGATCGTCAGTTTCCTGGAACGGAATGGCCACATGCCTGCCAATTATTTTGAGCAGGTCCTGGGAGGAGATGACACGGAAACAATCGATCATTTTCAGGAAAAGAATCCAAATGAAGTGTTGGTTTTCGGTCCGAATGGCAAGTCGGTTCGCGCCCGTACAGCCAACCAGAAGAAGTTAGTTCAGGAGGCGGAGCGCAATGATATTGTATTTGCGATCGGTCCGGCAGGTACCGGTAAAACCTATACCGCAGTAGCGCTGGCCGTGCGTGCCTTGAAAAACAAACAAGTCAAGAAGATCATTCTCACGCGTCCGGCTGTAGAGGCGGGCGAGAGTTTAGGATTTCTGCCCGGCGATCTGAAAGAAAAGATCGATCCATATCTGCGTCCACTCTACGATGCGCTGGATGATATGATCCCTGCTGACAAGTTGGGATATTACATGACCACGCGTACCATCGAGATCGCCCCCTTGGCTTATATGCGTGGGCGCACACTGGACAATGCCTTTATCATTCTCGATGAATCTCAGAATGCCACCGACCTGCAATTGAAAATGTTTTTGACCCGCATCGGTGCCAATGCCAAAGCGATCATCACGGGCGATATGACGCAGGTAGACTTACCCCGGAATCAACGCAGTGGTCTGACTACCGCCGCGCGCATTCTCCGAAACATTGATGGGATCGGACATATAGAATTGGATGAAGAGGATGTAGTACGCCACCGTTTGGTCAAACAGATATTGCGTGCTTACAACCAGGAACATGAAAGAGATTCTTCCCGCCATCCGGATGAACGTCCGGCAAAATACTGATGTGATGAAAATGATCGTACGATGCCTTCCCCTCCTGACACTGCTCGCCTGCTCACAAAAGAAGGCCGGACCTCAGTCTGAAAACGACCTCGATGCAGCCCGTAATTTTATTCAGGCGGCCCTGTCAAATGATTTCAAGAAAGCATCTCAATACATGCTAGATGATTCCGTGAACCGGAACTACCTGGAAGTTACAGCCAGATCTTTCGACCACCTCGACCCGCTTGCCAAAGAGAAATACCGAGGGGCCAGCATTCGCATACACCAGCCGGTCACCTACCTCAACGATTCTACTACGATCGTGATCTACTCAAACTCGTACAAAAACGACCCGGACACCTTACGAGTTTGTCGGGTCGACAATAATTGGGTAGTCGATCTTAAATACCTGTTCGAGCGGGCTTCGGATTCAACGACAAACAATCAATGACGGCTTTCTTCTGGGTCATGATCGGTGGTGCACTGGGCGCCGCATTGCGTTTTGGCATGGGTAGACTGCTCCCCTTTCAGGGACAACATTTCCCCTGGGCCACATTCTGGGTGAATGGCATCGGTTGTCTGATGATCGGATTGCTGATCGGATACCTTGAAAAAAAATCGATCCGGGGAGACGTCATACGCTGGCTCTGGATCAGTGGTTTCTGTGGAGGCTTCACTACGTTTTCGGCATTTTCGTTGGAAACAATTACACTATTTCAAAATGATCGCGGAGCTGTCGCCATAATCTATGCGCTGACAAGTGTGGGAGCCGGCTTGCTTCTCACCTGGACAGGCTGGTGGATGATGCGACCCGGTTCGATCACCTTCTAACATGAAACAAAATATGGACATACAGATCATTTGGATCGCGCTAGCGATCGGATTGGGAGCCGGGATCATGAGTGGTCTTATTGGCATCGGCGGAGGCATCATCATGGTACCCGCCCTTGTGATTTTTTTGCAATACAACCAACACCAGGCACAAGGAACATCGCTCGCCGTGCTGACCATGCCGGTCGTGATCCTTGCCTCTTTCTATTACTACACCCAATGCAAGGCACAAGGAACACCTATCGACTTGCGAGTGGTAGGACTTCTGGCCCTTGGATTTATTGTAGGCGCCTATTTAGGTGGACGTTGGGCGCTGTCATTATCCCAAGCCCAATTGAAGCAAATTTTTGCATGCGTGCTAATCTATACAGCCATCCGGATGTTAGAATGGGATCAATGGCTTATGCAATTAGTCAAAAAAAGTTGATGCGGACGTGTTGAATTTAAGCGCCTGATGCATCCTGACTCAAAGGTCCAATCTTATGCCCCTGGAGCGATATCGACATTTGTCTGATGAGGAACTGCTGGAACGCTTCCATTCCGGAAAGGACACAGACAGCCTGGGCCATCTGATGCAGCGCTACACCCTGATGCTTTTAGCCGTTTCGATGAAGTATCTGAAGGATGAGGAAGCTGCACGCGATACGGTTCAACAGGTTTTTTTGAAAGCGATCACTGAGCTCGAAAAGTATAAAGTCACTTACTTCAAGTCCTGGATCTATCAGATCGCCAAGAACCAATGCCTGATGCAACTTCGCGATCAAAAAAAATGGGGCACTCCATTGGAAGCAGAATCCTTACCCATCGAAGGGGATGCAGCCATCGATCTGGAACAATGGACTGAAAAAGAACTACAGTTCGACTACCTGAATATTGCTTTGCAGTCGCTGAGCGAAGAGCAACGGCGTTGCATAACTTTATTTTATCTGGAGAAAATGAGTTACCGACAAATAGCGGAAAAGACAGGACACGGTATTGCAACGGTCAAAAGTCATATCCAGAACGGAAAAAGAAATTTGCGGATCGCCCTGGCGAGCCATAAAACAGCGGCAAGAAATGAACGATAGTCCTACACATAAAAGAGATCAGAGCACCGGAGTAGACCCACAGGAGATCCTTCGCTACACCTCCGGCCAAATGAGTGACGAAGAAGCTCGTCGACTGGAAGCTCGTTCACTCGAAGATCCATTTCTCGCAGACGCGCTGGAGGGCATGGAACAAACTGCAGACACCAAGCGTTTGGAACAACTCGCGTACTCCCTGAATCAGGACTTGAAAAGAAGACTGAAAAAAAAGAGGTCAAAAAATAAATGGATCGGTTTTGAGACTCCAATCTGGTGGCCTTGGACCATCCTGATCCTGCTGTTGCTAATTACCATCGCCTACCTGTTCATCCGAAAACTAGGCGGGTAAGCGTTTAAAGAGCATTCCATACCTGCTGGGCAAATTGCTCCAATGAAGGATCCCGCGCGCCCATTAACAAAAGAACCGTATCTGCATTGAGGTGTGATCGAACGGCATCCATGAAATGATTTCGGTCTTCAATAAAATATGCAGACACGCCCAGTTGACGCAGATCTTCAACGAGGTCGTTGGCTGAAATATCACGCTGAGCCGTACCTCCTGCAAAATAAATCTCACTCATCCAGATCTCATCTCCCGGACGTAAAGCAGCGGAGATCTCTTGCACATAATCGGGTCGCAAAAAACGCGTGGGCTTGAACCCATGGGGTTGAAACCAGGCGATCAATTTGGGCGCAATGGGCTGACAGGCGCGAATCGACGCAGCACATTTGGCCGGGTTATGCGCAAAATCATCGATCACCCATACCCCATTTTTATTACCCAATACCTGATGTCTTCTATAGATGCCCTCATACTGTCGTAATGCTTCCGCAGCGACTACCAACGATACGCCGAGCGTGCGAGCAACTGCAACAGCTGCCAAGGCATT
>Ga0082207_1001440_pt1 | contig 11306 bp, 7 predicted proteins | sample LakMenEpi10Aug09_FD_71540 | JGI IMG/M metagenome (GOLD analysis project Ga0082207, IMG submission 71540) | reverse complement strand
CGCGAGCGGACCTACACGGTCAACAAGCGCGTCCCGCGGACCGAGACGAAGACCCGCACGGTCACCGTGCAGGTTCCGGAGACTCGGACCAAGACCGTGAACTACACGGTCAACAAGAACGTGACGGAGACCAAGACGGCCGAGTACACCGTCCAGGTCCCCTACACCGAGTCGGTCGAGCAGACCTACACGGTGCACGTGCCGGTGAGCGAGGAGAAGACCTCGAACTACACCGTCATGGTCCCGAAGCAGGAAGAGAAGACCTCGACCTACACGGTCCAGGTCCCCTACACCGAGCAGGTCGAGCAGACCTACACGGTGATGACGCAGGTTCCGGAAGAGAAGACCTCGACCTACACGGTCCAGGTCCCCTACACCGAGTCGGTCGAGCAGACCTACACGGTGAACGTTCCGGTCCAGGAAGAGAAGACCTCGACCTACTCGGTCCAGGTCCCCTACACCGAGTCGGTCGAGCAGGCCTACACGGTGATGGTGCCGGTTTCGGAAGAGAAGACCGCCACCTACACGGTGATGGTTCCCTACACCGAGGAGAAGGTTTCGACCTACTCGGTGAGCGTTCCCTACACCGAGCAGGTCGAGCAGACCTACACGGTGAACGTTCCCTACACCGAAGAGATGACCGGCAGCCGGACCGTGCAGAAGCGCGTTCCGGTCCAGTCGACGAAGACGGTGCAGGTCCGTGGTGGCCACTGGGCGACGCAGCAGGTCGAGGTTCCCTCGGCCGGCACCGACGCCTGCGGCTGCCCCTGCCCCCCGAAGGTGTGCTGCAAGCGTGTCTGGGTTCCGACGTGTGAGACGAAGGAAGTCCCGGTCACGACCTACCAGTGCGTCTCCGAGGAGGTTCCCTACTCCTACACGGTCTCCAAGTGCCGTCAGGAGCAGCGGAGCCGGATGGTCAACGTGACGAAGACCCGCACCGAGGAGCGCACCCGGACCTACACGGTCACGAAGTCGCGCCCCGAGGAGCGGACTCGCACCTACACCGTCACCAAGATGGTGCCGGAGCAGAAGACCCGCACGGTCAACGTCACCAAGTACCGCTCGGAAGAGCGGACTCGGAACTACACCGTGACCAAGATGGTGCCGGAGACGAAGACCCGCTCGGTCAACGTCACCAAGTACCGCTCCGAGGAGCGGACCCGGACCTACACGGTCACCAAGTGCGTTCCGGAGACGAAGACCCGCACGGTCAGCGTCACCAAGTACCGTCCGGAAGAGCGGACCCGCAGCTACACCGTCACCACCATGGTGCCGGAGGAGCGGACCCGTTCCTACACCGTGACCAAGATGGTGCCCGAGCAGAAGACCCGCTCGGTCAACGTCACCAAGTACCGCGCCGAGACGAAGACTCGGGAGTACACGGTCACCAAGTGCGTGCCGGAGACCATGACGAAGGAAGTTTCCTACACCGTCATGGTTCCCCAGCAGAAGGAAGAGTCGTACACCGTGACGGTGTATGACTGCGTGCCGGAGACGAAGACCGAGAGCTACACGGTCCGCGTCCCCCACACGGTCACCAAGGAGGTGCCGGTGCAGAAGTGCGTCACGGTCGCCGTCGAGGTGCCCGTCGAAGGCGGCTGCGGCGGTGCGGCTGGTGGCTGCGGTGACGCCGGTGCCTGTGGCGCTGCCGGTGCTGCCGGCGCCTGCGGTGACGCGGGTGCCTGCGGTGCGGCGGCTGCCGGCGACTGTGGCGGCAAGTCGAAGGGCTGCCGTCGCAAGGGCTGCCGTCGCTGCGGCTGCTGAAGTCGCTGACGCTTCCGTGTCGTGAATCAGAGGGGGTCGGGCGCCGATGGGTGCCCGGCCCCCTCGCCTTTTGCGCCCAGGGGGTGGCCGGGATCGGCGGACTGTGCTGCAATGCCCGGCTTTCCGTTCCGCAGGGAGGCGGGCCCGATGCCGATTGCGAGCCAAGCGAGTTCCGTCACCCGATCGCCCGAACTCGCCGATGACGGCGCTCCGGCGGAAGGTTCCGCATGGATTCGGGAGGCCCGGCAGGCCATTCGCGACGCCGACCGGGATTTTTTTCGTGTCTCGCCGGCCCGCTACTGGATCGACTTCCTCGTCAGCCTGACGGCGGCGTATCTGGCGGCCGGCGTCTACCTGACCGCACCGCTCTGGTCCTGGCAGCAGGCCGTCGCCTTCCCGATCGCCGCGTTTTGGCTCTATCGGCTGGGCTCGTTGATCCACGAGGTCTGCCACCTCGGCGGCCACGAGCTGCCGCTCTTCAAGGCGGCCTGGAACGCCCTGGCGGGCGTGATGCTCCTCACGCCGAGCCCGTTCTTCACCCGCCATCACCGCGACCACCACAGCCAGCGGTATTACGGCACGCCGGAGGATCCCGAGTACGTGGCCAACGTGCTCGAGGGGGGCAACCCGCGGAGCATGGCTGGTTACGTCGTCTACGTGCTGGCGTTTCCGCTGCTCGTGTTCCTGCGGTTCCTGCTGGCGCCGCTCACGTTCCTCCACCCGCGGCTGCGAGAGTGGACGCTGCAAAAGGCTTCGTCACTGACGTTCAACCGGCACTACGACCGGCGGCTGACGGTGGCCGATCGCCGGGCGATCCTGGCGGTGGAGATTCCGTGCTTCGTGCGGGCGGCCTTGATCCCCACCCTCGTGCTTTTGGGCCTGAACCACTGGTCGCGGATTCCGCTGCTCTACGCCCTCGCCGTGGCCACGGTGGTGCTCAACCAGCTGCGGCAGTTGGCCGACCATCACTTCGAGGGCGACGGCAGCCGTGTGGACCTGGAGGCGCACATCGTCGATTCCTGCAACTTCACGCGGAACGACCCGCTCACGCTCCTCTTCTTCCCGTTCTCCATCCGCTACCACGCCCTGCACCACCTGTTTCCGTCGCTGCCCTACCACAACCTCAAGCCGGCGCACGAGCACCTCGTGGCCACGCTGCCGGCCGGCTCGCCCTATCACGGGCTCGACCGGCCGGGCTGGTGGAGCGTGGCCAAGGTGACGATGTTCGGCCGGCGTGCCGCAGCCGGCTGAATCGCATGACTACTGGCAAATGAGATGCGTGCTACCGCTGCTGCTTGAGCAGGTCGCGGATTTCGGTGAGCAGCTCCTGATCCTTGGTCGGCGCGGGAGGCGCGGCCGCCTCGGCGGCCTTCGACTTCATCAGCCAGCCGAGGAACTTGACGATGAACAGAAACAGCGCGGCGGCGAGGATCAGGAAGCTGACGACGTCGCCGATGAACTTGCCGTAGGGGACTGTCTTCTCGCCGATCGTCAGCGCCCAGTTCTCGTAGCCCTTGTTGCCGGGCAGGATCACGCCCACGAGCGGCATGATGATGTTGTCGACCATGCTGGTCACGATCTTGCCGAACGCGCCGCCGATGATCACGCCGACGGCGAGGTCGATGACGTTGCCCTTGAAGGCGAAGTTCTTGAACTCCTCGAACAACGAAAAGGCCTTCTTCGTGGGCAGGTCCATGGGGATGATCTCCTGGGCGGTGGCTGGTGTCGCGGGCCGGCCGATCCGGGCCGCGGTTCGCAGAGGCTAGCGGTCGGCCGCCGATCAGGGCAAGCGGCCGCCGCCCGGGCGGCCGGCGACTTGCTTTCCGCGCGGGAAAATGGTTCCCTGCATCGAGGGCGGCGGTTGCCGCGAGGTCGAACCAAGGCGGGAGCGAATCATGAGCTTGAGGAAGCGGTGTGCCGATGCCGGGTGGCGGAAGATCGTGACGGCGGTCGCGATGGTGGTGGGTGGTGCGACGGTCGCGCTGTCCGTAGCCACGGCCGCACCGCCGGCGCCGATCGAGGCCGCGTTGCGGACGGAGGCTGAGGCCACGGTCAAGGCCTTCAATGCCGCGGATGCGGCGGCCTTGGCGAACGGCTATCACGAAGCCGGCGAACTCGTCGACGAGGACGGCAACGTCTACACGGGCCGGGCGGAGATCGCCGCCGTGTTCAAAAAGTTTTTCGAGCGGTTTCCCCAGGCCGTGCTCGAGATGGAGGTGAGCGGCGGGCGGCCGATCGGCGAGACGCTGGCGGTCGAGGAGGGCGTGCGCCGGATCACGGCCGAGGCGGGCGCCGCGGCCGCCCAGATGCGGTACGTCGCCGTGCGGATAAAGCAGGGGGAGAAGTGGCCGATCGTGTCGTATCGGGAGTTCGCCGACGATCCGCTGCCCACGCCGCCGGAGATGCTCGCGGCCGTCGAGTGGCTCGTGGGGGACTGGGTCGACGAGAGCGACGAGGGCCGGACGACCATCTCCTACCGTTGGAGTGAAGACGGCAACTTCATCATCGGTGAGTACAACCTGACCATCGGCGGCAAGTCGGTGGGCAAGAGCACGCAGCGGATCGGCTGGGATCCCGTCGAAGGCGAGCTGCGGTCGTGGACGTTCGATTCCGACGGTGGGTTCGCCGAGGGAGAGTGGGCCGCGGATGGCGCGGGCTGGATCATCAAGTCGGAGGCGACGATGCCGAACGGTTCCACCGGGTCGGCGACGGTGACGATCACGCCCAAGGATCCCGACCACTTCGTGGTCGAGAGCACCGACCGGATCGTCGGCGGCTCCCCGGAGCCGGATTTCAAGCTCGTGGTCGCCCGCAAGCCGCCGGCTCCGGCGGCTGCCAAGTGAGTTCCGTTCGCCCTTCCACCGGAGTTGCCTTGATGCGCCCGTTTGCCGCGACCGCCTGCCTCGTGATCGCTTTCGTGCTGGCTGCCGACGCCCACGGTCGGCCCTCGATGGGCCGGGCTGGTGGCGGCGGTGGTCATCCGGGTGGTGGCCATCATGGCGGCATGGCTCGGCCCGCGCCGCAGCATGCCCGTCCGCAGATGGCCCAGCCGCGGCCGGCGATGCCCCAGGCGCGGCCGGCGATGCCCCAGGGCCGGCCTGCCATGCCGCAGGCACGGCCGAACGTCGGTGGCATGCAGCGGCCGCAGACGCCGCAGTTTCAGCGTCCGAGCGTCGGCTCCCTGCAGCGGCCCAACCTCGCGCGGCCGTCGTTGCCGAATGCCGGTGCCGTCAGCCGGCCCGCCGCCCCTGCCCCATCGGCACGTCCGGGCCTGGGCGCGACCCGGCCCGCGCCGGGTTTCGCAGCGGGCGGGCCTTCGCGACCGTCGTTGGGCACCGGTTTGGGCAATGCCAGCCTGCCAGGCGGCGGGTTCACCACGCGTCCCGCGCCCGGCCTGCGTCCTGGGCCCGGCGGGATGGCGGGCACCGGTGGCCTGCCGAACGGCGGCGGAAATCGTCCCGGCGTGGGGACGCTCCCGGGAACGACCGGTGGGCGGCCCGGACTGAACACGCGTCCGACGCCTGGCATGCGGCCTGGCCTCGGCGCGACGACGAAACCCTTTCCGGCGCCGGGTGTGGGCGGCGGTCTCAACGGTGGCAACCGTCCGGGTCTGGGCGGCGACAGGCCTGGGATCGGTGGCCCCGGTGGCGGCGGACTGGCGGGCGGAAACCGGCCCACCACACTGCCCGGCACGCTGCCCGGCGGCGACCGTCCTGGCCCTGGCGGCAATCGTCCGGGAGTCGGCGGCAATCGGCCGACGCCGTTGCCCGGTGATCTGGGGGCCGGGAATCGTCCAGGCCTCGGTGGCGACCGTCCGGGGCTGGGCAATCGGCCCGACGGCATCAACCGTCCGGGCATCGGCGGCAATCGTCCCGGCATTGGTGGCAACCGGCCGACGACGCTGCCCGGGGATCTCGGTGGCCTCGCCGGCGGCAATCGCCCGGGCGGCGGTTGGAACAGGCCCGATGGAGGCTGGAATCGGCCTGGCATCGGTGGCAACCGACCGGGCTGGAATCGTCCCGGGATCGGGGACAACAACAACTTCTGGAACAGCGGCAACATCAACATCAACAACAGCGTCAACACCGGCTGGGGTGGCGGCTGGAACGGGGGCGGTTGGAACGGCGGTGCCTGGGGCTATCCCGGCTGGGGCGGTGCCGGCTGGAACCATGGCTATGTCAATCCGCACTACGGCAGCTGGTACAACGGCGGCTGGAACACCGGCAGTTGGAACAACGGCTGGGGCGGATTCTGGGGCGGATTCGCCACCGGCGCGGCGACCTGGGGCCTCGCCTCCGCAGTCACGAACTGGGGTCTCGGCTATGGCACGCTCGGCTATGCGAGCGGTGCCTACGTGAATCCCTACTATGCCTCCATTCCCGCGACCGTCGTGGCGTCGTCGCCCTACGACTATTCGCAGCCGCTCGTCGTCAACAACTACATCCCGGTCGATGCCGGGGCGACGGAGGCGGGAGTTGCTACCGGATCCACCGCGCCCGCTGCGCCGGCATCGACGCCCGCCGACGCCACGGTCGACGCGGCGCTCGAGAAGTTCAAGGCCGGCGACTATGCCGGCGCCCTGGCCGGGTTCGATGCGGCGCTGAAGGCGTCTCCCAACGACTCGGTGATCCACGAGGTGCGGGCGCTGACGCTGTTCGCGCTCGGCCGCTATCCCGAGGCCGCTGCGGCGCTGAACGCCGTGCTCGCCGCCGCCCCCGGTATGGACTGGACCACGGTCAGCAATCTGTATCCGTCGGTCGATGTCTACACGGCCCAGCTCCGCAAGCTCGAGGACTTCTGCCGCGCGAACCCCGGCGATGCCGCCGCGCACTTCGTGCTCGCCTATCAGTACCTCGTCGGCGGCCACTCCGACGCGGCGGCCTCGGCCCTGGAGGTCGTGGTCGCGAAGCAGCCGGGCGACGTGGTGGCGAAGCGGCTCCTCGGAGCCTTGAAGCCCGCGGCGACCGCCGCCCAGCCGGAGGCCGAGCCCGCGGCCCAGGCCGAGAAGCCGGCCGCACCGGAGACCGACCTGGTCGGCATCTGGAAGGCGGGCAGCGGCGCCGACGCGATCGTCCTCGAGATCACGGCGGATTCGAAGTTCACCTGGAAGGCCGCGCCGGCCGGCAAGCCGGCGCTGGAGCTGGCGGGGACGATCGAGACCGCAGCCGACGCGATCGCGTTGCACAGCGACAAGGCCGGCACGATGGCGGGCAAGGTGGTGTCGAAGGGGCCCGACGCCTTCGAGTTTTCGCTGCCCGGGGCGCCGGCGGAAGCGAAGCCGCTGCTGTTTCAGCGGCAGAAATAGTCTGCCGATAGTGGCGGGAGCGGCCGTGTCAGGCTAGGATTTCAGAACCCGGGCGGTTTCGTCTTGGGGTTTCAGTTCCTTGGAAGATGAGCCCGTCATGGAACAGTATCGCAGGATTCAGACCGGCAAGAAGGGCGACATCCACATGGTCGCCTTCAAGGACAAGAAGATCCTCGACGACACGGTCCTCGACGAAATCCGCTCGGAACTGACCCAGCTCATCGGCAAGTCTTCGGGGCCCGACCTGCTCCTCGACTTCGGCAACGTCGAGTTCATGTCGAGCGCCATGCTCGGCCTGCTGGGGCAGCTGCACCGCAAGATCTCGGCGGGGCATGGCCGGCTGAAGATGTGCTCGATCCGCCCCGAGATCTTCCAGGTCTTCAAGCTCACGAATCTCGACAAGCTGTTCAGCATCCACAAGGACGCGCCGACGGCGTTGGCCACGTTCACCTGACGCCGGCATGGTCGTGGCACAGCAAGCGAACGAGCCGGCGGCAGGTCGCGGCATCGACGTCGTGATCGCGGAGGACAGCCGCATCCAGGCCCGGATGCTGATCCGGCGGCTCGAGGAGGCGGGGCACACCGTCCGCTGGGGCGAGACCGGCGCCCAGGCGCTGGCGCTGGCCCGCGAGCGGCGGCCCGAGATCATCGTTTCCGACATCGAAATGCCGGAGATGACGGGCTACGAGTTCTGCAAGGCGGTGAAGTCCGACGCCGCGCTGCGGACCATTCCCTTCATCCTGCTTTCGACGCTCTCCGATCCGATCGACATCATCCGCGGCCTCGATGCGGGCGCCGACAACTACGTCACCAAGCCGTACGAGCCCGACTACCTGCTCGGCCGCATGCAGGCCCTGCTGGCGACGCCGCTGGCAGCGGCCGACGATGCCGCCGCCGCCATGCTCGAGGTCACGCTCGCCGGGCAGAAGTTCCGGGTCAAGGCGGGGCGGCAGCAGGTGCTCAACCTGCTCGTCTCGACGTTCGAGAACGCCGTCGCCAAGAACCAGGAGCTCGTGGTCGCCAACCAGGAGCTGTCGGTCGCCCGCGACGGCCTGCAGCGGTCGAACGAGGAGCTGTCCACGGCCAACGCCGAGATCTCCCGCATCAACGCCCACATGCTCCGCGACCTCAAGGCGGCGGCGAAGGTGCAGCGGTCGCTCCTCCCGGCCGCCGACGTCGCCATTCCCGGCACGAGCGTCGCCTGGCGGTACGTGCCCTGCCAGAGTCTCGCCGGCGACTTCCTCAACGTCTTTCGGCTCGACGAGGAGCATGCCGGCCTGTTCGTCGTGGACGTCAGCGGGCACGGAGTGCCCTCGTCGCTGATGGCCGTGACGGTGGGCCGCTTCCTCACGCCCAAGGTCAGTGATCAGTCGCTGCTGGTGCGGCAGGCACCCGACGGCCGGATCACCATCGCCCGGCCCGCCGAGGTGGCCACGCAGCTCAACCGCCTGTTCCAGGCGGACGAGTTCTCCGGCCTGTATTTCACGCTGCTCTACGGCGTGCTCCACCTGCCGACCGGGCGGTTCGACTACTGCTCGGGCGGCCATCCGCCGCTCGTGCGGCTGCCGGCCGGCGGCGGCCCGGTGGAGTTTCACGCCATGGAGAGCTTTCCGATCGCCTTCGTGCCCGACGTCGAGTACGAGCAGCGTTCGCTGCAGCTCGCGGCCGGCGACCGGCTGTTCCTTTACTCGGACGGCGTCCCCGAGGCGATGGACAAGGATCGGAATCCCTACGGCGACGAGGCGATGGCGGCCTGCATGGCTGCCTCGCGGACCGCGCCGATCGAGGACGGCGTCGGGGCGCTGCTCGAGGCGGTCGAGCGGTGGTGCACGCCCGCGGGGCCGCTCGACGACGTCTCGATCCTGGGCGTCGAATGGCGGCCGTGAATCACCGTTTGGGCTTCGGCTTGTAGTGGCTCGAGCCGCCGCTGGTGATCCGCTGCCAGCCGTCGTCGATGCCGATCATCGTCTCGGCGCCGCCCAAAAACAGGCTGCCGTCGGGACGCAGCACCCGGCGGACGCGGCCCACGACCGCCGCCCGGGTGGGGACGTCGAAATACAGCATCACGTTGCGGAGGAAGACGACGTCCGTCAGCGGCATCATCGGCCAGGTGCCGGTGAGGTTGATGTGGCGAAACTCGACGAGCTGGCGGCACTCCTGCACGATGCTCCAGCGGCCCTGGAGCGGCCGGAAGTATTTGTTTCGCAGCGCCGGCGACAGGCCGCGATTCGTCTCCAGCTCGCTGTACACGCCCTCCCGCGCCCGGGCGAGGATCGGCTCCGAGAAGTCCGTGGCGATGATCCGGATCCGCCAGGTGGCGACCACGGCAGGGAAGTGCTCGAGCAGCACCATCGCCATGCTGTAGGGCTCCTGCCCGGTCGAGCAGGCGGCCGACCAGAGCGTGAGCTGACGGTCGGCGGCCCGCCGGGTCACGAGCTCGGCGAGCACGGCCCGCAGCGCCTCGAACGGAGCCCGGTCGCGGAAGAACGACGTCTCGTGCGTCATCATGGCGCACAGCACGTCCTTCTCCAGGGTCGGATCGACGCCCTGCCGGACGCGGTCGATGAGCGTCTCGAGGCTGGGAATCTTCCGCTGCTTGACGATGGGCATCAGCCGGGCGACGACGAGGTAGTGCTTCGAGTCGTCGATGCACACGCCCGTGCGCCGGCGCAGGAGCCCGCGGAGGTAGTCGAACTGGGCCGCGGCGACTTTCATCGGGGGTGCCCGCGCGGGTTCGCCGCCGGGTCGTGTGAATCGCCGGCTCGGGGGCGGCAAAAGTCGCCGCTGCGCGGTCTTTCAGATTGTCGCTGGGGCGAGGATACGCCCCACGCTCCTCGAGCGTTCGCCGACCCCCTCGCCTTCCGGTTCGGGTACTGCAATGCGAAGTTCATGGCAACGAAAGGAAGTGGATCAGCCGCCGCGTCTCTTGAGCCGCAGGGCGACTTCGACGCCGATTTGCGACAAGGGCAGGACGGCGTCGGCGAGGCCCGCCCGCACCACCTCTCCCGGCATGCCCCAGACCACGCTCGAGAACTCGTCCTGGGCGATCACGCCGCCGCCGGCCGCGACGATCGCCCGGGAGCCGGCCAGGCCGTCGCGGCCCATGCCGGTGAGGACCACGCCCAGCGTGCCGGCTCCCCACAGCCGGGCCGCGGAGCGGAAGAGCACGTCGGCGGCTGGGCGGCAGGAGTTCTCCGGCGGCTCGTCGGTGAGACGGATCCGGGGCTGGACGGGGTCGCCCACGAGCGCCATGTGGCGGCCGCCGGGGGCGAGCAGCACCGCGCCCGGCCTGACCGGTTCGCTATCCACGGCCTCGCGGACGGGCAGGCCGCTCGTTTTTGCCAGCCGCTCAGCGAGGTGCGCCGTGAAGAAGGCCGGCATGTGCTGGACCACGAGGATCGGAACGCGGGCGTCGGGCACGCAGGCGGGCAGCACCTCGGCCAGCGCCGTCGGCCCGCCTGTGGAGACCGCGATGACGACGCCCTGGATCCGCTCCTGCCGCGCCGGTCGGGGCGCGGCCGCCGGGCCGCCGCCGGGCTTGGGCGGCTCGCGCTGGGCGCCGGCGGATGACCGGGGCACGAGCGCCTTGATGCGGCCGATCACATCGGACCGGATCCGGGCGGCGACCTCGCCCGCGGCGAGGCCGGCGGGCTTGGCGACGTAGTCGTTGGCGCCGGCGAGCAGGGCGTCGACCGTGGCCTTCGCGCCCCGCTCCGTCAGGCTCGAGAACATCACCACGGGCAGCTTGCCGAACCGGCGGCGGATCTCGCGCAGCGTCGAGATGCCGTCCATCACCGGCATCTCGACGTCGAGGAGCACGAGATCGGGCCGGGCTGTGGGGATCATGTCGAGGCAGGCTGCGCCGTCGACGGCGGCACCCACGACCTTGAGCTCCGGGTCGGCGCCGAGCGTCGCGGAGAGCAGCCCGCGGATGGTGGCCGAATCGTCACAGATCAGCACCCCGATCGGGTCGCGACGCGTCGCCGGCTCCGGCTCCGCCACCACCCCCAGGCCGACGAGCTTGCGGGTGAACGCGGCGGCGGTGAACGGCTTGGCGAGGTAGGCGTCGATGCCGGCCTGCTGCGCGACGGCGATCCGCTCCTGCTCGTGCTCGGTGGAGATCATGAGGATCGGCAGGCCGCGGTAGGCCCGCTCGGGCCGGAGGCGGCGGAGGAGCTTGTCGCCGGCCATCACCCGCATGTGCCCGTTGACGGGGGTGAGGACGGGCCAGCCTCCC
>Ga0082207_1001435_pt1 | contig 11324 bp, 8 predicted proteins | sample LakMenEpi10Aug09_FD_71540 | JGI IMG/M metagenome (GOLD analysis project Ga0082207, IMG submission 71540) | reverse complement strand
AAAAAGTTCTTTAGAAAAGTTGACCAAACTGTTCGTAAAGTTGTACCTGGAGGATGGGTGACAGTCGGACGTGTGGTTTTAGGCGTCTAAAAGGGTAGATTTTTTACTGAAATGGGGTAAGTCTCGCTTACCCTATTTCAGCATATTCTGCTATTTGAGTTAGTGATTTTTTTGCGTGTTTTGAAAAAATCAACAACAATTTTTCAAGTAAAATCCTTTATTAACCGCATCATCGGCCTTCTGTAAAACCTCCGCCGTGACCGACTCGCTTAGATAATACTCCCCGCAATTCTGACAGATATCCGCAGGGACTTGTTTTAAAATCATGATATAATTATCCCTCTCTAAAGTAACGGTAACAAAACTCGATCGAGTCGTACCATATTTACAGATCACACATTCCATAGTTCTTATCTTCACTTGCTACGTTTGCGGGGTGAGTATTACCCACCCCGTCCACAATTAATTACTTAACTCGTATTTTATTTCCTGAATCTTCTCCTTTACCCAACCGTTAAACAACTCGGCACGGATTTGCAAAGCCAACTCCTCGGTTAATTTTGGCTTAAGGATTTCCTCAACGAAAATCAGGTGAAAACCTCGATCGCCTTGCAACGGTTTCAACAATTGAGAAGAATCCGATGCGAAAATTGCGGCCGAAAGATTCGGTCGTAAATCCTTACGGTAAACAGTACCGCGATAACCTCCCTTGCGTCGTAATTCCACATCCTCGATATAGCGGTGCGCTACTTCCTGAAAGCTGATTTCCTCCTCCTGAATCGATTCATACAACTCCTCCGCCATCGCCTGATCTGCTAACACCACCTCGTAGATCACCGCGCCGGTATAATCTAGCTGGTGTTCCACAAAATAGGATTCAATTTTGTCTGCGAAAAGATGTTCGGCTAATTTACCCGATAGTAAATTGAATTGAACGATTGCCTCGAAATCGTCTAGGGATAAGCCCTGTTTTTCCAACCAATTCCATGTATCTTTGGCGTTATGTAATTCATTGGCGAGACGGAATTGATCGGCCGCCTGTTGTAACTTGGCAGTCGTGTTTTTAATCCCCGCTTCCGTCGCGGTTTCGGTGATGATTTTCCGAGCGATAATTCCCTCGGCCATTTCGGGAAGTTTCCCCGATAGCTTAAGCTGTTGGATAAGGTCTTGATTCGTGATGGTGATACTATGGGACATAATGACTCCTGAAACAGTTATGGGAAATTAATTTCCTAGTTGAGATAGGCAAGAGGGTTAGGGAGGGGTGTAAGTAATTTGGCTTCGATACCTAAAAAAACTACAGTTTTAACCCGTCTTTTTGCAGATCCTTAAAGGGATCGAGGATGTAATCGATCACCCGACGCTGACGGACGATCGCTTCTGCGGTAGCCGTATCCCCCGGATTGAGGGGAATACATTGATTTCCCTTTTGAATACAGGAGCGATCGAGTTGAATTTCTAGCTCGAAAACGTTAATTTTTCCGGTCGCCGTTTCCTTTTCGATCGCCGTCGGTGATTTCTTGGTGATCTTGCCGCCGATAACCCCGTAATCCTGAAAAGGATAGGCATCGAACTTGACTTTTACCGGCATACCGGCGCGGAGAAATTGACTTTGATCTGTGGGCATTTCTGCCTTGAGAATAAACCGCGATCCTTTCGGTGCTATCTCCGCGATCCGCGTTCCTGACTGCACCACCGCACCTGCGCGTTTAATCGGTAATGAAAAGATCGTGCCGTCGGTATTCGCCTTTAAAACCCTCTGACTTAGTTGGATTTGGAGCGCTTGCCGTTGGCTCTCGCTTTGGGCGATTTCCGATGCCAGTGTTGCGATCTCCGTTTCTAGATTTTTAATCTGCTCCTGTATCCTTAAGAGTGCCAACTCGTTGGAATGGCGGAGACTTTGATAACCCCGCTGCCGCTCCTGTAATTGCAGACGCGCTTGGGCGATATCCGCGCTCGTTTGTTGACTCGTCTGACGGTAGGCACTTTTTAATTCCGCTAGTTTATGTTGATTTTCTTTTACCTCCGCTTTTCCCCGCTCGTAGAGTTGTTGGCGCTCCTTGGCATTGTCCTCGCGCTCGATGAATTGCACCTCCGATATCGCGCCATCCTCCCACGCTTTTCGGTAGCGATCGACTTCTTTTAAAGCCGTTTGATAACGACTTTTTAGAATCGGATAATCGGTTTGACTGCGATCGAGGGCGGTTTTCGCTTGATTTATCCGTGCCTGTTGTTCTTCTAGGGATATTTTGGCTTTCTGGACTAACGCGCTGACATTTTCCCTTGCTTGCTCGATCGAGGCTTCTTTTTCCGCCTCTGCAGCGCGATTCTGTTGGCGTTGAGTCGCTAGGGAAACCTCTAACTGACTTTTCATCACTTTCTGTTGGGAAAGACGGCTTTTTTGTCCTTCTATTTTCTCCTCGATTTGTTGTATTTCCTGGCCGATTAATGAGGAATCTAGGGTTAAAATCGGTTGTCCTGCTTTCACCTCTTGGCCTTCACGGACATAGATTTTTTCCACTTCTCCTGCGGTGATTGCATCGAGTTTGACTGCTTCCCCTTGGGGTTCCAGTTTTCCTGGTCCGACACCGGTTTCATCGACTTTTGAGAATATCGCCCAGGGGAGAATGATCGAGACGAAAATAATCAGAAAATAGAGTAAACCCCGCGTCCAGGGTAGGGGTAAAGTATCGATCAATTCCTTGGTCTGGAAAGACCAGTTATCACGCTCTCTGTCTAGATTGGTTGTCATAGTTATTCACTCAATTGATTAGAGTTCAAATTACGGTAAATACCGGGACGGGACATTAATTCTTTGTGGGTTCCTTGATCGACTAATATCCCTCGATCGAGGACGAGAATCAGATCTGCGTTCCGTACTGTAGAAAGACGGTGAGCAATAATCACCATTGTGCGATTCTGCCGAATTTTCTGGAGATTATTTTGTATGATCTGCTCTGATTCTGTATCGAGGTGGGAAGTGGCTTCATCGAGGATTAAAAGCCGCGGTTCTCCCATCAACGATCGAGCGATGGCGATCCGTTGTCTCTGTCCCCCGGAAAGTAGCCCTCCACCCTCGCCGATTTGAGTTTCATAACCCATTGGAAGCGATTGGATAAAGTCATGAATTCCCGCTAATTTTGCCGCCTCGATAACCGATTCTAGGGGGCGATCGGGATGTCCTAAACTGATATTTTCCCGAATCGTAGAACCGAACAAAAATGTATCTTGATCGACGACTCCCACCTGTTGCCGTAGGGAACTGAGGGCGATTGTACTCAGATCGTAACCGTCGATCGAGATTTTCCCGTCGGTGGGAGGATAGAGGCCGATCAGTAATTTCGAGATCGTGGTTTTTCCCGAACCGCTCCGACCGACGAGGGCAACGGTTTGACCGGGTAAAATCTCAAAACTCAGGTTTTCTAAAATATTGCGATCGCTGTCAGTATGGTAGCGAAAGGTGACATTTTCAAAGCGAATATGTCCCTGTAATTCTGGGAGAAACTGACGGGAAAGTTCCTCTAAATTCTCCTCCGGCTTTGCGTCTAGTACATCGTTAATGCGCTCGACGGCGATATTGACTTCTTGAAATTGCGTCCAGAGAACGGTTAAGCGTTGAAAAGGCGCGATGATCTGGGCAAAAAGCATATTAAAGGCGATTAATTGTCCGATCGATAATTGATTTTGAATCACTAGATAGGCACCGAAACAGAGTAACCCCGTCGTCGCGAAAGATTCGATCAGATTACTGACGATTTGGAGATTATTGCCGATGAGCTGCCCGGAGAAATTTTTCTTGACCTCCACCGAGAAAAGGTCTTCCCAGTGCCAACGGGTCGATCGCTCTGTCGCGGTAGATTTGACGGTACGAATACCGGTTAAAATCTCGATCAGGTAACTGCTTTCTTTAGCGATCGCCTGAAAAATATCCCGGGATATTCGCTGGAGAAAAGGGGTAGAAATTAACGCCAGCAGAAAGAACGGTGGCACGATCGCTAAACTGATTAGGGCTAATTGCCAGCTATAGCGAAGCATCACCGCCACATACACGAAAACTGTTAATAAGTCAAGTAAAATCGAGAGAGCTTCCCCAGAGAGAAAACGCTGAATCTTGCGATTTTCCCCGACGCGGGAGATAATATCCCCCACATAGCGGGACTCGAAGTAACCGAGGGGCAGGCTGAGAGTATGGCGAATAAAACCGGTGATTAATGCCGTATCGATGCGATTAGCGGTGTGATCGAGAAGATACGCGCGTAAACCAGTAATTGCCACCCGAAAAACCCCGAAAATTAGCGCACCGATACCCATCGCCCAAAGGGTGGTTAACGAACCCTGCACGATCACTCGATCGAGGATTAACTGGGTGAAAATCGGCGTAATTAAGCCGAATATTTGGATAAAAAGCGAGGCGACGAAAATTTCCAGCAGCACGAACCAATGGGGTTCCAGTAAGCGATAAAACTGCCAGAGTGAGGCTTTATCCTCTTTCGTGTCCCGGAATTTCTGGTTCGGTTGGAGCAGAAGGGTGAATCCCGTCCATTTACTGGCGAATTCGGCACGACTTAGGGTTAATTGCCCGATCGCCGGATCGCCAATAATGACCTGTTTGGCGGTAATTTTCCAGATAACAACGAAGTGTTTGCCTTCCCAGTGAGCGATCGCCGGTAGGGGCTGTTTCCCTAATCCCTCTAGAGTCGCTTTTACCGGACGGGTGGAGAGGCCGATATTTTCCGCCGCGGTGATCAGTCCCTTCAGGGATGCCCCGTCGCGGTTGACGTTGGCCATTTCCCGCAAACGGTTGACGCTGATTCTTTTGCCCCAATAACGGGCGATCATGACTAAACCGGCCGCCCCGCAATCGGAGGCGGACTGTTGCTCGAAAAAGGGATAACGGCGGAGGGATTGCCCGATCCAGTGACCTAACCGCTGCGCCGGAGAGGGGAAATAGGCTCGATCGCTTTTTTTGTCCGTTTCTTCTGTCTTCGTCCCAAGAACTTGCTCAATTTCCCGCGCCCGTTGCAGTAATGTTTTTTTCAGGGCGGGGTGTTTTTTCAGGATCGGCCTCAGCGCGGACTCGGGGATAAGAAGTAGTTCCGCCTTTGCGGAGACTCGAACCGAGTAGGGCAGAAAACCCGATCGGGGAAAGAGGGAGAATTCTCCGAAAAATTCCTCGGTTTTGAGCGCTATCATCTCTTTTTGCTGCGAGTTCGCTATACGAACTTTGCCGCGAACGACTAGGTATAATCCGGGCTGTAGGGACAAGGTACCCGCTTCGGGAGAGAGGGCGATCGCCGTTTTCTGGAGACTCCGCCACTGGGTTTCGGACAGGAATTCCGGCCACGGATTGACGAGGCTGTGAGTATCGAGCATAGTTGTTTTAAGCTTTGGCTGAAGGAGAAAGATCGACGATGCGGAGCGGCTGTAGCTGTTTGCGGAGGCGATTGATGTGGGTGGGGGTGAGTGCGACCCCGAATTCTTTCTCTAGATGCTGCGCTAACCAAACTCCCGACCATCGCTTAAAGGAATAGCCGAAATCCCGGGGGGATTTACTAACCAGTTCCTTCAGGCGATCGAGGTAAGATTGATCAACTTTCGACGGGCGACCGCGGCGGTATTTCTGCCAGTGATCGATCTTGCCACTCTCGGCGATCAGTATCCATTTACTAGCGGTGGCGGCAGTACAATCGAGAAGCTTACGGATCTCGGCCTGGGATTTGCCCTCGTCAGCGAAAAGAATGATTTGAATCCGTTTGCGATCAACATCAGAGATATTCGGTTCTGTTAAGATTTCGAGAAGTTGCTGACGTTCGGATGAGGATAGATATTTACCGGTGCTTGATGACATTGAGATAGCCTTTGCAACTATAAGTAAAAGCAGACAGCAGCATAGAGGAACGTTGAGGCAAGAAAGTTGTAAGTAGGGAGGCACAATTATTTGTAGGATGGGTTAGCGGTAGCGTAACCCATGCGGGCGTTGGGTTTCATGCTTCAACCCAACCTACGTTCATCTTATATTTAATTCCACCCACCCACTTAAAATAGATGATTGAATACGTTTTTTTCAAACCAATAAATTATCTATTCTACTACGCTTTATCTTAATTTTATTTCCAAAAGCTAAAATAAAGTGATAGCTAGTTTTTTAAGGTACATTAACGCGATAGTAAAACCCTCGATTGCTTGTTATCAATTGATTTAATGATTAATTTTCACCCAGTCATCGCAGAGGAATTAGCCTCCCTTAAAAATAGGTAAAGTGACTATCACTATTTTGCGTAATTCTTTCGCTCTGGTAATGAACTTTTAATTATGAAATGATCCAAAGACGTTAATTTAAAAGATTGAGTTCAGGGGAGTTTGTTGGGTTGGTCTTGTGTTAAAATTGGGTTGGGGCTAATCTGAATCATTTATCCTGTACCATTTAACGGTGGAGAAAAATATGCTAAAAACCTTTAAAGCAATTTTGAAAAATAATACCCTTCAATGGCTTGATGAAACCCCTGAAATCAACTCCGAACATCCTGTTAATGTTTATATTACCTTATTAGAAGAAAATATCATTGGTGAAAATCGATCTAACGGTCAGAAAATGGCCAATGCTTTGAAAAAAATTGCTAATAATAATACTTTTACTGATGTTGATACCCAACAGTGGCAACAACAAAATCGGTGCGATCGCTCTCTTCCTGATCGGGATTAAATCATGTTATTAGATAGTAATATTATTATCTATGCCGCTCAATTGGAAAATGAGTTTCTCCGGGAGTTTATTGCAGAAAATTCTCCTTATGTATCTGCTTTATCCTATCTGGAAGTTTTAGGCTACCATCGGTTAACTCATCAGGATAAAGTCTATTTTGAAGAATTTTTTAATGCTTCTCAAATCTTACCCATCTCTCAACCTGTAATTAACCAAGCAGTAACTTTAAAACAAATCAGAAAGATGTCCTTAGGAGATGCCATTATTGCGGGAACAGCTTTCGTTTATAATTTAACAATTGTAACTCGCAATATTGATGATTTTAATTGGCTTAGTAAATTAAATCTAATTAACCCTTTTCAACGGTAAAAACCTCAGGGCAAGCGCATCTTAACAATCCTTGACAAAATGAACTTTGTGTGAGTTGCTTACCCAGAGGGCGATTCAGGCATATTTGAGGAGAATTTACCATCTCAATTGTTAAGATTTCGTAACTATTCTGATTGACTGGTATCACCTGAAATGCCCATGCGGATCACAAAATTGGCCAATTGTCAATAGCTTTTGAGATGCTCTCACCCTCTAGAAAATCAAGAATATTTTCTTTAGGTGGAATAGGAAGATGAAATTTATCGGTAAACCAATAAATTATCATCACCTAAACCACTTCTTAGCCTAATTAATAGGGCCATTTCCAGTTAGTAATCTCGTCCTTATCGATGCCATTGGTAAAAGCATAATCGAGATTATCGATAATAGCATTTTTCATCCGTTCTTTCACATGACCAGCAGCAGAACCTAATTTCGGCACGCGATCGATGACATCAATTACTAAATTAAAACGATCAACTTGGTTACGAATCGCTAATTCTAGGGGAGTATTAATATTCCCTTCTTCCTTGTAACCGCGCACATGAATACGTTCTTGATTACTGCGACGGTAGGTAAGTTTATGAATCAGCCAAGGATAACCGTGGAAATTAAAGATAATTGGCTTATCAGTGGTAAATAAACTATCAAAATCCCGTTCCGATAAACCATGGGGGTGTTCACTTTCCGACTGTAATTTAAACAGATCAACCACATTGATAAAGCGAACTTTTAGGTAAGGGAATTCCTCTCGCAGAATTGCCGTGGCCGCTAAAGATTCTTTAGTGATAATATCCCCACAGCAAGCCATAATCACATCCGGTTCATCGGGATTAGTTCCATCATCATCGTTACTGGCCCAATCCCAAATACCGATACCTTTGGTGCAGTGTTTAATTGCTTCTTCAATGGTCAAGTATTGCAGGTGTTTCTGTTTATCAGCAACGATAATATTAGTGTAATCCTTGCTCTTGAGGCAGTGATTAGTCACACTTAATAAACAATTCCCATCGGGGGGAAGATAAACCCGCACCACGTCGGCACTTTTATTGGTTACTAAATCGATAAAACCGGGGTCTTGGTGACTAAAACCATTGTGATCCTGCCGCCAAACCACCGAGGATAATAAGAGATTCCAAGAGGAAACAGAAGCACGCCAAGGCACATGATTTTTGCAGATATCGAGCCATTTAGCGTGTTGGTTGAACATGGAATCGATAACGTGAGCAAAAGCCTCGTAGGAGTGAAATAAACCGTGACGACCGGATAATAAATAACCCTCTAACCAACCGACTAAAGTATGTTCACTCAGCATCTCCATCACCCGACCATCGGGAGATAATTGGCTACCATCTAAATCCTCCGGATAGGTATCAGCTAACCAAGCTTTTTTAGTCACTTCATAGAGAGCCGCTAAACGATTAGAAGCAGTTTCATCGGGACCAAAAACGCGAAAATTAGTCATATTATTTCGCATTACATCCCGCAAAAATACCCCCATCACTCCCGTGTTTTCCGCTTCCACTTGGCCCGGATGGGTGACATCTACGGCATATTGACGAAAATCTGGCATTTTTAGGTCTTTACGCACCAATCCGCCGTTAGCGTGCGGATTAGCACTCATGCGACGATGACCAATAGGAGCGAGTTCTTTAAATTCTGGCTTAAATTTACCCGTGGTATAGTCAAATAATTCCTCCGGGTTATAGCTTTTCATCCACTCCTCTAATTTTCTCAAGTGTTCGGGGTTTTCCTGCATGGCACCCATGGGGACTTGGTGAGCGCGCCAGAATCCTTCTACTTTATGACCATCAACGTTTTTCGGCCCTGTCCAACCCTTGGGAGACCGGAGGATAATCATCGGCCAGGGGTAACGTTTAGCAATACCCGTGCTGCGAGCTTCCTGTTGATAGGAGCGAATCTGATTGATACAGTGTTCTAGGGTAGCGGCCATTTTTTGATGGCAGTGCATGAGGTCTTCATCTTCCTTACATTCGACAATGTAGGGAGTGTAACCGTAACCGACAAAGAGACTTTCTAACTCGTGCGTCGAAATACGGGAGAGAATGGTGGGATTAGCGATTTTATAACCGTTTAAGTTTAAAATTGGCAGTACCGCACCATCGCGAATCGGGTTAAGGAATTTATTCGAGTGCCATGCGGTGGCTAAAGGACCGGTTTCTGCTTCCCCATCACCCACCACCACGGTCGTAATTAGGTCGGGATTGTCAAAAACAGAACCGTAGGCATGGGAAACACTATAACCTAGTTCGCCGCCCTCATGGATAGAACCGGGGGTTTCGGGGGTGACGTGACTACCGATGTGACCGGGAAAAGAAAATTGTTTAAAGAATTTTTGTAATCCTTCCTCATCTTGACTTTTATCGGGGTAAATTTCCGAATAGGTTCCTTCTAGATAAACCGGACCGAGTACCCCCGGCGCCCCGTGGCCAGGCCCGGCCATAAAAATCACATCGAGGTCGTATTTTTTGATTAAACGGTTGAGGTGAACGTAGGTAAAACTTAAGGCCGGACTTGCTCCCCAGTGACCGAGCAAACGATACTTAACGTGTTCGGGTTTAAGATGTTCTTTGAGCAGGGGATTATCGCGCAGATAAATCATACCTACAGCTAAATAGTTACAAGCGCGCCAATAGGCATGGGTTTTATAGAGTTCGTCTTGAGAAAGGGGATTTTGTTCTGTTAAGGGTCTTTCTGGTGCGAATACCATGAATATTTCTCCGATATCAATGAACGATGAGATTAAGAGAGTTGATAGACAATTTCTCCATCGAGAGGGTTAACCCTCGGTCAGTTTTCAAACTGTAATCAAGAGTCTAACCTTTTGGGGCGCAAAAAACTATTAAAATAAACTATATTTTACTGATCCGGCTTGGCTAATTTATGTCAGTCGGGCGGGGTTTTTAAATGGATTTTAAAGGAAAATTAATGTCTTCTTAACTTAGAGAACAATAAATTCCCGGAAAACTTTTAATGATTTTTTAATGTCAGCTTTTCCCAGAATACCATAAAGTCACGCCTTAGTTTGTCGGGAAGAGCCTAATTAGGCTTTCTCGATGCCGGTGGTGGGGACTACTAGGAGAGCTTTTGAAGCACTGAAACTTAAAATCTTTCTATACTTCATCTAGCGATCGATAAAAGCTGATTAGTATGTATAGTGATTCTCTACAGGCCAATCAATTCTCAAATTTTTTTTTTCTTGATCGTGCCTAAGCTTATCGCAGCTGCAAAGGAGTTTTTTTCATGACAAAAGTAAGAGTCGCTATCAACGGATTTGGTCGTATCGGTCGCCTCGTTTTTAGGGCGGGTATCCAAAATCCTGATTTCGAGTTTGTTGGTATTAATGATCTCGTCCCCTCCGATAATATTGCCTATCTGCTCAAATACGACTCCACCCACGGACGTTTTCAAGGTACGGTAGAAGCAAAAGAAGATGGCATCGTCGTCGATGGCAAGTTTATCCCCTGTTACTCCATCAAAGACCCCGCTCAACTGCCCTGGGGTGCAACCGGGGCCGATTATGTGGTTGAGTCCACCGGTTTATTTACCACCGCGGAAGGGGCAGCAAAACACCTAGAAGCAGGGGCCAAACGGGTGGTTATCTCCGCACCCACCAAAGATCCCGACAAAGTTCGTACTATCGTACTAGGCGTTAACGACAATGAGTACGATCCCGCTAAGGATCTGATCGTCTCTAACGCTAGTTGTACCACCAATTGTTTAGCCCCGATCACCAAAGTTATTAACGATAACTTCGGACTAGCGGAAGGATTAATGACCACGGTACACTCGATGACCGCCACTCAACCCACCGTTGATGGTCCATCGAAAAAAGATTGGCGCGGTGGTCGCGGCGCGGGTCAAAATATTATCCCCTCCTCCACGGGAGCAGCCAAAGCAGTAACCCTAGTTATTCCTTCCCTAAAAGGCAAATTAACCGGTATGGCCTTCCGTGTGCCAACTCCCAACGTTTCGGCGGTGGATTTAACCTTTAAAACCGAAAAAGCCACCAGTTACGAGGAAATCTGCGCCGCTATGAAAGCCGCCAGCGAAGGTCCGATGAAAGGTATCCTCGGTTATACCGATGAGGAAGTGGTATCGAGTGACTTTATCACTGACCCCCGTTCCAGTATCTTTGATGCTAAAGCTGGCATTCAACTTAATGCCAATTTCTTTAAGGTCGTCTCTTGGTACGATAACGAATGGGGTTACTCCTGCCGGATGTTAGACC
>Ga0082207_1001434_pt1 | contig 11329 bp, 5 predicted proteins | sample LakMenEpi10Aug09_FD_71540 | JGI IMG/M metagenome (GOLD analysis project Ga0082207, IMG submission 71540) | reverse complement strand
TGCCAAAAAGGTCCGAGGGTTTATTTTGGTCATGCTTGTCCCTGGAAAATTCCGATCACAGCTCGAGATTGTGCCCGACAGGCGTTCTGTCTAGCGAGTATTCGGCAAGATGGCTAGCCTATCAAAACCTAGCCGAGCGGGCTACTCCCGGCCGAATCCTACTCCCGGAATTCGCTCAAAACCCCATAGATTCCGCATAAATAGACCGCGGCATACTGGTCAAGGATCTCGATTCCCAATCTTTCTGATCTAAAGGGGCGAATTTCAAGAGAGTTCGTGGAATAATAGGGCTTTGGTTCCTCATTCACTTAGCTTCGTCTGAAATCACTCGAATGTCGGCATCTTCCAAATTTTCCTGGCACAACTTCGATCCGGCGACGCTCGAAGCGTTTTCTCGGGTTTTAGGATATGACGGACCGAACGACCCAGCATCGAGAGCTCGGTTCTTGGAAGTTAGATACCATCAACCAACGACGGATTTCGTTTCCAAAACCTTCGGGCAAATTCAACACAGTTGGTTGCGAAGAAACGAAAACATAACCGCAGGGCTCGTTGATGCATTGATCAAGAACGGCGTCGGACCTAGAGAACGCCCACGCGATCATAAAGAACGAACAAGATTCATCTCACAGTGCAATAATCGGAATGTTTTTCGACAGTATTTCCTGAAGGCATTGCTGAAGTTTGGAAGTGGCGGATCTTGGACGGCGGAATCGAGCTTCGAACTGGAAACAGCCTTCCCGCGATTATCTATCATTAAACCGCTGGAACAAAGCGGCGATATCAGAGCGCCCTACGATTATCAGCGCCGCGCCTGGGACGAGTTGAATTTACAACTGACGATGGCGGAATCGACTGGGCGATTCGAAGGCTTTCTGGTGATGCCAACAGGCTCTGGAAAGACTTTTACCTCGGCCCGTTGGCTTATGGAAAACCATATCAACCATGGTGGAAGAGTTCTGTGGCTCGCCCATCGCCACGAACTGCTTGAACAAGCTGCTCAAGCATTTGGGGCATGTGCCAGCTTAGCCAAAAACATCGACGAGATCCGAATTCGAATTGTATCTGGTTTGCACAGCCCGTCGGCTGCCATCGGACCGACGGATACAGTTGTATGCGCTTCGATTCAGAGTCTTGCAAGAAACCCTGATGTAGTCTCCGAACTATTAGCCGATGAACGCGTCTTTTTGGTGGTAGACGAAGCCCATCATGCTAGCGCGAAGTCGTATCGCGATATCATCGAAGAACTTCGAGCCAGAGACAGATACAAAATCCTTGGACTGACGGCCACTCCGACCAGAACCATCATTCATGAACAACCCGTACTAAACCGGCTATTCGGAAAAAAGCGGATCTTTGAGGTCCAAACTCGCGATTTGATCGAAAAAGGGTTCCTCTCAAGGCCTATTCCAGTAACGGTCAAAACGAACGCAGAAGTAACCAAGGATATTTCGCCAAATGACTACTCGCATCTCCAATCGTTCAACGACCTGTCAGAGGACTGGAAGAACCGAATCGCGAACATCGCCGAACGCAACGAAGCGATCACAAAGCATTACCTTGAAAACCGAGAGAAATACGGGAAAACGCTAGTCTTCGCTATCAATATTCCGCACGCGGAACTCCTCTGCGAGCATCTCAAAGAAGCTGGGGTGAATACGGATTACGTGGCTAGTGCGAGACTAAATGGGGATCCTTACGACAAGCGAGATATCATAAGCCAGTTCCGCGATCCACACAGCGGATTCGACATTCTGATTAATGTGATGATTCTGACCGAAGGGGTAGATATCCCAAACATCAAGACCGTCTTTTTGACTCGCCCGGTGCAGAGCGAAATACTTTTACGTCAAATGGTAGGCCGTGCACTCCGAGGGCCAGCCGCAGGCGGGACCAAGGAAGCGTATCTTGTCAGCTTTCAGGATCGCTGGAGGCAATTTGAAGAATGGGAACGACCGCTCGAACTCATCCACGATATCATCGACCTTCCTGCCGAAGAGATCATCAATGAAGGGCAAGATACCGATACCATCCCTGTCCCAGACACGCTGAAGGATGTCGTCCCTTGGGAACTGATCCGAAAGACCGCGATCGAAATTAGGAACATCACTAAGTATGGCGAGGTCAGCGCTTTTGAAGCCATCCCATCGGGTTGGTATGTGGTAGAGCAGCAAGACGATGAGGACATCACACGGACACTTGTTCCTGTCTACGAGCACCAGCGGAGCTCTTGGGATGCCCTTTTTGCAGATTTGGAATCTGGAAGCGACTCGGTAACCAGAGAAGTCGAATCTATCCGAGATGAATACTTCTTCGACTGCGATTCCCCAAGGCCTGCGTACCACGAAATCGACCGAGTTATCGCCTACGTGATAACGGAAAAGCGCAGGCCCGAGTATCAACCGTTGGACGGTCGAGATATTTGTGACCCTTCCAAAATTGCTGAGAAACTTTGGGAAGATCAGCTAGGCCCTCGTGACGAACGAAAGCTGATTGAACGTCGATACGAGTCCCCGCTGGCAAAGGCTATTTTCGCTAGCTTTGAAGAATTTGAATCGACGGTACTCGATGAACGCAAAGCACTAATGTCACAGAAACTCGGCCGTAAACCTCGTCTGGCATCCGTAGTATTCTCTTCGTGGGGCTCGGACTTCCTTGCTCCGGGCCCTTATCATGACCTACCAATGATCATGAACCGAGTTTTGGATCAAGCGCGAGAGTTTCGGGATTTTCCAAACGTCTTGTGGAATGGATCCATCCACTGGACTCGGCGTCCGATGGCGGGCTGGTACGCGAAAGCGGACTGGGAGTCCGGTACACCCAAAGGTAGCGGCGTGATTCGAGTCAACACTCTGATCGATAGTCCGGATGTCAGTGTCAAAACTCTGGAGTTTCTCGTCTGGCACGAATACTTGCATCTGCTATTACAAAGTGGCCACACCCCAGTATTCAACCGGTTCGAAAGAAAATGGCCTGGGGTCCGTGATGCGGAGCGAGAACTAGCTACGCTCAATGAACGATTCGAACTATCGTTTTACTGGTAGTGCTCATATGATCCCAGGTGACGTTTTTCGATCACGCGTAGCTCTAATCGCCGATTAGCAATTGCCCTTTGCCGCGTTTATCGATGTAGTCGATGATTAATTGCAATTGCTCCTGAAGATCGACTGCCCCCCCCATAAGAGAAAGTCTACCAGATCGGACGTCCATCTTTGCATTTCGAAATTCTCCTTTGATCCACTCAGCAATGTCGCTCTCTGGCGGTAGAAATTCATCGTCAAAGGCTCGGCGACGTAACATGTACACCATCGCCATACAAACCGTCCTGAACAACTGTTTCCCTGTCCCCCGACGACGCTCAGTTTGGAAAATTGCCCCGGCATTATTCAGTAACTTCAAGCAGTCAGCAGACTCTATCTTTTGCGTGGCATCTCCTCGAAAACGTAGTAGCTCCGCTAAGGCCTTCCACCACACAATTTTAGCCCTACCACAAGCTAACTGATAAATCATGGCCGTCGCGAATTTCGATACCTCTTCAGGGCTTCGAAGGCATTTACCAGAGGCTAAAACAAAGTCTTCTTCTACGTACGGTTCTGTGATTTTGCTGACAATCAGGTTTCTTAGTTCTTGATGTTCAACATGTGTGTAAGCGATCGCGCGGATGAAGTTTTCCAGGCGATAGGATTCGAAATATGGCCAAGCAATCTCCATAAAGCTGCGGATTTTGTACGATCCATTACAGTTCCCATCGGAATCAAAAGCCGTCGCGTCTCGCGGATACATGGATTGATCTTTTTCACGTAAAAGATCTTTCGCGTGCTCTAGCAATCGATCTACGACGCTAGGATTCTCGTCTTTCTCGATATACCTTTGTAATTGCAGCAATGTCGGTTGGACCGCTAGTAACTTATTTACACTACTCAACCTTGGTAATAGTTCCGGAAATATTCGAGGGTAAGCGTTGAGATACCCGTCCTTGTCCGTTGGAGTTTTTCTCTCGTTAAGAAACTCCTGCATGTGCTTCCAATCGATAAAAACCCGTTTGTTCTTGAAAAGAGTCTCGTTCTCCGGATGAACCTCGATTCGAGCATTCCCTTGAGCCGGGGTCATTTTCACAGAAAGACTTACACGTTCCGTTTGATCGGGTGTAGGCGGAACACTGGTAACTACTTCGCGCACATGTTCGAAATCCTCATGTGCGATTGCAACCTTCAGATCGACGCTCTTAGGGGATAGTCTTAAGCCCTGCACCCTCTCTGGACGTTGCCATTCTTTGCCTCCCTCCACCCATTTCTGATCAGGCTCTAGCAAATCGATCCATGTAGGCTCCCCTTTCTCCAGAATAACCATCTCAAGTCTAGGCAATGTATCGAGGAACGTAGGAAGATCGCTTGCAAGACGGGCAGCAAATCGATGAGCCCCCCTCGCAAGTAGCCCTCTACCAACTTTGTCGTCTTCGATAAGGACGCAATCGCTTTGAGTGTCCAGGCTCTCTAGAACGAAATCATGGACTTGCCGCTGGTCGTTGAGCTTTGCCGCAGCGAGTGGTCCAGAAAAAACAATTCCTACATAATTTCGCGATAGTCTAGCTCGGTGAGTCGACAATCGGACGTGCAACTCACTGATATCCAACTGCTTGCAACCGAAAACCGACTGCTCGACTTCATCGGGAAGTCTGCCAAAACCATTAAGACGAAACTGGAATCCGGAAAGAAATGCCCCGAGGTTTGGTCGACACCATAACTGATTCCAGGCATAGCTCATCAAGTCTTCTTGATCGAGTAAAGGGTTACTTCCACTCGCTTGTTTCTTTGAAAGTTCGTGTACCACCTGTCGAAAGCCAAAGCCAGGGAACCTATCTCTGGGCGAAGGTCGCCGACGTCCTGGCACTATACATCTTGGCTTGTTGTTGGCGTTCCAATCGACAAGTTTCAGCTCGGTGATTTCAATCTCTCCGTAACCTAAAAAAACCGATAAGAGCATCTCGTTATGGTCTTGTGTATCACATAGCAATGATTCGAGTTGTTCGGCATAAAATTCCGTCCACTCCAATGCTGCTGCAATCGGTCGCCACAGCAGCTTGCACCGAAGATTCTCCTTCTGAAATGAATCTAAGAGCGCTTGCTGCAACTCTACATTCCAGTGGTTTGGAACGACAAAGACAATCTCACCTTGGTAGTTAGGAAAAGCTTGAGCGATCGCTCCTGCAAGTGCGTCAGTACAGGAAAAGCTTCTTTTTTCCTCAATAGCCCACACGAACGAATTGCTTGCTTCAATTCGGTTCAAAAGTCGTCCAATAGGAAGTCTGCCCGAACCATGGTCGGTATCTACGATAGCTTCACTAGGCCAAGTCAGCCCACTCCCCCTCGCGTGTGGAACATCACCAACGTCGAACCTAAAGGGTTCTCCATCGATTCGGGGCAAAAGGATTGCGTTTGGAAACGAGCCATGATTCCCGAACTGTCCAAACTCTACTCTATTGGTTTGAGCTGATTCTTCCACGTTGCAGGCATATCGAATCCAAAGATCATCGACCGATATACCAATAGTTGGAGGGAACATAAGTGCGGCTTTCAAATGCCCTGAAGAAGACTGAGAAAGCTATCTCGAAATCTGTCGAGAGTCGTTTGCACAGGCGTTGCCACGCTAACGACCCGTCCGCGTCCGTGAAAGAACTGTTTTTCCAGATCCGACCGCTGGAACACAAAAATCGTCGGATAAACATGCTCGGACTTTGGGAGTGAGTCTAGTTTCCTTTCGAGCAACGTCAGTCCGGGTTTGAAGGTCTCGTCATCGATCTCCGAGAAACACCAGAACGGAAGAACTGTGGTAGGAACATTTCGCTCGGGAGCAATGATAAAAAAATCGGTTCCTAAAGGTAAGAACCCTCGCGGGATAAAATCACGATTATTAGCGGACGTCCCAGCACAAAGCAGCAGCATCCGCTGCTTGCGAGTTCCTTGGTAAATAAGCGGTCCGTACTCCGTGTCTTTGGAAATAAACCTTCCTGTAATCGCTTCGTGCTTCAACATCAAGTCTGATTTGTGCAGCATGCTGCGATGTGCAAGACCATGTATTAGCGACATCATCATGCACTGACAGCTCTCGGCAAACGTTCGATCTCGCCACTTCCAAATATCATCTTTTTGCTTCTGTTGAGATAACAATGCTTGATATGCATCCCAAAGCTTCCGATATTTTGGCTCGTGAAGCAAAACGTAGTTTGGCTGCACCTGTCCTATGAGGCTTTTCGCATTGCGGATTTCGCTATGTTTTTCCCAATCGATTATCCTGCGACGAAAACTCGCCACGGTCCGAACTCGCTCGTAATCCGAATATGCCCGGTACATCGATGTATAGTTGGAGCATTCGATGCGAGCACGGTGCATCAAGTCTCTCACAACGCGATTTTCAAGCGTGTCGGAATCCTCTTTTCGGACTACTCCAAGAAGTTCCTGTCGGGTTCCTGCTCGCTCGTAGATGTCCCTTCCAGGTTGTCTCGCAATCCAACGCAAGCAGGCGGGGTCTATCTCCTGAATCCTACCGATATTCTGCAGTTCACGAGTACGGCGCAGAACGACGCGAGGTGACTCGCAAATCTGCTCAAGTGGCTTTGCAATCTCGCGAGCTAATTTCACAATCAGCGCAAGTTTAGCATTGTCTTTGCTTTCCGATTTTGCCCAGCGCAGGACCGCACGATGGACGGATCGGATCTGCAATTCCCCACAATTGCCCTCCCAATACAACCGATTCGGTCTACGAAAATCGTTGAGGTCGTTCATGAATTGGATGTGTTGGTCAATGAAGCTCCTCAACTCGGCGTAGAACATAAGTGAATCTGTTGGGCGGTCCTCTTCATCCAACGCTTCATCCAGTGTGCTTCTCGCGATCCCTGCTCCTAATGAAACGGAAATGGGTTTCTGTTCACCGTCTTCACTTCCGAACCGAATTAAGCTTCGGGAGTCTGACGTTTCTCCACGGGGTAGTTCGTATTTGCTCCATCGACTACCCTTGGAGTCGATCCATTGATTTACGAAAGGTAGTGGATCTTTAGTCTCCTCACAGATCACCTCCGACGTTAATTCGAAGGGAAGAACCAGATAGCTGCGATACAGTTGCGAAGGGTTTACAAAGGTGTCGGTAGCCTCGATCCAAGGATAAGCACTTACGGAGAATAAGACGGGTTGGCGTGGCATCAAAAGCAAACCTTTTCCTATCAGCGTGCCTCGCTGTATTCCTCTTCGAATCGATTTACCCCTAACCAAACGAATTGTCCATCACGTGATGACTGATCAATGGCGCTGATTAGAAGATCGTCTTTCAGTTCACCCAGAATAGACTTGATCTTGCTCAGCGACCCTTTCACTGCAGAATCCCGGCTATCCAAACCTCTGAACTTAGGCAGAATCTTTTGTTCGATCTGATCTGCCAACGCCTCGCTTATCGCATCGTTGTCCTGCGAAGGATAATTGGAGACATAACTGAGAATACTGTTGCGAGTCCGGAAACCAAATGGTCGTTTAATCTCAGCCATCGCCTTGTCCAGCTTGTCAATTGACTGTAAGACGCGATCCCGTTCTGATGCTGGAAGATCACTCTCCGACTTACACCACGAATTCCATACGGAAAAATCGAGCTTGCTATCAACCGCAGGAATTGATTTCTCCACCCCACCTTCTTCGATTCGACCTGGTCGACCAAATCGAAGCACGTTCGCACGGTCAATCACCTTATCGGATAAAGCCTGTGTCGTTTCATCTTCGTTCATCGTTCCGACAAACAACACATTCCGATCGACAAAGAGTTGCATGATCGGTGACTTGTTTTTGCCTGAGCCAACCTCGAGGCCGATTTCAGCTTTACGCCGGCTTTCCGTGTCATTTCTGTTGATACCGCGTCGTGTTTCGAGTCGGCTGAGGAACTCACTAAAATAATACTCGATTCTTGCGAGGTTCATTTCATCTAGCAAGACCAGGAGCATTTGTGAGGAGAGAGAATGGTCCCAGTTTTCTGGCGGGGACCAGCCTCGATTTTTCTCTTTGTAAAAAGGGTCCATTTGGACCAGTGCTCTACCGAGTTCGGTCGCACGGTATCGGTTCTCCAAATAATTGAAAAACCCGAACATATCCTGTGGACTATCCCAGCGAGGCTGAACAGCTACATTGAGAAAATGTAGCCCCATGGCTTCAGCATACCTCCGAGGCAATTCGCTTTTACCTGTCCCGCTGATTCCGGCTAAAACCACCAAGGGAGAGATATCCGTGACTTTGAGCGAGGTGTGGAAGGCGCGTAGAACACGTTTTGGAAAGTAGAGTTTTTTGCTGCGAAGGTAGTTCTCCGATTCATCGAGGAAATCGAGTTCGGACTTTCCTTGGATCTTCGAGAACTCAGAGGCTTTTTGTTTGATGTAGGGTTGCCAGAGCTCCTGTGTGCGTCGCTCTTCGGCACCTTCGTCGCGTCCGGAGAGCTGAAGCACCGTATTCCAATCTGCGCGGAGGTTTTTGATCAGGTCTTCGAGCGCCAACTTCTCCCGCTGGAGAGCTTGAACATCTGCGGACAATCGAGAACGCTCATCGCGAGCAGCGTGAAGAGCTTTGGTTGCTTCGTTCAACTGTATCTCGATGCCTGAAAGCTTCTGCTCAGTCAGCCCAATCCTTTCTTTACAATCAGCAATTTCCGATTCGTATTGATGGATCCTCTTTTCCATGTTCTCTGTAACAACAGTCAACTCTTCTTGCGCGTTGGAAATCCTCGTCTGAATGCCTGAAAGCTGTACCTCCAAGGGTTGCAGGTCTGATTGCATCTGAAGCTTGGACTTCTCGAGTCCCGAGATTTGCTCTTCCAAGCGATTGATTGCATCGTTCACCTTTATTTTCTTCAACTCAAGTGAATCAAGGTCAAGTTTTGCGATACCAATCTTTCCCTGCTTCTCTGCAAGAATTGAATTTGCTTCGTTTTGCTTCTCACGGATCAAATCAAGTTTCTCTGAGCCTTGTTTTATCTGCTCAATGGTCTGTTCCAGTTCTTTCTGTAAGCTCGACCGGCGATCACTCAACGAAGTGATTTCGGATTCAATCCCAGACAATTTGATCCGCATTGGCTCGAGCTGTTGTTCAAGCAAAATCCGCTGCTCATCCACGGCACTCTTAGCATTTTCGATCGCTTGGATTTCGGCCTCTTTCTGTTCCTTGATTTTCTCAAAATAACTGAGTTCAGCTCGGACGGTCGCAATTGATGTTTGATTGGTATTGATGATAGACTGCTGATCTCGAATTTTTTCGGATAATGCTTCGAGTTGTTTTCTCATCGACTCCTGTTCTTCTCGATCGGCTTTCATCTGCAGGAGCTTGTCTTGGTTTGCCGACAACCAGATTTGCGCCGCGTCTCTTTCGGCAATCACGACCTTTGCGTTCGCCAACTTCTCCTGAATTGAATCGTATTCGTCCTCCGCATTTTTTCGGAGTTCGACAAGATTTGTCAGTCGAACTGCGTCAGGGTATCGCTGGCGTTCATTTTCGATGATCTCAAGTTCTTTTTTGTAACGAATCTCTCCACGCTTGCTCTGATAGTAGGTGAATGAGGATACGAAAAGAACAATTGCCGTAACAATTAGCCCAACAAGAAACGGAAGAAGCATATCAGTCATTGTGCTCTCACTTATCTCCAGATCCGCCGGACTTGTTGCCGGATCCTTCGGCTTCTTTCTTGAGCTTCTGCAGTTCAAGCAACTCCGCAAGCAACTCTTTTTGCTTTGCTTTGAGCTCGTTTAGCTGAGTCTCTGCCGTCTTGATTTCCTCAGTCATGGTTTTGGTCTTGGTTTCCAATTTCAGTGACTGATCGGTAAGTTTCGCGATGTTGGCTGTCGTATCACTTTCAGATTTCTTCAGCGTTGTGACACGAGCATTCAAATCGTCGATTTCCTGTGTCAGCTTTTCCCTGTTGTTCCATTTGTCGAGATAGTCAGCAAGCTTCGTTTTCGCTACACCCATTCGAGAGTCAGAGGTTGATATCTCCTTCTCCAGTTCCTGCTTTTGCATCGAGAGCGCATCGATCTCTCCGGCGAGTTTCGCTTTAGAAGATTTGAGGCCTTCCACTTCTTTAGCGAGATTCATTGCAGCCTCGGTAGCGATCGTCGCTTCCTTTTTGGCCTGCAAAGCCGCAGCAAGGTCGTCGTTTGCCGCCAACAATTCTTCATTCACCTTTCGAAGACTCTCTCGTGATGTTTTCAGAGAGTTTTCCAATTGTAGTCTCTTCTGTTCGTTACTCTTGAGCTCCGTATCCTGACTCTCAAGAGTGGACTGGTTGGTCGATACTCGAGCCTGCACGGATTCCAGGAGCTTTCCATTGGATTCGATTTGGGCCTGGAGCGTTGTTTTCTGCTTCCCAAGATCGGAGATTTCTCCCTTCAACTTCTGGATCGCATCAAGTGATGCTTGTTCCTCGGATTGAGACCGGCGCTGCTGATCCAATGCTGAGGTAGCTGACTGGGTGAGAGCATCGAGTTCCCCCTTGCCCGTAGCTAGCTTTTTTAGAACGTCCTCCAGTTCTTTCTCGGCTGCCACGCGTTTTTGCTCGGCAGCAGTTTCCCCCTGGCGGAACTGATCGATTTTTGCTTTGGTCGATGCGGACATCTGCTCCCACTCGGAGGTCACTTCCGCGAATTGGTTCTTCTGTGCCTCCCAACCTTCTCGGGTGGTCACAAACCTTACCATGCTCATTAGCCCAGCAGACTGGGCGGCGATGGCAGCAATCGAAAGAGTAGAAATAAACAGGATCGATGGAACCATCGACACCTTTTCGGTCGTTTTCGCGGGCATTTGCGGTCCAAACCTTATGGAAGGAACAGAATAGCAGTCGAGCTAGTATGCTAATCGACAGCGCTTTTTCAAGCAAACAACCCAAAAAGACTCATTTTTGGGTTGAGAAATAATCCGATTTTGCGATAAATCAGACGGGAGAGATCGCGTTAGTGGAAAGCTATACTTCAGTTTTCCACTACGAACGACTTGCCAAACATCTGAAGATCCTTGAAGCCCTCGGAGATCCGGGCTCGATCTACCCGCAGTGGTGTAGATTGCGATACAATGCTGGCTGCCATCAAGGACATCCTGTTGTATTTTTGGCCCCGAAAAACACGAAGTCACGCCTGTTGTTAGATCGATGAATGAACGCCCAATCTCAGACCTTGATCAGGAATGTGAAGGAATCGAGCTACTCGATGATGATTCCGATTCATCATCTATCGACGCCGATCCTACATCGGCTCTTCAGCATGCAAAGTCATCCTACCGACTGGCTTGGAACAGGGGGTTTTCTTTCTACTTAGAAA
>Ga0082207_1001432_pt1 | contig 11340 bp, 8 predicted proteins | sample LakMenEpi10Aug09_FD_71540 | JGI IMG/M metagenome (GOLD analysis project Ga0082207, IMG submission 71540) | reverse complement strand
CATATCTAGCAGTTTTATTCCATCCTTCCTCACCTGGATTATATTTCCACCAACCACCAACAGGATATATACCAATAGAATCTTTCTGAGCCAAGTCAGCCGCAGTACCTTGCCAAATATCAGAATGAATTGAACCACGATTCCATGTTTTGGGACCCAAAAACCATCCACTGTCTTCACTTCCAGTAGATGTCACATTTTCTTCAGCTTCTTGCTCTTGCTTGTTAATCCGTTTTGTAAAAGCAGCTAAAGTTTCTGTAGAACGCTTAACAGCAAGCCTTAAACCATAAGAGGCATAAGAATGTTTATTTTCCCATCCTCGCTCTCCTGGGTTGGGGTCAATAAAATATGAAAGTGTTACTCGCATTTCTACTTTTGCTTCACGCAACTTTTCTAGCTCTTTTGTTGGCCAGGGAAGTATGTGAAGGTTCATTTCTTTTGTTTTTACCTGACCTTTACCATTTTCTTTGTGAAAAGGCTGCAATTGATCTTCACAAATCATTGTCAAGTCATTTTTACTATTTAAAAGCGCCCTCTCCAGATTGGGAACACCATAACCGTATCGGCGCAGTAATATAGATACTTTTTTACTCTGTGTAGGATTTTTAGGTAAATTTCTGAGCATTGCCGAAGTCCACTCCGCAGAATGGACTATTAAAGCACGAACTGTTTCTGGCCAATATTCGGGGTGTTTAGCCCAAATACGTGCTGCCATATAGCTACATAAAGCGGTTGCTGCGCTGGTATCTCCTGAAAGATTAAATAGTCTTTCATTCGGTTTATGATGCGTTGTTAGTAGTCGTAATTCATCTGGATCAGTCCCTGGAGAATTAGCGTCATCAGTCGCTAGATTACCCCCTTCAAAAGTCACATCTGGTCGGATAGGCCACTTATCAGCCCATAAAAGAGAAGTTCTACTTCGAGGTGAAAGATCGCCAGCAGGAGCAATAGTTTGCCATTTAGCATACTTTGGATTCTGCATATTTACTTTGTCGGTATAAGCACCAACAACAAGTGCATTCCATGCTTGAGAGGGATTTTCTGCTGGGCTTAAATCATTTCGACTGGGATACTCACTCAATATAATATCAATAGGCTTTCGGATATTGCCAACCGGAATCACCATAAGTCGCTGAAATTCAAAGCAGATTTGATCTACTGCTGCTGACCAAGAAGAAGGAACTCCTTTATTATTGTCAGTTTCACTCGTGAGGGGCATACAAATTACACGCTGGCGCTTGGGGTTGCTAATTATTGCGCGAGAAACAGCGTCTTTCGTAATTGTTCCATAAAGCTTAGGGTCGTTTTCTCCTTGGTCTGGAAGTATTTTTACAGATTCTAATTTATGGTTAAGATATATTGTATTTGATGTTTCTAGTGCATTATAAAGGTTGCCATACAGAACTAGACCAGCCATACTAGTACCATGTCCTCCCCCATTTTTACTGTCTGCCTTTCCCCACTTTGGATGGCAAGTTAACAAATCTTCAGAAGCGAGGGCTGGCTCAATTAAAGGATGAGAGCGTGTCACACCACTATCTAATAAACAAACAGCTAAATTAGTATTGGGTGCTATAACAGTGCGGTTGGCAAGTTCTTTTACCCAACTAATTTGTTCTTGCATATCCATTTCAAAGAAAATAGATGGTGAATCTTTAGCAAGGCGAAGTTCGGCAATTAAGCCATTATTAATAATAATTCGTGATAAAGTTGTGACAGATGTCAATATCAAAACTACTTCTCTGTCAGGGAAAATAATTGAGTGTTCTGTTGTTCTAATATCAAGTATTTGGGCTATCTGATTAAAAGACTCACGATAACCATGACGTAACCAAACTTCCCACCATACTTCCTGGGATTCAGATGATGGAAATGATGAAAGATTGTCTGTGAATAGCCCACGCACTGTACCCAAGCTAATATCATCCAAACGAGCGATTAAAGGCTCATTTTTCGGGTTGCCTTTTTCAGTTTCTTCATCACGGTAAGCTTCGATTTTTGAAGCAAAAAAATCTGATGCTTTTTCTGGTACAAATACGGTTGCTGATACAGTTTCTTCCGATTCATCAGATGATTTCACAGCAACTAACTCGATGTTTTTAGTCTTGTTCTCCAAGGAGTCAAGTGCTTTAAGTTCGCTTTTTGGTATCTGGAACTCTAAATAAAAACCAGCTTCTTCAACTGAAAGTTCTGGCTCACGCAATAATTTTTGTTGCTGATAATTTTCAAGGGCTTTTTCAAAAGCCTGTTTCAATGTTTCAGCGTGTTGTATACGATTACGTGGTGGAAAAGATTTTTTACCTCCTCCCCGTCCAGGAGATGTATAATTTTGGCTATCCCCCTTTGCCGCAATGTAAAAATTAGGGAGATTCCTTTGGTATTTAGGCATTGGATTAGGCATTGGATTCTGAAGTCATGTTAAACACATCTTATCAGAAGTATAACGCAATTACTTAAAGATCGTGTTTTTGCGTTCCGTAATCGCAAAAATCATGTTTTCTTCAGATATTGAATCCTGTTCGGAGATCACGGCGACTTTAGCAGCTTCATCTGCGGCTCTAACTAATTCTGCTTGACTTAGACCATTAGCAGTATCAATAATATATTGCCAATTTTGCCACTCAGGATCAAAAAGAACTAGACGTGATTCTAGCAACTTGCGAACAACTTCTGGATTTGGTAGATCATATTCAATAACATCATCAAACCGTCGGAAAAGAGCCTTATCTAATAAATCAGGATGATTAGTTGCAGCAATGATTAGACTTTGGCTATCATCATTCTCCAAAAACTGCAAGCAGGAGTTTAAAACCCGACGAATTTCTCCAACATCATTAACTGAAGATCGTTGTGAACCAATAGCATCAAACTCATCAAAAAAATAAACACCTCGTGTCACTGCCATTGCATCAAATATGAGTTTAAGCTGATTAGCTGTATCACCCATAAATTTTGTAATTAAGCCAGTATAAAGAACTGTGAACAAAGGTAGTTGTAGTTCTCCAGCCAGAGCAGCAGCAGTCATTGACTTACCTGAACCTGGAGGGCCAACTAAAAGTATTTTCCGTCGAGGTTTGAGATTATATTCAGCTAAACGATTTCTCTTAATGTGTTCTATAAGAATACGCTGTAATCTTTTTTCTAAATCTGGAGAAAGAACCATATCAATAAATCTTGTGTCTGAATAGCAAACTGATACAAGATTTATTAGTTCTCCTTTGGGTTGCACAAGTGGGATAGGGGAAGCTTTATGCTCAATAACAGATTTACGCCCTTTTGCTTTATCAATGAGACTTTGAATTTCTTGGGCAACTTTGGTGTGTCCTTGTCGTGCTTCATGTGCAGCCATCTGAAGAGCAACAGACAAAAATTGCTGCTCCTCATCTTCCAGGTAGCTCTTTAAGAGCGCAATAACATGGCGGGCTGTTGACATAATACAATTAATCTGATAGGACTATCAGTTTTTCATCTAGTTAATATTTCACTTTACAACTTTACAAGCAGCATCCAGCAGACATATATCAAGCTATATTTTCATAATTTCTTTACAAGAACTAATGTACTACAAGTAAGACCAAAAAGCAATGATTAAAAATTGTTGCTAATCTATAACTAGTCCTTTTTTGACTTGAGAATAATTCTTATTATATTTCAAAAAATTATATAAAATTATATATATTATATTAAATTTTGCGAGTGCCTAATTATATATATTTACAATCAATATTCAAGTCATGAATCATCGCTAGTTACTTTACTGATTAGTTTTCCAATTTTTTAGCTAACCCCTGATAAATAACATCTAACCATACAGGAATCACAGCTTTACCTTCATCAAGAGATGCGATAGCGAAGCGCGACCTAGGAATCGCTCTTTTCCTGTCAAATTCTACCAAAGAAAGCGAATCATCCTGTGATAACAACAACATAAGTAATCAGTTCCACCAGATTAGACCTGGAACAAACAGAATCCTGATTTTGAGCGTAAAGGACAATTAATTTATCAACGCGGTCAAATAATCTGGCAAGTGATAAAAGACAACAACTGTTATATTACTTAAAGCCGATGATGAGATTTGAACTCACGACCTACTGATTACGAATCAGTTGCTCTACCCCTGAGCCACATCGGCCTACACCGCTAAACATTATAACATAATTATCGATGATAAAACCAAATTCTCAAAATAATCTCAAACCTCAACAATATAACCGTTTAAAAACAGAATTGGCCGCACCCTATCGGGGGTTAAGGCAATTTATATATATCAGCGTTGGTGCTTCGGGCTTTATTGGCGCATTTATTTTCTTTTTCCAACTCCTAGCCGGCCGCGATATTGAACAAGCCCTGCCTAATTTCGCCATTCAACTAGGAGTAATTGGGTTAATGGTTTTTCTCTGGAAATGGGAAAACAGAAAGCGTAAATAACGCAGGAGAGGCAAAAGAATGGATAATATTCTTCCCTATTTTCTATGCACTTAAATGGATTTGTGGACTATTCCAAACAATCCCTTTTAAGCAAATACCTGGCTGTTATTTAAAGACTATTTTTTAGTTTTTCCAGTATTTACAGGCTTTTTCGTATTTACTGTAGTACCAGTATTGCCAATTTTTGGGGTATTGCTAGTATTACCAGTATTACCAATTTTTCCTGTATGATTATCGGTAGGTGTAATCACGGCGAGAGGGGCAAAATCTATAGCACCAGCAATCTTCTTCTCGTTAATATCGTTACCAATAGCCGTAATCCTACCCTTAGTCGAATTATTTACCTCATAACGGGCATTATCACGGATAATATTACCACCAGGATTGATGCTAGTACCGAGGTCAGGAGCAGCATTAACGGTAGCAACTATACCATCTTGCTTATTATTGCGAATTGTGTTTTTACGGAGTACGGGTTTTGCTGTTCCCGAAATATATAAACCACTTTTATTTTGAGTGATGTTATTAGCCTCTAATAAAGGTGTGGAACTACCGCCAATTGCTACACCAAAACCAGTATCTTGAAATAAGTTACCACGAATCAAACCTTGTGCTAATTTAGTTACGGAAATTCCCTGACCCCCGTTTTTGAGAAAGATGTTATTTTCAATTTGGGGATTAGCAGTACCAGTCAGAAAAACTCCCTCTCTGTTGTTGTTAATAAAAGTACTATTTTTGATCACAGGGTTACTAGATTCTACCCATATAGCTGTCCCCATTTTATTAGCATTGGTAAAAGTTAAACCTGTAATAAAAGTATTATCACGAGCTAATATTGTAATATTCTGTCTTGCCCAGGTGCGACTCATATAATAACCACCACCGATAATTAAAGTTCCCTCACCCTTGTTAGTTTCATTACCTTGAAGTGTTACACCTGAGTTGAGGACAAGGGGAAATTGTTCACCGCTATCTTTACTATAATTCCCAGGAGCAAGCTGAATTACTGTACCTGGTTGAGCTTGAGCAAGGGCAAAGGTAATTGTTTTATAGGGTGCTGCTGTAGTCCCAGTGCCAGACTTATCTTGTCCAGTGGTGGAATTAACGTAAATGATAGTGGTTGTAGCTGGGACTTGGGCTGTTAAAGTCGGGGTAGTGCCAGCTTGAAGTTGACTAGGTACAAAAGTATAACTACCGGCAGTTAGTAGTAAAGCTGTAAGACTAGCTTGCCAGGATAAACGAGAAATGTAAAAACTCTGATTTTTCATAGGAGTCTCTTTAGGACTAAGAGGGAAGCGACAACAACCGCGATTAAACTAGTTTTTTCAATGAGCAACAAATTTACATCTGTAAAACCCATGATGATTAACATTCAGTTAAAATCGTCTGGGAATTAGTTCCCAGACCAGTTAAAAAGCTAACTTAAAGTATAAGTCACTTTCCATAATTAAAAATTAATTTCCCATTACCGATATTGAAAACGGAGATTATTTATCAATAGAATGGGGAATACCTAAAACTGGACAAGGGAAGTTTTTACCTAGGGTTTTAATGATCGGATGATTGGCAGATTGGCAGCCTAAAAAAAGAATATCAGCTGCTTCTAATTTAACAACTTTCTTGAGTTCTTGAGCAAGGTTGCCAAACCGTAGATGAGATTTAAAATAACCTTGCCATTCTTCAGCTAAAGTTTTCGCTTGCCAAATAATTCTGTCTGCTTCCTGGATAGAGGTTCTAGATTTTGTTTCTAACTGTGGTAAAATTGCTGTTGCTTTTGGGGGATTTAATCGTAATAGAACTGGTTTTGATATATTGCTTAGTTGGTGTTCTAATTGAGTTTTATTATCAGCAAAGTTGGATATATCATCAGGTTGATAATTGCAATTTTCTTCTACTACATAAACGGCTTGAACTGTAATTTGATAGTTAGTAGCTAAACTCGTTTGGTGAGCAATCCAACAAGCAATATCTAGGGCTGTATGACTTTCAGGTGAACCATTATAGCCGACAATAAAATTAGCTGATTTGCTATGAGAAACTCTTTGAGAAAATGATTTTTGAGTTTCTGGTAGTAATAGCATTTGTTCGATTAGATCATCACGCCCGATAGTACTTTGTAACCGTGCTAATATTGGCTGAATTTTCACAGTTTTAACTTCTCTCTCTTAAAACAGTTAATCAATGAGAAGCGGGGACGACAATTCTAAATTTTAGATTTATCTGCAATCTAAAATCCAGAATTTATTAAGGAAGACCCAATCATAACTGTATATTACAGCCAAGATTTTGGGATTTCCTTCCATTGCTGACGGAGTTAGCTGACGGGCTAAGACTGGAAGGTGTCTCTCATAAGATTAGCCCCAAATACTTGGTTCCTCCGCTTCAAATTCAGTTTTGATGAATTTGAATTAAGCTACCCACTAAAAATATAGTGACAGTATGGCATTAAGGTTAAATAAAGTCAAGTTTAAGAATATTGAGGATATGCTTGTATTCAAGAGCTTAATTAATAATTTCCCTAATTTATCCTAATATTTAATGATTTAAAGTATTTTAATCTAGCGATAATTGGTGATTAAATATCAGTATTCAGCTAGAAAAGTAGTATCAAGCTGGGTATTCCCCTATTCCCTGGTCTCAACTTCTCGACAAGTACCTAAGAGTCATTTTTTGTGATTATTCCTTAAATTCTCTGACAAAAAATCTGGGATACAAGCCCCGTCCTTCTAGGACGGCTTTATGTTATAATTTGGGTATAGTCGCCTTATGGCATTGGGAGACTTTAAACGGACATAGAGGGACGATAAGACCACTTGTGGCGTGTTCCAGTGAAGTGTCAAGAATCACCGCTCCTTTAGGACGGTGAGTATGTCAAAAAAGGTTATAATTTTTAACTTTCACATTTTTATAGGTGGGAATTACCCACCCTATAAATCTATAAACTTACACCATGTTTTTTGGCAATTTCCACAAGTTGCTTATATTGATGTTGTGATGCTTTTGCTAAAATTGTATCTGCTTCTTCTGGATTAGTACCATCTTTAGGAATTAAATACTTAACATAAAGAGAAACAAAATCAACAACCGCAGCTAAACCTATTAATTCGTGTTTATCGGCTTGTTTTCCAGCAATTACAGCCACTAAACCGGCTCGAATTGGGTCGGGTCTGACTTTCATAAATTGATCAACTAATTGTTTAGAATAATCCGCTGGTGCTAGATTCTTTAACTTACTTTGATCAGGTTTAAATTCTAATCCTGCGGCTGTTGACTGCTCTAACATACACCATTCTATAAATTCTTGGAGTACGGCTTCAGGAAGTTGAGGAAGATATTGATGTAGTTCTAAATTAGACACAATTAGTTACCAATTTTAGTATTTTTTAATTCCTAATTGATAATTCTTCATCTGATAATTAGGAATTATCAATTATTCCTTAAAATTCAGACTAACTCACTGATTTGGGAACTTTTGTACGGTAAATAACAATTATATAGAACCCTGACTTATGGGAGAAGTCGGAGTTCTAGATTATATAAATTAAGCCGTTCTAAACCGTGCTAATTCTTCCCCAGTTTTCGCGTCATGGGCATGAACTGTACAGACCAAACATGAATCAAAAGAACGGGCTACATGACCGACTTCTACAGGGTCTTTTGGGTCTTGAATTGGCGTTCCAATTAATGCTTTTTCGATTGGTCCGAGTTGTCCTTTTCCGTCACGGGGTCCAATATTCCAAGTACCAGGAGCGATAACTTGATAGTTTTTAATTTTGCCTTTTTCGATTTCTACCCAGTGACATAATGCACCTCTAGCGGCTTCCGTTGCACCCCAACCTTTACCATCTTTTTCTTCTGGTTTAATATACCAAGGATCGTTTAATTTGAACTCTCTTAAACAACGTTCAGCTTGACGATATAGTTTAACTATTTCGTGGACTCTTCCTAATTGTCTAAGATGAACACTTGCACCTCCCATTTTCTTAAATGTATCCAGAATAAATGGGTCATAATGTTGCCAAGATTCTCCATGATTTCCTCCTGCAACTAATTGACGCGCTAGGGGTCCGGCTTCTAATCGTCCTAAGTCTTGGTGGAGGACTGCACTTGACCAAGAATATGCCCCATTAAAGTCTTTTTGATTGTGATTAATTGGCTTTGTTGTGCGATCGCTTGGATGCCAATTTTCTGTACCTTCATCATACCAAGAATGGGTTAAATTCTCACGAGCAAATGATTGATTCATTAAGCTATGAGTATCAGTAAAACTATCATAAACACCGCTTTTCATAATTACAGCAGCGTTACGTCCTTCAATGGTGGGTTTATTGTATTTATCCTCATGGGGAATATAACCCCAAGTCACATATTTACCCACTCCCGCACCATATCTATCTAAACCGATATCTAACCCCATTCTCCAATATAAACCCAAGTCCGATTCTCGATGTTTAACATCTTCATTTAACCACTTTTGAAAGTCTTCATAAGATTGAATTTCTTCATATCTTTCTAAAGAACATCCTAACCAAATTGGTTCTAACCAATTGGTGCGGAAATATTCCAAAATTGCCCAGGCGCGGGTAATATCAGTTAAAGTTGGGGCGCACATTACTCCACCAGGCACCATATAACTGCTATGACAACAGGTGATATTATAAAAATGTTTCTGAGTAACTTATTTTTAAAGTAATTTTGCTCGGTAATAACATTTTATTTTCACCATTTTAGCTTTGATAAATAAGGGAATATTTAGGGAATGAGCGGACAAGATCAGGGTAATTGTGAGGGTATATATTCCACATCTACACAGGAATATACAAATGCAGATTCAACCGACTTATTCGCCGATTTTGAACCGCAGAACACCACAGACGGTAGGTATAGGGAATGACGAAAATAAAAGCAACAGAATTACAGTATCAAGCAGTTTTTGAACAGAAGTTAATTGCAGCTAATAGTAATTTAAAAAGGGAGAGAATAAAAGTTAGTATTAAACAAACTGGCAATTCTCTCCAATTACGAGCTACCTTACCTTTAAAACCAGGAGATTACAGTTTAGGTAAGACAAAAAAGCAGTATGATTTATCTTTAGGAATACCCGCAAATTTAGAGGGATTAAAAACTGCAATTGAAGAAAGTTATGAGTTGGGTAAATTAATTGCTCGTCATACTTTCGAGTGGAATGAGAAGTATTTAGGAATTAAATCGAGAGAGAAGCAAGAGATCAAAACTATTGGGGAATTATTAGATACATTTGATGAAAAATATTATCAAACCCGTCAGAAAACTTTAACCAGTCAAAATACTTTTGCTAATTATATATCTGTCATTAAAAGAAACTTGACTCTCACCCATTTAGCGACAAAAGAAAATTTTGAGGAAGTTATTAATTCATTTCAGGGTAATAAAAAAAATGAACTAATAGCAGTAACTTCGGTTTTGATTAAAACCTTTAATTTAGGATTTCAATTGGATGTAAAACGAGATCATGTCACTCCTGCTTATCGAGAAATTCCTGAAGATGATAAAATAATATCTGCTTTTGACCTCTTTGAAAAATTCGCCCTCAACCGCAAAAATACAAACATTACTGATGAGATAGATACCTGGGAAATGTGGCGTTGGGTATATGGAATGTTAGCCACTTATGGATTAAGACCAAGGGAATTATTTGTCCAACCGGATATTAATTGGTGGATGTCCCCCCAAAATATAGATCAGACTTGGAAAGTGAATAAAAATACTAAAACTGGATATCGAGAAGTTATTCCTTTTGTCCCTGAATGGATAGAATTATTTGATTTACATAATCCCAAACCATTAAAGATTTTAGAACAAAAGGTGGCAAAAATTGCATCTGTACAAAATATTAATTGGATGCGGAGAGATATATCCAGATGGTTTAGAAAGGTGGGAATTGAGTTTCAACCCTATGATTTACGGCATGGTTGCGCGATTCGAGCGCATCTTCAGGGAATACCGATTAAAGCAGCAGCAGATAATTTAGGTCATACTGTTGATGAACATACAAAAACCTATCAAAGATGGTTTGGGATTGAAAACCGGAAAAAAGCCTTTGGTGAGGTAATTAGTCAAAAGTCGTTAATTGAGTTGCAGGAGAATGAAATATTGGCGCTACGGATGGAGAATGAAAGGTTAAGGTTGGAGGTTGAGAGATTTAGAAAAATTCTGGATATCAGCGAGAAATAAGCTCAAATTATCGGTGATTTACAAAGCATAAGTAATTGTGAAGCGATCGCTGTATAACAAATCATTGGAGCGGACAATATTGTGATATTCTGATTTTGAGTTGAGGGCGATCGCTTGCCGCTCAATTAAGCCGTTAGACTTAGGAATGTGAATTAAATAAAGTACAACTCTTAATTTATGTAATCTAATGTTGGGTTACGCTCTAAGTAGGTAAAGAGAAAAATTTAAAGGTATGTGACGAAATGTAAATTCAATGAATGCCTTGCAAATAGGTTATTTCACGGTTTTTACAAAACTAAACATATATCGTTTTTATGTTTTTATTATGTTTACCTACTTAGCTTCACCGAATCTACAAAGAATTGTAAGTTAATAAATCCACGTTCCTTAGTTACCTCGACAGAAAAACACCCGCAATTTAAACGCTAAAATCAGGAGTGAGATTTCCGATGAATAAATTATCCGTCCTTCTTGCCGCGATTACTTCCCTGTCTACGTTGCTTGCCGTCCCTTCACAAGCTCAAGCGGATTCGGTTCTGATGGAAATTATTAAAATCAATAGCTTACTTAACAGGCGAATGGACTGTTACCGCGTATCCAATGGAGAAAATTGCGGGTCGATCGATGAGGATAAGGATGAAATAAATCAAGCGCTAGAGAGCATTAGACAAGGTAAATCAGAATCAGGTAGTTCCTTT
>Ga0082207_1001426_pt1 | contig 11361 bp, 11 predicted proteins | sample LakMenEpi10Aug09_FD_71540 | JGI IMG/M metagenome (GOLD analysis project Ga0082207, IMG submission 71540) | reverse complement strand
GCCCGGGTGCATTTTCAACGGGGAATTGACCCACTACAGTCCCTCCCTGTGGCTGGTACATTTCGTTGACGGTCCCCCCCGCCGCAGTAAGCGGTGCAACTACAGCAGACTCCTCCTTTCCCGTTTCCTCGCTTTCTGGCAACAGATCATCAGTTGCAGTGAGTTCGTCTGCCTTTTCTTTCTCTTCCTTTACCGGCCATTTAAACTGAGGGTTGAATTGCCAAATCAGATAGGCGATCAAGGAAACAAATAAAAGCGCTCCTGTTCCGATTTTGCCAAGTGCCTGATTCAGGCTTTGGTTGATCATCAATCCCACAGCCCCGCCCCCGAATGGTTTACTTTCCGGGAACAGAAAGGAAAGGGTAACCGAAGCCACGAGCATTCCGATGGTCACATATTTCACATTCCTCCAGATCGAGAACACCCGACGTCGGAACAACAAGTTAACTCCCACCACGAAAAAGAACGTGCAAACGAGAAACGAGGCAAATCCAAAACATTGTTCGAAAAAGAAAGCAGCGGTCAATGCCCCCAAAACACCGGCTGCATTCTGCACCTGCTGTTCACTGAACAATGCAGAAGATCCAGTACTGACGACAGAAGCGTCATTCTGCCAATTAAAAAGATAGGAAGAAAACGAAACAAGCAAGAAAAGGGAAAAGAACACCATGATCACCCCAACGATCTTCCAGGTGCGCTCATCACGTACGATCGCTTTTAGATCGATCGATTCCTCTTTCTCTTGCTCGAATCCGGATGCAGGTTCAAGGGCTTTAGATACTTTTTTTGTCTTGCCTTTCGGTGATTTTGCCATCCAAACAAAGATAATCAGTTTGACCTTTCACCCTTGAGGATGGAATAGCCTAACCAGGCCCAACCCATGATCAATAAGGTGCCTCCGATGGGCGTAATCGGCCCAATCCATGCATACGAACAACCCATCAACTTGAAGGCCGTGAGCAGGTATAGTGATCCGGAAAAAATGATCAGTCCGATCACCAGCAAACGAAAAGCTGTTTTTCCGAGCGAGCGATCAATGAGAGAAGTCCCCCAAAGCCCCAACAATAGAAAAGCAAGTGAGTGATAAAGATGATAATCCACTCCTGTCTGAAATCCACGCAACAGATTTTCATCTGTAGTAGCTTGACGGAGGCCATGTGCCCCGAACGCACCCAAACCGATACTGGCCATAATGGAAAAACAAGCGAAGGCGACGATACGTTTATTCATGCAACAGTTTTTGAACAAGATCGGATTCAGTTAGCGTCGATTCTAAAACGATACGGTGTGCTTGCTGATAATAGGGCAGCCGGTCAGCCATCTTTTGCTCCACATAGGAATGGAGCGATGCTTCATCCAGCTGCCGAATCAACGGACGGCTGTCTTTTTCAGCAATTAACCGGGGTAGAAGTTCTGCCGAAGTTGCGGCTAACCAGATCACCAGACCAGCAGCTTTCATCAGCTGCAGGTTATCAAAATAACAAGGTGCCCCGCCACCACAAGCGATCACCGATGGTTCTGAAGAGTTGCAAACGGACTGCAGACAGGCAGCCTCCAGCATACGAAATCGATCTTCTCCCTGCTCTTCAAAAAGTTGATTGATGCTGTTGACACCAGCCTTTTGGATGATCTCCTCATCCAGATCGATGAATTTGTACTTAAGTGCCAGGGACAACCTTTTTCCCCAGTGGGACTTTCCCACCCCCATGAAACCGATCAGAAAAATCTTTGAGGGTAGATCTGTCATCGCTTATTTGAAAGCGTTGAAACCGGTGATATCCATACCAGTGATCAACAGATGAATGTCATGCGTTCCCTCATAGGTGATCACACTTTCTAAATTCATCATATGACGCATCACTGGATATTCCCCTGTGATCCCCATACCGCCCAGCATTTGTCGGGCATCCCGGCAGATCTGAGTAGCCATTTCACAGGAGTTTCGCTTGGCCATACTCACTTGTTGAGGCGTGACCTTACCTTCGTTCATGAGTACACCGAGGCGCCAATTCAGCAATTGGGCCTTGGTGATCTCGGTGATCATCTCCGCTAATTTTTTCTGTTGCAGCTGAAACGCTCCGATCGGTTTGCCGAACTGCATACGCTCTTGCGAATAACGCAGCGCCGTATCATAACAGTCCATGGCAGCCCCTACAACGCCCCAGGCGATTCCATAACGAGCTTTGGTCAGACAACTCAACGGACCTTTCAACCCTTTTACATTCGGTAGTATATTCTCCTTGGGCACCTTCACATTATCAAAAACCAATTCACCGGTAGCTGAAGCGCGCAGGCTCCATTTGCCGTGTGTAGTGGGCGTGGTAAATCCTTCCATTCCGCGCTCCACGATCACCCCTCTGATATCGCCTGCTTCATCTTTTGCCCAAACCACCGCCACCAGAGCAAAAGGAGCATTGCTGATCCACATTTTAGCGCCGTTCAAGATAACATGATCACCCGCATCACGAATATTGGTGAGCATACTACTCGGATCGGAACCATGATCCGGCTCGGTCAGTCCAAAACATCCCAACCATTCTCCGCTGGCCAGCTTGGGCAGGAATTTCTTCCGTTGTTCTTCACTACCATAAGCGTGAATGGGGAACATCACAAGTGACCCTTGCACAGAGGCTGTGGAGCGAACACCACTGTCTCCTCGTTCCAGTTCCTGCATCATCAGTCCATAGGAGATGTAATCCAATCCGCCACCGCCGTACTCAACGGGTACGGTTGGACCAAAACAACCCAACTCACCCAATTGAGAAACGATCTGCTCCGGGAATTCCGCCCGCTGAGCATACTCTTCGATGATGGGTGAGATTTCCTTTTTAACGTAGGCGCGAACGGTTTCGCGTATCAGTTTTTGCTCCTCTGTGAGGAGCTCATCTACTGCAAAATAATCGGGACTTACAAAAAGGTCGGTGCGGGCTGCCATGCAATCGGTTTGAGCCACAAAAGTACAAGATATCGGGCAGTCAGAATGACCCCATCAAAGCATTCATTTCCTGCTGATAGGTCATGGCTGCTTCCCTTGCCTTTTCAACAAAATCAGCCCCGGCAGAGGCATAGATCACTGCCCGGCTGACATTGACCAGCAATCCAATATCGCTATTCTTTCCGAATCGATAAACGTCCGAAAGACTACCTCCTTGCGCGCCTACACCAGGCACGAGCAGAAAATGATCGGGAACAATTTTTCGAACATCCACAAACGAGTCGGCTCGGGTGGCACCGACAACAAACATCATATTCTCAGGTGTACCCCAGGTTGACGAGGTGCGGAGCACTCGCTCATACAGACGCTCATCACCGGAAGGTTGCAATTCAAAATCGGCGGCCCCCTCATTGGAGGTCAACCCCAACACGATCGCCCACTTATCCTTCCATTTCAAGAAGGGTTTGACGCTGTCTGAACCCATGTAAGGGGCAATGGTGATCGCATGAAAAGACATTTTTTCGAAAAAGGCCCGGGCATATTGATCTGATGTATTTCCGATATCACCTCGTTTTGCATCGGCGATCACAAGATGGTCCGACCCAATGTACTCCAGTGTTTTTTGCATGGTAACCCACCCGGAAGCTCCCTCCGCTTCATAAAAGGCCGTGTTTAATTTATAGGAAACGCAAAGATCTCGTGTCGCATCGATGATCGATTGGTTAAAGGCCAGTACAGGATCAGCCTCCTGCAATAAATGTTTAGGGATTTTGGTTCGATCCGAATCAAGTCCGATGCAAAGAAAAGATCGCTTGGATCGGATCTGATCGATCAGTTGCGTACGATTCATGGAGCGAAATTACCGTTTGTGTAGCTTTTCCAGGATCCAGTTTTCAATTTCCGGACTATCCCAGGACGCTTCGATATCAGGCCTTGCCATCAGCTGTTGCATAATGGCTTCCTGCCGCATGGAATTCACCAGCGCATCGGAGTATCTGATATGCGGACTGAACGTGACTTGCGAATAAGCAGGAACCCATTGATCCGGATAACGGGCATGGATCTTTGATTCGATCTTTTTTTGCAACAGGAATTTTGGGTCGGCTACTCGGTCGCGCATTTCCAGAAAATTATTCAGCGCCAACTCTGCGATGGCATCCCCATCTGGTTTGCGAAGCTGCTGGTACTCCTGCAATAGAGCAGTCCAGTCTTCCCCATGCTTATCCATCAAACTATTCAGCACAAAGCAATCTTCAAAACCACAGTTCATGCCCTGCCCAAAAAATGGAACGATGGCATGAGCCGAATCACCGATCAAAGCAAAACTGTCTTTTTTGACCCAGGGATAACACTTGACTGTCACCAAGGAAGAGGTCGGATTGGTTTTGTATTGCGTAACGATATCCGGCATCAGGCCGGCTGCATCGGTAAAATGGCTATCAAAGAATGTCCGGATCTGCTCATCCGTTTGAAGACTTTCAAAAGAAGGATCGCCCTCGAAAGGAAAGAACAGCGTGCAGGTGAAGGTCCCGTCCGGGTTGGGCAAGGCAATCAGCATATAATTTTTCCTGGGCCAGATGTGCAGCGCGTTGGGCTCCATTTGAAAACCACCATCCGCTCCGGCCGGAATGGTCAGTTCCTTATATCCAAAATCGATGTAGGACTGCTGATACTGAAATCGATCGTGATGTAATTGATATTGAAGGCGTGTTGCAGAAAAAGCGCCATCGGCCGCAAAAATCAGGTCGGCATCGGTTGAAATCATTTTGCCACCCTCCATTTCAAAATGAATTCGATTGGCAGACCAATCTATAGAAATACAACGATGCTGAAAATGAAATTGAGCCCCCTCTTCTTCTCCGAGGTCCATCAGCGTTTTATTCAATTCACCTCGGGAAACCGAGTTGATGAACTGACCACTCATACCATATGGTTGATACACCTCCTTGCCATCTGCCTGGTGGATCTGTCGACCATGCATCGGGATGGCGATCGGCCGAATCCGCTCCATCAATCCCAATTCCTCCAAGGCCCTGATGCCTCGGTCACTGAGCGCCAGGTTGATCGACCGACCAGCGGTGTACTGCTGCAACCGCATATCACCCCGTCGCTCGTAGACGTCTACCTGATACCCTCTGCGACGCATATAAACGGATAACAACGACCCTACCAGTCCGGCTCCAACGATAACCACACGCTTTGACATAGAAATAAGTTAGGATGATAGAATGCTGTCGAGCTGAGTAACCAGATCCGCAATCTCCTTAAAACGATTATATAAAGGCACCGGTGCCACGCGTACAACTCCCGGATCTCTCCAATCCGTGATAAACCCGGCTTGTTCCAGTTCATTGAATACCCTTCGGCCACCCGACGAAAAATAAATGGAGGTCTGACAGCCCCGCTCCTGCGTCGAATCAGGAGTAAGCACTTCGAATTTTCCAGGGTGCAAACGTTTCAGTTCAGTTAGCCCATCGATCATCAAATACGTCATTTGCTCTCGTTTAGCATGCAAACGTTCCATACCGGCACGCTGAAATACGTCAAGTGAGGCATGATGTGCAGCCATACTGAGTACCGGTGCATTGCTTAACTGCCAGGCCTCTGCGGTTTCGATCGGGATAAATCCCTTTCCCATCTGAAAACGATCTTCTTTCCGGTAACCCCACCAGCCATTGAAACGAGGCAAGTCGGATAGGTGATGTTTTTTGTGAATGAAGACCCCACTGACCCCACCCGGACCACTATTCAGATACTTATAGGAGCACCAAGTGGCAAAGTCAACTTCCCAATTATGTAATTCTAAAGGCACATTACCCGCAGCATGCGCAAGATCAAAACCCACTAGAGCTCCCACTTCATGTCCTACCCGTGTGATCTCCTTCATGTCAAATAGCTGTCCGGTATAAAAATTCACCCCCCCCAGCAGCACCAATGCCAACGTATCGCCCTGCTGACGAATCGACTCTAACAGATCCTCTTTTCGGATCACCGACTCTCCTTCCCGGGGAAATACCTCGACGATCGCTTTTTCCGGATCGAATCCATGAAAACGCACCTGCGACTCCATTGCATACTGATCCGAAGAAAACGCTCTTCCTTCGCAAAGGATCTTGAATCGTTTGGCGGTGGGTCGATAAAAACTCACCATCATAAGATGCAGGTTGACGGTTAGCTGGTTCATCACAACGGTCTCCGACTCCAAAGAACCCAGCAAGGGTGCTAAAAGCGGCGGAAATATTTCGTGATAAGACAACCAGGGATGTTTGGCATAAAAATGACCTTCCACTCCCAACCGAGCCCAGTCATTCGTCACCTCCATTAAGTAATCAGGTGTAGTCTTAGGCATCAGTCCCAACGAATTGCCGGTATAGTAAAGCACTTGTTTACCATTGATAACCGGCATATGGAATTGTTCCCTGAAATCAGCCAACGGATCCAGCTCATCCAACTGAATTGCCTGTTCTTGTAAAGCAGTCAGATTCATATCAGGGTATTATGGCAATAACTTTTAATTCTACTGCGATCGGCGTGGGTAAACTCTTTACTTCCACCGTAGTACGACAAGCCTGCACGGAAGAAAAATATTCAGCATACACCCGATTATAGATCGGAAAATCAGTTTTCATATTGGTCAGAAAAACTGTCACATCAACAATGTTATCCCAAGACGAACCACTAGCCTCCAACACCGCTTTCACGTTAGCAAATGTGGCCCTGCACTCTGCCTCGATATCATACTGACGGATCGTGCCGTCATCGTTGAGAATAAGTCCGGGAATACTGTTATCGGATGCGCTACGCGGACCGATGCCGGACAAGAATAACAGATTTCCAACTCGACGCGCATGCGGATATGCGCCCAAAGGTTTTGCTGCCTGACTGGTATGTATGATAGGATCTGACATAAATCAAAAACGAATGGAGATGTTTTTCGGTTCAGTGAAAAATCGCATTGCCTCCCAGCCACCTTCCCGACCGATGCCACTATTTTTCACGCCCCCGAATGGCGTACGGAGATCCCGATACAGCCAGCTGTTTACCCACACGATACCTGTTTGCAGGACCGTGGCCACGCGATGTGCTTTTTTCAATTCGCTGGTCCACACAGTAGCCGCCAGTCCATAACCAGATGCATTGGCCAGTTCGATCGCCTCCTTTTCATCTTTAAATCTTTGTAGGGTGACAACCGGACCGAAAATCTCTTCCTGATTGGTTCGAGTATCCGGACCAAGTCCTTCAATGACCGTAGGCTTATAAAAAAATCCACCAGAGCAATTGCCTGTGGCCGTAAATCGTTCACCACCGATCAACATCCTTCCGCCCTCCTCAACAGCCAGTTCAACGCATTGGCTGACTTTTTCAAAATGTGTTTGACTGACCAGCGCGCCTTGTTTTGTTTTTTCATCCAGCGGGTCTCCAATCGTAAGTTGTTTCACTTTCTCTATGAAAGCATCGCGAAACCGGTCATAGATCGAATCCTCGATCAAAAGACGAGAAGTACAAAGACATATCTCCCCTTGATTCGTAAAGGAAGAACGAACGGTTTCCGTGATCATGGCATCGAATTCAGCATCTGCAAAAATCACGGCTGCATTCTTCCCGCCTAATTCAAGCGAAAACTTTTTCAACCCGGGAGCCAGCAAGGAGGCAATACGTTGACCTGCCCGCGTGCTGCCCGTAAAAGAAATAGCCTTGATCTCCGGATGAGTGACAATGGATTCACCTGTAGTTGGACCATCTCCCTGTATGATATTCAGTACGCCGGGAGGAAATCCTATTCGTTTCATCAACTCGCCCAACAGATACGCGGTAGTCGGTGTCACCTCGCTAGGTTTTGCCACCACCGTGTTGCCTGCTGCAAGCGCCGGAGCGATCTTCCAGGTGAATAAATACAGTGGCAGATTCCAAGGCGATATACATCCCACTACACCCAGTGGTTGGCGAAGCGTATAGTCAATGGTATTGGGACCACTATGCGATTCGGATGCAAATTGAGTAGCCGCTGCCGCGAAGAATCTAAAATTGGAGGATGCGCGAGGAATATCCACTTTCTTGCTCAACCAAAGTGGCTTGCCGCTGTCTGTTGTTTCTGCGAGGGCCAGCGACTCCATTTCGGCATCGATCGCATCAGCTAAGCGACTGAGCCAATAAGCCCTTGTCTCAGCTGGCAACGCAGACCAACTAATAAAAGCATTTTTAGCAGCCTGTACGGCTTCATCTACAATACGCGCCGAGGCTACCGGTATTTCTCCTATCACTACTGCTGTAGCAGGATTTATGTTTGGGATGACGACTGCATTCTTGTCGCCAACAGGCAAACCGCCGATCCAATGACTGATGCGATATGGTGATTGTAGAGTAGACATGCATCAGATACTGCCCGTGCGACCGCCGTCGACCGGAATACTTACCCCATGAATATAGGAGGCAGCGGGGGACGCAAGAAAGGCTGCCAGTGCGGCCACTTCATCAGGTTCTGCGATCCGGCGAAGAGGCACCTCGTTTTTCCATTCTGCTTCCACCGAATCAACCGACTTGTTTTCCTTTTTGGCTTTTTCTTCCATCAACAATTGCAATCGTTGTGTGCGGGTAAATCCGGGGAGAATATTATTCACCGTGATCTGATCGGGCCCCACCTCATTGGCAAGCGTTTTGGCCCAAGAGGCAACGGCCCCACGTATGGTATTCGATACTCCGAGGTTCTTCAACGGAATGCGCACGGAGGTGGAAATGATATTGATGATCCGACCATAACCTGTAGTCCGCATGCCGGGAATCAGCAACTGGGCCAACTGATGATTCGCCAATAGGTGTTGCTGAAAGGTTTGCAAAAAAGTTTCGGAAGAGGCCTGAAGAATAGGTCCGGAGGCAGGCCCGCCACTGTTGTTGATGAGTATGTGAATCGGTCCACTCTGTAGTTGCTCTTCAACAGCAGCACACAGTTGTTCAGGTTGCGATTGATCGGCGACGCAAATGCGATGTACTTGTCCGGCTGTGCGATCAAGGCTGTTGATCGCATCCGTCAGGGATTCTTTTGATCGGCCCAGTAACACACAGGTGGCTCCCAAAGCGGACAATTCTCGGGCGATGGCCAATCCGATTCCTTGTGTACTTCCGCACACAAGTGCATTTTTGCCGGCAAGCGAAAGATTCATGGTGCCAAACCTACGCCAATTTGTTGTATTTTTTCGACCTCTAAGCCATTCAAAAAAACGACTGCAATGCCCGTAAGCGCCCCTTTCAATCTTAAAAAATGGATCGACGAAAATCGTGATCTGTTAAAGCCTCCTGTTGGAAACCAATGTGTCTATAAAGACGCGGAGGACTTCATTGTGATGGTGGTTGGCGGACCCAATGCCCGTAAAGATTATCATTACAACGAAACAGAAGAACTCTATTACCAGATCGAGGGAGAGATCACCGTTAAGATCATAGATGATGGCGTGCCAAAAGATATACATCTCAAGGAAGGTGATATGTTTTTGCTTCCGCCCCGCACACCCCATTCGCCCCAACGCGGACCGAACACAGTCGGTTTGGTGATCGAAAAGATCCGAAAAGACGAGGCGGATGGTTTTCAATGGTTCTGTGAAACATGCGGACACCTCTTGCATGAATCCAAGCTTGTTGTGAATGATATTGTGAAGCAACTCCCTCCTGTGATGGATGCTTTTTATTCATCCGAGGAAAAAAGAACCTGTGAAAAATGCGGATCGGTGATGCAGCCGCCCGTACGTAAAGCCTGAGTTTTGACGATCGACATCCACACCCATATCATGCCGGAGCATATGCCCAATTGGGTTAAACGCTTCGGTTACGGCGACTTTATTCATCTGGAGCATCGCAATTGTCAGGCCTGTATGATGAAAGGTGATAAACTTTTCCGCCAGGTCGATGCCAATTGCTTCCGAGCAGAGGATAGATTCCGAGATATGGAGCGAACCGGGATTGATAAACAGGTCTTATCGACCATTCCCGTCTTATTCAACTATTGGGCCAAAGCAGCAGACGCCTTGGAAACCTCCCGCTTTTTGAATGACCATATCGCCGAAACCACCCAACAACATCCGGATCGTTTTATTGGCTTAGGAACAGTTCCGCTGCAAGACCCCGATAGCGCGATCGATGAATTGCATCGATGTGTTGGTGAACTTGGATTAGCCGGGGTGGAGATCGGAACCAATGTAAATGGCTTGAACCTATCCGACCCTCGTTTCCGCTCTTTTTTTGAAGCGGCAGAAAAACTACAGTGTGCCCTTTTCATTCACCCCTGGGAGATGATGGGAGAAGAACAGATGCAGGACTATTGGCTCCCTTGGCTGGTGGGGATGCCCGCAGAAACAACCCGAGCGATCTGCTCGCTGATCTTTGGGGGAATACTCGAATCCTTTCCTAGGCTTCGAATCGCTTTTGCACATGGTGGCGGATCGTTCCCCTATACACTTGGACGAATTCAACACGGCTTCGATGTTCGGCCAGACTTGGTAGCAAAACACAATAACATAGCACCTGAAAATTACCTCGGTAAATTCTGGGTAGACAGCCTGGTGCATGACGCCAAAGCACTGTCTTTTCTCATTGACTCCATTGGAGCGCATTCGATCTGTGTAGGAAGTGATTATCCCTTCCCATTGGGTGAGGAATTTCCCGGGCATCTCTTGAACCCAACGATCTACAGCCAAGAAACGATCGAAAGGATTCGTTCCGGCAATGCACAGGCTTGGCTTTACGGGAAAACAGCTTAAAGTTGTTGTGCAATCTCTTCGGATCGTAAGTTGGCATTACGCATAGCGATACTTCTCACTACTTGCGCGGAAAATTGGATGAATGCCTGCTGCGTGATCGAATCGTCTCCCATCATCACCGGCACGCCCTGATCACCACCTTCACGAATGGATTGAACAATCGGGATCTCTCCCAGGAACGGAAGATCGTATTCACTTGCCAGTCGACGTCCGCCTTGTTTACCGAATATGTAATATCTGTTGTCTGGAAGCTCCGCCGGCGTGAAATAACTCATGTTTTCTACGAGCCCGATGATGGGCACATTCAGTTGTGCCTGACCGAACATGGCAATTCCTTTTTTGGCATCCGCTAGTGCAACATCCTGTGGTGTACTGACGATCACGGCGCCTGTTACCGGAACGGTTTGCATGAGTGTGAGGTGAATATCACCGGTACCGGGCGGCATATCGATCACCAGATAATCGAGATCCCCCCACTCCACATCGGAGACGAATTGACGGATGGCACTACTGGCCATCGGGCCGCGCCAAACCACTGCATTCTTTTCATCCACTAGTAGTCCGATACTCATCAGCCGAATGCCAAAACGCTCAATGGGTACGATCACCCCTTTTCCATTCACGTCTTTCATCATCGGACGTTCGCCGCGTACACCGAACATGATGGGTACGCTGGGG
>Ga0082207_1001424_pt1 | contig 11375 bp, 11 predicted proteins | sample LakMenEpi10Aug09_FD_71540 | JGI IMG/M metagenome (GOLD analysis project Ga0082207, IMG submission 71540) | reverse complement strand
CGCCAGGCCGGCGCGGCGAATTCCGTCGCTCGGGGAGCAACGGGTGCGGCCCGCGGCGGGCTGCCCACCGTGAGCGGCTCGAGCGTCTTGTGGTCGGCGTCGGCCCGCAGCACCGCGAGCGCCCGCAGCGGCAGGTGCGCCGCCACGCTGGCCGCGATCGCCGCGGCCGACTCATCGATCTCGATGTGGCGACAGGCCTCGCGCCAGACCGCGGAGAGCAGTTCGCGGCTCGCAGACATGGGGCCACCTTCCACGCGGACGAGAGCCATCACAAACAAAACATGACCATCACAATACACAGTTGGCCGTGATATGCCATGGGAACATTTCCAGCATATGCTACGGGCTATTGCTTCTCGTGTTATTTTGGGGCACTTACGCGATGAAAACAGGGCTGTTTTGTGGCCTGGCCGGGTGCCGAGCTGGTGGCACGGGCGTTGCAACGGAGGGGATCGACGGAATCGGCCCGATCCCCGAGCCCCCGAGATCGCCATGCCCACCTACCCGCAGTCTGGCCCGGCCCGCTGCTCGTTCGCCACCCTGCTCGTGTTCTGCGCTGCCGGTGCAGCCGCAGTGGCTGCCGATAGCGGACCGATCACGCTTCTGAACGTGTCGTACGACCCGACTCGCGAGCTCTACCGCGAGATCAACGACGCCTTCACGAAGAAGTATCAGGCCGAGCACGCCCGCACGGTCACGATCAGGCAATCACACGCCGCATCCGGCAGCCAGGCTCGCGCCGTGATTGACGGCCTCGACGCCGACATCGTCACGCTCGCCGTCTGGCCCGACGTCGAGGCGGTGGCGAAATCAGGCCTCCTGCGGGCCGACTGGCAACACCGCTATGACAACCAGTCGGTGCCCTACCACTCGGTCGTGGTGTTCGTCGTCCGCAAGGGCAACCCCAAAGGCATCAAGGACTGGGCCGACCTCGTGAAGGGCGATGTCTCGATCATCACGCCCAACCCCAAGACCTCCGGCAACGGAAAGTACAGCTTCCTCGCCGCGTGGGGCTCGGTGCTCACCAGTGGTGGCTCGGAGGAGGATGCGCAGCGGTTCGTGACCGAGATCTACAAGCGCACCCCCGTGCTCGACACCGGCGCCCGCGCCGCCACCGCCACCTTCTCCCAGAAGGGGCTCGGCGACGTGCACCTCACGTTCGAGAGCGAAGCCCATCTCGAAGTGAATGAGGCCGGTGGCGAACTGGAGATCGTGTATCCCAAGACGTCAATCCGTGTCGATCCGCCCGTGGCCGTCGTCGATCAAAACGTCGACAAGAAGGGGACGCGGCACGCCGCCGAAGCCTATCTCGGCTATCTCTACACGCCGGAGGGGCGGGCGATCATCGCCAAGCACTACTACCGGCCGTGGGGCGACGCCCCGCCGACGCCAGCTGCGGGTGAGGCCTGGCCTGCGATCGACACGTTCACGATCGACGCCGTCGGCGGCTGGCCCACCGCCACGAAGAAATTTTTCGGCGAGGGGGGCGTGTTTGACGCGATCTATCAGCCGGCCGGCCGCTGACATTCGCCCGCGCGATCCCACATGACTTCCCCCACGCCACGCATGATCGCCCTCGCCGACAATTCCGCGTTTGCCACGGGTACGGCCCGGCCCGCTGCGCGGATCACGCGGCGGCGGCACGCGGCCGTGCTGCCCGGCTTCGGCACGAGCCTGGCGATCACGTCGCTCGTCGTGCTCGCACTGATCGTGTTTCCGCTGGCCGTACTCATCCTGCGGGCAGCGTCGCTCGGGCCGGCCGGCTTCCTCGCGGCCGCGTGGACGCCCAGAGCGCGGGCGGCCTACGCCGTGTCGCTCTCGGCGAGCCTGATCGCCGCGGTCGCGAGTTCGCTCCTCGGCCTGCTCGTGGCCTGGGTGCTCGCCCGCGTGTCGTTTCCGGGCCGCCGCATCCTCGACGCGCTCGTGGACGTGCCGCTCGCCCTGCCGACGGCCGTGGCCGGGCTCGTCTATTCGGCGCTCTATGTGAAAAAAGGCTGGCTCGGGCAGTGGCTCGTGCCGCTGGGGATCCAGGGAGCCTATTCGTATCTTGGCATCGTGCTCGTGCTCGTATTCGTGAGCCTACCGTTCGCGATCCGCGTGGTGCAGCCGGTGATCGAGAGCCTCGACCGCGACACCGAGGAGGCGGCGCGGATCCTGGGCGCCTCGCGGACGCAGACGTTCCTGCGGGTCGTGCTCCCGGCGATCCTGCCGGCCGTCGTCACCGGCTTCGCGCTGTCCCTCGCCCGGGCCCTCGGCGAATACGGCTCGGTGGTCTTCATCTCGGGCAACATGCCGTTCAAGACGGAGATCGCGCCGGTGTTGATCGTGGCCCGGCTTGAGGAATTCGCCTACGCCGAGGCCACGACCGTGGCGGTGCTCCTGCTCGCGATGTCGCTCACGCTCCTCGTGGTCGTCAACGCCCTCCAGCAACGGCTCGCCCGCAACGCCCAGTAATCCGACCCCCAATCACCCGACGCCCAGTTCCATGGCCCACACCCACTCCTCCACGAACCACTCGAAGCCGCTGGCGACGCTGCTCGCCACGGGCGCCGTCGGCGTCGTGGGCCTCTTGATCGTGGTGCCGCTCGTGAGCGTGTTTTACGAGGCCTTTGCCCGCGGTCCTGGCGCCTGGTGGGCCGCGCTCGCCCACGACCCCGACACGCGGCACGCCATCTGGCTCTCGCTCACCGTCGCCCCCGTGGCCGTGGCGATCAACACCGTCTTCGGCGTCGCAGCCGCCTGGCTGGTGGCCCGGTTCCGGTTTCCGGGCCGGTCGCTCCTGATCTCGTTCTTCGACGTGCCGTTCTCCGTGTCGCCCGTCGTAGCCGGTCTGGCGCTCGTGCTCATCTTCGGCCGGCAGGGGCTCCTCGGGCCGACGCTCGCCTGGCTCGACTGGAAGGTGATCTTCGCCTGGCCGGGGCTCGTGCTCGCCACCACGTTCGTCACGCTGCCGCTCGTGGTCCGCGAACTGATCCCGGTGATGGAGGCGATCGGCCCGGAGGAAGAGATGGCGGCCGTGAGCCTGGGCGCCAGTGGCTGGCAGGTGTTCTGGCGGGTGACGCTGCCGAACATCCGCTGGGCGCTCCTGCACGGCATCGTGCTGGCCAACGCCCGCGCGATGGGCGAGTTTGGCGCGGTCTACGTGGTGAGTGGCCACATCGCCGGCGCCACCGACACGATGCCGCTCCGCGTGGAAAAACTGTTCCAGGAATACCGGCAGCCCGCCTCGATGGCGGTGGCCAGCGTGCTCGCCTGCCTCGCGCTCGTGACGCTCGTCGCCAAGTTCGTGATCGAACGGCGGCTCGAAGCCGAGTCTCGCGAACTGGAAGCCGCCCGTTCCCTGTCCGATTCGCTTGACCACACGAAGGTGGAGGGTGCCGTCGCATGAGCATTCACGTCCGCGAGATCTCGAAATCGTTCGGTTCGTTCAAGGCGCTCGACGGCGTGTCGCTCGACGTGCCCGAGGGCACGCTCCTCGCCCTGCTCGGCCCCTCGGGCTCCGGTAAGACCACGCTCCTGCGGATCATCGCCGGGCTCGAATTCGCCGACTCGGGCACCATCGAGGAGGACGGCGCCGATATCACCGAGCGGCATGCCCGCGAGCGTGAGGTGGGCTTCGTGTTCCAGCACTACGCCCTCTTCCGCCACATGAGCGTGTTCGAAAACATCGCCTTCGGGCTGCGGGTGCGGAAGGTGCCGCAGGCGGAGGTTGTCGCCAAGGTCGAGGAGCTGCTCCGGCTCGTGCGGCTCGAGGGCCTCGGTGGCCGCAAGCCCGCGCAGCTCTCCGGCGGCCAGCGGCAGCGGGTGGCCCTCGCCCGGGCGCTCGCCATCCGGCCAAAGATTCTCCTCCTCGACGAGCCCTTCGGGGCTCTGGATGCGAAGGTGCGCGTGGAATTGCGACAGTGGCTCCGCCGGCTGCACGACGAGATCGGGATGACGAGCGTGTTCGTGACACACGACCAGGAGGAGGCCTTCGAACTCGCCGACACGGTGGTGGTGATGAACCACGGCAGGATCGAGCAGCAGGGCACGCCTGACGACGTGTTCGACCATCCCGCCACGCCGTTCGTGATGGATTTCCTCGGCAACGTGAACGTGTATCACGGCCGGGTCGAGAACGGCCGGGCCTTCTGGCACGGGATCCCGATCGACTACCCCGACTACCCGCACGCCCAGGCCCGCGAGGCCCGGGTCTACCTGCGGCCGCACGAGCTCGAGCTGTCGCCGCCGGCGGCGGTCGCCAACCGGCTCGGCACGAGCCTCCCGGCGAGCATCCTGCGGGTGACCCGCTCCGGCGCGATCACGCGGGTGGCCTGCCGGCCCCACGGCTCCGAGCAGGAACTGCACGTCGATATTCCGACGGAAACGGCACACCGTTTGCAAATGAATCTCGAGCCCGGAGCCCATGTGGCGATCACGCCCCGCAACGCCCGCGTGTTCGTCCCCGATCCCGAATACGTCATATGAGCCAGACCAACCGCAACGCCCACTCTGCCGACCGCCCCGAGCCGGCTGTTGCCCCCAATAGCCCCGCAACGCTGCGCCGCATCGGCGACGCCCTGAGCGGCTTGCGCTACGGCTCGGTGCTCGCGATCGTCCAAGACGGCGTTGTCATCCAGATAGAACGCACCGAAAAGACCCGGCTCGACAAAGCCGACCGCTGAATCGCCACCACCCACCCCGACACTCGCACCCACCACACCCGCCTTTCAACCCGCCACCCGACCGGAAGCACCGGAGGACCGTGACGGCTCGCAGGAGCCCTCGACATGTCCACCGCCGCTTTCTCGCTCCCTGGCAACTCGCCGCGTCGCATCTCGATGCGACAGCGGGGCCAGACGCCGGCCAGCGCGACGTCGGCGGCTGCCGACGATGCGATCAGACAGCTCGTAGAGGCTCGCCGTCTTCGAAACCAGAACGGCGACGACAAGCCGCCGAAGCCATCGCTCGTGAGTGACGCGCTCGGCGCCGTCACGGCACCCCTCCAGGGGTCGATTCAACGGCTGGGCATCGGCCGGTTTGCCTTCGCCGCGATCGTGCTCGGCATCACGGGCACGGCGCTCGGTGTCGCCGTGTTCACGCTCTCCGGCGGCCCACCCTGCCCCGTCCATCCGGCCGCCGGGGTCGCCCGCACCGGAAAAACGCCCCTGATCGGCGCGCAGATCCGTCTGCACCCGCGTGGCATGACGCTGCCCGACGACGCCGTGCCCACCGCCACGGTGCAGGCCGACGGCACGTTCACGCTCACCACGTTCACGAAGGGCGACGGCGCACCGGCCGGAGAGTACGTAGCCACCGTGCAGTGGTTTCGCGTCGCGAAGGACGGCTCCGTGGGCGGCAACTCTCTACCCAAGCGATATGCCTCCCCCACGACTTCCCCTCTCACTGTGACGATTCGCGAGGGCGCGAACACGCTCCCTCCGTTCACCTTCCATCGCTAAGTCGCTCGTCCGTTCCAGACTGACCGTTTCGTTTTCGTTGTTCAGATTCCTTTTATTCACTGGAGAACCCAGCCCATGAACCATTCCCTCCTCCACCTACGGATCGGCCGACGCGCCGCCCCGGGCGGCTTTACGCTCGTCGAGCTGCTCGTGGTGATCGCCATCATCGGCACGCTCGTCGGGCTCCTCCTGCCCGCCGTGCAGGCGGCCCGCGAATCGGCCCGCCGCTCCTCGTGCTCGAACAACCTCAAGCAGCAGGGGTTGGCGATCCACGGCTTCCACGACACGAAGAACAAACTGCCGAGCGGTGGGCGGCCGCCAGACGCGGCGACGGTCCGCTGCGGCGTCTTCGTGTACATGCTCCCCTGGCTCGACAAGAAGGCCCTGTGGGACAAGTACGACACGAGCGTGACGTGGAGCCATCCCAACAATCTGCCCGTGACGAGCATCCGGATCCCCGAGTTCGAGTGCGCCTCGGCCCCGCGGCACAACAACCAGCTCGATCACAACCCGGATGGGACGTCGGGCTTCGGAGCTGGAATCGTGGCCGTCGGTGATTATGCCTCGAGCCTCGGCGTGGCCCCCGGCCTCGCGGCGACGGCGACCGGGACCGTGACGATCGGCGGCACCTCGGTCGCACAGAGCACGCTCATCATCGAAAGCCCTGCCTGGACGTCGTCCAGCGGGACGACGACGAATGGCATGCTCCCCAAGAATGCGTCGATCACGTTCAAGGACGTCACCGACGGCCTCTCGAATACGATCGCGATCCTGGAGTCGGGAGGCCGGCCCTACGTCTACCAGCGTGGCAAGCAGGTGAACGCCAAACTCGCCGACGCCCACACGAATGCGGGTGGCTGGTGCCGGCCGGCGAGCGACATCCTGTTCGCCGGATCGAATGCCGCAGGTACGACGATTCCTGGCCCCTTCGTGAACCGGACGAACGGCTACAACCACGGCACGGAAAGTTACGGCTCGACCGGCTACGCCGCGCCGTACGGCACGGAGGGCTCGAGCCAGCCGTATTCGTTTCACTCGGGCGGGCTCCAGGTGACGCTCGGCGACGGTGCGGTGCGGTTCATCGACGAGACGATCTCGATCGAGCTCTTTACGGCCCTCATCACCCGGGACCAAGCTGCCAAGGAGCGAAACATCTCCGGGGCGCCGTAGTGAGCATTTGACGCGCGATCCAGGGCCACTCGAGGACAGCCCCGGCTGCAACGCCGGGGCTGTCCCTTTTTCACGCCCCGACGCTACGCTCGGCTTCATGACCGCCGATCATCGCTTCGTCACTCGCGCCACCGTGATCCTCGACTCGTTTCGCCGCTGCGTCGGCCGCGAACTCATCGATCGCTCCGGCGACGCGGCCGAAGACGCCCGCCGGCTCTTCGACCTGCCGCAGGCCGTGCTCGCCCACGACACGTCTCCCGAGCCGCTGCTCGACTGGGCCAACCAAGCCGCAGCCAGGGCCTTTGACGCCACACCCGAATCGCTCCTCGGCAAGCTGTCATCCGCCACTGCTCCTCCCGACGCCACGGCCGACCGCCGCCAGCTCTTCGAGATTCTCGCGCGCCGGGGCTTCGTGACCGGCTACTCGGGCGTCCGGATTTCGCTCACTGGCCGCCGCTTTATCATCGAGAATGTCACGGTCTTCGCGCTTGTCGACGAGGCCGGCCACCCTGCGGGGCACGCAGCTGTGATCGGAAGCACCCGCCCCGCGGGGCGGTAGCATCACCGCCTCACGTGGGGCAAGCGTCTCGCTTGCCAGCGGCGACCGGGACGGTCGCCCCACGAGCCCGCTCGCGGTATGCTTCTGGATTGGGTTTCCCGATCCGAGGGCCCGCGGCACGCATGAGCGACATCCTCTTTCAGTATTACCGCGTCAATCCCACGACGTGGTTCTACCTGTCGTCGCTCCTCTCGATCGCGCTGTTCTTCAAGTTCAACCGCGTGTGGAGCGTGCGCAACCTCGATCTCGTCGGCCTGATCCTGCTCGCGCCCGGTCTGCTGGCCGTGGAATACGGCGGCTACAAGGCGAGCACGGCGGTGCAGCAGATGGGTTTTCTCTGGATCTTCACCGTCTCGGCGGCCTTGATCATTCGCATGCTCTTCGATTCGCTGATGGTCCGCCGCCCGCTCCTGGAGCCGAACCTCTCGGTGGGCGGCCTCGTGTTTCTCGGTATCTCGCTGCTCGTCTTTCTGCTGGCCAACGTGATCACCACCCGCCCGCAGCGCGACGATCTCGCCGGCGCCTCGGCGGCGACGAAGCTCGAAACCCGGGCGACGGAGGTCGACGCCGACCAGCTAGCCCGACTCGGCCCCGGATACCCGCTCCTGTTCCTGCTGCCTCAGATTTCCACGCAGCGGCTCTTCGCCTCCGACGCCACCGTGGAGCCGGGCACCAAGCCGCCCGATGAAAACCGGCGGGCGCTGCACGAAACCACCGCCCGCGTGATGGCGATCATTTCCCAGCTCGCGATCGTGGCCGGCATGGTGGCGATCGGCTGGCTGCACTTCGAGAACGTGCGCCTCGGCATCGCCGCCGCCGTGCTCTACCTGCTCTTGCCCTACACGGCCATCATGACCGGCCGTGTCGACCACGCGTTGCCAGGCGCGCTTATCGTGTGGGCGATCGCGGCCTATCGACGGCCGCTCGTCTCGGGCGGCCTCATCGGACTGGCCATCGGCACGATTTACTATCCCGTGTTTCTCCTGCCGCTGTGGTGCAGCTTCTATTGGGAGCGGGGCATCCGGCGGTTTTCCCTGGGCGTCGGCTCTGCACTGCTCCTGCTCGTGCTCGCCTTGTTCTTCACGTCGCCGAGCGCCGCGGTGTTTGCCGGACAATTGCGGCAGATGTTCGGCTGGATCTTTCCCAACGAGGTCTCGCTCGAGGGCTTCTGGGCTCTTCCCTCCAACGATCCCGTCTTCCGGCTGCCCGTGCTCGCGGCCTTCGTGGCGATGATGGCCACGCTCGCGATCTGGCCGGTGCCGAAGAATCTCGGCACGCTTCTGAGCTGCTCGGCGGCCGTCCTCCTCGGCAGCCAATTCTGGAAGGCGCATAACGGGGGCCTGTTCATGGCGTGGTATCTGCCGGCCCTACTCCTCGCCGTGTTTCGGCCGAACCTCGAGAACCGTGTCGCTCTGCTCGTGCTCGACGCCGAGTGGTTTCGCCGTCGCCGCGCGGCCTGACCTCACCACCGGCGCAGGTCGAGGTCGGCAGGGGCGTCGCGCGATGCCAGCCATGCCCGCCACGCGGGCAGGTCCCAGCCGAAATTCACGCCCGCCACGGTGGCCAGCGTGTCGAGCACGTCTTCGTTTTTGACGATCATACGCACCCGCTTCGGCCCTCCGCCGAGCGCGAGCCCGCCACCCGACGGCGTGAAGGTGGCGCTCGTCGAGCCCTCTGCCGTGCCGTCGCCCACGAGGCCCATGTGCTCGGTCTCGAGGACGGCCACGAGGCGGCCGGGGAGCGCGGAATCGTGCCGCAGCGGCGATTCAGGCGGCACGGCCGCGAGGAGCCGGCCGATCGCCGCGGCAGCGTGATTGATCCGCGGGTTGTCGGCGCTCGCAAGCGCCGCCATGAAGGCGGGCAGCGCCGACTCAGCACCGATGCTGGCGAGCTGCTCCACCGCCGCGATGCGCGTCTCCGGGTCGGCGTGATCGATGGCTACGGACACGAGCACGGCCGTCGCATCGCTGGTGCGGATCCGCGCAAGCGCCTGCACGAACAGGCTGCGCGTGCGAACGATACGCTCCTCGGCAACCGCGGCCGCCAGGGCGGGCACCGCTGCCGCATCGGCGATCTCGGCGATCTCTTCGGCCGCCTGCGCGGCGCGCGCCGGCTGATCGAGCTGCCGACGCAGCCGGTCGAGCTTCTGCTTCCACTCCACCCGGGCGAGCTGCACGCGTTCCGTGCGCTCGATCAGCTCGATCTCCTGCGCCGTCCGCCACCCACCGCGATACCGCACATACCCCCGCTCCGCCATCGCCTCCTGCTGCGTCTTCGCCGGCAACGACGGCGACTGCGCCCCGGCGAGACTCGCGAAGCACGCGATGCAAACCGCGACATACGCATGGTGGAGGCGTGTCATCAGATTCCGCCGGCGGCGTCCTGGATCATGCCGAGATAGGACGAAAAAATTCGCACCACCACAAGGGCGATCAGGCCCGCCACCGCCGCCCACACGAGAAACCCGGCGCCGCGGGCCGCGGCGGCGATGCCCCGGCGGGCCTCGTCGTCGAGGTCGCCGGCCAGGCGGTCGAGTGTCTCGGCGGTCGTGCCCGTCAGCTCTCCCACATCGATCGCCTCGACGACGACGCGGGGAAACCGGTTGGTCGCGGAGACCGCGTCGGCAAGCGTGGCACCGCCGCGCAGCGTCTCCTCGAGATCGTGCGGGTCGAGCGCGAGCCCCGGGGCGACGAGCGCCGCGAGGCTCGCGAGCCGCCCGGCGGGCAGCCCTGCCCCGCTCGCGAGGCTCGCCGCCCGGCACCAGGCCGCCGCCTCGGTCGCCCGGGCCGCCGGCCCCACGACAGGCACGAGAGCCCCGACGCTCCGCACGATGCCGCCGGCCCGCCAGTCGGCGACGGCGAACCTCGCGCCGAGCAGCACGATCACGACCGCGGCAGTGAGGAGGGCCACATACCAGGCCAGTCCGCTCGGGCCCGCGAGGCCGGTGCCGAGCAGATCGATCGGGCGTCCTTGCGCATCGCGAAGCAGACCGGCCACGAAAATCAGCACGCCGACCACGACAGCCGCCACGGCGAGTTGAAACGCCGGCTGCGCGAGGCTCTGCCGGAGCGACCGCCGTGCCCGCAACTGCGCCCGGAGCGTCTCGGAGACGCTGCGGAGCGTCTCCGGCTCGTGCCCGGTCTCGTCGCCGACGACCACCATGCCCCGCACGAACGGCGGAAAGGCCGCCCCGGCCGCGGCGAGCGCCGAGCCAAGCCCGGCCCCACCGGCAAGCGCCGCCGACACCGCTTCCATCACGGGCCGCAGCCTTGCCGGCGCACGCGCCGCCTCGCTCGCCCAGGCCCGGCGGAGGTCGATCCCCGCGGCGAGCGCGGTGGCCAAGCGGCCGAGCATGTCGGCAAGCAGTGCGTCTGGCAACGGACGGCGACGCGGCATAGACACGCCTCGAGGAGCGAAGGACTAATGGAGGTGAAAAAAGGTGTCAGGCACCTTTTTCCTCCCCGCTTCCGAATCAAGTGTGCCCCATATAACACACGCCCGAAGCATCTGCTAAAAATCCGGCATGCCTCCCGCCGCTGCAAAACCCCACTGGCCCGTCGTCACGATCGTGGGTGTCGGCCTGATCGGAGGCTCGGTCGGCCTAGCGCTGCGCGACCGCAAACTCGCCGGCCGCGTGATCGGCGTCGGCCGCTCTGCGAAGTCGCTCACGGAGGCGAAGCGACTCGGCGCGGTCACCGAAACGACGGCCGATCTGGCACAGGCCGTGGCCTCGGCCGACGTCGTCGTCGTGACCACGGGCGTGGCCGCGATTGCGGGCCTGCTCGACGCAGTCGACGCGGCAGTCCAGCCCGGCACGCTTCTCACCGATGCTGGCAGCACCAAGGCCTCGATCGTCGCCGCCTGGGAAAAACACCGCCGCACCCGTCGGGGCCGGTTCGTGGGGGCTCACCCGATCGCCGGCAGCCACCGGCGCGGCCCGGCCGCCGCCTCCGCCGACCTGTTCACCGGGCGGGTCACGGTCGTGACGCCCGGCCGGGCGACGCCAGCCGCCGACGTCGAAGAGACCGGAGCGTTCTGGGCCGCCCTGGGGGCGACCGTGTTCACGATGTCTCCGGCCGAGCACGACCGCCTGCTCGCCGCCACGAGCCACGCGCCCCCCCTGCTGGCCGCCGCCCTCGCCGCCGCCACGCCGGCCGAGGCGCGGCAGTTCACGGCCCCGGGCCGGCCCCCCAACACGCGCGGCC
>Ga0082207_1001422_pt1 | contig 11381 bp, 9 predicted proteins | sample LakMenEpi10Aug09_FD_71540 | JGI IMG/M metagenome (GOLD analysis project Ga0082207, IMG submission 71540) | reverse complement strand
AGGCACATCCGAGTGAGCGGAGGCCACGAAGGCCGCAGCGAACGTCCGGCGAGACGGTACGGGGCTGCCCCGAGCCGGCGCACCCAACGCCCGGAACGTCCGGCGACGGGATATGGGGAGCCCGAAGCCGGCGCGTTACCCATGCCCCGACTGCCCAGCAAGGCGTTACGGGGCTGCCCCGAGCCGGATTGGGCGAGTGGACTCCACTGGCCTGTTTTCCGGCCGGGACTTGTGATTTCGCCAGCCGTAAGGCAGACTTCGTGCGAAATTTCACGAAGTCGGGTTTTGCCCGGAAATACCGCCCCCATGGCTGATTTCCTGATCAATTCAGTCGGCCTGCCGCCCTGGCTCGCGTGGACCGTCGTGGCCGGAGTGGCCGCGTTTTTGATTCTCAACGTGATCGCCGGCGGCGCGCTCGTCTTCATTTGGGCGGAGCGAAAGATCGCCGCCCGGATTCAAGACCGTCTCGGCCCCACGCGGACGGGTGGCCGGTTCGGCTGGCTCCAGTCGCTGGCCGACGGCATCAAGTTGCTTGCCAAGGAAGATTTGATGCCCGAGGGGGCCGACGGTCTGCTGTTTCGGATCGCGCCGTATGTCAGCTTCTGTGCGTCGTTCGCGGCCTTCATCGCCCTGCCGTTTGCGTTTGATTTCGTGGGCCAGCGGCTCAATGTGGGCGTGTTTTTCGTGGTGGCCGTGCTCGGGCTCGAGGTGTTCGGCGTGATCCTCGCGGGCTACGCCTCGGCATCGAAGTGGTCGCTCTTCGGGGCGATGCGAGAGGCGGCCCAGGTGGTGAGCTACGAAGTGCCCCTCGGGATGTGCGTCGTGGTGCCCGTGATGCTGGCCGGCACGATGGATCTCGTCACGATCGCCGAAAAACAGGCCGGCTGGTTCACGAACTGGTATCTGTTCCACGACCCGTTCACGTTCGTGGTGTTCTGGGTCTACGTCACCTGCGCGGTGGCGAGCGTGAATCGCGCCCCGTTCGATCTGGCCGAGGCGGAGAGCGAGCTGGTCGCCGGGTTTCACACGGAATACTCCGGGCTGCGTTGGAGTTTCTTCTTCATGGCCGAGTACGGCTCGATGTTTCTCGTGAGCGCTCTCGCTGCCTTGCTCTTTCTCGGCGGCTGGAACGGGCCGGTGCCCGTGGCAACGCTCCTGGGATTGAGCGAGGGCACTGGCGACACCGCCCACTATTTCGTGCGGCTCATCGGCTGCGGCAATCTGCTGCTGAAGGCCACGCTCGGCGTGCTCTTGATGATGTGGATCCGCTGGACGCTGCCGCGGCTCCGGATCGACCAGGTGATGACAGTGTGCCTGAAATACTGCACGCCCATTGCCGCGGTGATGTTTGCGGGCGCGATGCTCTGGCAGCTGTTTCTGCCCGGTGGCCTCGTGCCCGGGTTGTCGCGGCCGGCCGGTGAAGTTCGCGAGGGCTGGCTGCCGGGGCCTGGCGGGGCGCCGCGCGGCTCGGTGGGGCCGGCCGCCGAGAAGGCCGTCGCGCAGGTGCAGCCATGACGGGGTGCCTGATGCTCGCAGCGATCAACTTCCACACGTTGCTTTTCTATCTTTTCGCGCTCCTGGCCTGCGGATTCGCAGTCGGGGTCGTGGTGGCCGACAACGTGGTGCGGATGGCGCTCTACCTCGTGCTCTCTCTGGGCGCAACGGCCGGGCTGTTTTTTCTGGCCGGCGCCGAGTTCATCGGGGCGATGCAGCTCATGATCTACGTGGGTGGCACGCTCGTGCTGCTGGTGTTTGGCGTGATGCTCACGGCTCAGGCTCCGTTCGTCACGATCAAGACGTCGCCTGGCGACCGCGTGCTCGCGGGGGTCGTGGCGGCGTCGCTGTTGGCCCTCCTGCTTCAGGCCGCGTTCTCCGTGGAGGCCTGGCGGCGGCCCGGACTTGGCGAGGTAGCGCAGCCGGCAGCCACGCCGATCGGCGTCGCGCTCGTCGGCGTGCGGGTCGATGAGCCGCCTGTCGGAGCGCCGGCAGGTGTGCGGAGTGGCTACCTGCTGCCGTTCGAGATCGTCTCGATTCACCTGCTCGTGGTGCTCGTCGGAGCCGCGTATCTCGCGCGGGCGAAGCGGCGGCGCACGCCGCGGGCGATCGAGGTGGCGGCGTCGGTGCAGTCGTTGGTCGAGCCATCGGTCCAGGCCCCGCGGCAGGCGCGTGGGTCGGCTTCGGCGCTGGCGACAGGAGGCACGCGATGAGCGGCATTCTCGGAGCCGGCGTGGCGATGGCGGGCCCGGTATTCGCCGTGGCCGATGGTGTGAGTGTGGCCCACTATCTCGTGGTGGGGGCGATTCTGTTTACGGCCGGGATCGTCTGCATGGCCGTGAAGCGCAATGCCCTCGGCGTGCTGATGGGGATCGAGCTTGTGTTGAACGGGGCGAATGTGAACTTCGTTGCCTTCGCATCGCCCTATCTGCGGGGCCAGGGGGCCGTGTCCCTGGGGATCGACGGCCAGGTGATCGCGCTGTTCGTCATTCTCCTGGCCGCGGCGGAGGCGGCGGTGGCGCTCGCCATCACGCTCAACTTCTACAACAACCACTCCACCGTCGACGTCGATCGGGCCGACGACCTCAAGGGTTGAGCCCGGAAGGGCCCCGCACGCCAGCCATGGATATCGCCGCCCAACTTCCCATGCTCCTCGGTCTGGCGTGGCTCGCCCCGCTGGCCTCGTTCGTGGCGATCCTGTTTTTCGGGCCGCGCATGGGGCCGCACGGCCGCAACGCCGCCTGGGTGGCGACGGCGGCGATCGTGACGTCGCTCGTGCTCTCGCTGTTCGCGGCCGGCGTCTGGCTCGGAGCGCATCCTGTGCAGGCGGTCCATCACGGGGATGGGCATCACGGCGAGGGCCACGACGCCGAGGCCGCCGGCCATGGCGGCCACTCCACCGGCCATGGTGAGGCTCAGGCCCCTGTGGCCTATGCCGGCGACTGGTACACGCTCTACGAAGGTGGCAGCCTGAAGCTCTCGATCGGCTGGTATGTCGACGCGCTCACGGTGCTGATGTTCGTGGTGGTGACCTTCATCGCCACCTGCATCCACGTCTATGCCTCTGGCTACATGCACGACGAACTCCACGACGTCACCGATCATGAGGTGCATCTGTCGGGCGGTGGTCATCTGCATCGTCCGGGCCGTTTTCCACGGTTTTTTCAGGCGTTATCGCTGTTCTGCTTCTCGATGCTCGGGATCGTGATCGCCGGCAATCTGGCGATGGTGTTCATCTTCTGGGAGCTCGTGGGCATCTGCTCCTGGTTTCTGATCGGCTTCTACTACGAGCGCAAGAGCGCGTCGACAGCCGCCAACAAGGCGTTCATCGTCAATCGTGTCGGCGACTTCGGCATGCTGATCGGCCTCATGGCCCTGTGGGGGGCGCTCGGGACGCTGCACTTCGCCGACACGCCTGCGGATGCCACGGGTGTCGCGCGGCCCGGCCTCTTCAGCCTGGTTCGCCCGGCAGCCGACGGCCATGCGCTGCGGGTGCCGGATGGCATGGTGAAATTTGCCGCAGCCGCCGAGGTGGCGAAGACGCCCGCGGCCGAGGTGGCGGGCAAGATCGACGGTTGGAGAAGCATGGGCCTCGGCCGCTGGCTGTTGTTCGTCGCCGGGGTCGGCATCTTCTGCGGCTGCGTGGGCAAGAGCGCGCAGTTTCCACTCTTCGTGTGGCTTCCCGATGCGATGGAGGGCCCGACGCCCGTGTCGGCGCTCGTGCACTCGGCGACGATGGTGGCGGCGGGCGTGTATCTCGTGGGGCGGTTCTATCCGGTGCTGACTCCGGACGTGCTGCTCGTGATCGCCTATGTCGGCGCGATCACGCTGTTCATCGCGGCCACGATCGCTCTGGTGGCCAACGACATCAAGCGGGTGCTCGCGTATTCGACCGTCAGCCAGCTCGGCTACATGATGCTCGCCCTCGGCGTGGGTGGCTGGTCGGCGGGGCTGTTTCACCTCGTGACCCACGCCTTCTTCAAGAGCCTGCTCTTTCTCTGCTCGGGCTCGGTGATCCACGCCTGCCATACGAATGACATGCGGAAGATGGGCGGCCTCGCCCGAGTGATGCCATGGACGGCGGGCACGATGCTTGTGGGCTGCCTGGCGATCATCGGCGCGGGCGTGCCGTTCGTGATCGGGCTTTCCGGCTACTATTCGAAAGACGCGATCCTCGCACAGGCGCTGTCGTTCGCGCAGGCCAACCCCTCCCACTCGATCCTCTATGCCGCGGTGGCGGGCGGAGCCTTTCTCACGGCCTTTTATATGTTTCGGCTGTGGTTCATGACGTTTGCCGGCACGCCTCGTGACCACCACGTGGCCGAGCATGCCCACGAGTCTCCGGCCGTGATGGTCGCGCCGCTCGCAGTGCTCTCGGTGCTGGCCGTGGCCGCAGGCTGGACGCTTCCGGGCGGCTTTGGGCTCGCGAATCTGCTCGAGCAGGCACGCCCGGCGGGAACGGCAGAGGGCATGACGGGCGGCTTCGCCTTCGGCAGCCTCGTGTTTCCAGCCGAGTATCTCAGCCACGAGGGCGCGATCCACGTCACGGCGACGCTCACCGCGTTTACGACGGCCCTCGCCGGCGTGGTGCTCGCGGCCCTCATGTATCTCTTGAAAGTCATCTCGCCGGCAGTCGTGGCGACGATCTTCAAGCCGGTCTACGCGTTCCTGGCCGGCCGGTGGTACTTCGACGAGCTCTATCACGCTCTGTTCGTCGCACCCGTGCTCGGCATCGCGAAGCTCGCGAGCGGCACCGATCGCGGCGTGATCGACCGCTTCATCGACGGCGTCGCCTGGACGGCCAGGCAGCTTGCCGGCATCGACGCCTGGATCGATCGCACGCTCGTCGACGGGCTTGTCAACGCGACCGCCACCGCCACGTGGAACGCCGGCCTTGAACTCAAAAAGCTCCAGACCGGACACCTGCGGCAATATGTGATGTTCATCGTGGTCGGCACGGTGGCGCTGTTCGTCATCGCGAGCCTGCTCTTCCGGACAACGATCGCCGGCTGACCTTCTTCGTCCCCCAGCATTTCCGAGAACCTTTCGCACGGACTTTCCCATGGATCCAGCAGTCTCCCTCACGCAGCCCGCCCTCTGGCCTCTGACGGCGATCGTCTTCCTGCCGGCGCTCGTGGCGGCCTTCCTCTCGCTGCCGATCGTGCCGAAGGCGAGGGAGGAGTTCATTCGCTGGACGACGCTGCTCACGACCGCGGTCGTGTTCGTGCTCTCGCTCTGGATGGCCTGGCCGCAGCTCTTCGGCGCTGCGGGACCGGCCCAGTTCAGGCTCGGTGAGCCGGCCATGCAGGCCGTCGTCAAACTGCCCTGGATCAAAGCCTTCGGCATCGAGTATTTGCTCGGCGTGGACGGCATCAGCCTGCCGCTCGTCGTGCTCACGACATTCCTCTCGATGCTCGCCGCCGCGGCCAGTTGGCCCATCGCCAAGCACGTGAAGGCCTATCACGTGCTGTTTCTGCTCCTGGAGACGGGCATGCTCGGCGTGTTCGTGTCGCTCGATTTCTTCCTGTTCTACGTGTTTTGGGAGGTCATGCTCCTGCCGATGTATTTCCTGATCGGCATCTGGGGCGGCCCGCGGCGCGAATACGCCGCGATCAAATTCTTTCTCTACACGCTGCTCGGCAGCGTGCTGATGCTGCTGGCTATCTTGATGCTCTACTATTCGAGCGACCTGCGGCAGCTCGCGCCCGAGCAGCTTCTCGCGAGCCATGTCGTGAGCCCCGCCCTCGACGCCGCGGCCCAGGCCGACGCCATGAGGCTGATCAAAGATGCACAGGCGCCGGTGCACACGTTCAACCTGCTCGCTCTCGCCCAGATCGGGCAGTTGCCCACGTCGCCGTTCGCGGCGACGCAACTCTGGGGCATGAGCCTGGAGAAGTGGGCGTTCCTCCTGCTCCTGATCGGCTTCGTGATCAAGGTGCCGGTCGTCCCTGTGCACACGTGGCTTCCGGATGCGCACGTGGAGGCGCCCACGCCGATCTCGATGATCCTGGCCGGCGTGCTCTTGAAGCTCGGCGGCTACGGCATTTTGCGGATCTGTTATCCGATCTGCCCTGGCGCCGGGCTCGATTTCGCCTGGCTCGTGTGTGGGCTCGGCGTGGTCTCGATGGTCTATGGCGCCTTCGCTGCTCTGGCCCAGAAGGACTTCAAGCGGATGGTGGCCTACAGTTCGGTGAGCCACATGGGCTACGTGATGCTCGGCCTCGGCGTATGGAGCGCCGTCGCAGGCCATGAATACCGCTGGGACGCCTGGGCTCAGGGCGTGAATGGGGCGATGTTCCAGATGCTCGCCCACGGCATCAGTTCGGCCGGCATGTTCTTTATGGTGGGCGTGCTCTACGACCGGGTGCACCACCGCAACCTCGAGGAATTTGGCGGTATCTTCAACAGGATGCCCGTCTACGGCGGCCTCGCCATCGCTGTGTTTTTCGCGGGTCTCGGCCTCCCCGGCCTGTGTGGCTTCATCGGCGAAGTGCTCGTGACGCTGTCGAGTTGGAACTACAGTCGCGTGCTCGCCGTGATCTCGGCGTTCACGGTGATTCTGACGGCGGCCTACATCCTCTGGGCGATTCAGCGGGTCTACCTCGGCGCGGAGTACAAGGGGCCGCACGGCGATCACCTCACGCCGATCACGCCGCGCGAGCTCGCGATAGCGACACCGCTCGTGTTCTTCGCCATCCTCTTCGGGGTCGCCCCGCAGATCCTCTTCAATTACGTGACGCCGTCGGTCAATCGCCAGGTGGAGACGCTCGCCGACTGGACCCGCCGGGTTCACGATGCCGCTCCGGCGGCGGCTGCCGTCGCGGTCGGCGAGGCCGCCGGTCGCATCGAGTCTCAGGGAGTCGCCGCCCGCTAGTGCGGCCGACGCAACGAGGAACGCCCCCGTGAACGCCCAGTCGAATCTCGGCACACTGCTCACCGACACCCTCGCAAACACGCTCGACGTGTCTGTGCCGCTGTTTCGCCCGGAGCTCTGTCTGGCCGCCACGATCGTGCTGCTGCTCGTGTGTCGGATGCTGCCAGTGCTCAAGCATGCCGACTCGGCACTCGTGGCCCTCGGCGGAGTGGCCTTCGGGCTGTGGTATGCCTGGAGCGATTTCAAGGCTTTGCCCACTGGAGGCGACCTACTCGCCGGCCGGCAGGAACTGTTCACGGGCCTGCTCGTCTACGATTCGCTGACGGCATACCTGCGGCTGCTGTTGATGGGATTCCTCGTCTTGTACATCGCGTTCACGAAGGCTTCGGGCATTCCCGACCGCGAAGACGGCGCCGATTTCTACACCCTCGTGCTCGGCAGCACGCTCGGCATGTGCCTGATGGCGTCGGCCAATCACCTCCTCATGCTCTTCATGGCCGTCGAGATGGCGAGCGTGCCCTCCTATGCACTCGCCGGTTTGCTGAAAGGCCGCAAGGCGAGCTCGGAGGCGGCCCTCAAGTATGCGGTGTATGGGGCCGGCGCCGCCGGCATCATGCTCTACGGCCTCAGCCTCCTGGCCGGTGTCCTCGGCACCTGTCATCTGCCGAGCATGGCGTTGGAACTCGCGAAGGTGGCGCACGTCGGCTCCGACGGCGGGAGTGTGATGGTGCTGTCGCTCGGCGGCTTGATGCTCGCCGTAGGCCTCGCCTTCAAGCTCTCGGCGGTGCCGTTTCACTTCTGGTGCCCCGACGTGTTCGAGGGTGCGGCTGCCGAGGTGGGCGGGTTTTTGTCGGTCGCAAGCAAGGCTGCAGCCGTCGCGTTGCTCCTGCGGGTGACGTTCGGATTGGGCGTCCCGGCAGACGGGGAGGCGGCGGCCCAGACGCTCGCCGCGCTGGGCGAGACCAGGCATTTCATGGTCTACGTGGTGGCCTTGATGGCGGCGGTGACCTGCACGCTCGGAAACCTCGCGGCCTACGGACAGACGAACATGAAGCGACTGCTCGCCTACTCCACGATCGCCCATGCCGGCTATCTGATGATGGGCGTGGCGGCGGCGATCGCCATGGCCGGCGTCACGGCCTCCGGGACGCGCGATGCGGTCTCAGCCGTGGCCTTTTATCTCGGCACCTACGTGTTCATGAATCTCGGTGCGTTCGCCATCGTGGCCCTGCTCCGCAACACGCTGCGGAGCGAGGAGATTGCATCGTATGCGGGGCTCGTGCGGACGAGCCCGGGCATCGTGGTGGCGATGGCCGTCGTGCTCGTAAGCCTGATCGGCCTGCCACCTCTCGCCGGCTTTGTCGCCAAGTTTTTGGTGTTCTCCTCGATCGTCGAAGCGATCACGGCCGGGGCCGAACGGCCGCTCTTGCTCGTGCTGCTCGTGATCGGCGGTCTCAACACCGTGATCAGCCTCTTCTACTATTTGCGGGTGCTCAAGGTGATGACATTCGACCCGCCGCCTGATGAGCGGGCCTCCGAGCCGTTTTCGCTCGTCTCCCTGCCTGGGGCGGTCGTGACGGCATTCGTGCTGCCTGTCGTCGGGTTCGGGCTCTTCTGGTCGGGCCTGTACGCGGCCGCCCAATTGGCCGGGGCCTTCGCCTCCTGACGGAATGCCATGACTCCCCACACCGCCCCACTTCCACGCCTGGTGTCGCTGCTCGGTTCGTCGTTGGCGCTGTACGTGGCCGATGCCGGCATCTGGACCTACCCGGGAGCCGAGGAGATCAAGCTCGCGCTCGCCGATCTCGCCGACGACCATCGCAGCCTGATCGATCGGGCCGGCGCGGTTCTCGAGGATCGCGGGGCCGATGTGCCGCGGCGCCCCTACCCGATTCAATTCACCGCCACGCACGATCTCGACCTCCGCTCGCTCTTGCCGCGAATCGTGGCCGGCCTTGAATCCCAGGCGGCCGCCCTCGAGAACACTGCCGTCGCGGGCGGAGACGCCGAGGAGACCGACCTCGTCGGCGAGGCCCTCACGTCGACGCGAGCGCACCTCAACGACCTTCGGCAACTGCTCGCACGGCCGCGCGACTCGGCCAGCTGAGCCATGGAATTCTTCGACAGCCACTGCCATCTTGACCCGATGCGGTATGGCGGTGATCTGCCGAACGTGCTCGCCAGGGCACGAGGGGCTGGCGTGACGGGCCTCACGGTCATCGGCACGCGGGCGGCCGACAGCGAGGCCGCCGCGGAACTCGCCGGCCGCGAGCAGGGCCTGGCCTGTGCCGCCGGCATCCATCCGAACGATGTGCACGAGGCGGAGCCCGACGAGTGGGACCGCATCACGCGGCTCGTGGCCTCGGGGCGGGTGCAGGCCGTCGGCGAGACCGGCCTCGACTGGTATCGCGACGTCGCTCCGCGCGACCTGCAGCGAGACTTCTTCGAGCGGCACATTCGGCTCGCCCAGAAGCTCGGCCTGCCGCTCGTGGTGCACACCCGCGAGAGCATCCGCGATACGCTCGACATGCTCCGTGAGGCGCTCTCCCGCGGGCCGCTCGCCGTCGTGCTGCATGCGTTCACCGGCACCACGGCCGAGGCGGCCGAGGCTGCCGATCTCGGGTGCCACCTGGGCTTCGCGGGCATGGTGACATTCCGCTCCGCCGCCGACCTGCGGACGGTTGCGACGACCGTCCCGCTCGAACGGCTGCTCATCGAGACCGACAGCCCGTTTCTTTCCCCCGAGCCGTTCCGGGGCCGCCGCAATGAGCCGGGCCACGTCGTGCACACCGCCCGCTGCCTGGCGATCGCCCGCGGCGAGCCACTCGAAAAGTTCGCCGCCGCGACCACCGCCAATGCCCGTCGACTGTTCTTCAAGCGTTGATCCCTCGCGAACTCACTTCCTCCCGGAGCCCCACGCATGGTTCGCACCCCCAGCACGATGCTGCCCCTCGGCACCAGAGCCCCCGACTTCGCGCTCCCCAACGTCGACGGCCGCACCGTCACGCTCGCCGACTCAGCGGGCCCCAAGGGCACGCTCGTGATGTTCATCTGCAACCACTGCCCGTTCGTGAAGCACGTGGCCGACCAGCTCGCCGCCCTGGGCCGTGAGTATCTGCCGCGGGGCATCGGCGTGGTGGCGATTAGTTCCAACGACGTCTCGTCGCACCCGGCCGACTCGCCGGAGCAGATGGTGCACGAGGCGGAGGACCGCGGCTACGTGTTCCCCTACCTCTACGACGAAACACAGGAAGTGGCCCACGCCTACCATGCCGCCTGCACGCCCGACTTCTACGTCTTCGATCGCGAGCGGAAACTGCGGTACCGCGGCCAGTTCGACGACAGCCGGCCGGGCAACGGGGTGGCGATCACCGGCACCGACCTGCGGCAGGCAATTGCCGACGTGCTCGCCGGGAAGACCCCTGCCGAGCGACAGGTGCCCAGCATCGGCTGCAACATCAAGTGGCGTCCGGGCAACGCCCCGGCGTACTTCGGGGGCTGATCGGGCACAGGGTTGGGAACTCACAGCAGCGCGACCCGCCAGACAGGGTCGCGCTAGCGGTCTCTGCACTCGGACGACGCACCTGGGACAAGCAGGCGGGGCTGCGTTTTCGCTTCCGGGGACCCCACTGTGGCAACCACGCTGTGGCACCCCGCACTGTGGCCGCTTCGGCTGCAATGCGGGCGCCGAGGTCAGGCGATAATCGCGTCGATCGGCGTCCCGTGGTCGATGTCGAGCCGCTTCCGCCCAGGAATTTCCAGCGCTCTCGAGTCGAGCCCCAGTTGCTTCAGAATGGTGGCGTGGATGTCGGTCACGTAGTGTCGGTTCTCGACCGCGTGAAAGCCAATTTCATCGGTCGCCCCGTGCACCACGCCCCCCTTCAGGCCCCCGCCTGCCAGCCAGACACTGAAGCCGAAGATGTGGTGGTCTCGCCCATCGCTCCCCTGCGAGCCCGGGGTCCGGCCAAATTCGGTCGCGAAAATCACCAGCGTCTCGTCGAGCATTCCGCGCCGCGCCAGGTCGGCGACCAGCGCGGCCGCGGGCTGATCGACCGCCAGGGCGTTCCGCTCGTGGTTCGCTTTCAAGCCTCCGTGCGCGTCCCAGCTCCCCGCCCCCCCGGCACCATGCTGCACCTGCACGAACCGCACGCCGCGTTCCACCAGTCGCCGGGCCGCCAGCAGTTGCTTGCCAAACTCGGCACAGTGTGGCAGATGCAATCCGTAGAGTTGCTGCGTTTCCTCGGTCTCTTGCCGAAAGTCGACCGCCTCGGGAACCGACTGCTGCATCCGGAACGCCAGTTCATAGGACGCCAGCCGGGCCTTGAGCGCCTCATCGGCCGGGTCGCCCGCCTGCCGCTCGGCACCCAGTCTGCGAAGCAAGTCGAGCCCCACCCGGCGGGAGGCGGGAGAATGCTCCCGCTCGGGCCGACTGAAGTCGAGCGGATTCCCCGGATCCCCCCGCAACGGGACGGCATCGTGGGCGGGACCGAGGTAGTGCCCATCTTTCTTGTTC
>Ga0082207_1001418_pt1 | contig 11401 bp, 5 predicted proteins | sample LakMenEpi10Aug09_FD_71540 | JGI IMG/M metagenome (GOLD analysis project Ga0082207, IMG submission 71540) | reverse complement strand
GCTGCCGAAAGTGCCTCTCCTGCCGTAAGACCCACTGCTGCCGTTCGATCCACTGCTGCCGTAAGAACCACTGCTGCCGTAAGAACCACTACTGCCGTAAGACCCACTACTGCCGTAAGAACCACTACTGCCGTAAGAACCGCTGCTGCCGTAATTACGGTAATACGAGCTATATCCGCTGCTTCCGAATCCGCTGCCGCTACTCCCATAGCTGGCGAAGTGTGATCGACGGGAGGCAACTTTGGCCGCGTGGTGATTATGGAGCGCAGCGAATAGCCTCTTCAACGGTCCGGCGTGATGATGGCGAGCGTGGCCTGACGATCCGTACCCGCCACCGGATGAGGCATTTCCCCCAGAGGACCCGTAATTGGCTCCGTATGAGCCGCCGCTGCTGCCCAGAGAACCGTATCCGCTGCCAGAGCTACCCCCGCTTGAGCCATACGAGCCCCAGGACCCGTGCCCGGCATGTGCCACTGAAGCGGATGCAACCGCTGCGGCCACGCATAAATTTCGAGTGATGTAAGTGAACTTCTTCATGGATCGTGACGCCCCTTCCCCGATTGAAAGCCAAAAATTCCTAAGACGCCGCCATCCCGACGATCGATACTCAATGCGACGCTGATCGGTAGCATAATGCGACAAAGGGGAGGTACAAGTAGATTGGGCGAATTTTGTCGTTCGAGACGGCTTTGTCGCCTGGGCGCTTGCGGTTGTTTTGGTTTGCAGGGCGTGGCACGATGTTGAGGCTGGCGGTTGATTGTGGTGTATCGCTATGATTTCAAGGCGGGGACGGGGGGAAGCAGTCCTGCCCGATCAGCTCTGAGACTTTTTCAGTCAGCTGAGATTTTTATCAGTAAATTTGCGAATGTTGAATCTGTGTCCAATCCATCCTCATTCGCTAAGGCCGCCTCGACCAACCCCTCTAAAGGTAGGGGCATGACCCGATCGCAGGGGAGAAAGGGAGGCTCGCCACCGAAGTCAAAAGAAAGGCCTCCGTTCTGGTTTGCCCGCTGGTCAGCGTTGATCCTTCTGCTTTTCGCATTTTTTGCACCGGTGCTGATGTACGGTGCCTACCGGGCGGTTCGCAGTAACACGAATCAGGTTGCCGATTGGCTTCCCCAGACTTTCACCGAAACCGGTGAATTGGCTTGGTACAGAAAGCATTTCGCGAGCGATCAGTTCGTCGTCATCAGTTGGGAGGGGTGTAAGATTGATGCTGCCGCAAGCGATATCGAGACGCTCAATCCGGATCCGAGGATACATCAGCTTGCCTCACTCTTAACCTCCGAAAAACCGGTTGCAGGAATCTCCGGAGCGCCACCTTACAGCGACTATTTCAAGTCGGTTTTTACCGGCCCGAGGATGCTGGAATATTTGGCGGAGTCCGACTCGAGTGTTCCATACAAGGTCGCACGGGAGAGGATGGTCGGCTCATTGCTCGGACCGGACCGAACCCAGACCTGCCTGGTGGTAACCCTTTCCGATGACGCGTTAAGCCAGTTCAGGAAGGTTCTCTCCAGGCCAGTGACCGGCCCGTTAGGTTATAAGCACCCCCCCGGTGTATTATTCCAAGCAATTCGAGAATGTGGAATCGACACCGACGCCGTCCATTTGGGGGGGCCTCCGGTCGATAACGTTGCAATTGACGAGGAGGGGGAGCGGACGCTGATCCGATTGGCAACATTGTCCGCCCTATTCGGCTTAGGCCTAGCCTGGTGGTCGCTGAGGAGTGTCCGTTTAACTGCAATCGTTTTCACGTGCGGTTTGTTGAGCGCTTCAGGGGGCTTGGCGGCGCTTTGGGCGACTGGCGTTAAAACAGACGCGATTGTCCTGTCGATGCCTGCTCTCGTCTATGTTCTTGCGATTTCCGGCGCTATCCATCTCATTAACTACTACAACTATGCGATTGGTGATGTCGGCCCGGCGGCGGCCCCGGGTATCGCGATTCGTATGGGAGCGAAGCCAGCCCTGCTCTGCTCGGTAACAACCGCCCTTGGGTTACTGTCTCTTTGCTGGAGCGACCTGACACCGATTCGCAAGTTTGGACTTTACTCCGCAATCGGTGTAATGCAGATTTTGGTGGTATTGTTTCTGTTCCTGCCGGCAGCACTTTATATGTTCCCCGCTGCCCACCACCGGCTATCCAAGTCTGAAAGACGTCGTCGAAACGATTTTGTCGAGACGAAGACGAACGACTCCAACCCGATCAATAGGGTATGGGATACCCTCGGGCGGTGGGTCATCAAGCATCATCTTCTGGTAACGGCGTCGTTCGCGGTGATGTTGATCGGTTTTGCAAGCGGTCTCAAGCATTACCGCACATCGATTGACCTAATGAAGTTATTCGATTCGAACGCACGAATCATTCAGGATTACAAGTGGCTGGAATCACATGTCGGTAGGTTAATACCCGTTGAAGTGGTCATCCGATTTCCGTCAGATTCCATCTTAACGGAGGCTGGAGCGCCGAGCACTGTGGAGACAGAAGCATTACGACGTTGGACTTTGCTCGATCGCATGCAGATGGTTGCCGATGTGCAGCGGAGCATGGAGCAAAAGTTCGGTGAAAAAGGTAGTGGCGTCATCGGTCCAACGATGTCTGCCCTCTCTTTTGTCGCGCCGTTACCGCAACGTGGCCGCGCGTTGGAGTCCTTTGTTCATCGTAAATTGATGAATCGCCGATTGGAAAAGGCTTATGATGCCTTGCTTAATAGCGGCTATCTCGCGCACGACACTTCTGACGGCAGCGAATTATGGCGAATCAGCCTACGTGTTGCGGCATTCGAGGATGTTGATTATGGCGAATTCACCAATTCATTGCGGAGTCTCGTCGACCCTGTTGTCGCCAGTTTCGTCATGTCGAAGACCCCCGAACAGGTTGCGATCACGAATGTTTCGACCGGGAACAGCCCGGAAAAATCTGCCGTTAGGGCAATCTACACCGGTGTAGTGCCGATCGTTTACAAGGCTCAGTCGGCTTTGCTCCAGAGCTTGATCAGCAGTACCGTGTGGTCGTTTTTGACGATAACGCCCTTGCTAATGTTTGTGTCGCGGGGCGTGATGGCGGGATTAGTAGCCATGATCCCCAATGTTTTACCAGTTTTGGTCGTCTTCGGCGGCCTGAGTTGGATCGGAAGGCCGATCGACATTGGGTCGATGATGGCCGCTAGCATCGCCCTGGGGGTGGCTGTTGACGATACGATCCACTACTTGACTTGGTATCGAAAGGGTTTAAATCACACTCGGGACAACCACTCGGCGATCATGCATGCGTATGATCATTGCGCGACCCCGACCCTTCAGGCCACCCTTGTAAACGGGCTCGGCTTGGCCGTTTTCATGTTCAGTAGTTTTGCACCCACCAAACAGTTCGGCTTTTTGATGTTGATCATTCTGGTGTCAGGTGCGGTAGCGGAGTTGCTTCTATTGCCGGCAATTCTTGCCGGCCCTCTTGGTAAGGCATTCAAGCCTGCCCCCTTGGAGAATATCGTTTGAGTTGAAGGTGGGGCGAGGCTTAGTCATCGAGTCGATGCGTAGGTACCGGTCGACCTGGACTAAAGCTCTGTAAAGTACGGATCGAGGATCGCCCGAGGATCGCTTCGGACTCCGCCGCGATCGATTCAGACACCCAAACCGAGAGGGACTCGGGATTGATCGCGACCCTGGCATTGATCACGAGATCAGCCGACTGCGTGATTAACAAAGAAGGTAGTGATAAGACCGGCTCCGAATCGTTGCTAATGAGGTTGGCCACGGCGAATTTATCGGCATGAAGTCCGATCGCTTTTAGGTGTGCCGTTTCTGCGCCTGCGGCAGAAAACGATCGTTTCAATCGTTCCAAGATGCGAATCAAGAGTTCATCGAGTGAAAAGGGATCGCCGGACTCGATCGATGCCTGGCAATTAAGCCAACCTAGTTCGGCCTCTCCTTGCGCATAAATGTCGTAATCGATGTCGATCAATTGTCTGCTTGGACTGCCGGGTTGTTCGACTGTCGCGAGCAGCGATTCGAACCCTTCGCCTGTTTTTGCCGAGGTTCGGATCACCGGTTTGTTTGCGAATTGCTCCCGGATCAATCCACACAATTCATTGGCCTCAGATAGCGTCAGTTCGTCGATGCGGTTGAGGACAATAAAATCCGCTTCCTCAAGTTGTTTTCGGAAAATGTATTCGGCTTGAGGCGAAAAGCCCCCGTGGCCAGATCGACGCAGGATTTTCCCACCATGACTCGGTTTCAGAATGACGCCATAAGGAGCGATTTCCAGTGGTCGCGAATATAGTCGCTGTAACGGTCGAATGACGGTCGCGACGAGATCGGTGCAACTACCGACCGGTTCTGCCAGGATTACGTCGGGACGTTGGCCTGCACCAAGACGCTCGACGGTCTCTGTTAACTCGTTAAAATTACAGCAAAAGCAAGATCCTGCGACTTCGCCGACGTCAAATCCTTGAGACCGAAGCAGGTTAGTATCGACCAAATCTGTAGCTTGATCGTTCGTTACGATCGCAAGTCGCTTGCCTTGTTCACGAAAGTACTTAGCGAGGCGGGAAATTGTTGTCGTTTTACCCGCCCCTAAAAACCCTCCCAGCATTACGAAACGCGAGGATTGTGACATGGTCTGGATCGCTTTTGGGGTTTGCTGGCTTGCCTATCGATTAATCGGAGGAGACCAGCGTAGGCTAACTGGCCGATGATGTCAGTCTAATAACGGTTTGAATGTTCAACAAGTTTTCGACGATCGGTCAAATGATTGTGTAAACTGCATTCCGAGTTGATAAGTGTGTCACTCGAGCGGTTAGCCAACCGAACACGATCGTTTTTGATTGTCGTTAGTGAATAGGGAGATTGTCGTGACCAGGTTGAAAGACTGCCTGAAGACCCTGGCTTTAATATTCGTTTTTTCTCTCTATTCGACGATTGAAGTTGCTGGGGAAGAAGAGGAATCAGATGCGACTCGTGAACAAATCGACTTCTTTGAGAAAAAAATTCGGCCCCTGCTGGTGACTCACTGTTTCGAGTGTCACAGCGCAGGTTCGAAGAAACTGCAGGCCGGATTGCGATTAGATTATCGCGAGGGGCTGATCGAGGGAGGAGAGTCGGGGGCGGCGATTGTGCCCGGAGACCCCGATGCGAGTCTGTTGATCAAATCGGTGAGGTACGAATCTTATGAAATGCCTCCGGCTGGCAAGATCGCGGAAGAGGAAATCGGATCCCTCGTCGAATGGGTCAAGCAGGGTGCGCCGTGGCCGGACGAGCCGATGCCGGAGCGGGCGAAAAAAAATACCGAGAGCTTTGATTTAGCGGCGAGAAAGGCCGCGCATTGGGCTTGGCAGCCGATCCGAGATACCGATCCGCCGCCCCCCCCTTTGGAATCAGATGAGTCGATCGAACCGATAGACCTGTTCATCTTCGAAAAGCTAAGGCGGGCAGGTCTCCAAACCGCGGGAAGCATCGACCGCTATGGGCTTGCTCGAAGGCTCTATTTTGACTTGGTCGGATTGCCGCCGGACCCGGATCGTGTCGATGCTTACGTAGTCGATGATTCCCCCTTAGCGACGGAAAAATTGGTTGACGAACTTATCGCGTCGCCAAATTTCGGCGAGCGTTGGGGCCGTCATTGGTTGGATCTTGTCAGGTACTCGGAGTCTCGCGGTCACGAATTCGATCATGACGCTGTCAACGCGTACGAATACCGAGACTATGTAATTCGCGGGCTAAATTCGGATGTCCCTTACGACCTCTGGGTAGCGGAGCATCTTGCTGGCGACCTGTTGCTTGATCCTAGAATTGATGACGCTACCGGGATCAATGAGTCGGTTTTGGGGACAGGTTTCTGGTTCCTCGGTGAATGGGTGCACTCTCCGGTCGACACTCGTAAAGACGAAGCCGATCGATTCGATAACATGATCGACGTGATGTCGAAAACCTTTTTAGGGCTAACTGTAGCTTGTGCCAGGTGTCATGATCACAAATTCGACCCGATCACTTCAGCGGATTATTACGCTTTGAGTGGGTTCCTGCAGAGTAGCGATTTCGCGCAGGTTCGATTTGAGTCGATGATTTCGGAGCAGGCCGCTGCCAGTCGCTTGCAGGAAGTCGATCGGCAGCACCGGGCAGAACTTGCCGAATTGATCGTGGAAAGCTTCTCCGGAGACGCCGAATCCCTGCCCTTACATGACCGCCTGAACGGAGATTTGGCAGCAGGCAAGGCTAGCCAAAATGGGCCGGTTGAGGCCGCCTCAAAGGTTGAAGACGGAACGGTGGTTTTAGTCGATTACTCGAACATGGAACCTGGGTATTTCCGCCAAAATGGATTTATTTATGGGAACCGGCCTGTGCGTGCAGGTCAAATCATTCATGCTAACGACGGCGACGCGGAAGTGGGGCGCAAGATCCGCTTGGCTAACCAATTTGCGGCATACACAGATCAGTTTTGGGATGGCCTGCGGTCCTTAAGCCAGGGAGGGCAGCAGCATCGGGGAAGGTTAGCTGGTATCTCTTCGGCCGGTCGTACGCTACGAACGCCTACGATTCATCTGAATCATGGCATTGTCCAGGCAAGGGTTCGCGGGCGCGGCCACATGATCGCTTGCGTCGATTCTCACCGTCTGGTGCTGGGACCGCTGCATAACGAGACAGTGATCCACGTTGATCGTCCCGATGCATGGCATTGGGTCCAAATGAATTTATCGCGATACAATGGGCATGACATTCACTTCGAGTTTGTGCCGGACGATAAGTCGGCCTTCGACGTGGCCATCGTTGTCGAAAATCCCGGCCATGCATGGCTGACGAAGTACGACGAATCCGAAGCCGCAATGGCAACGGAGGTGCTTCGTTTTCAAGACAAAATCAATCATTGGCTCGAATCCGATTCGCCTGGGTCTCGGAAGGCACAAAGGTTACTGACGTCTTGGTCTGAGTCCCGAAAGGAAATTCGCAAAGCGGTTCGAGACGAATCGCAGGTTGCCATGGCAATGGTTGATGGTACGGGCTTTGACGATTCGATTTCGATCCGTGGTAATCCGGGCAATCGAGGAGACACTGTCCGCCGTCGGTTTCTCTCAGCCATAGACGGTGACTCGCCCTTGGCCATCGCAACCGGTAGCGGACGCTTGGAATTAGCGAATCGTCTCAACGACCCATCAAACCCGTTTGCCCATCGTGTGATTGTCAACCGGATTTGGCATCATCTAATGGGCCGTGGTATCGTAGCCTCTGTGGATGACTTCGGGATGCTGGGCCAACCACCCACTCATCCCGAGTTGCTCGATTACCTTGTTCGGCAGTTCCTTCTCGATGGCCGGTCGATCAAGCGGACAATTCGTCGGATCGTTCTGAGTCGTACTTATCAGATGTCAGGTGATGTGCAAGAAACATCGGTGACGGCAGACGCTAACAACGATTTATGGCATCACCGTGAGCCGAAGCGACTTGATGGGGAGTCGATCAGGGATTCACTGCTAGCGGTTTCAGGAGTCATCGACAATGCGATGTTTGGGGAACCGATCCCCATCCATCTCACCGGTTTTATGGAAGGACGCGGGCGGCCCGGTCAATCGGGGCCGTTAGACGGTGCGGGTAGGCGGACGATTTACATAGCGGTCCGCCGTAATTTTCTCTCCCCATTTATGCTGGTGTTTGATACACCAGTACCGTTTAGCACAATGGGGCGCCGGAATGTGTCGAATGTTCCTGCACAGGCACTCATTCTGATGAACGACCCCTTTGTCTCGGGGCAAGCTTTAAAATTTGGTCAGCGAATCTTGGCGGAAGTGCCAGATCCTACGTCCGAAATGCCAGCGGATTTAACTAGGGCACGTGTGCGACGCATGTATCGACTAGCTTTTGGCCGTCCCCCAACAGATCACGAGGTGGAAGCGGCAGAAGAGTTCTTGGAATCTCCCGACAGTCAGGCGGTCGATGTGGTGACCCGCTGGGGTGATCTCGCGCATGCGCTCTTTAACACCAAGGAGTTTATCTTTCTCCGATGAGTTGCAGCATAATGGACCCTAACTATTCCTCAGATCCGAGAAATCGTTTTAGGCGATTCGGATCTTCGGTAGCCGTTCCGAGTCTGTCGCGTCGAGCGATGCTTTCCTGCTGTGGCAGCGGGTTTGCAGCAGTAGCTCTAGCGGCATTAGTTCAAGATCGGGCTTACGCCGAAACTGGCCCTAATGATGAATCGAACTTGTATCGCGGACACGAACCTCATCATCGGCCGAAGGCTAAGAACGTCATCTTTTTGTACATGGATGGAGGACCTTCACAGGTTGACACTTTCGACCCAAAGCCGATGCTTGAAAAGCATCATGGTGAGGATCCTGGAAGGCTTTTCAAAGTCGAAGCGACTCAATTCAACAACAACGGGAAGGTTTTGGCGAGTCCGTGGAAGTTTTCAAACCATGGAGAGTCGGGCTTGCCGATCAGCGAGCTGTTCCCTTGTATCTCGACGTGCGCGGATGAATTGGCAGTGATCCGTTCGATGGTATCCGAATTCCCGGAACATACTTTCGCCAATTATTTTTTGCACACGGGTAGCGGTCTTCAAGGTAGGCCGAGCATGGGTGCATGGGTCAATTACGGTTTAGGGAGTGAGTGTAAGGATTTGCCAGGGTTTGTCGTTCTTAATGGGGGATTGATCCCACCCGGTGGGCTTGATTGCTTCGGCAGTGGTTTTTTGCCCGCCAGCTTTCAAGGCTCCGTCTTTAAGCCGTCCGGTTCGGCTGTTGCAAATATCCTTCCTGCCGATGGTCAAATCGGCCGGCAATCCGGCAAGCTCGCGTTGATGCGAAGGCTCGATCAGATTGCCATGCAAGGTTCCTACGGAAAGTATGACGCCTTAGAGTCAGCGGTCAAAAATTATGAGTTAGCATATCAGATGCAAATGGCCGTTCCGGACTTGATGTCGTTGTCAGATGAAAGCGAATCGATTCGTGAGCTGTACGGGTTGAATGCGGAATTCGAACAGACTCGAACCTACGGGGCGCAGTGTTTAATCGCTCGCCGTTTGGTTGAGCGCGGCGTGCGATTTGTCGAACTGACTTGCCCTTCCGTCGGTCATGATCGTTGGGATCAGCATTCTAATTTAAAGAAAGGTCATGAGGACAACGCACGTGCTGTCGATCAGCCTATTGCGGGCCTTCTTAAAGATCTTCGGCAACGTGGTCTTCTAGATGAGACTCTTGTCGTTTGGTCCGGAGAATTCGGTCGTACTCCGTTCGCCCAGGGGAGCGACGGGCGGGATCACAATCAATATGGCTTTAGCGTTTGGCTAGCCGGCGGAGGTGTCGTCCCAGGCATTGCGTACGGCGCGACCGATGAATGGGGTTATAAGGCGATTGAAAAGCGAACCGAGATTCATGATTTGCATGCGACGATCCTTCACCTGTTGGGAGTCGATCACACTCGGTCGACTTTCCGCTTCGGAGGCCGCGACATGCGGTTGACCGACGTGAAGGGACACGTTGTTCGCGATTTGCTCAAAGATTTAGGGAATTCCTGATCAGGAGTAGCATCCATTAGTTTCGAGCAACATCTTCCGTATTTGCCTGGCCGATAAGCTCTGTCTGATGAAACATCGAAGCACGCGTGACGTTGTAGACGATCTGGCCAAGGGAGATCGTTTGATTCAGGTCGAGGAGCCGATAAATCCTCATCTGGAGATGGCAGAAATCCAGAGGCGGGTTTATTCCAGTGGTGGTCCGGCGATCCTTTTCACCAATGTCATCGGCTGTCGCTTTCCTATGGTGAGCAACCTGTTCGGTTCAATCGATCAGGCCCGGTATTTGTTTAGGGATACGCTTGAATCCGTGCGCCGGCTGATCGAGTTGAAAATTGATCCTACGGCCCTCACTCGGCATCCGCTACGTTACGGATGGTCACCGCTAACGGCAATTCGTATGCTGCCGCGTAAGGTCCGACGTGGCCCCGTGATGGAGGGTCGCATTGAGCTATCTGACCTGCCGAGGTTGAAGTGTTGGCCCGAGGACGGTGGCGCTTTTGTTACACTGCCGCAGGTCTTGAGTGCCGACCCACTGCACCCGCGCAACCCGATGCGAGTCAACTTGGGAATGTATCGTGTTCAGATTTCCGGTAACGACTATGATCCGAAATCAGAGGCGGGTTTACACTACCAGATCCATCGAGGCATCGGGGTTCATCATAGGGCGGCGATCGATAGTGGGACGTCGCTTAATGTCTCCGTAACCGTCGGCGGGACTCCCGCAATGACTCTTGCCGCAGTAATGCCTTTACCCGAGGGGTTAACCGAACTCACCTTTGCAGGGGCATTGGCTGGCCATCGAATACCATTGGTTGAGGAAAATAACTCGCTTGTCTACGCGGATGCGGATTTCGCAATCGTTGGAGAGGTCGATCCATCGGCACCGTGTAAACCTGAAGGGCCATTCGGTGATCACTTGGGCTATTACAGTCTTATGCACGATTTTCCGGTGCTGCGTGTGAAGCACGTGTGGCATCGAAGGGGAGCGATTTGGCCCTTTACCGTCGTTGGGCGACCTCCCCAGGAAGACACGACTTTCGGTCAACTGATCCACGAACTCACAGGTCCGATTATTCCCGCGGTGATTCCCGGGGTTAAGGCGGTGCATGCAGTCGATGCGGCTGGTGTGCATCCACTCCTCTTTGCGATTGGCAGTGAACGCTATATGCCACAACGCAGGTCCAATCGCCCCGAGGAATTGTTAACTCAAGCGAACGCGATTTTGGGGAATGGTCAGCTGTCGCTAGCTAAGTATCTGATGATTACTGAAGATCGCAGTGGTGAGCTTGCCATTCATAACGAGCAGGATTTTCTACTACATGTCCTCAGGAGAATTGACCCGACGAGAGACCTTCATTTTCAAACCAACACGACGATTGATACCCTCGACTACAGCGGGACCGGATTTAATCGTGGTAGTAAAGTTGTCTTTGCTTCCGCCGATGTGCCTTGTCGAGAACTAGCGATAAGAGTGCCTGATGGCCTTTCTTTGCCGTCGGATTTTCGTGACCCTCGGGTTGTCATCCCAGGGGTCTTGGCGGTTACCGCACCTCGTTACGACTCGCCAAGTTCGAAATCTGATTTAGCACGATTTTGCCGCGAGTTTGTCGATCCCTCAGGTTCTGGTTTGCCATTAATCACCCTGGTTGACGATTCCGACTTCGTTTCACGTAAGTTGGGTAATTGGTTGTGGGTAGTCTTTACCCGGAGTGATCCTGCTCGGGATATCGATGGGGTAGGTGCTTCGATCATCGACAAGCATTGGGGCTGCGATGGTGCGATCGTAATTGACGCCCGTATCAAGCCGCATCATGCGCCCCCATTGGTCGAAGACGAAATCGTTTCGGCGAGCGTGGATGCGATGGCGGCACGAGGAGGCCCGTTGGCCAGATATTT
>Ga0082207_1001416_pt1 | contig 11411 bp, 9 predicted proteins | sample LakMenEpi10Aug09_FD_71540 | JGI IMG/M metagenome (GOLD analysis project Ga0082207, IMG submission 71540) | reverse complement strand
AGCGCCAGATCCTCGCCCTTATCAGTTGAAGCTTGCGGAGCTTTACGACAAGATGGGGGATAAGGAATTGGCCGCACAGTATCGGGAGTCGGCCAAGGTGGAGAGTCGCCCCAATTGATCGCACCGCGACAACCGATACGACCGGCACCTGCCGAACCCGGATATAGGGTTTCGTAGCGAAGTCGGCACCGGGTGATTTTGATCTTAAGTTCCGCTACCGATACGATACCTAAGAGCGAACGAACCTTTGGGGACGTTTCGCGACCACTCAATCAAGCCGTCAGCAAAGCGATTTCCTAGATGGACCTTACCCCTTCCCATCCGACCACCGACTCGCTCGTCCACTTGGGCCTGCCGGGCCATTCGCCCACCAAACGTGGGGGAGGAAGCGAATCGTCGCTGGCCAACGTTTTGTGGCGGCGAAAAGGCATTTTGATCTTCACAACTCTGATCGGGTTGGCAGGGGGGTATTTTCACTTCACGAAACAGCCCGAGACTTATGCCGCCCGTTCGGTCATCTCGGTTTATCAACCGGTCGTTTCGAACGCCACGGGGAGCGCCGTCGAAACGCTGATCGACACCGCCCCCGGGGTCGCCCAGATCCAGGCCGAAATGACGAGTGACGAAGTCCTCTTCAGCGCGATCGAGATGGGGCAGTTGACCACGTTCGAAGGCGTGCCCCAAGACGTCGGGGCGTTGGCCGGTTGGATCCGCGGTGGGATCGATTTCGTCGTCCCGAAAGACTCCGCGGCCCGCAACACGTCGATCGTATCCGTCGTCTTCGAATGCCAAGACGCGCTCCTTTCGACTTCCGTCGTTAACGCGGTCGTCGAGGCGTACGAGAAGCACCTCGGTGGCCGGCATAAGGAGACGGTCGATAACGTCGTCGGGTTCTTCCGTGAAGCCCGTGACACGCTCCTGCCCCAGTTGAACGAACTCGAAAAGCAATATGCCGATTTCCGCAGCGACGCACCTTTGGAATGGTCGAGCGATGGTGAAGCGGTCAACCCGTTCCGCCAGGACGCCTTGACGATCGAAGAGTCGCTGCAGAAGGCCCGGAGCGAATCGCGTCAGATCGAAACCAAATTGCGACTGATCCAGGACGCGACCCGCGACCAGACATCGGCCGTGTTGGCGATGCGTGACCTGCAGTTCATGCTCGATGACGTCAAGATGATCGATTCGGCAGATTCGACGGTCGAGGTCGCCCGGGACGTCGACCCCGAGGTATTGATCAAGGAGCAATTGGTACCCAAAGTGATCCAGTCGGACATGCTGAAGCAGCAGTTCGGCGAGAACCACCCCGTGCGAAAAGAATTGGAAGAAGAGATCGAAGCGACCCGCCGGGCGCTTGCCGACCTCGACCGCACCAAGCAGGAAAAGGCGACCGACGCGACGCTTTTCTCCACGCGTCGCGAAGAAGAGGCTTACAACCTCCTCAAGAGCTACATCAATGGTTTGAAGCGAAAAAAGGAACTCCTCAGCGAAGATGCCAAGGAACTCGAGACCCGATTGGCCGACACCCGGACCCGCGCTCACACCATGATGAAGTTCGAGAACGAGAACACCTCATTCTTACGGAGGATCAAGCGACTCCAGGACATGCTCGATTCTTTCGACAGCCAATTGGAGAAGGCGAGCCTTCCGCTGCTCAACCCAGGTTTGGAAGTCGCCGTTCTGCATCGCTCGGGTCTGGGTTCGTTAACCGGACCGCTCCTGTCCCAAAGCTTGGTGATGGGTTTGCTCACGGGGATTGCCCTGGGCTGTTTGCTCGGCTGGTTGGTCGACTGGTCGGAGCGGACCTATCGCAGCCCTGACGAAATCACGGGAACGTTAGGGATCCCCGTCCTGGCAAACCTCCCGATGATGTTGCTGAATCTCCCGAAAGGAAAGAAGAAAGGCCGCAAGGGGAAAGACGAAGAGGCCGTCGATACGGGGACAGAAGCGATCGCCCCGAGCATCTCGGTCATTCACGATCCGCACGCCCCGACGTCCGAGGCGATTCGCGGGATCCGCACCCGCTTGCTTTGCAAGCGAAACGAGCAAGCTGACTTCCAGGTGATCCAAATCACCAGTGCCCTTCCGGGGGACGGCAAGAGCACGATCGCTGGGAATTTGGCGGCCAGCATCGCGAGGGCGCACAAGCGGGTCATCATTGTCGACGCCGACCTAAGGCGGCCGACTCAGCATTCGCTCTTTGGCAAGCCAAGCCCCTCCAACGGCCTCGGCCTGACCTCGGTTTTGAACCATGAAGTGTCGCTCGCCGATGCCATCCAAATGACGGGTGTCGAAGGCCTTGACCTGTTGACCACCGGACCGATGCCGAACAACCCGGCCGAGGCATTGATGCTCCCCGAATTCGGCGGGGTCATCGATGACTTGCGAACCGAGTATGACCTGATCATCATCGATTCACCGCCGCTGCTCGCCTGCACCGACGCGAGCAACATCAGCTCGCAGGTGGATGGCGTCTTGTTCGTGATGCGAATCGGCAGAAACTGCAAGCCGTCGTCCCAAAAGGCCGTCCAGCTCCTAAAGAACCTGCAGGTCAACACGATCGGTGTTGTCGTTAACGCCATCGGCGATACCGCCTACTCGGCGACCTATGCGTCGGCCGCATCGTCTTACGGCGGCGATTACAGCTATGGCTACGGTTATGGGTATGGCTATGGCCAAAGCGCGAGCGACGAGTATCTTGGCGCTTCGAAATCGCGAACCGTTACGGTTCGTGGTCGCAAGGCCCAATTGGAACTCTCTCTCAACTCGGACGCTGATAAGAATTGATTCCGATCCGCCACCTGTTGATCACCGGCGGTTGTGGGTTCATTGGGTCGAACCTCGTGCGGTTCGTCCGCGCCGCCCGTCCGGACTGGATCATCACCAATCTGGACGCGCTGACTTACTCTGGCAACCCGGCGAACCTCGCCGACCTGGCAAGTGATCCGCAATACCGTTTCGTTCACGGCAACATCCTCGACCGCGAGTTGGTCGAAAGACTACTCGCGGGTTGCGATGCCGTCGCTCATCTGGCGGCAGAAAGCCATGTCGATCGGTCGATCGTCAATTCTCGCCCGTTCATCGAGTCGAACGTGCTGGGGACCCAAACCCTGCTCGACTCGGCACTATCGGTCTGGGGCAAAGGTAGCCCGAAACGATTCCTGCACGTCAGCACCGACGAAGTCTACGGCTCACTGCCGCTCGATCGACCCGACCTTCAGTTCACCGAACAAACGCCGCTGCACACCAACAGCCCCTACAGCGCGAGCAAAGCCGGCAGCGATTTGATCGCCCTAGCTTATCACCACACCCACGGGTTGAACGTTGCGGTGACGCGATGTTCGAATAACTTCGGCCCTTACCAATACCCCGAGAAGGTGATCCCGCTCTTCGTCACCAACCTGCTCGAAGGGGAGCAAGTCCCCCTCTATGGTGACGGGCTGAACGTTCGTGACTGGTTGCATGTCGAAGACCACTGTGAGGCACTGTTGAGGGTCCTGGAAGCGGGCGCGGCGGGTGAGGTTTACAACATCGGTGGCAATAACGAGCGATCCAACCTCGAACTGACCCGCACCATCATCGCGTTGATGGGCAAGGACGAGACATCGATCCGCTACGTCGCCGATCGTCCCGGCCATGATCGACGTTACGCGATCGATGCCACGAAGATCGCCCGCGAGCTCGATTGGCGCCCGACCCGGTCCGCTTGGCCTGCGGCGCTTGAGCAGACGATCCGCTGGTACACGGCTCACCCGGACTGGTGGCGTCCTTTACGTCGCACCGCCGCCCAAAGGTAATTTCGGCCGACCCGCAATCATTCCCTCCCCACGGAGCCCCCGGATGCCATCACCCCTAAGACTGTTGGCCTTGCTGGCGATCGGGACATTGGTCGGCACAGGTTACGGCTACTTGCAGGGGCTGAGCCAGCCGAAACGATTTCGTTCGACTGCCGACCTTCGGATCACCGTGCCCCCCGCGCCGGAAAATGGGACATCACCCCCCGCGGGGCAATTGGGCAGGATGCCCGAATTGCTCCGCTCTGAAACGACGGTTCGGGAAGCCTTGATTTTGGGGGGCTTAGAGAACAACAGCCCCGAGATCGAACTGGCGTTGCTCGATTTCCGCGCCGGCAAGAACTTCGCCGTCGAGACCGTCGGCTTTTCGTTGACCGAGATCCTGATCAGGGCGACGAAAGATGACCTCGACCCACAGCGTCCGCAGGCGTTTTTGCAAAACCTCCTGAAGGCCTTTCAGCAACAGCATTTCCCTGAGACGAAAAACGACGAGCCGACAGATTTGGAGACGACCAAACAGAAGCTCTCCGAGATGGACCAACGCCTGGCCGTGCTGGAACAGGCCGAGAAGGAATACCGGGAGTGGCGACGTGAATTTGACAAACTGACCGCCGACGGCCGAAGCGTTGACGACCTGAAGAGGGAGCTCACCGCGATCGAAGTGGAACGGGCCGAAATCGCGACCCGCATCCAGGGGTTTCAAAAGCGGTTGACCAACGCGGCCGAGGCGAAAGAAAAGGAGGAACCGGCCGTGAAGTTGCTCAGCCTGTTACGGGGCGAAACGGGCGAGGAGATCTCTCCACAACTCGCGGCGCTCGATCAGGAGCAGGTGCTGACGCAAATCCGTCGCTTGATCACGTCACTTCGCGAAGAGATCGCGACGGAGACGACGAAGCTCGAACAACTCGACATGCAAATCGCGAGGCTTCGCGAGACCACCATCCGCAGGCAGCAGGAGTCGGTCAAAGAACAGGAATACAAACAGAAGCTCGAAAGCTTGCAGGCCGATTACGACGCGGCGGTCAAGGCGTTGGGGCTGTCCAAGGAGCCCGAGAAACGAGAAGAGGTCAAGCGACAAAACGGTGAACTGTTCGTCCTCAAAGCACCAACCGTCGGGGTGCCCTACGGACTGCCGTTCGAGCAGCAGTTGATGCGTGGTACGGCCTATGGTGCCGGTGCCGGTGCGGTGGTCGCGGCCTTGGTTGCCACCGCCTCTTCGTTCCGATCCCGGCCCAACGTCAGAAGGTGGCCCTAAAGGCCCCTCCGGAAATCACTCGTGCCGCAATGCGTCGATGGGGTTCATATTGGCGGCACGGATCGCGGGATAGAGGCCGCTGACCAGCCCGACCGCGACGGCGATCCCGACCGCCAATGGGATCGTGGCGTAGACGATGGACGGCTCCGCCTGGCGAATCGCTTCGGGCAATGAGGCGAACTTTTCGGGGGACGTCTTTTCTAAGGCGAAGAGCATCCCGCGGTAGATCGGCGGACCGAGGAACCCGAGCACAATGCCTAGCGCCGCCCCGGAAAAACTGAGCACGATCGTCTCGACCAAGAACTGCTGGACGATGTCTTTCCGCTTCGCACCCAGCGCCCGGCGGATCCCGATCTCACGTGTCCGTTCGGTCACGCTGGCGAGCATGATGTTCATGATGCCGATCCCGCCGACGACGAGCGAGATGCAAGCGATCAAGACGCCGATCCCCAAGAACATCATCCGCAGGTTACGGGCTTGTTCGAGCAACTCCAACGGGACGACGACCGCCACGTCCCGCATCGCGGCGTGCCCGGGCATGACGAGCGATTCGATCATCGCGGCGGTGGTTCGAACCTTCTCGACGTCCTGCACCTGCAGGGTGATCTGGTTCAGTTGCATGATCTCCGTTTCGAACTGGCCGGCCCTGCGTGTCACGACGGTGTCACCGACCCTTTGGCGGAGCGTTTTGATGGGGATATAGACGTCGCTGGAGAAGTCTTGCGAATCGAGCGAACCGCCGATCGCGGCGGAGGCGTTGCGATGCTCCAAGACCCCGACGACGCGGTAGTAGTGGAAGCTCTCGGGGACATAGACCCGCTTGCCGAGCGGCTCCTCGTAGGGGAATAGTCGCTCGGCGACCTGAGCCGCCAACACGCAGACATTGTCCCCTTGCAAGTCATCGGCATCGGCCAGGAAACGCCCGCTGCGAACCTTGAGGCGGTTGATCTCGGCGTATTCCGGGGTGCAACCGACGAGGCGACCGTCGACCTGCTTGTCGCGATAGGTGAACTGACGGCGGATTTCACGGATCGGCAGGGCGCCATCGATCGTCGGGACGTTCGAAAGGATCAGATCGAGATCGCCCCGTTTGAGCCCATAGAGCGCGGCGCGTCCTTCCATCTTTTCCGGGGGTGGCTTAACGCTGCGGACGATGATCGTGTTGGCACCCAGTGACTCGATCTGCTTCTGGACGACGTCGCTGGCACCTTGGCTGATCGCGGTCAAGACGATGACGGCCCACACGCCGATCAAGATGCCGAGCATCGTCAGGCCGCTGCGCAAGGGGTGCAGCAGCAGGCTTCTGACACCGAGTTTCCAGGTTCGCAACCAGAGCATGAGCGATCAAACCTTACGCTGGGCCAGGGCCAAAATGTTCTCGTGCTGACGCCGCCGCGCCTCCTGACGGCTCTCTTCGGTGTTGAGCCGGTCGCTCGACAGCAGCCCGTCGGCGAGCCGAACGATCCGTTTGGCACGTGCGGCGACTTCGTCTTCGTGGGTCACCATGATGATCGTGCGACCCTGATTGTTGAGCGTGTCGAAGAGGTTCAGGATCTCTTCGGTCATAACCGAGTCAAGGTTACCGGTCGCCTCGTCAGCGAGGATGAAGTAAGGGTCGTTCATCAGGCTACGGGCGATCGCGACGCGTTGCTGTTGGCCACCGGAGAGTTGCATCGGACGGTGGTCCAACCTCTCGCCCAGACCGACCGAGCGGGCCAATTCGATCGCCCGCTGCTTTTCGGCAGGGCCCGAACGCCCCTGGTAATAGAGCGGGACGAGGATGTTTTCGACGACGGTGTACTGCTGGATCAGGTTGTAGGACTGAAAGACAAAACCGATGCGTTGGCTGCGGATTTCGGCCAACTGGTCGTCATTCATCGATGCGACATCGTCGGTCCCGAGATAAAAATGGCCGCTCGTCGGCTTGTCGAGGCATCCCAACAGGTTAAGCAGCGTGCTCTTGCCGGAACCGGAAGGGCCCATGATCGCGACGTAATCCCCCTCGGGGACGTCAAACGACACGCCACGCAGCGCATGGACCGTTTCGCTCTTCAGGACGTACGACTTCTTGAGCTCGCGAATCGACACGGCTGGTACCGAATCGCCGACCGACTTGGGGGGCGAATAGCTCAGGATCGACGCGAACGCCGGAGAGCCAGCCGAGCCCGGGGCGCGGTACGGTTCGACCTGGGTTTCACTCACTCGATTTTTCCTCGCCTTGGCGAACATCCGAGATGCGATCGAGGAAGGAACGTTTCTTCCCATCGGTCCCTGTGGCGGCATCTGACGACTCGCCGCCGGCTTCCTGGCTCGCCTGGGCGGCAGTACCTGGTCGCTGCGCCGGGGGCCCACCAGCACCTCCGGGGCGACCGCCCCCTGCGGGAGGCCCGGCCCCCTCGGGACGTCCACCGCCACCACCCGCTGCACCTGGTCCACCGAAACCTCCGGGACGACCACCTCCCGCCGCACCGGGTCCACCCGCCCCACCGGGACGCCCGCCGCCGGGTCGACCACCGGCAGCAGCGGGTCCTCCGGGTCCTCCGGGGCCGACCCCACCACGGGGGCCAGGCGACTCGGGGAGCGGACCGGCAGCGTCTGAGACACGCTTGGCGAGCATCGAGTCCTCTTCCGAGGGCTTCAAATCCGGCAGCTTCATCAGGGCGATGTTCTGGCGGAGGTTCAGCACGACCGTTTCATTCTCTTGCAACCCTTCCTCGATGGCTGCCCGCTTCTCATTCGTCGCGACGATCTTGACCGGCCGGGTTTCGAACTTGTCTCCCTTCTGCACCAAGCTGTAGGTCAGGCCGCCGTGCTCGTAAATGGCCTGGATCGGGACCTGGAGCGCATTGGGGATCTGTTTGACGAAGATCTGGGCCTCGGCGGTCATCCCGGTCCGAATCGTCGGCGGAGGATCGATGATTTCGATGATGGTGGCATACTCTTTGACCGAAGTGCTGAACCAGCTCCCCGGTTCGGCATAACGATTGACGCGGATGACCCGTCCCAACAACTCCATCCCGGGGATGGCGTCGACCCGGATCTTCGCCGGCATCCCTTGGTCGATCAGGGTGACGCGTGATTCGTTGACCTTGGCCCGCGCCTGCATCAGCTTGGGGTCCGGAAGTCGCACCAACGTTTGCCTTTCGCGGACGACCGTCCCCGCTTCGATCACGACTTCGGCGCTGCCGCCACGGCTGCTGTAGACATTGGCATGGGTCACGACACCGTCAGAAGGGGCATAGATCGTGCAGAGCTCGATCTGACTTTCGATGTCCTTGAGGTCGGTCTGCTCTTCCTCGAGCGACCCGACCGCCGCGGCGAGTTGGGCTTCGGCCGCATTGATCTTGCTGTCGAGTTCGACCAACATCTTTTGCTTGGTCAGGTTCTGCAGTACCCGCAGCCGGTTTTCGGCCGATTCGAGTTGGTTCTGATTATTCGCGACGGCGAATTGGTCCGCTTCGAGTTGCAACGATTTCACCAAGCCCCGCGCGACCAAGCGTTCGGTGCTTTGCAGTTCGAGCTGTGCTTTGCGCAGGCCCTGCTGGGCAACCGCCATTTCGCTTTGGATCGTCCGTTCTTCGGTTTGGTAGAGCCCCTCGAGGTACTCCTGGCGGGTGATCTTGGCTTGCTCGACCGCCGCCTGCGCCGCCGCTACCTGCGCCTCGGCACCGATCACGACGATCTTTTTGTCTCGCAGGGCGGTTTTCAGGGCCGAGCCATCCAGTTCAACAAGCTTTTCTCCTTTCTTAACCGCGGTCCCTTCCGGCACCACCCACAGGATGGGGGTTCCGGCGCCGCCGCTGCGGGCGCGGACCTCGCAGAGCACATCGACGTTCTTGCTACTCTCCAACTCGCCCTGCTCCAGGACGATGTGGTCGAAGGAACCGCGGGTGACCTGATCGACGATCAGATCGGGGGCCAATTCCGCTTCGGCATTGCTCTGCCAGGCACGATAGCCGCCCCAACCGAGCCCGGCCAAAACGGCTAAGGCCAAGAGTAAGCTGATCAGGATACCGCCGCGATTGCGCCCGGCGGCACGGCTTCCGGTTCCTCGTTCAAAGGTTCGCATGGCTTTTACTCGATGAATGGCGGGCCGAATGGGGGGGATGAAACTTAAGGTGGGTAGGAAAATGATCGGCACCCATCAAGGGCCACCTCGCATCATTCCTCGGTCGTCGGAACCGCCGCAGGGGTTATCTTGCCCGGCGACCGCGGTCCCTGGCGAGCCCAAACCCGACCGCTTCGCCGACGGATGTGGGATTTTTAAGGGAATCGCCAAGTGGCAACCCACCCATCCGCGGGACATTGCTCGGCTCAGGGAATCGGGCTGGGCAATCAGTTCGGGTCATCAATTCGGGGAATCGGCATCGGGTCGGCACTACGGTCGGGAAAATCAACCAGCGGGCAGCGTTTTCCGCCCAAGCGATCATTCCAATCAGGCGATCATTCCAATCAGGCGATCATTCCAATCAGGCGATCATTCCAATCAGGCGATCATCGAATCATACCCGATAACGGCTCCGGCACGAAGAGAAATCGCCACAACCGGTCAACCTTCGTACACTTTTGTGGGCTGCCGGTTCGGTCCCTTCGGGCACTCATTTAAACCGACCCGGCGGGGGCGAGTTTCGCCCCTTTCGGGCCAGGGTGCGGAGAAGGCGGTTAAATTCCGTCGGCGAAGTTGGTACTCTTAGGCGTCATCGTCGCTACCGTTAGGACCGGTTAGCCCTCCCACATTCGAGTCGATCGTTGAACCCTTCCAACCCTCCCCTCGCCGCGGGCGAATCGACCAAGAACCCTCCGCAGGCGGAGGATTTGGAGGTCAAAGACGCCCAGGTCATCTTCAATAACGTTTGGAGCGGCCTGGAGGCGGAGTACGGGCGAGAGAATTTAAGGTTCTCGAAGGAGATCATCCTGTTGGGCGGGGCGCCCGGGGCGGGGAAGGGGACCAATACCGCTTTCATCGCCAAGGCCCGTGGCCTGACCTGTCCGCCGATTGTCGTTAGCTCGTTGCTGACCACCCCGGAGGCAGAACGGATCAAACAGGCTGGCGGGATGGTTGGTGACCGCGAGGTGATCGCGATCCTGTTCCGAAAATTGCTCGAACCCGAGTATCGCGACGGCTGCATCCTCGACGGATTCCCCAGGACGAGGGTGCAGGTCGAATGCCTCAAGCTGATCATCGACAAGATGAATCAGCTCTACCGCGAGTACCACAAAACGGCGCTGGCGATCAATTTTCGCAAGCCGACGGTCCACGCGATGGTGCTCTTTATCGACGAGAAGACGAGCATCGAACGGCAGTTGCGGCGAGGCCGGGAGGTCGCCGAATACAACGCTAAAGTCCGGGCAGAAGGGGGGACCGACCTCCTGGAAGAACGCGAGACCGACCTCGACGCCGAGGCCGCCCGCAAGCGGTACCGCGTCTTCAAAGAGAAGACTTGGGATGCCCTGCAGTCACTCCGTGAACTCTATCACTACCACTTCATCAACGCCCAAGGGGATATCCACGACGTCGAGCAGAACATCCTGAGGGAACTGGCCTACCAATCATCGCTGGAGCTCGACCCCGAAACTTACGACACCGTCCGGCGGATCCCGCTGGCGTCAGAGATCGTCCTGCACGCCCGCCAAGAATTGGTCAAAAGGATGGACAGCTATCAGCTCGAACACACCGAACTCTTCCGGCAGGTGATCAAGCTGCTCGAGGAACGCTTCATGCCGATCGTCAGGCGGCACGCCATCGCGGGGATGGCGGTTGTCAATTCGGAGGACCCGGTGTTCGAAAACCCGCTGGCCCTGGCGATGGTGATCGATGTCTTCGCCGAGCGGGGATTTCGTGCGGTCGCGAACGTGAATCGGGCCGAAATCCCGAAACGGATCGACCTCAAGACCGGAGAAATCCACTGCGACCTGAAGCGGATTTATCGCTTCCAGATCAATTTCAGCGGCCCGATGATCCGTCGCGGCGAGAATTGACTTCCGTCCACTCCTTACCCGATCCTGTTGTAGAAAGGCCCTTGGCGAGGGTGCCTTGTGGGCAGGCCCGACCCCCCGCCAGCCCTGCACCAAAAACGGTCGGGCGGAACCGGCCCTTCAAGGCTTGCGGAAAACGGGTTCAATTCGGCATAATTCGTGGCCCGATAGATTATCAAGTCCGAGCCGATTTTCGGCGGACCCTCGTTTCGCAAAGCTGATTCGCCATGGCCAAGAGCAAGAAAAAAGCCGAAACCGTCTTCCTCGTCTGCCAAGAGACGGGAGACTACAACTACACCATCGTCCGTAAGCCGGGGGGGGAGACGTTGCAATTGAAGAAGTAAAGCCAACCCCTTCGCCGGACCAGGCGGCCCACCGAAAGCAAGAAA
>Ga0082207_1001414_pt1 | contig 11415 bp, 15 predicted proteins | sample LakMenEpi10Aug09_FD_71540 | JGI IMG/M metagenome (GOLD analysis project Ga0082207, IMG submission 71540) | reverse complement strand
CTGTTCAGTCCGGTATGTCGTAGGTGGGCGCTTTCGCGCTCCTAGAGCTTCGGTGGCTGTCGGTGCTTTGGCACACCGGAGAAAGTACAGTTTTTAGGCTGCACCTTCCCCGATGTGTTTATAGCATCATCGTGCGTTTGACGCAATAGCCGCTTCAATCGCAGAGCGAATATCGGACGGCTCGCTCTTCGGCGCACCGAGCGCGGGCGCGCCCGACACGCTGACCGCCGCCGCTCGAGCCCTTTGCGCGGCGCCCGTCTGCTGCTGGGCGCCCTTTGCCTTGGCGCGCGCCTCGAGCACCGTGCGCACGCGCGGATTGGACAAGCACGCCTGGCGGTAGGCGTCCTGCAGCGTCAGCTCTCGCCCGCGGCGCTGGGCGATCTCCATGATGTCCGCCATGTCCTCGCGGACGTCCTCGCCGAACTCTGCCTGTTGCAGGAACTGCTGCACCTCGCCCGCCGCCGCCTGCTGGGCCTGCTGCTGCTGGGCGAGCTGCGCCTGCTGGAACTGCGACATGAACTGCTGCACCGGCGCGAGCTGCTGCTGCAGTACCTGCTGCATTTGGTTCTGCACCGGGTCGACGCGCGGCACTTCGCCCGCCAGCGCCGAGTCGAGCTGCTCGATGAACGTCTGCCCGAACCGGCCAACGCCAAACTGCTTGACCATGCCAGCCACCATCTGCGCGAGCTCGGGCGCGGTGCCCGTGCGCAGCTTGGCCGCGGTCGCCATCAGATTGTCGATCGCCTGCAGCGGGTTGCTGTTCTCGGCCTTGATGAACATTTCGTAGGGCCGAATCACTTGGTTGAGCTGATCCGAGAACTTGCGCGCCTCGGCCGTATCCTGCAGCGTGCGCTGCACTTCCTGCTCGCGCCGGGCAACCTCCGCCCTCACCTGCTCGGGCAACTGCGCCCAGTGCTCACGCACGTCGGGCCGCCAGGAGGCCGGAGCGCGGTCCTTTGGAACTGACTTGGGCTCGGCCTTTGGGCCGGGCTGAATGCCCTGCGCGGGCTCTGCGGCGGCTTTCTCCGTCGTCTCGGGCGCCACGGGCGCGTCCTTGGGCTTGAACCGTCCCTTCTCGTCGCGGCCGTCGCTTTTGGGAGCCTCCGGCGCCGAGGCGGCGGGCTCGCTGGCGGGCTCGCTGGCCGGCTCGCTGACGGGCTCTGGTGCTGAAGTTTCTACGGGCTCGTCGACGGGCACTGCCGCCTCGAGGGCGTCTCTGATCGTGGTGGTGTCACTCATGGGTTACCTTCTGTTTTGGAGTCGTTCAATCGCGTTTCGAATATCCTGTTTGCGCACCGAGCCGCCCTGCGTGTAGTACCGCTCGCGCTCGACCTTGGCCTTCGCCCAGGTGTCTTTGAAATCGTCCGCAGTCGTGAGCCCCGTGCGCTTCATGTACTCGCGGTGACGTTTGCGGCTTGAGATGTCCGCGCCGTCGGTCGCGCGCAGCCCGTCGTAGTGCCGATCGCCCCAGAGGCCGCCCAAGTGATTTAGCGCGCCTTTCTTGCCCGCTGGGCGGTAGCCGGGGGTAATCTCGACGAGATCCTTTACTTCGTCATCCCAGATGTATCGTCTGCGTGTCATGGTGGGTCTCAATTCATCAACAACAGCCATTCTTCCTCGCGCCGGCGCTTGCGCGTGCGGCGCTCCTGCTCTGCAATGAACGCATCCACGAGCGCTCGCGCGCGGGCCTGCGCCTCAGCGGTGCGGGCACGCTCTGCTTCCACTCCGAACGCATTCAACTGCTCGACAACCATCTGCGCGACTTCGGCCGCGTTAAAGGCAGGCGGAACCGGCAGCGCGATCTGACTGCCCTCGTCGGGCAGTACCGCCACGACGTTGCCTCGCGTCACTACAACCGCCGCCTCGGCAAACGGGTCGATCATTGCCAAAATGCGCTGCCGAATGTCTTCCTTCGTGCGCAGCTCGTCCTCGAACTCGCGCTGCTTGGCGCGCCGACGCCGCGGCGGATATCCTCCGCGCGTCTCCTGCACGGTCGGTGGCGGGGCAATGGCAGCGCCCCACCAGTTGCCAGGATATTCGCCGACGTACTGTCCGAAGTAACTCATGTCGGGTCGACCGTAGTGATCGTGCGATCGCCGTCGGTGTAAGACGCCTCGACGCGGATCGTCGTGCCGTCCTGCGAACGGAACACCATCGTGTTTCCTTCAAGGCCGGTGGCATCGCCAGCGTTGACCGCGAGCAGCAGACGCATCACATCGCGCAGCGTGAGCGTGCCCTCGACGATGCCGAGCAGCGGGTCGGCGGCAGAGCCTGCCGAGTTGAGCAATTCGCCCATCGTGCCGGGCTCGTTGTACTGGTTGGCGAGCGCAGACCACACAGCCGCCGAAAGCGATTGCGGCGAAAGCTCTGTGAATGGCGTCACCGCGCCTTCAAGGTTGCCCGTTGCGCGCGGCGTGGCAGTAACCGTGAACGTCACGAGCGCGCTTGCAACGGCGTCGATAATTGCGCCAAGCGTTGAAGGCCCAACCGTGAACGTGACCGACGTCGCGCCAACCGCCTGCAATGCGCCGGCGATGTTGCCGCCAACAGTGAACGTGACGCTGCTGCTGCCGATGGCGCTGACGACAAGATCGAGCTGGCTTGGGCCGACTGTAAACGTAAGGGTCGTCGGGCCAGTGAGATTGACGCCGGCGGCGACGTTCAGCGGCGAAACGTCGAACGACGCGCCGACATAAGTAAACGCCGACATCGCGCCGCCCTGGTAAGGCAGCACCCACGACGACGGCGCAAGGTGGCCGTAGGGGATGCCCGCAAGCTCGGAAGGTATGCCTTCCCCTACGCTCTGGTTGCGCAGATCCGTGCGCCCCCACATCGAGCGCAGAGTGCCGGGGTCGCCGCCGATCAATCGAAACGGCAGCTGGGCCAGCAGGGTCGTGTTCTGCTTTAGCCCCACCCGAACTCCACAGAGCCGTAGAAGTTAGTGCTTGCAGCCGTCGCAGCGCCCGCAAAATAAAGCCACGTCAGACACGCGCCGTCCATCACTCGCGGCAGGCTCGGCAATTGGTTCAACAGGTCGCGCTCGGCAGCGACCGATACGGTCGTGAGCGGCAACGTGAGCAACGGTCGCGCAAGGCACAACGCCATCACGCCCGCGGTGTTTGCCGCGGACATCGTGACCGAGGCCACGTTTGACACGCCAGTGTCGCCCGACGCCAAGGGTAGGAAAGGGCCGTAGTTGTTGGCGGCCGTGCCGGAGTGCGAAATGTGGCCGACGATCGCTGAGGCGGTCATCGCAACCGTGACCGGCAGCGAGCGACCAGAGGTCGGCACCGTGTTGGAGTACGACAACGCCAAGTTCTGCGCGGTTGCGCCAGCGGCGGTCGTAATCACGCTGAACAAGCGGCAACCAGCGCCGTTCGTGTACCGCAGCGTCGGGGTGCCAGTCAGCGTCTGAGCCAGCGCCGAGTTCAACTGAATGCCGGGCCAGTACCCTTGCAGATCGACCAGCATCAACTGCCCAGGCACGCCAGTCGCGACGCCCGTCACAGCCTGCACGTTGAGGACGTGCTTAGTGTTGGTCGAGACGTTGCCGCCGTTTGGCAAACCAAAGATCTGCGTACCATTGCCAGTCGTCTCGTCGCATGACCGCCACGCCAGCGCAGTGCCCGCCCAAGCGTTTGCAACAGGAGTTCCCGCGAGGTTTGAGAAGTCATACCAACGACCAGCGGTGTACGCGCTTGCGCCGGTGATTTTGTTCCAGTCGAAGCGCGCGAACTTGCCGTTCGTGATTTCACTGACCAAGTCATCCATTGAAGAAAAAGGCATGATTAGCTCCAGGCAAAATGAACGAACCCGCGCAGAACCGGTGCGGTCGCAGATGCGTTGTTGATGATCCAGTTTAGATAGGCGCCGTTCTCAACCTTCGGGCACGAAGCCGATTGCGGAACCATGAATTTTTCGGCAGCGGTGCTGTTTTCGCGAAGCTGCAGATGCGCAAGCGGTTTTACTAAAACGGCGTTCAAAAACCCGCCCGGCGCGCCGGCCACAGTCACGGATTCAATGCTGCGAATTCCTTTGTCGCCATTTGCGAGAGGAACAAAGGGCGTTTCAGCGCTTGCCGCGTTGCTTGAGGATGACGTGTTGACAATGCAGCCAATGACAGAGCTGAGGTTGATGCCGAACGTCGTCGTGCGACCAGATACGCCTGCGCTGTTGGTGTAGCTCATCGTCACGGTGCCGCTCTGCGCCATTGGCGTCTGCACAACAAACATGCAACGCACGCCTTCGCCAGAGGTGTATCGCGGAAGCGTCAGCGTGTTGTCCATCGTTTGCGCGTCGGTGCTGTCTCCGTCAATGAGCGGATAAAACATCACATAATCTGCGAGCAACATGTAAAGCGGAACGCCAGCAGAAACTGAAACGGCCTGCATTGCGTGGATGTACTTGCTTTGCCCGCTCGCCGGCTGCGGCCCGACGTAAATGCCGCGGTTTCCCGATCCAGTAACCGGCGTCGCCTCAAGCTGCACGCCGACGTATGGGTTGTAGATAGGGATACCGGCACCGACCGACGCGTCCGCCCAGCGCCCTGCGCCTGGTGCAGGCACAGACGTCTTAAAGAAAAACGACTGCCATTCGCGGCCGTTCTCCGCCACAGCGGCGGCAAGTGGTGCAATGCCGTTAAAGGCCATCGTCTGCCTCCATCACCTCGACGCTGCCGTCGGGATGATCTGGGCAATGCTCGACGCTGCCGTCTTCCAATTGGAGCAGCTCACGCAAGCAATGCACACAGAGGTAGCGCCACACATTAGTCGACCGTTACAGTCAACGCGCCGGCAGCAAACTGCGGCTGAATGCCGTTACTGATTGACAGCGACGACGTCAGCGAGCCCTTGAAAATGAGGTTGCCGGCGCCCGACAAGTCGGTGCCAATGCCGAAGTGCGTCGCGGTCGCGCTGCCGCCCGTGCATTGTCCGAACTGAACGAGCGCCGTGTTGCTGATCGTCGAGGTCGACAGCGTCCAGCCGCCTGCCGTGCGATTTACCGCCACGCGAGCGTAGCCGGTGTAAGACACCTCGTTCGTCGACTGGCTGCCGGCCTCGCCGGGATCTGCGGTGTGAAGCGAAACGTAGAACGACCCCGCCGTGGCAGAGTTCTGCAATCCAGCGGCGTCGCCAATGTTTGCCCAGTCGAGATTAAGGAACAACAAGTTGAGCAGGTTTGCCTCTGCGGCATTGGTCATCGACATCGAAATTCTCCTGTTAGTTCATCGGCCGGCCGTTATTGGGCAACACGCCAACCGGGCCGACCGGGGAAGGCATGGGATCTTCGTCTTCCTCGCGAACTTCAACGATGTCGCCGTTCGCGTCGCGCACAGGAATGCGCTTCTTTTTCTTTGCCAGCGTCTGCATCAACTGCTGAAGCTGCTCGGATGACTGTGCCTGGCCTGCGTCCGTCTTTTCGGACAACTCACCGACCGCGCCAGAGAGCTGCTTGAACTGCGTCTGATCGCGCTGCGCTTGCATCATCGCCATCATGGCTTCGTACTGCGCCGCCATCTGATCGAACTTGGCCTGCATCTCAATCTTCTGCAGTTCAACCGACGCCTTGAGCGCGGCGACCTTCTCGTCGCTCTGCGACTCGAGCATCGCGATACGCTCGTTCGACTTGATCTTCTCCGCCTCGAGCAGCAACTGCGGGTCGGGCTGCGGCTGCGGCGGGTTCTGCAGCTGCTGGTTCATGGCGCCGATCGCCTGGTCGAGCACGCTCTCGATCTCGGTCGACACGCGGAACTTCGCCACCGCCCACTGCATCAAGCGCAGCAGGAAGGGGCCAGCGCCCGGCGTCGATTGCGCAACGGGCGAGACCTGCGAGATGAACGCGCCCAGGCCCTGCATGAACTGTACCGCCGCGTCGCGCTCTGCCGCCCAGTCCATCGCCGCCATCGAGTCGGCCTCGACAGAGATGCGGTACTCGGCGAGCTTCTCGTCCTTGATGAGCTGGATCGCGGCCTGCGCGTAGGGCGCATCCGGCGTGCGCATGATGTTCGATCGCATGGCGATCGTTTCGGGCTGAAAGTGCTTGGCTATGATTTCCGCCTTGATCCGCAGCGCCTGCGTGATCCACTCGGCAATGTAGAACTGCATCAGCTGGACGCGAGTCGAGCCGAACTGCGCCTTGATTTGCTGCGCTGCCGCCGTCTCGCTCGCCTTGCTCGAGCCGCGCATGATGTCCGAGATGCCGAGCACCTCGTAGATCTGCATCGTCTTGTCCTGCCGGTACTGGCGCAGGCGCTCGATGGCGTTCACAACCGCCTCGATCGGCACCCACTCCACCTTGCCCTTAATGCCGCCGGCTTCGGCAAACATCGCCCAGTTGTCGACCGGGATCAGCTGATTCTCGGCCGCTTGGCTGAACATGCGCTGAATGCCGTCGGCCGACTTGTCGTAAACGCCAACGACCTTCGCCGCGCGCGTGAGCCAGGTGATGCGGGTATTGATTTCGTCGAGCTCGTCGAACTGGTCCTGCGCGAATATGTAATCCGCGCGCGGCATGAAGTTGCTTGAGGTGATGTTCGCCGCCAAGGGCTTCGGGCAGGGGAAGAAGCTCTCAAGCCCGAGCGGGTCTTCCTTCACGTCAAGAATGACTTCGCATCCCTTCGCGAGCCAGTAGACCTTCTTGTCTTCCTTGTTCCAGATCTCAAACACTTCCGCCTTCGACCATACGTCGTGCTTCGGCGTCTGATCGTTTGAGCCGCGCGGCTTGAGCGTACCGAGCGGTACCACCTTCGCGATCTCCTCGCCAAAGCGAGCGACGAGCTGATCTTTCGTCATGTACACGCGGCGCGCGACCCAGCGCACTTCGTCCCAGGTGCGCGCGGGCGACCAGAAGAAATCCTTCCAGTAGATGTAATCGACCGCGGCGTCTTCCTCGACAATCGCCTCGTAGGTCGAGGCGGGCACGAGCTCATCGCCCGTGAGCGGGTCAAGCTCCGCCGGCTGCTCACGCTCTTCGGTCTGCACCTCGTAGCGCAGCCACATCTGCCCGAAGCCTACGATCAACCAGTCCTCGATACCGGTGCGCACCGCGGCGTCCCAGTTCGACACGTTGTCGTCGAACGAGCGGTTGAGCAAACGCTGCACGATCTGCCCGGCCACGCGCGCCTGGTCGTCCTCCGCGTCCAGAAACGAACGCGCCACAGACGCGCGTGGCGGCCGGGCGTACAGCAAGCTCAGCAAAACCTTCATCGTCGACCAGAACAAGTTCACGCGGGCAGTCTCTTCGTGCCACTCGTCGCGCTTGTCCAAGTACCGACGCGTGATCTTGTCCGCGTCCTCGTGGAACTTGCCGAGTTCCTTCTTCGACGCCTCAAGCTCGGCAGACCAACGCTGCGCCATGCCTTGCGGCGTGTCGGCAAAATCATTCGCAGATTCGATGCGGTCTTTTTCTTCCATCACCCTACCCGCCTGCTTTGGCTCGGCCTGCAATCCCAAACGTCGTCAAGGGAGAACTTGTAGTTCATATCCTGACGCGGTGCGATCTTAACATCACCCCTTGACAAATTGGAAGAAATCGGTTTCGCGGCCAGTGCCAAGTAACGAAACGCGTCCGAGGCGTGCGAGTGCTGGTCGTGCTTGGGGCGGTTGCGGTAGGTCTGCGTGCGCTCGTCCCACTCGCGCATGTACCCGCGCAGGTGCTCAAGCCCGTCGTAGGTCGCCTTCTCGTCGAAGAAACACTTCGGCAGCACGATGCGCGCGGCCTCGATGCCGTCCTGCAGCGAGAGCTCCGGCACGATGCGCGGGGTGATCCCGGCGCTTAGGAACTGCTCGATGATCGACTTGCCCGTTTGGAGCGACTTGGCTTTGGCGTCGTGCGGGAGCCAGACTTGCCCGACTTTGTACGGCCGGGCCTTGACCCAGTCGATGTAGTGCCCGATCGCCTGGCCGTCGGCTTCGTAGAAGTCGACGATGCGGTATCCGCCGGGGGTGGTTTGCCATCCCCACCAGCTGCAACTGTCGGTGAACCCCAAGTCGGCAACGAGATCCACTGCAAAATCCGGGTCAATTGCGAATTGACCCACTTGCTCACGCTCATAAAGCTCTCCGATCTGCTTCGCGTAGTACGCACCCGGTACCGCGGCGTCGAAACTCACCTCGTATTCGATCGCGTAGGTCTCTTCGGTCATCTGCGCACGCGCGTCGCGCAGTTCCTCCTCGGGCAAAATCCCAGTCTTGCTCGCCGGCAACTCGAGCAGAACGTGCGTGCCGGCGTTCAGACGCGCCTCTTCGCGCAGTTGCCAGAAAAAATTCTTGCCAGCCGGAGTCCCCGCCCAGATCGCACTCCCTTGACGATCACTGAGAGCCGGTCTCACCACGGAGTACCAGGTGCTCGGGCGCATCTGGCCGACCTCATCGAGCACGACCGCGTCGAGGTAGAGGCCTCGAAGCGAATCTGGGTTGTCACTGCCGCCGCAGTAGATCGTGCTGTGATCGCCTGGGCGGTTGTTGTGGATGGTGATCTTGAGCTCGCTCTCGTTGGGCGGCTTTGCCCAGAGCGGTTTCGTTAAATCCTTCAAATACTGCCAGGCGACCTTCTTCGCCTGCTCGCGAAACGGTGCCAAGTACGCCACCTGCGGCTTCGGGTGCTTGCACTCGAGCGCGCTCACCACGAGATCGGCGCACATCGCGACCGTCTTGCCCGCGCGGCGGTGCGCCACAACGCACGCCCAGCGCGCGGTGCGGTTGTGCAGCGGGACAAATACGTCGCGGGGGCGGTAGGTGTTGATGTCCATTTTTTCTCAACACCCCTTTTTGGGAATGCGGGAGAGGGGGGAGGGGACCCCTACTCCTCGCCACCCCCCGCCTGCCGATCGATGGGGGGATGGGGGTCGGATTGGGCGCTTTTGGGCGCCTCGAGCGCTGGCTTCGGGTCACTAACCCGAAGGTTGCCGTCCTTTTCCATCGTGATATCAACGACTTGCGCGTCGATCACGTTGTGCTGGGACGCAGATGGGACGAACCCACCCACGTTGCGCCCTTGCAGCCAGGGCAGCTGCACAACTATTGCCCCGTCGACCTGGGCCTGCAGCTGGGCGGGCAGCACCTTGGCGACCATCGTCGCGAAGATCTGCCGGTCTTGTACGCCGCCCTGCGCGCGCTCAACCAGCCAGCCCGCCAGGCCCCGCGGATGGCAGTCACGCGCGGCCATCTCGATGGCATCCTTGATCGTGCGCGTAATGCGATCCTGAGAGCCTTTGGGGCGACCTGGGCCGGGCACGCCCGTCCCTACGCGCGGGCGCTTGGCCGGCACTGGCGGGCTCTCCGTTGGTTTAACGGCTGTTTCTGAAATCTCGGTCGCGACCGCGCTCATGCGTCGCGATACTGCCACCGCGTGGCGGATTCCGCAACACCCGCCGCGCGCGACGTCAGCCGACGAAGATCGCCGCGAGCGCCTCAGCCGCCCACCACCCGAGCTTGCCGAGCTGCCAGGCGTAGTACGCCACGAACCCGACCACGGGCGCCGCCAGTGCGATCGCCCCGAGCGCGACCGCCGTGATCCCGCCCACCTCATCCGCCGTCCAACGCTGCCGCATACCTGCCTCCTGTCCCGGTAGCGTACCACTACCGCCCGACCGCTCCGACAGCCTCGATCGCTCCCCACACCCCTACTAGGTGCGAGCGATCGAGCCCCAAAACCCCCCTTTTGGACCCCTACGCAGGGCCGGTGGCCCCCCACGGGGGGTGGGGGCCACGCCACCGGCCGCCTGCTGCGACTGCTTGCGAGCGCTATGCGATCGCACTGCGATCGAGAGCGATCGAAGGTCACTGCCGCCCATCCGCCTGGTGGTGCTATGTTGCGATTGTCGCAACGCGTGGCGATTGTCTGGTATGGTCGCGTTCATGGACAACCCCAACCCCACCACCATCAGCCCCGCCCGCGTCGCTGCGCTACGCGAGGCGGTCGAGCGCGCCGACACGCTCGCGGTTGTGCAGGCGCGGCTTATCGACAACCAGCAGCTCGTGATTGAGCTGCAAGAGAAGCGCATTCGCGACCTAGAGGCGCGCATTGAAGAGCTCAAATGCAATTACTGACGGAGCACGCATGTACGAAAACATACAGATAACGATGACGATTCTGGCCTTCGCCGGCCTTGCCTGGCTGCTCGCGCGCATGGTGCGCGACGTGTTCTGGCGAGACCGCCCGCGCCCACCCGCGCGCTACGAGCCCGACCGTGCGCAGCTGCGCCGCCTGCAGGCTAAGCGCCGGCTGGCGCTGCGACGCTTAGGCGATCGCTGGGTGCTGCACCCCTCGCGGCCGCACGTCAACTGGGGTACGCGCAATGGATAAGTTCATTGCCATCCGCGGCAGTAATGACCGCGTAACGTCCGAGGCGCACGTCGACGAATTCGACGACGCCAACGAGGCCGTCATGACCTACGCGCAGTTTCTACTCGCGATGGGCTATGCCGTTGAGAGCGTTCGCGATGCGCTCGAGCAGGTGGCGGGTGAGCTCTGACATCGAAGCCGCGCGCGAAGAGAACATGCGCCTGCGCAGGCAGCTGGGCGCGCTGATGGTGCGCCTGTCGGAGGCCGTCGCTGAATCGATGGTGCTGCGCGCCGAGAATCAACGACTGTACGAGGAGATCGAGCGCTTGCGCGCGGTCAAACACTAACCACTGCTCAAGCACAGAGCCCCCCTTTGCGGAGCGCCGCCCCCGTTGTGCTAGGCGGCCTAGATTGCCCTATGTGTTGCGCTTTTCGTTACACCGTGCGAGGCTGACATGCGATATATATCGGTCTGCGCAGGAATTGAAGCCGCCACCGTCGCGTGGCACGGAATGGGCTGGACGCCTGCATGGTTTAGCGAAATCGAACCGTTTCCGAGCGCGGTACTCGCGCACCACTACCCCGAGGTTAGGAACCTCGGCGATATGACCAAGTACGAGGCATGGCCGAATGAACCAGTTGACCTTCTTGTCGGGGGAACCCCCTGCCAATCCTTCAGCGTCGCGGGGCTTCGCAAAGGGCTTGCCGACCCCCGAGGCAATCTCATGCTTACGTTTCTTGCAATCGCTCAACGTCAGCGGCCTAAATGGATTGTCTGGGAAAACGTACCCGGCGTCCTGTCAAGTGGCGGAGGACGGGATTTTGGCACCCTCCTCGGGGGGCTGGAAGAGCTCGGGTACGGGTGGGCCTATCGGATCCTGGACGCTCAGTTTTTCGGAGTCGCCCAGAGACGGCGTCGAGTGTTTGTTGTCGCATGTCTTGGAGACCAGCGACGTGCCGGATCGGTTCTATTTGAGTCCGAAAGAGTGTGCGGGCATCCTGCGAAGAGCGGAGCGAAGGGGCAAGAAGCTACCCCAGCAGTTGCGGGATGCCTGGGAAGCCGGACGCGAAAAGACGAGTTAGATGGGCATGGGGCGTACGTCATGGAAATGGGTCGACGCGGAGTGGGCA
>Ga0082207_1001412_pt1 | contig 11437 bp, 8 predicted proteins | sample LakMenEpi10Aug09_FD_71540 | JGI IMG/M metagenome (GOLD analysis project Ga0082207, IMG submission 71540) | reverse complement strand
CCGATTGAGGACCAATTCAGATTTGCCTTGGAGTCGCAGCGCAGCGTTGGCGCCGGCGACTAAACCCTGCGCTCCGGCCTCTTCATAGCCGGTCGTTCCGTTGAGTTGCCCTGCAAAATACAGCCCGGCTACAAGCTTGGTCTCCAACCAAGGATAAAGCTGGTCGGGGGGACAGAAGTCGTATTCGACGGCATACCCGTACCGCATGATTTGGGCTTTTTCAAGTCCTGGGATCAACCGGAACATCTGGTCTTGAACGTCCCTTGGTAGCGATGTCGAGATACCGTTGACATAGATTTCCTGAGTCGCGCGGCCTTCGGGCTCCAAAAACAACTGGTGCCGATCCTTGTCGGCAAAGCGAACGACCTTGTCCTCAATCGAGGGACAGTACCTTGGCCCCGAAGATCGGATCTGCCCGGTGTACATAGGTGCTCGGTGAAGGTTCGCTCGAATCAACTCGTGGACGCTTTGGTTGGTGTAGGTGATCCAACAAGGAAGCTGCGGTTCCCGAAGCGCATCGGTCATGAACGAGAAGGCCTGCGGACGGTCGTCTCCGGGTTGCATTTCGGTCTTGCTGTAGTCGATCGTCCGACCGTTGAGCCGCGCCGGCGTTCCGGTTTTGAATCGCTCGACGCGAAAATTCAATCTTTCGAACGCTTGGCTGATCCCCGACGTGGTCCCCTCACCGGCCCGACCGCCTGCCGTTTTGGCCTCGCCGGTGTGCATGATGGCCTGAAGGAATGTTCCTGTCGTCAGGACGATTGCGTCGGCAAGGTAAAGCGCGTCACCACGGACCCGAACCCCCCGGACCTGTGTCCCCGATGCGAGCGTTTCGGTGATCAGATCCTCGACGAGCTCCTGGCGCAAGTCGATGTTCGGGGTCTCTTCGATTTGCCGCTTGATATCGAATTGATAAGCTTTCTTGTCTGCCTGGGCACGCGGCGAGTGCATCGCTGCCCCTTTTCGGCTGTTGAGCAAGCGGAACTGGATTCCTGTGCGATCGATCGTCTGGCCCATCAATCCACCGAGGGCATCGATCTCTCGGACGATTTGACCCTTGGCAACCCCGCCGATGGCCGGGTTGCAACTCATCTGTCCGACCGTATCGAGGTTCCCTGTAAGGAGTGCTACGCGTGCACCAAGCCGAGCGGCCGCAGCAGCAGCCTCGGTCCCGGCATGCCCGGCACCGACGACGATCACGTCATATTTGTATTGAATTCCCATGGATGCTTTGCGGTCAGAAATGTGGTAGAGCTCTTCAAATCATTTTAAGTGCGAGCCAAGGTCTGTATAGGTCCTAAGGATTTACATCGACGTTAAGCTCGCAGGTAGCGGCACGACCGCCCCACGTTGGGTGCAGACATAGGCGGCAATGCGTGCGGCCTGAGCATGGATTTGAGACAAAGGTCTCTGATTCAAGATCCCCATGATCAACGCAGCGGTAAAGGAATCGCCGGCTCCCACCGTGTCGATCGCGGTGACTCTCAAGGCGGGTTGCTCGTCCCATCGTCCATCGAGAAATACCGCTGAGCCCTCCGAGCCGCGGGTCAAGGCGAGGCAACGCAGCGAGTGCCGCTCGATGAGCGTTTCGCACATCGAGCGCTCGTCATCGCAACGCACTCCCAAGAGCCCAGCGACGACCGGAAGCTCTTCGTGGTTGAGCTTGACGATGTTGGCCCTTTGGATGGAGGCCGATAGGATTTCTGACGAGTAAAAATCTTGCCTAAGATTGACATCGAAGACTCGAAGCGTCTCGCGTTGGGTATGCTCCAAAAAACCTAGAATGGTTCTTGAACTCTTTTCCGATCGCTGGGCTAACGTGCCGTAGCAGACCGCATCGCACTGGCCCGCGAGCTCGATCCAGTGATTTTGAAGTTCCAGGAAATCCCAAGCCACCTCGGGTGCGAAGCGGTACTGGGGCGAACCCAGCGCGTCGAGCTCCACGCGGACGCTACCGGTAGGATGCTCCGGATCGACCGATACCCAGTCGCATGAAAGCTTGTGCTCCTGCATCCATAAGAGCGCTTGGTTTCCCAACGCATCGTCTCCAACGGCACTAGCGATCCGTGCGTCGGCGCCAAGACTTGCTGCATGGCAAGCGAAATTCGCAGGCGCTCCCCCAAAAAGAGCTCGGTCCTCGTACACATCCCAAAGGACTTCTCCGAGCCCAACGACGGTCTTTCGGTTCACTGCAATTCCCTAATAGCTTGAGTTAGTCGGTCGATATCGCTGGAGTCATTGTACGCATGAACGGCGATGCGCAACGCTCCGTGCCTTACGCTCAAAATGATGCCTGAACGTATCAACTGCCGGCGGACCTCTTGAGGTTCCTTTCCCGGAAGGTGAAACGAGACAATACCGCTAGCATGCCCATCGAGCCGCGTTGGATTCGGCGGGACTGGCCAAGCCATCTGAGCTCCCAGAGAAAGGAGCTCTTCCCGAGCCAATTGAGTCGTTTCCAAGACCCTTGCTGCAAAGCCGCTGTTTGGGTCATGACACCCATAGTGCAACAGAAGTTCGAGGCTAGAGGCTAGACCCAGCAGTCCCGCATGGTTCGCAGAGCCACCCTCGTAGCGAGCCGCAGAATTCTTAAACCGCTTGCCCTCCGCGACAAATTCATGGCTCGCATCGAGCGAGTTCCAACCCGAAAGAACTTTCGTAAGCGGATCGAGCCGCGAGCGTCGAATGAACAGCAAGCCCGCACCCTCTGGTCCCATCATCCATTTGTGCCCATCGGCAGCCGCATAATCGATTGGAACCCGACGCACATCGAGCGGAAAGACCCCCATGCCCTGAATCGCATCGACGAAAACCTGAGCTCCCCGGCGATGGGCAATGTCACAAACCTCCTGAAGATCGACCCGATGCCCCGTGGCATACCCAACCCAACTGAGACTTACCAATCTCGTCGTTCCATCGATGGCAGATGCCAGTTGCGCTAGATCGATCGATCCATCGGGCCCAGGGGCAATCCTTCGGACCTCAACCCCGCGATTCCTCAGGGCCAGCCAAGGGAGTTGGTTGCTCGGAAATTCATTGCTCGGTAGGACCACGCTATCGCCCACTTGCCAGGGGAAAGCCAAGGCAATCGTTTGGATTCCCAAGGTGGTGTTCGGGACCAAGGCGATTTCGTCCGACTCCGCACCGAGCAAACAGGCCGCTTGGTTCCTCAACTGCGAAGCCTTGGCCGACCAAGCCGGCCAGTGGAAATCCCCATCGATGGATGCCTCCATCGCATAATCGCCAATCGCCCGCGCGGTCTTTCGGGGCAAGGGACCGACGGCCGCGTGGTCAAAATAAGCCCATTTTTCCACAATGGGCATTTCTTCTCTGAGTTGATTCCAAGGATCCATAAGTTCCGGTTTTATCAAAGTTTCCCCCGAATCATCCCCTCTTGGGAATGTTTTTTGAGAAAAATCGATGTAGCTGGTGGGGATTGCTGACAGTCGCAAAACTTCAACTATACTAGCCTGCCGACTCGGGAAGAGCGGTCTTAGGGTTGTCAGGTTCCCGGTGTACGTTCCCAGTATCCGATTCCCATTATCCGATTACCCGTGTCCGATTCCCAGTGTCCGATTCATGGCTCTTCTCCACGCTGTAGTCCGAACCCGTAGATAATGATGCATTTTTCGAACCCGATGCGTGCGGGCCTCCTAGCTGAGCGACGAGGTTATTGATGCCCAGACTCCTATGTTTACTCGGACTTGTCGTCTCAGGTCTTGTGCTTCTGCTGTTCCTCGCCGATCTTGCATTATCCTTCACGGGCTCGGGGGGAATCTTCTCGTACCCGAGCTTGTTGATGGATATCGCATTTATCATCGCCTCGGCAATTCTCGGCTTCCTCGCTTGGTCGGCCCTCAAAGAACTCAAATAGCGTTCAGCTCGAAGGTCGAACTGCTCGATACGCACTCAAAGGGTCGTGGTTTGTATGAAGTTCAACCCGGAAAGCTGGTACCTGGAACGTAAAGTCTGGGGTAAGCTCGATTCGATTCTTTTAGCTCCGAGGGGTAAGAACCCTGCGGCTTTCGTCGTGCTTTGCCACGGATTTGGGGCCCCGGGAACAGATCTGGTTCCGTTGGCCGAGGAAATCGTTCCTTTGCTTCCCGAAGGCGAATCGGCTCCCGCTTTTCTGATTCCCGCGGCTCCGATGGATTTGGAAGACTCCCACGGAATGCCCGGCGCAAGGGCTTGGTGGCTGATCAATATGGCCAAACTCGCCGAACTCTCAGCCGTCGATAATCTCGATGCGCTCAGGAACGAAATTCCACCGGGAATCGATGAAGCGCGAGGTGCTCTGGAGGATTGCATCGAAGCTTGCCTGAGCGATAAACAGTGGTCCGCTACCCCTTTGGTCCTCGGTGGATTCTCCCAAGGAGCAATGCTCTCGGTCGATACGGCAATCCGCTCCAAACGGATCTCACCGGTAGCGTTAATCGTTTGGTCCGGTGCACTGATCTGCGAGTCGAGCTGGAAGCAAGCCTTTGAGACGCGTCCTAGGAGTTTCCAGGTCTTCCAAAGCCATGGGCGTCAGGACATGATCCTCCCTGTCTCGACAGGTCGATCGCTCCTAGGATTTCTCCGCGACCTGGCCCTGCCCATCGAATACTCAGAGTTTTATGGCCCTCATACCATAGCGACCGAATCGCTCGAGGGTGCGGCCAAGCTTCTTGCGAACCTCTTGCAAAAGTAAATGCTCTAAGCTGTTCTACTTGCCGCCGCGAAGCGAATCGAAGTACTCTCGGAGTTGATCTCGCTGGGCCTTGGGCAATTCGATGTTTTCGATCGCATCGGGAGCATCGGGCTTGGCGGATTTGACCGCTTCTCGAACCTCTTCACGCGTTAAACCTTTGCGATTCTTGCCGCCGACTTTTTGGCCGGGCAACATCTCCCCCTTTCGCATCTTGTCGCGAACTTGAGCGTCGTACTCTTTGAACCCCGCTTGCTTCTCGTCTCGATCGCCTGCTCCTCTCCCTTCGCCCTCACCCTGGCCCGGTTGCTCGTCCTGGTTTTCCCCTTTTCCTTTTCCTTTAGCTTGGTTTTTTCCGGTGGCTCTCGATTGCCGTTTGTCGGCTGGGTCTTTACCCCCCTGGCTGGAGTCTTGGTTTTCAGACATTTCGCCATCGCCTTCTTGACCATCGCCTTCTTGACCGTCGCCTTCTTGACCGTCACCTTCTTGACCGTCACCTTCTTGACCGTCACCCTCTTGACTATCCCCCTCTTGATTGGCGGATTCCCCTTGACCGTCTTGCTTCTGATTTCCCTTTTGGCCCGCTTGTTTTCCAGATTGATTGCCGGCTTGTTGGCCTTGTTTGGAAGACTTATTTGAGGATTTATTCGAGGATTTGTTCGACTTGTTTCCCTCTTTGCCCCCTGGGTTTTGGCATTCTTTGCATCCTTGGCCGTCGCACTCCTCGCACTTGCTCGACTGCTTGGCATCTTCGATTTCCTCGATCATTTTCTCGAGCTCTTTGGCGGCTTGCTGATCCTCGGAGAGTTCTTCGAGTTGCTTTTGAATGTCCTGTATGGCCTCTTGGCTTGCGTTTTTATCGCCGGACTTCATAGACTTTTGGGCTTTTTCCAGTTGATCTTGAAGCTTCTCCATCGCTCGGTTCATGCGCTCGCCCTCTTGGAGCTTTTCGAGTTTCTTCCGAAGAGAGGCGGTCTTTTCTACGTCGCCTTTGCTCTGGGCAGTGTTGAGTTCGTTTTTGGCTTCTTGGATGAGCCCTTCGCGTTTTTGGCGGGCATTTTCGAGGGAGTCTTTCATCTGCTCGAATTGCTTTTGGAGTCGATCGGTCTGCTCGGGCTCTAGCTTGCCGGATTGAAGGGCTTGGGCCAGCTTATCCATTTCGTTCTTGGCCTCTTCGAAATCTCCCTCTTGGAGGGCATTGGCCAAATTCTCGGCGGGTCCTTGATCGAGGTCCTTTAGGTTCGAGAACGCTTCTTTCATCTGCTTGGAATCTCCGAGAGACTCCTTTTTCTGAGCCATTTCCTTCTTGATCTCGTTCAGGTCGGCGATCGCTTCTTTGGCTCCGAGGTCTGGCTTGTTTTGAAGTTTTTTGAGCTGTTCCTCGACCCGCTTGTACTCGTCAATCGCTTCGAGGTCTCCTTTGTCTTCGGCTTCTTGTAGCTTCTTCTGAACCGACTTGAGGATCGGTTCGGTTGCGTTTTTGACGTTGGTGGCTTGTTTAGCTGCGGAATTGGCCAAGACTTGGATCGCACTCGGCTGGGCATCGGGAACCCAAAGCAAGGCGATGCAGGCTGCAAGAGGTAGGAGAATCCAAGCCCATTGTGGTGCAGGACGAACGGGAAAGTGATCGCGCAGGTCGATGCGGTCGACTTGCTTTTGCGCGTCCTGAATCAACGCTTGGCCTGCTGGCGATTGCCGTTCCGCGTCGGCGATCGCAAGGGCGCTCGAGCATCGTTCTCGCAAGTGGTATCGCTGATCGATCTCCACTGCGGCTTGGAGTCTCGAGGGCTTACGGATCCATGCAATCCAGGTCGCAACGACCAGAGCAGCAACAAGCGAGCCGATCGACCAGCCCCAGGTCCATCGTTCAGGGCCCACTTCGGGGCTCCATTCGATGTGCCAAATCTTTGGGATCAGCAGTCCTACGAAGCAAATGGAAAAACAGGCCAGAAGGGCCCAATTGAGCCAATAGAGCCAGGAGTGGAAGAACAAACGACGCAGTGCCCGGAGGACTTGTTTTTGTAGAACTTCCATCTGGATCGATCAAACCTTTTTGATGGGGCGTTTTGGAGCGGGAGGCTTGAGCATTTTTGCCTTGTCATCCTCGGGCATCGGGGGCGTCGGTGGAGGAGGAGGCGGATTGCGATTGTTGTTGCGAGCTGGCGGATTCAGATCGGTCGTCGACTCGACCCATTCCCAACTGATGGGGTTGTCGAGCTCTCGGCCTGCGAGGATTCCCCAAGGGGTTCCTGTATGTTTTTCGACGACGCTCTGAAGGAGATCTTTGGCCAGCTTGGCCTCTTTCTCCAGTTTGCTATCGACGGTGACTTTGTCGCTGGGCTGAAGGTTCCATGTGTTGCTCTCGGGTTTGGTAAAGACCATACCTCGCTTGGCCTTGGCGAGCATTGCGTTGTAGGACTCGGTTCGAATTTTAGCGGCCAACGCAGTGCCGTAGGAAAGTTCGAAGCTTGCGAGCCAACGAGGGGAGTTCTCTTTGCCTCGGGACTTTTCTCCTTCGGCAAGGATCGAACTCATTTCTGCCAATTCCGGGTAGAGACGAGCCGATTCGAGTTGGGCGTCGGTCAGCTCCTTGGTGAACGTGGCCTCATCGCGTTTGATGAAGACCATCTTTGGCTTCGAGAGTGTGCCCACACGCGACAATTGGGCAGCGTTTAGGAGTGCATATCGAAGCGGACTTTTCTTGACGCGGGCCATGTACTCGGCTTCGGACAAGTAGTCGGGGCGATATCGGTCCATAATTTCGGGGTCGAAGAAATACGACATCTGCGAGGCAAAGGCCACGGTGTCCTTGCGATCAACCTTGGCGTTGAGTTTGCGATTCGGATGGATCGAAAAGTAAATGCCGCCGGTCTCGTAACAGAGCTTGGATAACGCATAGGGACCAAAGCCCGAATCCAAAACGGGCTCTTCCATGTAGCTGTCCTGGTATCCGAGTTTGACTCGCTCTGGGTAGAGGGTTTCCGGCCCCTGGTCGACCTCGGCCCAATCTTCGACCTGCGCGTAGGCAGGATCGAATTCAACGAATTTGATGAAGGTTTTGTCTCGCCCAAACGGGGCCGGGACCCCGAGCACGTAGCAGGGGATGGTCTGGAAGCGGCATGCTTTGATGGTCTCTTCGGCCAGGGCCAGATCATCGCCTCGCTCGTCGGTGACTACCAAAAGCATGACGTTTCGAGCGGGGTTGTTCCCTTTGGCCACACGGAAGGATTTGAACTTATCGACGGCGGTTTTGATGGCTTGAAAGACCATCTCGTCGCCCCCCTCGTTGCCGATTTTTCCAATCGCTTCACGGATTTCCGACAGTTCCGCCGTCGGCTGCTTGGTCAGGATCTCGACCTGGCTTCCAAAGGAAAGGATCGAGGTCAAGAGCGGTGGGACTTCGGCTGCACCCTCCCGCTTTTCCTTTTCGGCCCGCTTTTCCTTTTCGGCTTGGACGATCCCAAGTTGCTCGTAGATCCGATCGAACCGATCGCTGATCTCCTGCCGACGCTTGACCATCGAAATGCTGCTGTCGAAAACCCAGACGACCAAGGTTGGACGCTCTTCGAGCGATTGAAGGATTTCATAAGTCACCCGGTCGACAGCCCCGTCGGTTCCGGTGGTTCCAACACCGGTCATCCCACGGACCGAAGTGGGGGATTCGGTCAGCCCTACGGCTTTCTCGACCGTGAAGGTTACATTCACATCGCCGTCGGGGATCGTCACATCGAGATCGACGGCTTCGACGGCCGAGACGTCCGCGACGATCGGAGCGCTCGAGAGCGCCATGTCGACCGAACCGATCGAATCGGCCCCAAATTCATCCGACGGAGTGTCGGAATAAGCGATATCGGTCACGACATCCAACGGGGCGAGTTCCTCGCTGAGCGGTTCGGAATTGATCAAGACCGACAGGAGTTGGGGTTGGGTGGCGATCGTGATTGAGGCAAGCCCGACAACAACCAGAACGTGAACCGCCACACTCGCTAGGAACGCCTTCGAATCGCCATCAAACCAGGAGCCCGCCTCCTCGAGATCTTCGACTTCGAGATCTTCATCGTCCTCGGAATCGCCAAAATCGTCTTGGTCAGCAGGATCGAACTCGTTGAGCGACAGAGCATCGTCTGGCATCGATCTCAAGCCGAGTTCCTCCGCAGATTCGGGGATTGGGTCTTGGGTGCGTTGGCGAAGTCGTTTGAGCATTCTCACCTCACTCTGCGATTTTATACTCTGCGGTTTTATTTCGCAGTTGGTTTTCCGCGCTGGTCCTGGATCGTCGATCGATCCTGATTATTCTCGGAGCAATCCACTCCGATTTCAACAGGAATAGCAGTCAAAACGCGTGCCAGAGACACAAGAATCCGGAAAAATCCCAACTATTTCCAGTGTCCTCAGATCGCCGGTGTCCTTGATGCAAGATCGCATCGATCTGAGTTCTTTCGATTCATACCGCCTCATCCGGCCAGCGATGGTCAGAGTGCGGCTTTAGGGAAACCATCGTTTAACCCCTGTTCAAACGATGAAGATTCGATGAAAACTAGGTCTCTTCCAGGACTTGAAGGCACCAAGACGGGCCTTTGATCATCCAAGCCGAGCCTGGGGTTAGGTCATCCGAATTTATATTTTCTTGATTCCGAAGAGGGACCGTTATGTTATTGCACAGCATGCGTCAAGGACGCCGTGGATTTACGCTCGTGGAGTTGCTCGTGGTCATCGCCATCATCGGCGTCTTGGTCGGCCTGTTGCTGCCGGCCGTTCAGGCCGCGCGCGAAGCGGCCCGACGGATGAGTTGTAGCAACAACATGCGACAGGTTTGTTTGGCCATCGCCAACTTCGAATCGGCCAGAAAGAAGCTGCCCCCTTCGAGCATCAACCTCAGTGGGACAGGGACCGCCAGCAGCGTCGTTCAAACCCAACTGATCGAATTCCGCAAAGAGGGTTTCGACGGGACCCAAAATGGTCATTACGCCAACCAGTGTTTTTTGACGATCATCCTCCCATTCATGGAAGCGACCAACGTCATCAACGCCCAGACGGCAGGTGCCCCTGGTGGATACAGCGTCAAACTCGATTGGTGGCACCCTCAGAACCGTGCCGCAGCTTCCTCGCCGATCGCCACGTACTTGTGCCCTTCATCCCCGGGTGAAAAATTTCTCGATACGGCACGACTCGGTTCGGGCGATCGGACAAGGTTCGCCGGATCGAACGGGGATTGGCGTCCAGCGGTTACCGACTACATGGCCGTCAATCGTGGGAACTGGAACGGATCTGGAAGTGTTTGGAACATTCTGACCCAAAACAATCCGCCTTACCCAAGTGATTTTGGAGTCCGTGGGGGGATGGCGACCAACGAGTTTACCAAGCTCGCAGCGATCACCGATGGGTTGAGCAATACGCTGACGATTTCTGAGGCCGCTGCGAGACCGGCACGTTGGAGCAACAACGCCAGGATCGAAGAGTACGCGGGTGGGACGAATCCCTACATGAACGGTCCTTGGGCCCACCAGGGCAACGATATCGCCGTCGATGGTTCTTGGTTCAACACGGGGGCTAATCCTCCTCAGTTCGCCAACATCACTTCCGTTACAGCGGCCGCCGCCCCAAACCGATGCAGCTTGAATTGCACCAACCAAGGGGAAATCTATTCGTTCCATTCCGGGGGGGCCCACGGTGGACTCGGGGATGCTTCGGTGCAATTCCTAAGCAGCTCGATCGACCTGCGGGTTCTGATGCTCATCTCGGCCCGAGGGGATGGCGCTGTGGTCGACGCCGCAGCATTCAATCAGTAGCCGATCGCTGGTGATTCCAAATTGCTGGAAGAGAAAACGAAGAGAAAGCCGCATCGTTGCGATGCGGCTTTTCGCATAATGCGATCATCCGATCGATCTCCAACGGATCGGTCTCCTCGGCGACCACGCGGGTCTCGCCAGACTGCTGACTGACGAGCAATAGCTTGCGTCCAAATCGCATCAGGACCCATTGCTGCTTGGGACTCCATTGGGCCGTACCGATCACCTCGAGGACCTCCGAGGGCAGTTTTTTCTTGGACGATTCGGGCAAGATACGGCGCAGCAGGAATACCAATCCAAAGAAAAGACACACCACGATACCGAGCGAACAGAGAGTCCCAAAAACTCCTTGCGTCGAACTGCGTTGCACCTCCGGCGATCGGGCTCCCTGTGTCGATTCGATTCCCTTCGGTGCCGTCGAGGGCTTTGGAAGGGGTAACTTGGCAACCCCAGGGGCAAGAGCCAAAGAGTCCGAGGGGCGAGTCTCAAAAACCCGGGCCGGCGATTGGGCTTGAGAAAACCCAATCTCCGGGGTACTCAGTCCGAGCCCGATGGAAAAGACAGCCATCACGGCGATTTGGTTGAAAAATGTCCCCAGGCCGGTCTTGCGATAGGATGCTTGTGGTCGCTTGAGAGTCATGGTGTCGCGCTGGCCGGGCAGAGCAGTTCGACGACGCGGAAACATATCTGTCCGTCCAAGCATAGTATTTCACCTTTGGCCAATCGGCAATCGCCCGCGTAAAGATCGAACAATTGCTCTGCATGGGCGTCGAGAACGAGCAAAGCGTCTTCTGGGAGTTCGTAAAGAGACCGGAACGTAAGCTGAGTTCGCCCGAGTTCGATACGAAGTTCCTCGGTTTTAGCATCGGCCGCATCGGTTCGTAGCGAGCTGGAACCTGCGAGGTCCGTGTCGGCAGATCGGTGTGCATCGGAGGCTTGAGTGTTGGCTAGCAAATCGGGC
>Ga0082207_1001411_pt1 | contig 11446 bp, 7 predicted proteins | sample LakMenEpi10Aug09_FD_71540 | JGI IMG/M metagenome (GOLD analysis project Ga0082207, IMG submission 71540) | reverse complement strand
CGCCGTTGGTGTTGCCGATGTAAAACCCCGTGTTGTCGGCGAGGATGGTCGGGCCGGCGTCGGCCAGCCGTTCACGAAAGCCGTCCTGTGAGCCCAGCAGATGCGGAGCCGTCTCATACCGCGGCTCTTCCACGTAGGGCTGCGGTGGGTTTTCCGCGACGGCAAGGCCAACGAGGCAGCACCAGAGAATGGTGGCAAGCCATGGCATCCGCCGACCGGTCATCCGCTGTCGCCGGTGCACGTCGCGCGGCCCACGGTTCGGTCGCATGCAAGCCGCTCCTGCCGTTGGGGGGGCCGTCTCATCGATACCATCGGCGCGGTCGCGCGGTCGGGGTTGGCGAATCTCCGGCCAAAGCCGGGCTGGTGTTGAAGTGGTCAAGCCTGGCAAACCCTGCGGCCTGGCGTCAGCCCGCAGGCCTCGGCGCGGCGGTGGCGGTCACTGGCCGGGGAGTTGCCGCCACCAATGGAGCAACGACACCGCGACCACGATCGCAATGTCGAGAATCATCGCCTGCCGGGCAAAGGTGCGGATCGGCCTCGTGCACACGTAGACGTCGCCCGACTCAGTTCTCACGCGGCCCGTCACGATGTGATAAAGGCCCATCATGGGCAGCGACGCCAGCACGGCGAAGAGCAGATCCACTCGCAGCTCGAACATCGGCGAGCTTCTGACATACGCCAGGAGCGCGACGGTGAGCGTGACGAACAACGCCTGCAGCGACACGACCTCGCGAAACGAGTTGGCCTGGGCGACGCACGGGGGAACGTCATCAGGCGGCGTGTTGAACACCGCAGCGAGCAGATCGCGGAAACCGTTCATGGCGAAGGTCACGCTCCTCGAGAAAGCACGCGGTCGCCCGGCAACATGGAGGAGTATACGCGATTCGACTATCCTGGGCGGGCCGCAGTGAGCTGCAGGCATGCGAGGCTCGCGAGGGCCACTGCCGGCATGTTTTTGTTCGGCGCGATCGGGCTCGCCGCAATGGGCTGATCGAGTGTGACAACGAGTAGGAGCCCCGGGATCACGCATGGGACGTAGCGTCGTACTCGCCGGTGCTGCCCGCTGCCCACGGTGCAGTCTGCCGCCGCGATGGTGCGTGTGCGATGCAATCCCGCTGGTGGATACCCGGCTCAACGTCCATGTGCTGATCCACCGCGGCGAGCAGCACAAGCCCTCGAGCACCGGCAACCTGATTGCCCGAACTGTGAACGGCACCACCTGCCACGTCTATCAGCGGGCAAGTCGATTCTTCACCGCCTCGGGCTTCCAGCCGGATGCGCTCGACCAAGACTGCGAGCTCTTGATTCTCCATCCGAGCGGCACGCCGCTGCCCGCACCAGAAGCCCCAGCGAATGAATCACCAAGCCCGCACGTCGTGCTCCTCGACGGGACCTGGCGACAAGCGGGCGAAATGCTCCGCACAGTCGAGCGAATGGGCCGCTGCGTGAGCCTGCCGGAGCCGGCGGCCACACCGGGCCGCTACTGGCTGCGGGACCAGCCCGAACCAACGCACCTCTCCACGGCCGAGGCGTTGATCGGCGTGTTCCGGGCCCTCGGCGATACGACCGCCGCGCAGCGCCTCCAACTCCACTTCGAACTGCACGTCTACGCGACCCTCCTCTCCCGCGGCCGCCGCGAAATGGCCGAGCGGTATCTTGGCCACTCCCCATTGCTCGCCGAGCTTCCGGAGTTTCTGAACCAGCTCAGCACTCGGCGGCCCGGTTCGATGGAGATGTGATCATGCAGGATCGATCTGCATGACGCTCTCCACCCCCCCATTCCTACCGATGAGATACCGACGCATGCTCTGGAGCCTTCTCGCGATCGCGATCGGCGTCTACGCGGCGATCTGCGTCTTCTTTCTCATCTTCCAGCGGTCGTTCATCTACATGCCGCGGCCCGAGACGCCCGCCCATGCCCCCGCTTTCACGCTCGACGTGCCGGGCGCCCGCGTACGGATCTCCTCTCGGCCTCACGACGGGCCAAAGGCCGTGATCTATTTCGGCGGCAATGCGGAAGACGTCGCCTACACGCTCCCGGAACTGGCAGCCCTCTTTCCCGACCGCGCCATCTACCTCATGCACTACCGGGGCTACTGCGGAAGCTCCGGCCGACCCGCCGAGACGGCGCTGCGAAGCGATGCACGAGCACTCTTTCAGATGGTGCACGCCCGCCATTCCGACGTGATTGTCGTTGGCCGTAGCCTGGGCAGCAGCCTCGCTATTCAGCTCGCCGCCGAGGAGCCTGTCTCCCGCATCGTGCTCATCACGCCGTTCGAAAGCATTCTCCGGATTGCCCAACGGACAGCGCCGTTCCTACCCATGGCGCTGCTCCTTGACGATAAGTACGAGTCGTGGCGGTTTGCCCCTCGCGTGACCTGCCCGACGCTGATCATCGCAGCGTCTCATGATGAACTCGTACCGTTGAGCGATACCGAGGCGTTGCTACGGGCCTTTCGTCCAGGTGTGGCAACGCTGCGCGTGATGGACGACACAGACCACAACTCGGTGTCTGACAAGGCGGAGTTCTGGGAGGCGCTGGCGGCCACGCCGTAACGCGCCGAAGTCCCACGGTGATGCCGGGGTGGTCGCGAGGCGGTAAACCGTGCGCTCAACCGGAAACTGCGGGTAGTGTCTCCGAGCGGGCCACGGCCATCACCGGGCCGCTTCGGTCGCGTAGCGGCGGCAGTGCTCAAGGTAGGCCTTCTCGTGCGTCGCCAGCAGATCGACTACGCTCGCCCAGAGCCACGATGGGGCGTCGAGTGTCTTGCACCGATGCCCGCTGAGCTCATCCTGCCATTGCTTCCGCGTGGCTTCATCCATCTGCCGGGCGTGCGCCTTGCCCACGACCATCGCCAGATACCGCGAGAGCCGCATCGCCTCGTCGCAGGTGAGATCAGCCACGTCGAACTTCAGATCCTGCGGTAACAACTCCCGCACGAACACCGGACGGTCGAGCACCTTCGCCGCCATCATCCGATCGCCGAGGGCGGGGGAGAGGTGCCAGGCCCCAGCTACCACCCGCTCACCGTGGTCCGTCGGCATCTCGACCTCGGGACTATGGGGCGCGAGCGCGGGTACGGCTTCCTTGACGTCAACCAGACAGAGTTCGCCCTTCTTGCCACCGACCGAAACGAGCACCGCGGAGCGAAGCAGGCCGAGCGAACTGCAACCCTTCACCCAGTACGCGGCGTCCACCACCTCGATCTCGGCATCGTCGGCCCGCGACTTCAACGCCGTCACGAGTCGACGGCCGGCATCCGTGGCAAACAGGGCCACGACCGCTTCGCGTTCCTCGTCGGACAGCGGCCAAAATGTGCGGCCCAGTGGAATGGCGGGAGTAGTGTCTTCGATCCGCTCGCGGGCCAGATCCTTCCACTTCCGCTTCGACGCGGCCTTCATCGCCACCTGGACCACCTCGGGCCATTCCTCATCGACGTCGGCGGCGCCACCAAAGCTCTGCTCGTAGCCCTCGATGAGCTGCTCCATCATCCGGGCCGTCGTCACGCCCGGCAGGTCGGAGCCTCGCGCGGCACTGGCCATCGATAAGCCGAGCCGGATCAGGTCGTGCGCCGGGTTGCCGATCACGGTCTGATCGAGATCGCGAATCTGAATGGCGACCGTGCCCTTGGCACTCGCGATCGGCCCGATGTTGCCGGCGTGGCAGTCGCCGCAGATCCAAATCGGCGGACCGGCGGGCACCGCCTGGCCAGTGCTCCCTTCGAGCCAGTCGTAGAAGTTCTTCGTGTTGCCCCGCACGTAAGCGTGCGCGGAGCGAGCCATCTTCAGTTGCCGCCGCTCCTTGAGAGCTGCGGCCCGTTCCGCCGGCGTGGGCAGCGTGATGTTCTTGGTTGTCATGGCGTCGCGCTCTGGGGCTGAAGTCAGGTTGGTCGACGGGGACTCGGCGACGCTGATCTCGGGAATGCATCTTGGCCGCGGGACATCCCCACCGCAAGCCGCCGAGGGATCCGATCACACCCGCAGCGTCGACATGCCTCCGTCGACCCCGAGCACCTGGCCTGTCATCCAGCCGCTCTCATCCGAGAGCAGGAACCTCGCAACGGCCGCAGCGTCGGCAGGCGTACCGATCCGCTTGAGCGGATACCGCGAGGCAAGAGCCTCCCGCTTCTCCGGAGACGAGAGCAGCCGGGCGGCGAGCGGCGTATCAGTGAGCGCCGGCGCGATCGCATTGACGCGGATCTTCGGCGCCCACTCGGCCGCCAGCGACCGCACGAGACCTTCGACTGCTCCCTTCGCGGCCGCCACGGACGCGTGCATCGGCATGCCCTGCCCAACCGCGACGGTACTGAAGAGCACCACGCTCGCGGGGCTGCCGCTCTGTCCGCGCAGCCGCGGCTGGCAGGCCTGCAGAAACCGCACCGCACCGAGGAGGTTGACCTCGAGATCATGACGAAAGTCGGCAGTGGCAAGGCTGCGAAACGACCGGAGCGTGATCGTGCCGGGGCAGTAGACCGCGCCACTGATCTCCTCCGGAGCCTCCGGCAGAGGACCGTCGGGAATCCCGAAGTCGCAGACCGCGTGCCGCACGACGCCGCTGGTATCGAGCTGATGGGTTTCTCGAGACCAGACGTCGATCCGCGCGGCCGTAGGGGCGAGCATCTTCACAAGTTCGAGGCCGATGCCGCTCGAGCCGCCCGCGATCACATACGTGCCAGAGTCCATGTCGTTCACTCCTTTTTCACCACAGCCCCGCGTCGCCGGCACCGGTCGCTACAGTAGATCACGCGGTCCCAATCGCGTTCCCACTTCTTCCGCCAGGAAAATGGCCGGCCGCAGGAACGACAGATCTTTGTAGGCAGTTCGCGCCTTTGAGCCATAGTACGACTCCGCCGGCTCACTCCGCGCCGAAGATGGCGAAGGCCGCCTCGGAGGCCGTCAGGTAACTGCCCTGGTCAAACAAGCCCGTGCTGAGAAAGTCAAAAATATCGAGCACGTCGACGAAGCCGTCGTAGTTGTAGTCACCGGAATACCAGGCGGCGCCCAATGGCTCAATCGGCTCGAGGCCTGCGGACATACCGCCCACGTCCAGAAGATCGACGATACCGTCGAGGTTGCCGTCTCCCTCAGCGGCATACGCGATCGTGATCGCGCTGGGGGTGACGGCATAGCCCAGCGCCCGGCCGCGACCCGGCCCCGCCGCCCGCGAAGTGAAACCCGCCGTGCCGTCCCAGGCGCCGTCGTTCCGACCGAGGATCAGCATCTGCCTGACCGCCGCCTCGGCGATCCCCGCCGCGGCTATCGACAGCCGACCCGTACCAAACTCGATGCGGCCGAGCGGATCCATGATGAGCGCCGAAAGGACGACCTCGCCGAAGCCCACATCGAGCGTCACGCAGGCTCCCGGCCACACTTCGAGCCGCCCACTGCCAAGCGCCGCGACGTTGCGGCTCACCAGTTCGCCTGCTTCCACGATCGTGCCGCCGGAATGCGTGTTGCCGCCGTTTAGCACCAGCACGCCGTCACCCCGTTTGATGACCGCCCTGGATCCCGTTCGCCCCCCCGCATCGGTCGTCGTCTGGCCCGCCGCCACGCCCACCACCTCATCCACCGTGGTCGTGACGACAGCACTGCCGGTGATTGGCGATGCCACGGTCCCAGGAGTGGAGGTTCCAGGAGTCGACACCGATACGGTCGACGTCGCCCCGGAAGCCGGCGCCGTGAAGAGACCTCCCGACGTGATGGTGCCACCACCGGTCGCCGACCACGTGAATGGCGGCTGGATGGCGAGCGGGTTGCCGAACTGATCGATCGCCGTCGCCACAAACTGCTGGCTGGCACCGGCGATGACGGTCGCCACGGCAGGCGACACGACGACGCTTGTGAGCGTCTGAGCCACCGTCACGTTGACGGCCGACGACACCGTCAGGCCACCCGCATCGGTGATCGTGGCCGTCAACGTATACGCACCGGCTTTGGCGAACGTCGCCACACTGCTCTTGGCCGCGTTCGTGCCGGTCGCGGAAAACGCCACCGCTGCCGGCCCCGTCGCCGACCAGCTGTAGGCGAGGCTCGACTCGCCGTGATCGTCGGCGCCCGACACCGAAAGCGTGGTCGCGGTACCCGTCACGCTCGTTGGCGATGCCGCCGCCGCGATGGCCACCGTCGGCGCTGTGTTGCTCACAGTCACGTTCGTGTACGTCGCCTTATTGAGCAGAACGCTGCTGTTGCTGTTGGCCGAAAGCCCCACGAGCACACTCGATGCCATCGAGATCGTGACGCGGCCTACCTGCGTCCACGTGATGCCGTCCGCCGACACCGAACCCGTGAGGACGCTTCCGGCCCTGGCAAGTTTGACCCAGTAGGGTGCCGCGAGGCCTGTGGGCCCGGCGATACTCGTGCTCGAGCCGCCCGTGCTCGACCGGTACTGCATCGCCACACTGTTCGTCGGCGACACCACCACCATCGCCTGACGGGAGTTGGCCGCGACCGACTCGCGGATCATGACGCCGATCTTCGCCCAGCCCCCGGTGTTTTCCAGCGACGCCACCCGAGCCACGATCGAGCCGTCGCCAACGAGCGGTTGGTACGTGTAGCGGAAGGCGTCGGCAGTGCCCCAGATGTCGGCGCCACTGGAAACCACCGTGAACGTGCCGGAGGAGAAGCCCGCCGCCCCGGTCGCCGGCACGTTGCCGATGTCGGCTGATGTCCACGGCGTGGGCAGGGCCGTCGCCGCCGGCACGGCAGCGAAGATCGGCAAAAGCGGGTTGGTTCCCTCGGCCGTCGCGTTGGTCGCAATCACGCGGTAGTAGTATTCGCCCACTGGCGACACGCTTGTGTCAGCGTAGGTCGTCACGTTGCCGACTCGGGCAAGGGTCAAATAGGCGGTGCCGTCTGTGGACCGTTCGATCCGATAGCCGGTCGCGCCGCTCAATGCCGTCCACCGAATCGTGAGAGCCGACGAGGTCTTTGAGGCGAACGCCAGCCCGCCCACGGCCTGGAGCCGCGTGCTGCCGGAGATCACGGTCGACACCGAATCTCCGTAGGGGCTCAGCGGCGTGATCCGAAACCAGTAGTTCGTTCCCACGGCGAGCCCGCTGGCCGCATAGCTCGGCACGTTGGTGCCCACCGTGGCGATCTGTGTGAAGGTGACGTTGTCGGTCGACCGTTCGATGCGGTAGCCGCTGTCGCCGCTCGTGTCCCGCCAGTTGAGCACGAGTTGCGACGTCGTCAGGGCGGTGACGGCGGCATTCGTCACCGTGACCGGACGACTGATGGCGTTGACGATTCCGGAGGCTGCCGACCGGCCCGACTCGTCGGTCGCACGCACCCTGTAGAAATAGCGCATCGAGACCGGCAGGCTCGCATCGGTCCAACTGGTGACCGACGACGCGACGGTGCGGACATCGACGAATCCCACCCCGTCGGCCGATCGCTCGATCACATAGCCGGACGCCCCGGCGACCGGCTGCCACGAGACGGCAAGGGCCGTGCCGGTGCCCCGCGCAACGGCCACGCCGGAAGGAGCCTCGAGCGAGTTGGTCGCGGCCGACGCATTGAGCGTGCCCGTGAGGGCCACGTCGGTGAACCTCGCGACGTTCACCTTCACCGAGTCGTGGGCGCACGAGAGCAGGCCGATGGAGACGGTCGATGCCATCGAGACCGATACCGAACCGACGGTCGTCCACGAGACCCCGTCGGTCGATCGTGAGGCTGTGATTCTGCTTCCCACGCGGACGAGCCGGACCCACGTTGGTGAAAACGTCGCCGCGGTGCCGTTGACGCTCGTCGAACTGCCACCTGTGGTCGTGCGGTAGACGAGCTGTGGCCCGTTGGTGGCCGTCGTCACCATCGCCACGTGCTTCGAGCCCGCCGCAAGCGACTCGCGGATCTCGACTCCTACTTTCGACCACGCATTGGTGTTTTGGTTCTGCACCACGCGGGCCACGATCGACCCGTCGCCCGTGAGGGTCTGGTAGGCAAAGCGAAAGCCGTCGGCCGTTCCGTAGACGTCGCCCCCCGAACCGACGACGGTGAACGTGCCCGTCGCGGCGTCGTAGCCGGCGGAGCCGGGGCTGCCAACACTCCCCACGTCGGCCGATCCCCAGCCGGCCGGCAGGTCGTTCACCGACAGGTCGTACATCCCAACGTCGCCGTAGTCGCCGTGGCTCGACACCATCACGTACCAGGTGCCTGTGCCAACCGGCAGGACAATCTGCTGGTCGTTGGTGGCACCATCGCGTGCGGCGACGAGCACCCCCGAGCCGTCGTAGACTTCGAGCTTGATGTCGACGCCCGACGGCTTTGTGGGCACCGCCGAGATCACCGCCCCGCCCGCCGTCGCCACGAACGAGAAGGCGTCGACGTCGGCCATCCGCTCGATGATGCCGCTGGCCGTGCGGCTGCCGGCCGTGGCCGTTAGAGCCTGGGCCGTGGCGATCGTGCCGCCGTAGTCATCGGTCCTGAAGCCGTCGCCACCCACGGACTCACGGGCCTTGATCTTGCCGGCGATGACGGCGATGTCGTCCTGCAGACTGCTCGCCGAGTTGCTGGGGTGGCCGATGAACCACTTGTGGACGCTCTGGGCGTAGTCGACGCCCATGATCGGACCGTGGAGCGAGTCGAAGCCCGAGGAGTATTCTGCCGTCTTGTTGCCGAGCAGGTCGTAGTCGGACTGGTGGTTGAGGCCGAAGTTGTGGCCAAGTTCGTGGGCGATGCCGGAGACCCTCGTCCGCGCGTGGCTGTCGTTGTTGAACGATTGAGCCGACGTGTTGGGAAACACGCCCACGTAGCTGTAGCCGCCCGAAATGCTGGGGCTCGACACGTGCCAGGCGAACGGCACCGTCGGCTTCTCCGTGCTGACATCGACGTTGAAGATCGCGAAGTAGACGGAGATCTGCCGCCATGCCTCGGTGATCGTCGCCGCCTCGGTGGCGTTGAACGTTGCGGGATCACCGTCTACGTCGTAGGCGGCGTTGGATCCTTCGCCGTCGAAGTCGAGGTAGATCGCGGTTGGTGCCCCCGGCAGGCTGTGCAGAATCGGCAGCCCGTTGGTGGCGGTGGCCGTGGCGACGAAGTCGCCGCCGAGCGTTGACAGGGTGCCCGTCGACGTGGCGAGGCTCACCGCAAACGACTCGGCCGGATTCGCTGCCGGCGCACCCATGCCCGAGAGCGTCTGCACGCCGTAGCCGTCGATCACGACCGCTGGATCGATCAGGTCATCGAGCAAGTGGTTGGCGCAAAGGGCCAGACGCATCTCGAGCCGCTCCAGCCCGAGGCCGTGACGGCCGCGCCGCAATCCGCGGTTCGACGCGCCGCCTGCAGGACGGTCGTCCGCAGTTTCGCTCCGGGCGTTGTTCCGCATGCCATTTCTCGCAATGCCGGGCCCCGACTTTGTCCAGAATACGCCTCATCGCATGGCGTCACCAGAGCCAACGCCCGCCGTTGGAAACCGGGCTCATAGCCGCTATTCTGCCGGCAGCGGGCAGGTTTTGCCCGTTTTCGTTCCTTCCCCACGAGATTCAGCCACGATGGCCACTGCCCCGAGCCCCGTCGATGCCACAGACCCCTGGTTCCAGGATCGATTCGCCCAGCGGATCGGTGGGGCGAAGTTCGGCAAGGGCACCGAGATCTACAAGTTCGAACTCATCAAGCGGGCCAAGCGGAAGGCCATCGCCGACCATCCCGAACGGCGGATGCTCGACTTTGGCATCGGCGAGAACGACGAGATGGCCCCGGCGAACGTGCGGGCCGTGATGAAGAAGGAGGTCGACCGCCCCGAGAACCGCGGCTACGCCGACAACGGCATCGCCGCCTTCAAGGAGGCAGCTGCTGCCTTCATGCAGCGGGAGTTTGGCGTGGCCCTCGACCCCGTCACCGAGGTCAACCACTGCATCGGGTCAAAGACGGCCTATGCAATGCTCCCGGCAGCGTTCATCGATCCGGGTGACGTCACCCTGATGACGGTGCCCGGCTATCCGGTCGCCGGCACCGCCACCCGCTGGTACGGCGGCGTCGTCCACCGGTTACCGCTCGTCGCAGAGAACGACTTCTTTCCCGATCTCGACGGCATCCCCGCCGACGTGCTCGCGAAGACGAAGATGCTCGTCCTTTGCTATCCCAACAGCCCCACCGGCAAGACCGCCACCCGCGAGTTCTACAAGCGCGTGGTCGACTTCGCCCACCGGCACCGCGTGGTGGTCGTGCAGGATGCCGCCCACATCATGCTTTCCTACGACGAGTCGCCGCTCTCGTTTCTGTCGATCGACGGGGCGAAGGAAGTGGGCGTCGAGGTGCACTCGATGTCGAAGGGCTTTCACATGATCGGCTGGAGGATGGGCTGGGTCTGCGGGCATGAGCGGATCGTGCGGGCCTTCGCCGACATCAAAGACAACAGCGACTCGGGGCAGTTCATGGCGATCCAGAAGGCCGCGGCAGCGGCCCTCGCCGACCCCGAGATCCCGCGGCAGGTGCGGGAGAAGTACCGCCGCCGGCTGGAGAAACTCGTCGGCGTGCTCCGCGCCTCGGGTTTCGAGTGCGAGATGCCCGGCGGCACCTACTTCCTCTACACGAAGAGCCCGAAGGGAGCCGGCGACCGCGTGTTCACCACCGCTCAGGACGCCAGCCAGTTTCTGATCCACGACCTTTCGATTTCGACCGTACCCTGGGACGACTGTGGCGCCTACCTGCGGTTTTCGGTCACCTACGAGGCCGATGACGACACCGCCGAGGACGACCTGATGGCCGAACTGCACGCCCGCCTGCAGCGCTCCCGGCTTAAGTTCTGACCAGGCCCCGCGATTCGTTTCACACCTACTCCGGAAACAGCCTCGCCATGCCCCGCTCCAAGGCACTCGCCACCTGTCTGCTTGCCGTGCTCTGCAGCCTCGTACTCGTGGCCCCACTCGCCGGCTGCAGCGGTACCAAGAAGAAGAGCCCCTTGACGATCGCCGAGCGGATCAAGAAAGCCCGGGCTGACAAGTCGCCAGGTGGCCCGGCCAGGGAGCTCGCCAAGGTGGCCCGCCTCCAGGCCAAATCCGGCGACAAGGCGGGCGCCATCAGGACGCTGTCCGAGGCCCGCGGGACGATCGCCGATGATGCCGATGCAGCCATCTATGCCCCGCGACTGATCGACATCGCCGCCGCGTATGCGACGATCGCTGAGAAGAACTCGGCCCGTGAGGCGATCGACACGGCGACCGCGATGGCCGAACGACTCGACGACCAGGTGGCCCGCGTCAACGTGCTGGCGAAGATCGGCGAGGTGTACGGCGGCCGGGAAGCCGGTCTCGGAGACGCGGCAAAGGCCCAGAAGGTTCTTGCCCAGGCGGCCGAACTCGCCGGAGGAGAAGGCATCAGCGACCGCTTCCGACCGCAGGCCCTCGCGGCAGTCGCCCTGGGGTATGCCAATGCCAACCTGGCCGGTGATGCCAATGCCGTGACCGAGAAGCTTGAGTCTCTCCCCGCCCGCCTTCAGGGTTTTCTGCCC
>Ga0082207_1001410_pt1 | contig 11450 bp, 8 predicted proteins | sample LakMenEpi10Aug09_FD_71540 | JGI IMG/M metagenome (GOLD analysis project Ga0082207, IMG submission 71540) | reverse complement strand
TTCAGGATCCCTACAGGTTTTCCTGACTGGATAAGAAGCGATTCATCATTTTCCAATGATTTCAAGCTGGCAATGATGCGGTCTAAAGCCTCCTGGTTTCTGGCAGCCTTACCCCGTCCTCCGTATACGATCAGGTCTTCCGGTCGTTCGGCCACTTCCGGATCGAGGTTATTCAACAGCATTCGGAGTGCCGCTTCCTGCACCCAGCCCTTACAATGAAGCGTGGTACCGGTAGGTGTTTTGTATTTGGCAAAATCGTAAGTAGAGGTATGATTCATACTGCAAATATACTGTGAGGATTCACGGGAAAAGGATATCTTGATCCCTTCAATTCATACCGATGAGCGTACATATTAGTGCCATGGAAGGCCAGATTGCAGATGTAGTACTGATGCCGGGTGATCCGCTACGAGCCCGCTTCATGGTTGATAAGTATTTATCCGGGGCCGAGTTAGTTAGTCAAACGAGAAATGTTCTTTTTTATACTGGTACCTATAAGGGCAGACGGGTTACGATCGGTGCCAGTGGTATGGGTTGTCCCTCTATCGGCATCTATTCTTATGAATTATTCTCCATGTATGGTGTTGAATCCATCATCCGGATCGGCACCTGTGGTGCTTATTCGACAGAGCTATCCGTCTACGATATGATTTTGGCGGAAGCTGCCAGCAGCGAGTCTACCTATGCGAGATTTGCCTGGGGTTTGGAAAATGATTCGATCGTTTCGCCGGGTCGGGCTACTGGAGTAATCGCTGATACGGCTTCTCGATCAGGTATTTCTTTACGCAAAACAAATATTCACTCCTCCGATATCTTTTATAGAAAAGATCCGGCATTGCCGGCAATTGCCAATAAATACAATTGTTTAGCCGTGGAGATGGAAGCCTTTGCCTTATTTGCGAATGCCCAGGAGCTTGGGAAGTCAGCAGCAACTTTACTGACTGTTTCGGATGTGATTCCCACTCACCAGAAGATCTCTGCCGATCAACGGGAAACTGCCTTACTTCCTATGATGGAGCTGGCATTGGAGTCAACCCTAGCTATTTGATCAAAGCTGAAAATCCGGGTGATTCTCGGTCAGATCGATTCCATTTTCTGTTGAATAATCGCGTGTAACTTTTTCTAATTGTCCGCAACGGATAAAGTCTCGCAATTTTTCCAGGTCGATGGAGAAGATTCTGTCTTCTTTAGCATAAGAAACGACTTGTTGAACTGATTCAATCACCGCTTCTAAAATGGGAGATGTCTTAAGCGGACGTCGAAACTCAAATCCTTGGACGGCGCTCAATAATTCCACCGCCAGAATATATTCCAGATTATCTAGAACCTGGTGCAATTTTCGTCCGCTGATAGAACCCATACTGACATGATCCTCTTGTCCGAGTGAAGTAGGAATACTATCCGCACTGGCAGGGAAACAAAGTGTTTTATTCTCCGTCACTAAAGCGGCAGAGGTATATTGAGGAATCATCAGTCCCGAATTGAGCCCGATATTCTCCATCAGTAAGGTAGGCAAGCCGAATTTACCTTCTATTAACAAGTAAGATCGACGGTCGCTGATATTTCCGATCTCAGCAGCTGCGAGGCAGGCATAATCTAAAGGAAGTGCCAGCGGTTGTCCATGAAAATTACCGCCACTGATCGAATCATCAGCACTAAAAAGAACCGGGTTATCCGTTACCGCATTCAATTCCACTTCAGTTAGTTGCTTCAGATGCAGCCAGGCATTACGGGAGGCACCATGAACCTGCGGCATACATCGAAGGGAGTATGGATCCTGAACCCGTTCGCAGTCCGCGTGACTGTTCAAATTCTCAGACCCGTTCAATAGCTGTCGGAGTCGATTAGCAACGTAACGGGTGCCATTAAAGGGGCGTAGTTCATGCAGTCTGGGGTCGAACGGTGCCGCAGTTCCTTGTAAAGCCTCCAGGGAGAGTGCACCGATGATATCCGCTGATTGAAGCAGGTTTTGAAAACGGTAAACACCGCTGACTGCATGAGCCAAGATAAATTGAGTACCGTTGATCAGTGCCAACCCTTCTTTGGGGCCCAATGCCAGTGGCTGCATTCCGGTTCGCTGAAATAATGCTTGCGTTGACATGCGCTCGCCCTTAAAAAATACTTCTCCCATTCCGATCAGTGGGAGAAACAGATGAGATAAGGGAGCGAGATCGCCTGATGCGCCAACACTGCCTTTTTCCGGAACAACCGGTAGTGCATCAGCTTGCAGGTGCCAAAGTATCCGATCCAGCGTTTCAGTACGAACTCCACTATGTCCGTAGCAAAGTGATTGTAATTTGGTGATCAGCATCAGGCGTACGATCTCCGACGAAACCGGATTGCCTACCCCTACACTATGACTTTGTAAGATCTTATGCTGAAGCGTTTCCGCATCTTTTGCATCGATGGCGGTATTCGCTAGAATGCCAAAGCCGGTGTTGATGCCGTAAACGGTTCGCTTACTGTCCAGAATTTCTTGTACCCAGCGGGCGGCACCGTCAACCTTTTGCCTGGCCTCTGGGCCAAAAACGGCAGTTGTTTCGCCTTTTGTCAGTTGCATGGCTTTTGCCACAGACAAACAGTCGACACCGAATTGAAATGATTTCATATGAACCGATTATAGCCTAGCACTCGTCACCTGCAATGACGATCGCAATAAAAAAACATCCCGGCAGCGGGTGCCGGGATGAAAAGGTGATCCGGATTGGATTCAAACCAATGACCCCAAACTTAGAAGGTTTGTGCTCTATTCAGCTGAGCTACCGGACCAATTGAAAAAGAACATCGGTCAACCTGTAAAAGTTGAACCTGATGCAAAGCTAGTTTTTTTTAGCTTGCAGTCCATGTCTGTTCAAATCGATTCTAGCTGGAAGGCGGTCCTGAAGAAGGAATTCAAGGCTGATTATTTTCAACAGCTGGCCAATCATTTACGAACGGAAAAGGAGCTTAAAAAAACGATCTATCCCCCCGGCCCACTGATCTTCAACGCCTACAATTCTACTCCATGCGAACAGGTTAAAGTTGTGATTATTGGGCAGGATCCTTACCATGGACCTGAACAGGCACATGGCCTTAGTTTTTCTGTTCCGGATGGCGTGCCCCCACCCCCCTCGCTTCAAAACATTTTCAAGGAATTGGAGTCTGATCTGGGTCTTCGTAGGCCTAATCATGGTAATCTTACCCATTGGGCCAACCAAGGTGTTTTTTTACTGAACGCCTCATTGACCGTACGAGCTGGAGAAGCGATGAGTCATGCACAGATCGGCTGGGCCCAATTCACAGATGCTACGATCCATGCCCTGGCATCAAAACGATCTCATCTTGTTTTTTTACTCTGGGGAAAATTTGCCCAGGAGAAAGCCAAGTACATAGATGCGCAAAAGCATTTGGTGTTGAAAGCCGCTCACCCATCCCCTCTTTCCGCGCACAACGGCTTCTTGGGATGCCGGCATTTTTCACAGACGAATGCCTACCTTGTTGCTAACCGAATTCAACCAATCGACTGGTCCTTATGAGTAAATTCTTTCGTGATCTTTTTGCCCGTATGATGGCCTTGTGGGCCCTGCTGACGTTCGCACTATCTTTTCTTATCATTTTATGGCCTTCTTTGATTTGCGGGTTGTTTCCGAATCCTGTCGGCCAAACCTGGTTTATTCGGATCGCCAATGGTTGGATGCGTCTTTGGTTACCACTGGTGGGTTGTCCACCACGTATTCTAGGAAAAGAGCATTTTAAAAAAGGAGAATCCTACATCGTTGTCTGCAACCACAATTCACTGATGGACCCGCCTCTCTCTTCTCCATTTATACCGGGCCCCAATAAAACCATCGCCAAAGCAAGTTTTACCAAGGTGCCCTTATTTGGTTGGTACTACCGACTGGGGGGTGTGATGGTCGATAGAAAAGATGATAGAAGCAGACGAAAAAGTATTGAACGCATGCGGGATGTACTGGATCAGGGCATGCACATGTGTATCTATCCGGAAGGCACAAGAAACCGGACCGATCAACCCCTCAAATCCTTTTACGATGGCGCCTTCAAGCTCGCGATCGAATCAGGTCACTCCATCATACCGGCCGTCATTTTTCATACTCGAAACATCCTGCCACCCAACCGCCCATTCTATTTCAAACCGCACCCGATGGTCATGCAATTCCTACCTCCGCTTTCACCAGCTGGAGAGACTGTTGAATCCTTGAAAGAGAAAACCTACCGGTTGATGTGGGAGCGCTATACGCAAGGCCCTACTAGAAATTCGTGAAGAAACGGGTACGATTGATTCGAAGATCCTGTAACATGGAAGCCTTTGGACTGATCGAAAAATTGAACGAACGGAATAGCCCAACCGGTGTAACATTGATCGACAATTGCCAGCAATGCATTTCCCGATTAATGCTCATTTGGAAGGTTTGTAATTTGGAGGAAGTCACATCATAAAATCCGTTTGCGGACACATTCCATTTTTCGGTCAGGTTGAAACTGCCACTGAAATTCAAATTGGAATTCACCTCGGTACTGTATCCGGAATAATCAGGTTTCAATCGGTTGCTGAAGCTGAGTGAGTATCCGAAACTGAGTTGCCAGGGAATATTAAAATCAACAAACTGTCCGGGATTTTGCTGCATGAATTCCATCAGCTGTTGCTGCTGACCCCGCAGGTTGGGGTCTTGCATCATTTGATCCATTTGCTGCGTGCGTTGTTGATCCTTTTTTTCATCCTTTGGCTTGCTCTTGAATGAAGTACTCATCGACACACTACCATAGGTCAAGCGACCTAATTTGAATTTACCACCCTGCCAGGCATACCGATCGATCGGGAAGCCTCGTTCATTGGTTTGATACGGATCCAGCAAACTATTCGCGGTGATACTGATCTTATCAAATAAAGTGGTACGGAAATACAGGTTGATCGGTTCCAGCTTCATCGAGTCCCTTAGGAAATTATATCCCGTAGTAAAGCCGAAACCATCGATCAACTTGATCTTCTTGACTGCCTGCTCACCGGTATCCTTTTTGGATCGCCACTTCATTTCGAGGTTATTGTCGAACTGGAAACCCATACCACCGGTCCGACCCTCCGAAAATCCACTATACAATCCTCCCTCGAAGACACTGAATCGACCGGTTACGCCCGGAAAGATCGTATCGGTATAAAAGTTTTTCCGTGACAGATCCGGTCTGTAATTCAAACTCACGGTAGGTCTGATCACATGGCGAATGGCCATCACCCTTGATTTTTTGAAATTGTAGGTACCGAACAAGGCTGTGTTAAATCCCAATGAAAAGGATGCCTGATGATCCTGGAAAAAACCTTTTGTGATACTCGTATCTACTTTTTGCAGGGATGAATTCCACTTTCTTCTGAATTGCTGCGCGATCCAAACCTGAGAGTAGCTTACCGTTGGTGATACGATCACCGAACCCCCTAAAATTGGCGGCAACGCTAAGGTCACCGGAAAATTATGCTGGGCGCCCCATTGCAACGTGTCGATCAGTCTTTTAATGTTAAAAGCAGAATCGTAGAAGGATAATTGGTTTCTGAAATTGCCATTGTAGCCCACTCCTAGTTTTTCATACCATTTGGCCGAACCGACAGATTCCTTTTTCTGAAATGGATATAGCGTATTGACTGTAAAACCTACATCTGGCAGGCTTAGGTTGACCAGTCGGGTACTATTGTTCTGATTATGGTTGGCACTCATAGTCAGGTTGTAAGGTTTCCCGGCCCATGACTTGGAGTACGTGATCGAGGAGCCCAATTGGTTCTGAAAATTCAGTTGGGCGTTATTCGGCACCAGTTGATTAAATCGGGTTGAACCGGCATTCACACTGGCTGAAAAACTTGTTCCGGGTCTTGCCCGGCTGTCAACATTGTGCGACCAGGTCAAGAAGAAACTTTTATTCTTCAAATAATCTGGGTCACCTTTAAAATTCAGTTTGGTGGTTTGCATACTGAGATTCAAATTGCCACTGTAGCGATATCGAACGCGGTAGGTCGGATTGAAATTGACCGACCAACCACCGTAGGAGTAAATATTCCCAAAAACCTTGGCATCCCAGTATTGATTGAGAACCTTGTAATAGCCCAACCCTTCCAATCCTATGCCCCATTGTTCATTGGAAGTAAATTGTGGCGGTAAAAAACCGGAGTGTCGGCCCTGACTCAATGGATAAAACCCGAATGGCAGATATACAGGAACCGGCACCCCTTCAAATTCCGGGTGGGCCGGTCCGGAAACCGCCAGCTTTTGATTCACCACTTTCATCTTAGGTGTTACGAATGCAAAATGCGGCTCATCTAATAAACAGGTCGTAAATCGTGCTTTCTGTATGAAGGTGGTATTCTCGTTGACTTTCTTGGCGAGCTCACCGATCACGAGGATCTCCCCTTGTTGTGAATAGGTATTTTTTGTGAGTCCCACTTGCGATTGAAAATTATAAAGTATCGTATCGCTTGAAAATTCGGACTCTCCACTTTTGAAATGTGCGGGCTCAACTACCTGGCCCCCACTATCCTTCGTATTGGTGGCGATCACCAACTGTCGGGACTGATCAAGCTCAACTTTTGGAGCCGTGAGCTGAATATCCTTGTAGTCTGTCTGTGTTTTTCCGTAGAGTACGATTCGCTTTGACTCGATCTGGATCACAGCTGAATCAGCTGCTTGGTATTTGAGCGGAGCATCCAGCGTGTCTTTGGAGATGCGAAGAGAGAAAGTGTCTGTTTTGGCTTTGGTCGGAAGCGTGTCTGTTTTGGCTAATACCGACCGAATGGGTGCAGGTTCTGGCCCCGTTGTGTCGGTTTGAGGTGTTAAGGGCCTGCGAAAATTAGGAGCCTGTGCTATTGAATCCAGCGGGAGAACAGTGCCGATTAGCAACAGTATCCCAATGATTTTCAACAACTCATGACGAAAAAATGTAGATTCGCAGTGGTTTGGCATGCTTCCGGCAAAAGTAACTGAAATGTGTTTGGAGCGTATTGGACGCTACCCAACAATTTGTGAATTTTGGAGGTAATTGTATCCCACACCTGAAAAACTCGTCGCCCATGGTATTTCGCCTGCTCTCTTTTTTTGTTTTATCGGCTGCCGGTATCTTTTTTCTTTCTTTTAGACCTTCACCCGCCTATAGCCCCTCCACGGGATCAAAACTGGTTCGAACCATAATCATTGATGCGGGTCATGGCGGAAAGGATTTCGGGGCTCGAGGTGATTTTTCCAGCGAAAAGGATATTTGCTTGTCCGTATCCCTTAAACTAGGACAGTTGATACAGCAAAAATACCCGGACATAAAGCTGCTTTACACTCGAACAGAGGATACCTATCCAACTCTTTATGAGCGTGCCGATTTCGCAAACAACAATAAGGGGGATCTTTTTATTTGTGTTCACGTGAATTCTGCAGGAGATGTTGTGAAAAAAGAATTTATTGGCAACAAGACCGTTACAACTTATGTCGGTAAGGGAAGCAAGCGTAGAAAGGTCACCAAACAGGTTCCCCAATATCGAACGTATAGATTGCCCAGCCCAGCCAAAGGGACAGAAACCTACATTTGGGGGGCTAATAAGAGCGAGGAAAAAGAAGTAGCTGTTCGGGAAAACGCTCCTATGATGGCAGAGGAGAACTATCAATCATTTTATGGGACAGTCGATCCGAGTTCTCCTGAATTTGCAGCATTGGCCTTACTAAAGACAAAACAATATTTCAAACGCAGTGCCACGTTTGCAGGCCTCATTCAGGATGAATTTGTCAAAGTAGGACGGGTCGATCGGGATGTACGCCAGCGTCCGGTGCCGATCTGGGTACTGCAAGCAACAGCCATGCCCAGTGTGCTCATTGAAACCGGCTTCATCTCGAATCGGGAAGAGGAAGTCTATTTGAACAGTGAAGATGGACAAAATGAACTCAGTCAATGTGTATTACGTGCACTTGGGAATTATCTGAACTGGTTGGATCAACGGAATTCTGAGGAGGCTACTCCATCTCAATCTAAATTTCAAACCGTCCCAGCCCCTGTCGATACACGCCGTTTCTTGGAGTACATCGAAGAGCGGGAAAAGATTCGAATGGGCAAATAACGGATAGAACGCCCCAAATTGTTTTCAATTACCTTTACCGAACGAAAATTAACACATGCGGATCTCGAATGAAACAAAAGTTGGTTTATTGACATTGGTTGCATTGGTTTTGTTATTCATCGGATTCAATTTTCTGAAAGGGAAAGATGTGTTCCAACGCCAATTTCTGGTGCATGCCGTATTCAAGGAGCTGGGTACACTTGAAAAATCGAATGAAGTCAAGATCAATGGACTGGCGATCGGATCGGTATACGCCAAAAAAGAACTCGATAAGGATGTTAGTGCTATCGTAGTAACGATCAATCTGACCAGAGAGATCAATATTCCGAAGAATTCGGTGGCTTACATCGCCTCCAACTTGGTCGGCTCCTCTTTCATTGTGATCGAGCGGGGCAACTCTAAAGAAATGATGCAGTCTGGAGATACGATCTCGACAAGAGTTGAGTCCGGATTGTTGGGAGATGTGAAGGCCCAACTGAATCCAACTATTGCCAAAGTGCAAGATGTCCTGGATGAACTGCAAACAACCTTGAGTTCCATCAATACAACATTGGGGCCTGCCACCCGGGCCGACCTCCAAGCTAGTATGGCAAACCTGAATAAAAGTATGGCGGGAATAGCCAGTATGGTGGATAAAGAAACCGGTAGTTTGCCTCGAACACTCTCTAATGTTGAGCAGATCACTCAAAATTTGAAAAACAACAATGAGAAGATCAGCGCTACCCTTACAAATGCCGCGGCCGCCACGGAGAAACTTTCCAAGCTGAATCTACAACCTACGATCGATTCCTTATCCATTACCCTTTCTCAAGTTCGCACCTCCTTGCAAAAAGTTCTCTCCACGGAGGGAAGTTTGGGCGCGTTGGTATCTGACAAGCAGTTATACAACAAGCTCAATGACGCTGTACTGAGTGCAGAGATCCTGCTCGACGACTTACGGGCTCATCCCAAACGATACGTGAACCTATCCGTATTCGGTAAAAAAGATAAGTCAGGTCCCTTGACAGCTCCTGCGAAAAAAGGTCAAACCCCTGCCGATTCAACCCGATGACCTGCCGGATACACGTCTTTATCCTTTTACTGATCGTGCTCGGATATTTTCCTTTATCCGCCCAAAAACATTTGCCGCCCCCTCCGGTCGACTCCATCGCTTTACCTGTTAAGGATAGTTCCCAACCGCTGGAGATCCGTCACGCCGACCGATTGATCTTTTTAAAAAAGGATAGTTCCGATCTGCAAATCGCTGCCGGAAATGTAATGTTACAACAGGGGACTTCACTTTTTTATTGCGACAGTTGTGTGCTCGACCAAACCGGAAATCTTTTTGAAGCGTGGGGATCTGTTCGATTGATCGAAAAAGACACATCGGATCTTCGTGCCAAACACCTTCGTTACCTGATCGACCGCCGGATCGCCTATCTCGATGGTGATGTCCGTTTGAATGATGGAAAAGGAAAACTCATCACGCCTGAATTGGAATATGACCTCAATTCCGATATAGGAGTCTATAAAAAAGGGGGTACTGTTTATAATGGCAAAACGACACTAAACAGTAGAGAAGGCTTCTACTATGCTTCTTTGCGAGATGTATATTTTATCAAGGATGTATCACTTAAAGATCCCGCCTATCAGATCAAGACAGATACGTTGCTATATAACCTGGATTCCAAAGTAACCCGTTTCGTGTCGGAAACCGAGATCCGTGACAGCAGCGGAAGGATCATTGAAACCCGGGAGGGTTTTTATAACATGTCGACCGGTAAAGCCGAGTTCGGTAAAAGACCTGTGATCCGGGACGGCAAAACAAAGATCACAGGTGAGAAAATCCGATTCGATGATGAAACCGGCCTATCAGAAGCTGAAGGCAATGTGGAGATCATCGATCCGGCTCAAGGCACTAAATTATTGGCGGGAAAAGTGGTTCGTGATAAAAAGAAGAATACGGTTCTCAGTACAGACCATCCGGTCTTGATCGTGGAGCAGGACAAGGACTCCGTATACATCACAGCAGATACTTTATTCTCGGGTCCACTACCGGCCAACAATAACATTGTCAAAGCCGAAGCGGTATCAATAGATAGTAACCTCCGTTTTTTCAAGGCCTACAACCATGTCAGGATCTTCACGGATTCTTTGCAAGCCGCTTGCGACAGCATGTACTATTCCTATGAGGATTCTGTTTTCAGGCTCTATCAGGAACCCGTCATCTGGTCAAGGGGCAGCCAGATCACCGGTGATACGATCATTTTAAGAACCAAGAACAAAAAAGCTGAAAAACTGGATGTTTTTGAAAACAGTCTGTTGGTTCAGAAACTCGATCCGGAGGTATATAATCAAGTCAAATCCATCCGTATGGCAGCTTTTTTGACGGATGGCGGTATGGATTCCTTACAGGCCAAGGGGTATGCCGAATGCATCTATTTTATTCAGGATGATGACAGTGCTTATACAGGGGTGAATGAGTCCAATGCCGATCGGATGGACATTTATTTTCAATCCGGTGGCATTGACCGGGTCGTTTTCAGGTCTGAAGTGACCGGCACAGTCTGGCCCATGCGGGAAAAAAATCCGGCTTCGATGCGCCTAACCGGCTTTCGTTGGTTAGATAGCCAAAGACCCACCAGCCGCATGGCTATATTGAAAATAAAGAACTGATAAGCAGCCCTTTAGCCTAAAGTTGGCGCTTTCAAAAGCTTTTCCACATTTTTTTCCGCCAACGCATCTGAATCCCCCCCATTCCTTAATTTAGTAGCTCATTAACAATTGTTCGATCTCCTGCGAGATCGTTCGTTGTTTGCCAACTACATTTTTAAACAAATTGCTATGAGAAAATTTCGCTTCGTTTTAGCGATTCTTTCCCTCTTCCTGCTGTGGACACCAGACATGTATGCCCAGCAACGGACGATCTCGGGGACGATCCTCGCTGAGGAAAATCAATCACCTCTTTCCGGTGTAACCATTCGAGTGAAAGGAACACGCCGCGTGGCCCAAACAGATGCCAACGGTAAGTTTTCCATTCAGGTTACTGACGGGGAAACCTTACAGATCTCCTATGTGGGGTATGTGACGCAAGACATTAAAGTGGGTTCCAACACCACATTGGGTATTAAGCTGAAAACAGCTGATAACATGATGGGTGAAGTGGTTGTTACTGCGATGGACATCAAGCGAAATCCTCGTTCCATGGGTTATTCCACTCAGACATTAAAGGGTGAGGAAATTCAGGAGACTCAGCGGGAGAATTTCATTAATGGTCTTCAAGGTCGAGTTGCTGGTCTGACCTTAGATCCCACCTCTGGCGTTGCAGGAGCATCTTCTTCAGTTGTTTTGCGTGGCTTTAATTCACTTTCGTTAAGCAATCAACCTCTTTATGTAG
>Ga0082207_1001409_pt1 | contig 11454 bp, 6 predicted proteins | sample LakMenEpi10Aug09_FD_71540 | JGI IMG/M metagenome (GOLD analysis project Ga0082207, IMG submission 71540) | reverse complement strand
AGCGGGGCTCCGTAGGCGGGGCCCTGCGGGACGGGCGGTGCCGCCGGTGGAAGGCCCGGCGGTGGCACTGCGACGCCGCTTGCGTCGGGCGGCTGGTAGTAGGGTTCGGTCTGCTGCTGGGGCGGAACGCCCAACTTGGCCAGCACCAGCGCGAGCATCTTCTGCTCGAGTTTGGGGTCGCGGCCGAGCGGGATCCAGCCGAGGTTTGGTGTGGGGCTCGCGACCGGCCGTGGCTGGTCGCCCACCTGCTGCCCGAGCGTGGGGAGCGGGGTGCCATAGCGGTAGAGCGAGTCGTCGTTGCGAAACGAGGCCCCGCCGGTGGTCGCCCGCATCGGCCGTGGCAGGTATTCGAGTTCCTTGTTGACCACGACCTCCACCCGCCAGCCGGCGGAGTCGGGAGTGAGTCGCATGGTCGCGATCCGGCGAATCGACTGGAGTGTGGCCTCCCACCGCTCGTCCCAGCCCACTGAGTCGCCCCGCCAGGGTTCGAGGACGGTGGCGCCGGTCTGAGGGAAGGTGTCGATGCGGCCCTCGGTCGGCACGCCGTTGGCAAACACCACCCGCTGCTCCGAGTGCACCTTGAAGAAGTCGTCCGTCACATCGACGAGCTTCGTCCACACGAGTTCCGCGTCGAGCGGCGGAATGACAACCGCGTTGCGGGGCGTCGGAGGCGGTCCGGGCATCACCGGTCCGCCGGGACCGATCACCGCGCCCTCGGGGATCAAGGCGAATGGATTCGGCTGGACGGCGTTCGACTGGGGGCCGATTGGCGCCGGCAGGCTCATCGGCGCGGCCTGCGGCGGAGGCAACTGCCCCTGCGCGGCGGCCCACGTCCCCGCCGACAGGGTTGCGATCAGCATCACGATGGCGAACGGGCGACGCATCCAGGATTCCCGCAGGGGAGGCGGATCGTCCCGGAACGTCGGCGATCGCTCAAGGGCAGTTCAGGCCCGGGAAACGCGACGATTTCGCCGTAGAAACCAACTCGTCGCAGCGAGTGTCCCGCAGGCGAGGACTGTCGGGCCCGCACTGCCGTAGAATGCGGCACGAGTCGATTCCTGGGTGAATTGCCCACCCGTGCCTGCTCGACGTCGTCAACTGGAGAGACAATCCATGGCCCTGCGAACCGCGGTCCGTTTCGTGGCGTTCGGCGTGCTGTTCACGACCGTCAGCCGGGCGGCGGAGCCGGCCGCAGCCACCTGTCCGGTGATCGGAAACCCCGCGCCGGCGACCCGCACCACGGTGGCGGGAGGCATGAACAACGGCGACTGGTGGCCGGATCAGCTGAACCTCGACATCCTTCATCAAAACTCTCCCGCCGGAAATCCGCTGGGAGAACGTTTCGAGTATGCCAAGGCGTTCAAGACGCTCGATCTTGAGGCGGTCAGGAACGATCTCCGGGAGTTGATGACGACCTCGCAGGACTGGTGGCCGGCCGACTACGGCCACTACGGGCCGTTCTTCATCCGGATGGCCTGGCACAGCGCCGGAACCTATCGGATTGGCGATGGCCGGGGGGGTGCCGGCTCCGGTGCGCAACGATTCGCGCCGCTTAACAGCTGGCCCGACAACGCAAACCTCGACAAGGCCCGCCGGCTCCTCTGGCCGATCAAGCAGAAGTACGGCCCGCGAATCTCCTGGGCCGACCTGATGATCCTCGCAGGCAACGTCGCCCTCGAGTCGATGGGGTTCGAGACGTTCGGATTCGGCGGGGGCCGCGAGGACGTCTGGGAGCCGCAAAACGACATCTTCTGGGGGCCGGAAAGCGAGTGGCTCGGAGCCACACGGTACAGCGGCGATCGCCGGCTCGAAAACCCGCTCGCAGCAGTCCAGATGGGCCTGATCTACGTCAATCCGGAAGGGCCCGACGGCAAGCCTGATCCACTGGCGGCGGCCCGCGACATCCGCGAGACATTCGGCCGGATGGCGATGAACGACGAGGAGACGGTAGCGCTGATCGCCGGCGGACACACCTTCGGCAAGGCCCATGGCGCGGCGAGTGCCGACAACGTCGGCCCTGCCCCAGAGGCAGCCGGCATCGAGGAACAGGGGCTCGGCTGGAAGAACAGCTTCCGCACGGGCAAAGGGGGTGACACGATTACCAGTGGCCTCGAGGGCGCCTGGACCGCGACGCCCACGACCTGGTCGAACGGCTACTTCGAACACCTCTTCGGCTATGAGTGGGAACTGATGAAGAGCCCGGCCGGGGCCTGGCAGTGGACCCCGAAGGAGAAGTCGGCGGAGGGCACGGTGCCGGACGCCTACGACGACGCCAAATCCCATCCGCCGATGATGTTCACCACCGACCTCGCGCTCCGCATGGACCCGCAGTATGCCCCGATCTCGAAGCGGTTTCACGAGCACCCGGAGCAGTTCCAGCAGGCGTTTGCCAAGGCCTGGTACAAGCTCACGCATCGCGATATGGGGCCGGTGTCGAGGCTGCTGGGCCCCCATGTGCCGGAGCCGCAGATTTGGCAAGACCCCGTGCCCCCGGTTGACCACCCGCTCATCGACGAACGGGACATCGCCGCCTTGAAGGCCAAGATCATCGGCTCCGGGCTTTCGGTCCCCGAACTCGTGTCGACGGCTTGGGCCTCGGCATCGACGTTTCGGGGCAGCGACATGCGAGGTGGGGCCAATGGGGGCCGGATCCGCCTGGCGCCGCAGAAGGATTGGGAGGTCAACGAGCCGGCCCAACTGGCGAAGGTGCTCGACCGGCTGGCGGCGATCCAGAAAGAGTTCAACGCTTCCCAGAACGGCGGCAGACAGGTGTCGATGGCCGACCTGATCGTGCTCGGCGGGTGCGCGGCGGTCGAGCAGGCCGCCAGTCAGGCTGGGCAGGAGGTGCCAGTGCCCTTCACGCCCGGTCGGACCGATGCCACGCAGGCGACGACCGACGTCGAGTCGTTTGCCGTGCTGGAGCCGAAGTCGGACGGGTTTCGCAACCATTTCGCTCGGGAGATCGACCGGCCGGCCGAGGAGCTGCTCGTCGATCGGGCGCAGCTACTCACGCTCTCAGCGCCGGAGATGACCGTGCTCGTTGGCGGCCTGCGGGTGCTCGGAGCCAATGCCGGCAGCGGGCCGCTGGCCCAACTCGGCGTCTTCACCGACCGGCCCGGGGTGCTCACTAACGATTACTTCGTGAACCTCCTCGACATGGGTGTCGACTGGCAAAAGTCGCCAGTCTGCGACCACTTCTTCGAGGGCCGGGATCGGAAGACGGGCGCGGTGAAGTGGACAGCCAGTCGGGTCGATCTGGTCTTTGGCTCGAACTCGCGGCTGCGGGCGATCGCCGAGGTCTACGCGAGCGACGATTCACGGCGGAAGTTCATCGCCGACTTCGTGGCAGCTTGGAACAAGGTGATGAACCTCGACCGCTTCGACCTGCCGCCCGCCGTGCGGCACGGGACCGACGACATGGCCGCGGCCGTGTTGCGAAAGCCGTGAGGGGCTTCGCGTCATCGCACCCAGAGCAGCGGCTGCGTGATCGGTACGTTGCGGCGGACCTCGGGGTCGGTTGAGTCGGCAGGGAGCCGCTTCCAGAGGTCGAGGTAGGCCGGTTCCCGCAGGGCGAGCCCAGCGAAGAGCAGGTGCGGCTGCCGCACGGGCCAGCCCTCCCAGTGCTCGACGTCGGGCGGCTTCGGCCACGTCGCCTTGTCAGCCAGATACGGGTGCAGCCAGGCCACGGCGGTGCGCATCCCGCGGCCATCCGGTAGAGCGAAGCCCCACAGATCATCGCCTCTGGAGGAAAGGATCTGGCAGAGCGTCGCCATCTGGTCGAGTTGGAAGATCGAATAGCCGTAGGGCTTCGTGCGCCCAAGTTCCTCCGGAAATGACCCGTCAGCCGCCATCTGGTGTGGCACGAAGACTTTCACGAACTGCCGGCGGCACTCGGCCAGGAGCGGCTCGTCGCCGGTGAGGTCGGCGAAGGCCGCGAGTTGGACGAAGTAGGCCACGGCGTGATTGTTTTTCGCGGCAGCTTCCTTGCGGCCGTTCTCGCTCGTGGTCATCCACGTGCAGAGGTCGGCGAACCACCGCTTCACGCCGGTCACCGTCGCCTCCGGCAGGGCGCGTTCCTGCGCCAGCACCTTCACGGCCCGGGCGACCTCGACGAGGTGCAGCCCGTCGATGATGCCCGCCGGACGACCGGCCGAGACGCCGGGCACCGCCTGCGCGTGGGCGAGATTCGGGTTCATCCGCGTGGCAGGATCGAGAAAGAACACCCGCAGGAGTTCATCAGCTTTGGCGGCGTAGCGAGCGTCGCCGGTCACGAGTCGGGCAGCGGCAAGGGCCGCCACGCGGTCGCGGAGCGAGTTCACCGCCTGGCGGTGGGCGAAAAAGTTGTCGGGGTTCGATTCCCCGTCGCGGCGGATGTACGGCAGGCCGTCGGGCTTCGTGGGATCAGGCCACCAGTAGTCGCCGTTGGAGTAGAAGTCGTTCGGCGAGCCCTCGGCGTGAGGGGCATGGGAGGCCGTGATCGTGAGCGGCGGCAACGCGAGGGTGGCGTCGGCCGCCGTGAGGATTCGCTCACGGTCGAGGCCGGCCACATCGATGGCTTCCGAAGCTGGCGGCCGGGAATATCCCACTGGAGACGCCTGAGTCGCAGTCGTCGCGGCCTTCCCCGCCGCCGGTTCGGCGTCGAGCGTCACGAAAGCCGATCGGAGGCCAGAAGATGTGACCGCGGCCACCGCCTTGCGGCCCGTGAGCCTGACGCGGATGCGGGCTCGCCCGTTGGCCAGTTGCACCACACGCGACCCGTCGGGCGTGCCGAGGTTGTCGACGAGCGTGCCCTCGCCGGCAAGGTCGAAGCGGACCACGTTTGCGGCATCAACGCACGGGAGTCCGTCCTTGTCGAACGCGCGGGCCTCGATCCAGGCCCCCGCACCGTCCCGCGACTTCTCGGCGAGTGTGAGCTTGGCGGCCTTCCCGCACTTCTCCGTGTGGTAGTCGAAGGCGATCTCGTCGGTGAGTTCACCCGCAGCCGCGCGGGCCACCGCGCGGACGACGTTTCGGCCCGCGGCAAGCGGCACGCGCCACCGCAGGCCCGCCGCGGGATAGTCGGTGACGTTGCGGCTCTTCGTGCCGGCAGACGTGCCGTTGACGAAGAGTTCCACCTGCGGGCAGTTGGAATAGACCCGGATCTCCTTCGCTTCATCCGGCTCTCCCCAGCGGTCGTGCCAGCCGTGGCCGAGGAGGTGCACCATCGGCTTCTCCGCCCAGTAGCTCTGGAACACGTAGTAGCTCTCCTTCGGCGTGCCGTCGCGGGTGACCACACCCTTCTGATTCACACGCGGCACCGGGTTCTCAGGCCGCAGCGGTGTGGAAAAGTCTTTGAAGATCCAGGCGGCGGCACCGGTGAGGTTTGGCATCTGCTCCTGTTCGTGCAGGTGCCAATCGAAGAGGTTCACCATGTAGCTCTCCGACCAGTCGCCATCCTTCGACATCCGCACCTTGCCCCCCGACGCCTTGTAGGCCTTGCCCACCTCGGCGGTCCCCTGCCCTTCCGCGACCTTCTCCAGCATCCGCTCCGGATCTTCGGCGAACCGGCCGGCGTGGCTGTCGCCTCCCCACTCGGCATGGAAGAAGTGCGGTGTGTCGGCGATCGCCTTCTCCGTGGCCCCGCGATACTCGCGGTAGCGGCCCGAATACCAGCCCGCCCAGATGCTCGGCGAGTAGACGTCGACCACGTCCTTACAGAAGTCGCAGCGGCGGATCGCCGTCTTGCGCGACGGATCGAGTTCGTGGGCGAGGCCGTTGAGTTCGGCCATGAAGGTACGGATCGCCTCCTTGTCAAACGCGGGAAAGTCGCCGGGCCAGTCGTTCTCGTTGCCGAGGCCCCAGAGGATCACCGCCGGGTGGTTGCGATGCTGGTCGATCAGCGACCGGAGCATGTCGCGGCACTGCTCGCGGTAGCGTTCGCCGCCGAGCCCGCCGCGGCACCAGGGGATTTCCTCCCAGACGAGCAGGCCCAACTCGTCGCAGAGGTCGAGGACGAGCGGCGCCTGCTGATAGTGGCCGAGGCGGACGAAGTTGGCCCCCATCTCCTTGATCTGGGTCATCGTGCGGCGGACCACGTCGTCGGGCACGGCTGCCGCGACTCCCGCGTGGTCTTCGTGGTAATGCGTGCCGCGGAGGAGCAGCCGCTCGCCGTTGAGCTTGAAGGGCCCGTGCGGCACCCACTCCACGCTCCTGAGGCCAAACCGTTCGTCCAAACGGTGCTCGCCGTGGGGCGAGGCGAGCGTCACGGAGCATGAATACAGCCGGGGCGTGGCCGGCGACCACGTGGCCGGCGCGGGAATCGTGAAGGCGTCGAGCTCCTTGTCGCCCTCCCACGGGGCGGCTTTCAGTTCGCGGCGGTGGACCACCGAGCCGGCCGGATCGCGGACCTCGATCGCGAGCGCGACCTCATCGGTGAGCTTTTGCGGATTGTGCAGGCGGCTGCGGATCGTGACGCTCCCCGTTCCGTCGGCAAGCACCGGGAGCACGTGAACCTGCTCGAGCGACACAGCCGGCACGTGCACGAGGTGGACGTGCCGGTAGAGGCCGCCGTAGCGGTTGAAGTCGCTGAGATCGGATGGGATCGACTCCGCATCCCGCGAGTTGTCGCAGCGGACCGCCAGCGGCACCTTTCCCTGGCACGACTCGTCGGCCAGCGCGGCCGCGGCGGCGTCGGTGATGTCGAGCGTCCACTCGTCGTAGCCGCCGAGGTGGCTGCCGACCTCGGCGAGGTTGACGAACACCGTGGTCGCCTGGCCGGCACCATCGAAGTGGAGAAGTGTGCGGCCGCGCGGGAACGGGTTCTTCGACTCAAGCCTCGCGCGGTACCAGCCGTGCCCCTGGTAATACCTCTCGTCGGGATCGACGGCGTCGCGGGCGTTGAAGCAGTGCGGCAGCGAGACCTTCGTCCAGGCGACGTTGTCGCTCGCCTTGTCACCTCGCCACACCTCCCACGCGCTCCCAAGCGTGCCACGGTAGTGCTCCCAGCCGTCCGTCAGGCGTTGCCCCTGCTCGGCGGCGGCCACGGGCCGGCTGAGGATTGGCAACGTCGTCGTGGTTATGGCGAGGGCCAGCGCCAGCAGCCATCCGCCGCGGCGATCGATCGAGAGCATGCGTCCTTCTCCCCTGTTCATGCGTGTCATGCGGCTTGTCGCGTGGATTGTCGCGAGGTCATTCGCTCACGAACGTCAGCCGAATCCGGCCGTCCCCGGCGCCCGTGAAACCCTCGACGAGCGACGTGTACGAAGGATCGCGGTAGGCGATCCCGGCCCGCCAGAGGATCGTGGCGAAATCGGCCTGCTCCATCGGGCGGATCTGCTCGTGCGGCCAGCGGTGCGGGGCCGACATGTAGGGCACGAGGAACTCGATAGCCCGGCGAATCGATCGGCCGTCGCGGGTCTCATACTGCCAGAGGTCGATGTCGACGTGTTCTGCGAGCGTGGCGAGGTGGCACAGTGCCTGGAGATTAAAGGCGGAGCAGCCGAGCGACTTCGTTCGTACCAGTTCGTGCGGTTGGCTTCCGTCGGGCTCGATCTGTGCGGCGATCCGCCGCGGGCCGGCATCTCTGAGCACGCCGACGGCGAGATCCCGGCGGCCGGTCACGAGGGCCAACCGCACGACCTGCGTATCGAAGAAGGTACCGTGGTTGTTGGTGGCGGCCCCCTCGCGACGGCCGGGGTCGCTCTCGAGGAGCCAGTTGAGGTAGTCGCCGGCCCAGGCGGTGATGGCCTCGTGGTCGGCGGCCGACAGCAAGCCCGCATCGCCGATCAGCGCCACCGCGTCGATCGCATCGACCAGATCGCGGCCCTCGATGATGCCGGCGCCGCGGCCATCGTTGGTGCCGCGGATGGCCTGGGCGAAGCGGAGGTGGGGATTCATCCGCGTCGCCTCGTCGATGAACCACGTGCGGGCGAACGCGGCGGCGTGCTCGGCATACCGCTTCTGGCCGGTGAACCGCCAGGCGAGGCCGAGTGTCTCCATGGCCGAACCCAGCAGGCCTATCCGGCCGCGGTCGGTGAACTGCGGGTCGTCCGATTCCGGATTTCGCCGGCCATCGCGGCGGATGTAGGGCAGCCCGTCCGCAGCGGCGTGATCGGGCCAGTAGTAGGGCGCGAGGCTTGCATAATCGTGCGGGTCGCCGCTCGGTGCCGGCAACCGCTTGGCGGTCACGGTCGGCGGCGGCACGTCGAGCAGAGCATCGGCCTCGTTGATCAGCGTGTCGACGGCGTCGCGAATCTCCCGGTCGCCCGCGGCAAGCCTCCGCTGCGCCTCGACGAGCGAGCCGGGGCGGGCGGCGTGATACACCCGCGCTGCGGCCGGATCCTCGGCCAATCCCTCCGGGCCGACGCCGAGGGTAGCAACCAGAACGAGCAAAACCAGCCTGCTCATAGCGCCGCCGGCTGCGCCTTCTTGTTTTTCGACTTGGCCGCCTTCGCCGACGCCGGCGCTGGCGGAGGCAGGTGTGCCGAGAGACGTTCGATCACGGGCTTGAACTGTGGGTCGGAGGCAAGGTTGCGGGTTTCATTGGGATCGTCGCGTTCGTCGTAGAGTTCGCTCGCCACGATCCGTGAGCTTCCGTCTTCCCGCCAGGCCGTGAAGCGCCAACGGTCGTCGCGGACGCTGTAGCCCATCACTGGCCCGTCGATACCGTCCCCCTTCCCCCGCGGATACTGGCTGATGGCAACGGGCTTCACCGAGCCGGTCGGATCGCGCAGCAGCGGCACGAGGCTCATGCCGGCGAGGCTCTTGGCCGCCGGGAGCCCGCAGGCGTCGGCGAGCGTGGGGTAAACGTCCACAAACTCCACCGGCGCTGCAGCCGTCTTCCCGGCAGCGCATCCGGGCGTCGAGATGATCAAGGGCGCCCGCGTGGCGAGTTCGAAGTTGGTGTGCTTGTGCCACAGGCCATGGTCGCCGAGCTGCCAGCCGTGGTCGCCCCAGAGCACGATGACCGTGTTGTCGGCGATGCCGGCCTGGTCGAGGGCGTCGAGCAGGCGGCCGATCTGCGCGTCGGCGTAACTGATGCAGGCGTAGTAGCCGTGGCGAAGCCGGCGGGCCACGTCAGCCGGCAGTGGGTTGCCCGGCGGGATGTCGAGGTACTGGTGGAGTTCGCCGTTGGAGTGTCCGGCAAACGCGGGTGCGCCGGCCGGAAGCTCGTCGATCGCCGGCCCCGGGATCGCGGCTGGATCGTAAAGGTCCCAATACTTCTTCGGCGCCACGAACGGCAGATGCGGCTTGAGGAGTCCGACGGCGAGGAAGAAGGGCTTGTCCTGCTTGGAGAGCGTGGCGATCCGCCGTACCGCCTCGGCGGCGGTGTAGCCGTCGGGCAGTTCGTCGTCGGACTTGTCGCTCACCACGGTGGCCGGCCCCTTGCCCGACTCCGCCCGCGGGGTGTCGGCGGAATACTCCTCGACACCGCCCCCTACCTTCTTCGTGGTCTGCTTCGTCCAGTCATTCGGGTCGGCATCGACGGTCTTCCCGTTGGGATACCAGTGCGGCTCGCTCCACGAGCGGCCGTCCTCGTAGCCGCGATGGTAAATCTTGTTGAGCGCCGCACAGTGGTAGCCATTGGCCTTGAAGTGCTGCGGCAGCGTGACGCAGTCGGGCAGCGCCGTGCGGAAATGCGTCTTGAGGTCGAGCACCCGGGTGATATCGGGCCGCTGGCCGGTCATCAGCGACGTCCGCGACGGGCTGCAGACGGCCTGCTGGCAGTAGGCGTGCCCAAACACGACCCCGCGGGCGGCGAGCCGGTCGATGTTGGGCGTCTTGGCGACGCTGTTGCCGTAGCAGCCCATGTCGGGACGCAGGTCGTCCACCGCGATCATCAGCACGTTGAAGGGGCGATTCGCAGCCTCATCCGCGGCGGGCGCTGGTGTCGCGGCCGTGACCATACAGATGAATCCCCACGCCAGCGTCCGTTCACGAAGCATGCAACACCCCCGAAGTCGATCGTTCCATCGGCAGTCTCTTCCGCCCGACAAGTATCCCATGCCGAAGCGACGCATGACAACAACGATCGCCCTGGCAGCGACGCGATTTCGAAGCGCGTTTATGACGCGCCTGCGCGTGAAGGAAACTTTGCATCACGGCGAGCGCGGCGGTTCGCGACCACCGAGCCAGCGGGCCACCGCCTCCGCCTGCGTGCGGACGTGGAGCTTCTTATAGACGTGTTCGAGGTGGGTGCGGACGGTGGCGAAGGAGACGCTCAGCCGCGCGGCGATCTCCTTCTTAGAAAGCCCCTGCACGAGCATGTCGAGCACTTCCCGCTCGCGTGCCGTCAGCGTGGACGCCATCGCCGGCGCGGCGTGGGACGTGCGGGTGAACGCCTGCACCACCTTGCGGGCGACGGCACCGGTCATCGGCGCGCCGCCGGCGGCGACGTCGCAGACCGACTCGACGAGTTTGGCCGGCGTGATCGGCTTCACGAGGGAGCCGACCGCCCCGGCCGACAACGCCTCGAAGATGGTGTCGGTGTCGCGGGAGACGGTCAGCACGAGCGTCTGCCATGGCCGCCGCATGGCGGCGATGCGGCGGATCCCCTCGACCCCCGAAATGCCGGGCAGGTTGACGTCGACGATGATCACCCGCGGGTCAACGTCTGCGAGCTGCTCGAGTGCCTGCTCTCCGCTGGAGAAAGCACCGGCGAACTGGCACTCCCGGCTGCCGCTGAGGATGTCGCCGAGGCTCTCCCGGACGCGGTGGCCGGCCCAGGCCGTTCGATCGGCTGGCTCGCCAACACGGATGGCACGCTGAGCGTGGGCTTCGCCGCGAACGGAGACACCAATATCGACGGCGCCGTGGACATCCTCGACGCCGCGAACTTCGTCGCCGGCAACCGATTCGACACGGGGATCCCGGTCGACTGGCAGGATGGTGATTTCAACTACGACGGCGTGCTGGACATCCTCGACGCCAGCGAGTTTTTCGCGACGGGGCTCTACGACACCGGCGTCTATCTGCCCGTCGCGGTGTCGCAGGTGGCGGCCGTCCCCGAACCGATTGTGCCGTGGGGCTGGTCTGCCGCCGTAGCCTTCGTGGCTTTGGCCTGCCGGTGGTCGAGTCCGGTTGTGAGGCGTCGGGGATAGGTGCGTTTCTGGGGGTTTGGGCCGAAGTTGACCGGAGGGCCGGCCGACAGCACCGTTGGGGAATGGTTTGCTCGCGGAACGCGCCGATGGCTGCTCGCCTGCGCCGTGACGGCTTTAGCCTCGTCGAACTGCTCGTCGTGGTGGCGATCGTCGGCTTGTTGGCCGTCACGGTGTTGCCCACCCTCGCCACCACCACGGAAGGCCGACGAACCCGCGAGACCACGCGAACGATCACGAGCTTCATCGCCCAAAGGCAGGCGAAGGCCCTCGGCCATCCGACCGGAGTGGGATTCGGCCTCGTCAAGACCGGCATCGCCAAGGAAATGCCGGCGATCGATCTGGTGCCTGCCGTCATTCCCGATGCCTACAGAGGCGA
>Ga0082207_1001408_pt1 | contig 11475 bp, 10 predicted proteins | sample LakMenEpi10Aug09_FD_71540 | JGI IMG/M metagenome (GOLD analysis project Ga0082207, IMG submission 71540) | reverse complement strand
TTTGTGATGGCTTCAATTAACGTGCTGCTTTTGCCACTACCGGCGGGGCCTAAAACTAATAGTTGGCTACCTCGATGATTTATTATCTGTTTTTGTTGCTCTGTTAATTGGCTATCTGAGATTAAGTCAGTTTCAAATTTAGTTCTAACTAGCTTTAACTCTGGAGTATTTTTACCGGCGGCCACGGCCTAATTTAACGCTAGCGGGCTGACAATAACTGCTTTTGCGCTAGAAAATGCTTAAGCGTTCTCGTTAGCTCGCTTGTTTTTTGAGGTTTGCCTTGCCCGAGTTGAACCATCTAAGACAACTTTTCGAATTCGAACTACTGCTGGTGTTACCTCAACACATTCATCCTCGCGACAAAACTCAAGGGCGCCCTCCATATTTAATTTCTTAGCAGGGATTAATCGCTCAGATTCATCAGTACCGGATGCTCGCATGTTTGTTAACTTCTTTTCTCTAACGCAGTTAACATCCATATCTTCACTTCGTGAGTTCTCACCAATTACCATGCCTTCATAAACTTCATCACCTGGTTCAACAAATATTGATCCACGATCTTGCGTGCCATAAAGTGCGTAGCTAGTTACTGTTCCAATTCGATCAGATACTAAAGAACCAGTTGAGCGAGTGCGAAGCTCACCATGCCAGGCTTCATAACCATCAAATACATGGTGAAGTAATCCAGTTCCTCTTGTCTCAGTTAAAAACTCAGTTCTAAAACCAATTAGCCCACGAGATGGCACGCGATAATCAAGACGTATCCAACTAGTTCCGTGGTTAACCATCTGCTCCATTCGGCCCTTACGTAGCGCCATTAATTGAGTGATAACTCCTAAGTACTCCTCAGGTGCGTCAATTGATAATCGCTCCATCGGCTCATGCACTTTGCCATCAACAATTTTGGTAACAACTTGTGGCTTACCAACAGTTAACTCAAATCCTTCACGTTTCATGATCTCAACTAAAACTGCAAGTTGTAGCTCACCTCGCCCCTGCACTTCCCAGGTATCTGGTCTTTCAGTATTTAAAACTCTAAGTGAAACATTTCCAACTAACTCTGCATCAAGGCGACCCTTAACCTGGCGAGCAGTTAACTTATTTCCACTCTTTCCAGCTAGGGGTGAGGTATTAATACCAATGGTCATAGAAATACTTGGTTCATCAACGATAATTAATGGCAGTGCATGTGGATTTTCTAGATCAGCAAGGGTTTCACCTAAGGTAATAGTTTCAATTCCAGCAACTGCGATGATGTCGCCAGGATGTGCTTCAAGTGCTGGAACTCGCTCTAGTGCTTCAGTAATTAATAGCTCAGATACCTTAACTCGCTCAGTTGAGCCATCAGTTTTAATCCACGTTACTGATTGACCTTTTTTAATAACTCCTTCGCGAACTCGGCAAAGTGCAAGCCTGCCTAAAAATGGTGAGGAGTCTAAGTTTGTTACATGTGCTTGTAGTGGTGCGCCTTCATGATAAACAGGAGCTGGAATTGCCGAAAATATAGTGTCAAATAAAACATCTAAGTTTTCTTTATCAGGCATGCCACCATCTGCTGGTCGCTCAAGAGATGCTCTTCCTGCTTTAGCGGATGCGTAAACAATTGGAAACTCAATTTGATCTTCATTTGCATCTAAATCTAAAAATAGCGCGTACGCCTCATCTACTACCTCTGCGATACGTGAATCTGGTCGATCTACTTTATTAATTAACAAAATAACTGGAAGATTCTTTTGCAGAGCTTTACGAAGTACGAAACGAGTTTGTGGCAGTGGACCCTCTGAAGCATCTACTAACAAGATAACGCCATCAACCATTTCTAAACCACGCTCAACTTCGCCACCAAAGTCGGCGTGCCCTGGCGTATCAATAATATTTACAATCGTATCTCCACGTTTTACTGCAGTATTTTTTGCCAAAATCGTAATTCCTTTTTCGCGCTCAAGATCCATCGAATCCATCATTCGGTCTTGGCCTTCATCTTGTTTTTTGTGCGCAGCAAAAGCGCCAGATTGCCAAAGCATGGCATCAACTAATGTGGTCTTGCCATGATCTACGTGAGCAATAATTGCTACGTTTCTAAGGTTCTCCCGTTTTTTAACTGGCAGATCTTTTAAGTGTGCTTGTTTTTTAGACATTAAACCTAAACTCCACTACATCTCCATCGGCCATTACGTAATCCTTGCCTTCCATTCTTACCTTGCCATTGGCGCGGGCTTGCACCATTGATCCGGCAGTAACTAAATCATCAAAAGCCACAATTTCAGCCTTGATAAATCCTTTTTGAAAATCAGTGTGAATAACACCAGCAGCAGCCGGTGCGGTATCACCTTTATGAATCGTCCACGCCCTGGCCTCTTTAGGCCCTGCGGTGAGATATGTCTGTAATCCTAATGTATTAAATCCAACTCTTGCTAATGTGCTCAGTCCTGGCTCAGTTAATCCGATTGATTTTAGTAATTCCAGCGCATCTGTATCATCTAAATCAGCTAATTCCGCCTCAGTCTTTGCATCTAAGAATATTGCCTCCGCCGGTTTTACCAGCGCCGCTAACTCATCTCTTAATTTATTATCTGATAACTCAGCAGCATCGACATTAAATACATATAAAAATGGCTTAGCAGTTAACAACTGCAACTCTAGAATTGAGTCAATATCAACCTTACTTCCTCGCAGCAACTGTCCTTTATTTAATATTTCAGCAGCTTCTTTAGCGGCTGCTAAAACCGGAACCTTCTCCTTAATAGTCCTAACCTCTTTTTCAAGACGTGGGATAGCTTTTTCTAAGGTTTGCAGGTCTGCTAGACAAAGCTCAGTATTAATTGTTTCCATATCTTTTTTCGGATTAACATCGCCATCAACGTGGACAACATCACCATCTCTAAAAACTCTAATCACCTGGCAGATCGCATCAGATTCTCTGATGTTTGCTAAAAATTTATTTCCAAGTCCTGCTCCTTCAGAGGCTCCCTTAACAATTCCGGCGATATCAACAAAGGAGACTGCTGCTGGCAAAATCTTTTCTGAACTAAAAATTTTTGCAAGAACTGCCAACCTGGTATCTGGTACTCCCACCACGCCAACATTGGGTTCAATAGTGGCAAATGGGTAGTTAGCAGCTAAGACATTGTTTTTGGTCAGGGCGTTAAACAGGGTGGATTTACCCACATTTGGCAGACCGACGATTCCGATTGAAAGGCTCACGAGGGGTAAAGCCTACGCAAGATTGTCAGCAGTTAATGCCACTATAACCCCATGCCCGCCTCAATTACCGCCTTAATTATTGGTTTAGCAGCAGGTGCTGGAATTGGGTATCTAGTATCTGCCCTGCGCCATAAATCATCTGGCAATGATGGCGCGTTATTAGAAGATTATAAAAAACAATTAGAAGCTGAGCGAAGTAAGACTGAGAGCTCAATTAAGTTAACCGCTGAGTTAAGTGCGATGAAATCAACCGTTGAAAAATTATCTATTCAATCCAATGAAGCTAATCGGGTTCGAACTGAAGCAGAGGCAAAGCTTGAGACCACAATTAATGAGATGCGACGGGCTAGTGAATCAATCTTTGATGAAACAAAGAAAATTGCTGGCGCACTTTCAAATAGTCAGGCGCGAGGAAAATTTGGTGAGGCACAACTAGAGCTGCTTTTGCAGTCAGCAGGTCTTCGTGAAGGACATGAATACAGCAGACAAAAATCAACAACAGATGCTGATTCATCAGGTATTCCAGATATAACGGTGAAGATGCCGGGGGGCAGTTCAATATTTATTGATTCAAAATTTCCATTTGATCGCTTCTTAGATGCATTTGGTACACAGGTAGAAAGTGAGCGAGATGCTTTTCTTATCCAGCACAGTAAGGACTTGTTAAAACATGTGGAGGCCTTGGCTAAGCGCGGCTATCACAAGTCAGCTGGCTCTCCTGATTTTGTTGTTTTATTTGTGCCATTTGAAACCTTACTTGCTGAAGCACTTCGTATTGATCCAGCATTTTTAGAAAAATCATTTAAATTAAATGTGACAGTTGCAACGCCAACTTCAATGATGGCCCTACTTCGCACCATTGGCTATATCTTTACTCGCAATAAATTAGCTGATAATGCTGATGAAATTCAAAAGGTAGCAAATACTTTCTTAAAAAATATCACATTACTTCACGGCAAGATTGTGGCCGTTGGTAAAGCAATCTCATCAACTGCTAAAGCTTATGAAGATTTAATTCCAACTGCAGAAAAAACTGTCTTAAGCCCAGCTCGGCGAATTCATAACTTAGGTGTCTCAGGTGATAAAGAAAAATTAGCAATTGAATATCCAGAATCTCCGGGCGCAGTTCGTGAGCTTAGAAGTATTTCTGGTGATGATGACTTTATTGAGGTAGAGGAGATTGAAGGTGGAAAAGATGAGTAATCTGCCAATTAATTCACCAATTAAAGGACCAGGCTTAACTAAGCCAGGTGTTGTTATTTTGCAGTTTTTAGTCATTTTTTTATTCCAGGCAATCGAATTAGCCTTTCGTTCATCACTTGGCATTATTACTTGCCTAGCCCTTTGGATTGCCTTCTTTGGCGCAATTTATTTAGGCCGGCCAGGAACTGCATATGTCACAGCGGTTGCCCCACCTGTATCACTGCTTATCTCATCAATTATTTTGATGCCAACTGTAGGAGGTGGCTCATTTGTGCCAACTAAATTTTTAATTGACTTAGTCGCCGGCCTTGCCTCGGTATCTTTTTATTTGTTAACTGGAGCAGCTATCGCTTGGTTTATTTGGTATAAAAAAAGAAATCAGGCAGATTCTTCACTTACTAGCGGCTTTTAAATCTTTTCTTAGCTCGACAGGTAAGGAAAATAGTAGGTGCTCCTCAGTTGCAGTTACTACCTCAACATTTGAGAAACCACGATCCGCAAGCCATGTGAGTAAATCTTTAACTAAAATCTCTGGCACAGAGGCCCCACTTGAAACTCCAATTATTGAAACACCTTCTAGCCATTCATCCTTAGCTTCTGCGGCATAATCAATTAAATAAGCAGCTTTTGCGCCATACTCAAGTGAAACCTCAACTAGGCGAACAGAGTTAGATGAGTTTGTTGAACCGACTACTAGTACTAAATCTGATTTAGGCGCAATCTCTTTAATAGCAACTTGGCGGTTTTGTGTGGCATAGCAAATATCATCACTTGGTGGATCAATTAAATTAGGAAATCTTTTTCTAAGCTCTGCCACAGTCGCTAATGTTTCATCCACACTTAATGTGGTCTGTGATAGCCAAGCTACTTTATTTTCATCCCTTACCTTTATATTTTTTATACTTTCAATGCCATCAACTAGCTGCACATGATTTGGCGCCTCACCCGCTGTGCCATCGACTTCTTCATGTCCTTCATGTCCTACTAATAAAATATCGTAATCATCTGCGGCAAATCTGCGTGCTTCATGATGAACCTTTGTAACTAATGGACAGGTAGCATCAATTGTTTTTAGATTTCTAGCAGCGGCGCTTTCATGCACAGCAGGTGAAACACCATGAGCTGAGAAGACAACTAACTTTCCCTCTGGTACCTCATCAGTTTCTTCTACAAATATCGCACCCTTTGCTTCAAGTGTTGCAACTACATGCTTGTTGTGAACTATCTGCTTTCTTACATACACCGGTGCGCCATATAGCTCTAATGCTTTTTCAACTGTGATAACTGCTCGATCAACACCTGCGCAATAGCCACGAGGTGCTGCAAGTAATACCCGTTTTTCACTCACCGCGCTCATGTGCCCATCCTAATTGATAGGTGAAGTGGTTAGATTTATCCCATGGCCCCAGAATTTTCCTACCAAGATCTACTGCCAATCGGTGAGGATAAGACCGAATATCGCCTGCTTAGTAGAGATGGGATCGCCACATTTAGCGCTGATGGAAAAGAGTTTTTAAAGGTATCACCTGCTGTGATTGAAAACCTGACCGAGGTGGCATTACATGATATTTCCCACTACCTAAGAAGTGAGCATCTTGCTCAACTAGCAAATATTTTAAAAGATCCAGAAAGCTCACCAAATGATCGCTTTGTTGCTCTTGATCTTCTTAAGAATGCCAACATCTCAGCAGGTGGTGTGCTGCCAATGTGTCAGGACACTGGAACTGTAATTGTGATGGGTAAAAAGGGTCAACAAGTATTAACTACTGAAAAAGATGAACTTTCAATCTCAAAAGGTGTTTATGAAGCATTTACTAAATTAAATCTTCGCTATTCCCAATTAGCACCAGTTAGCACCTGGGAAGAAAAAAATACTGGTAATAATTTGCCAGCTCAGATTGAGATCTACTCAGATACAGATCATGCTGATGAGTACAACTTTTTATTTATTGCTAAAGGTGGCGGCAGTGCTAATAAATCATTTTTGTATCAAGAAACTAAAGCGGTACTAAATCCTAAATCATTTCTAACTTGGTTAGATGAAAAGCTGCGCTCACTTGGCACCTCAGCTTGTCCGCCCTATCACCTAGTTGTTGTAATTGGTGGCACTAGCGCTGAGTTCACAGTTAAGACAGCAAAGCTTGCTAGTACTAAATACTTAGATTCACTGCCAACAAAAGGTGATGCTAAGACTGGTCATGGTTTTAGAGATTTAGAACTAGAGAAAGAAATATTAAAATTAACGCAAGACATTGGTATTGGCGCTCAGTTTGGTGGTAAATACTTTTGCCATGATGTGAGAGTTGTTAGATTACCTCGTCATGGCGCTTCCCTTCCGATTGCAATAGCGGTTTCATGTTCTGCTGATCGGCAGGTAAAGGCAAAGATAACTAAAGATGGTGTATTTATTGAGAAATTAGAAACTGATCCTGCGCACTTTTTACCCGCTACTACCCATGATGATTTAGATCAAAATGAGGTAAAGATTGATTTAAATCAACCAATGGAAAAGATATTGGCACAGTTATCAAAGCACCCTGCAAAAACTAGGGTAAGTCTTACTGGCACCTTAGTTGTTGCCCGCGACTTAGCCCATTCAAAAATAAAAGAGTTAGTTGATAGTGGAAAACCAATGCCGCAGTATTTAAAAGATCATGCAGTTTATTACGCAGGACCAGCTAAAACACCAACTGGTCTTGCTTCAGGTTCCTTTGGACCAACAACAGCAGGTCGGATGGATTCCTATGTTGAGCAGTTTCAAGCAGCAGGTGCCTCACTAATTATGTTAGCTAAAGGAAATAGATCATCAGCAGTAGCGCAATCGTGTAAGAAGTATGGTGGTTTTTACCTTGGTTCAATTGGTGGACCTGCAGCCCGCCTTGCGCAAGACTTCATTAAAAAGGTTGAAGTTTTAGATTATGAAGAACTAGGTATGGAAGCAGTTTTTAAGATCGAGGTCGAAAACTTTCCAGCCTTCATAATTATTGATGATAAAGGAAATGATTTCTACGCAGAAATTAGGCGCCCATTATCTATTGGTAAGGGTCCTAGTAAGTAGAGGTAAGTTAAAACTAGAGTTACGGCAGTGCTGGAGCAGAATCTAGTTTGAAGGTATAAGTTTGCATACCTCCAGATGGTAATTCAGCAACAATTACTACCTGATCTCCGGGTGCATGAGATCTAATTCGAACAATTGCTGAAATTGAATCATTGATCTTAAAGCCATCAATTCGTTTAACAATTGATCCCACCACCATGCCAGCCCGCTCAGCTGCTTTGCCGGCACTTAAGGCAGCAACTCTGGCACCACTGCCATTAAAGGTGTTATCAAATGAGATTCCAACTAGTGGCTTAGTTGACTTACCGGTTTCAATTAACTCATCTGCAATTCTTTTAGCCTGATTAAATGGGATTGAAAAACCCAGACCAATATTGCCAGCTGTTGACGCAGATGAACCCACGGTTGCAATTGCTGAATTCACACCAACAATTCGCCCTTGTGAATCAACAAGTGGTCCGCCGGAGTTACCTGGATTAATTGCTGCGTCCGTTTGAATTGCATCCATAAAGCTTTCAGCACTAAATGAACCTGTTGTTACTGGTCGATTTAATGCTGAAACAATTCCGCTAGTTACTGTTCCGGATAAACCAAGAGGTGAACCAAAAGCAATTACTGGATCACCAATAAATAGGGAGGATGAGTTACCAAGTGGGATCTCAGGAAGGCTTCCTTTTTTAACTAAGATAACAGCTAAGTCGTACTCTGAATTTCTACCAACAATAGTTGCAGGTAATACATCTCCGTTATTTAGCTCAACTTCGATTTGCCCTGAAACAGCTGCTGCTTCAATAACATGATTATTGGTAATAATAAATGAGTTATTTGCATTAGATTTATAAATCGAGCCAGAACCGGTTCCACTACCACTGGCCGCAGTTACCTCAATTGAAACTACTGAGGGTGAGACTAGTTGAGCAATACTTTTAACATTGGCACCAGTAGCACCAATATCAATAGCGCTGCGCCCCTTAGGGCAGCTGCCATTACTTGAAATATACAAAGCTTTTGTCTTGTTATCTACACAGGCTTTTACTACTGGTGTAGTGAAAGGATTTGCAATTGCAAAACCACCAACTACGGTAGCGCCCAAAATGAATCCAGTTAATATTTTAAAAGCTGTGCTTTTCATTTAACTCCCTAAGCCCCTGATAGTAAGAGATATTTCTTGAAATTTCCTGTGAGAAGCCTATTTAATTGGTGAATCTTCTAAAATCTAATTTCCTGCCCATGTGAAAATTGCGCCTCAGGAGATCCCTTAAGCATATGTAATTTAGCCTGGCCATAAACTTGCCAAAAATCTGATCCGCCTCGTTTAACAATTGCAGTTAACTCATCAATGCCAATTAAAATCGAATCATCTGGCACATGCATTAACAACTTAGCGGCGCTTTCTGGAATCCATTTAAAAAATTTATTAAAGTGAGGAATCACTCTAATATTTTGAATTAGATCAAGCCCTGCAGTTGGTTCTGCTCTACTTAATCTAAAATTTGGGATTTGGGATGATAAAACCATCGCCCCCGCGCTGCACCCAGCTAATGAAGCCCCACTTTGCCAATTCTTAACTATCGCTTGCCAAATTGGTGTATCAATTAAAGTCTTAGCCAAATAATGTGGATCACCCCCTGACATATAAATAAGTGCGCCATTACTTATTTGATTTACATAACTCATATTCTGGGCATCATCTCGAGTATAGATAGGCAGGAATAGTGGCTTAGCGCCAATAGCTTCTGCTTGTTTTTGCCCTAAATCTCGCCAATACTCAAGGCGGGAGGTGCTTTCTTGAGCTGCCGCTGTTGGTATTTGGATATAGATATTTTCCTTACCATTTTTAATGCCATCTTCAAGTAAAGATTTTTCAAACTCTGCCATCACAGGTAAGTATTCACCGGAACCAACTAATGCAAGTGAGCCATTCATATTGCAATGCTAGGTCAAAAGATGCGCTATTGCCACATTATTAATCTTGCTCATTACTGGCAATAAGCTGGCTACTTCTTGTATGATTTGGAGTATGGATGAAGAAGATCTAATTGAAATCTGGAATCAACAACGGGTAATTAGAGTTCAATCTCAATTAGCCCCAACTGTATTACTTTCTGCCGTGCTAGCACTTGCTGCTACTGGCAACCTAAATAGCAGCACAGATTCAACCCTAAAGTTATTTGTGATTGGCTTAGTAGCCTCTGGCGGAGTTTTCTCAGTCACTGCGATGCTAGCTGCTATTGAAGATAGTCTTTCGGTGATTAAAGCACTAAAAAAGCTTAAATCAGTATCTGCGGTAGGAGTAGGAATTATTGGTTCAGCCACACGTCTTAAAATTCTTGGCGGCCTATTTGTGCTGATGAGTAGTTTTAACTTCGTTGTGCTTTTAGCTTATTTATAGCTTCTTCTTTAGCTATAGAATTAGGTATATAAGTTAGTACCAGCGCGATCTTTTAAATTTACTCCATGCTTTGCAAGGGGTGTCATAGCGCTCATTAATATATTTTAATCCCCAGCTAATTTGTGTAACTGGGTTTGTTCGCCAATCAGTTCCAACTATCTCCATTTTGGTGGCTGGAAGTGCTTGGGGAATTCCATGGGCGCCAGAGACTTTATTTCTAGCCTTGTAATTCCAATTACTTTCTTTTGTCCAAAGTTTATTAAGGCATGAGTACTGCGCCTCATTCCATTGATATTTTTCAGCGATTAAAGCTTTTGCCACCAGTTTTGCGCCATGCGGCTCACGGGCTGATTCAACCTGGCGGATAGCTAGGGAGAGCAGGGCCATAGTTGAGGCATCAACATTTTTAACGCCATCGAGCTCTAAAAGGGATGGGGTGGTATCAACTGGCAGATCAGAATCAGAAGCAGGTTGTGGGGTAGTGGTCTCACTTGGGATGGTGACGTAAAACTGCATGTTGGCGGAGGCATGGGTTGGCTCAACTACCATCATGAAGAAGGCCATGGCGGCGGCATAGAAGGAAAGCCGGCGGACTTTGCCGGTAGGGATTTGGGCAACGCGAATCTTCATCACCACACCCACCTTCCTTTTTTGGCGTCAAAACCGCCACCTGGCAGCTCTTAAGACCTGGTTAGGGTGGCAGTCAGGGGTGGGCAGGGCAACTTTATCTGGGCGTGTGGCGCGATTATGTTTATATTCACAGCCTTTTTAAATACTAAAACCGCAGGTCAGAAAGGAGAAAGTCTGATTTATCCGTTATGTCGCAGCAGGGGGTAAATCTAACTTGTGAAGTTAATTGGCTCCTCAAGCAGCTCAGTTACTAGGGCTGCTATTTGTGAGCGCTCGCTCCTAGTCAGGGTGATATGGGCAAAGAGCGGGTGTCCTTTTAAGGATTCAACCACAGCCACTACCCCATCATGGCGGCCCACTCGAAGGTTATCTCGCTGGGCAATGTCATGGGTCAGCACTACCCGAGAGCCTTGGCCAATTCGAGATAGCACGGTTAGTAAAACACCGCGTTCAAGGGATTGGGCCTCATCAACAATTACAAATGAGTCATGCAGGGAGCGGCCCCGGATATGGGTCAATGGCAAAACCTCAATTAGCCCACGTTCTACTACCTCATCAATTACCTGCTGGCTAACTAACGCCCCTAAGGTGTCAAAGACTGCTTGGGCCCAAGGCGACATCTTTTCATTTTCAGTTCCAGGTAGATAGCCAAGCTCTTGGCCACCAACTGCATAAAGTGGGCGAAAGATAACTACCTTTTTATGTAGTCGCTTTTCTAAAACAGCATCAAGACCAGCTGAAAGGGCTAGGGCGCTTTTTCCAGTGCCAGCCCGCCCGCCAAGTGAAATTATTCCGATATCAGGATCTAACAAAATATCTAATGCCACTCGTTGTTCAGCGCTTCGCCCATGTAATCCAAAGGCTGCTCGATCTCCGCGCACTAATTGCAGATGCTTATCTGGAGTTACTCTAGCTAGGGCGCTGCCTTTTTCAGAGTGTAAAACAATTCCAGTATGGCAAGGATGAGTTTTTGCTAGCTCATGAGTGA
>Ga0082207_1001407_pt1 | contig 11479 bp, 9 predicted proteins | sample LakMenEpi10Aug09_FD_71540 | JGI IMG/M metagenome (GOLD analysis project Ga0082207, IMG submission 71540) | reverse complement strand
TTGATCTTACGGATGAATTCGGCTGGCGTTGTATCGACCCAGAGATTTCCTGCTCAGGTGTTAACGTTGTCAGTGGCATCCCAATAATCCCCACCCGCGGTAATCGAATTTTCCCCACCCATCACCGCCAAGGAGGCAACGATGGAAGTGGAAGTGATCGACCAACACAAGAGTTCTGAAGCCCCTGCCCAGGCCCCGAGGGGCCTGGGCAGGGCGGCGGCTACCGTACCCACACCCAACCGGGGTGTGGAGGTCGCCGTGATCAACCAGCAAATGTGGCAATCCGTTCATGAGCGCAAGAAGTCCGGGATGACAGTCTCGGGCATTGCGCGCGAACTGGACCTTGACCGCAAGACAGTGCGCAAGTGCCTGAATCAACCCGAATGGAAGCCCTACGAGCGAACGGTGAAGACGCCCACGGTGCTCGATGACTTCAACACCTGGATCCAAGCGCGAGCGCCCCAGGTGAACTACTCGGCGCGCATCCTTCACCAGGAACTCTGCAAGCTGGGCTACGAAGGTTCGTACGAGACGGTCAAGCTTGCGGTGCGGCCGATCCGTGCGCAGGCCAGCCTCGATGGTCTGACCCAGGGGCGGTTCGAGACCGGCCCCGGCGAGCAGGCCCAAGTGGACTGGGGCGAGCTCACTGTCGTCATGGGAGCAGAGCGCCGCACGGTCCATGTGCTGGTGATGACGCTGGGCTTCAGCCGGCGGGCCTACGCCGAAGGTTTCTTCAACGAGCGCATCCCCAATCTGCTCAACGCCCACGAGAACGCCTTTGCCCACTTCGGTGGGTGCTGCTTGACGCTGCTCTACGACCGCATGCGTACGGTGTTTGCCGGCAAGGTCAAGCTGCCCGACGGCACCATCCGCGCCCGCTTCAACGACACCTTCAAGGCCTTCGCCGACTACTGGGGCTTTGATCCTCGGTTGTGCCGGGCCTACCGCCCACAGACCAAGGGCAAGGTGGAATCCGGCGTGAAGTACCTCAAGCGCAACTTCGCGCCGGGCCGCGTCTTCCGTGACCTGGACGACTTCAACACCCAGTTGATGGCCTGGTTGACCGAGGTGGCTGATGTCCGCATCCACGGCACCACGCACGAGCGCCCCGTCGACCGGTTCCAGCGCGAGCGGGATGCGCTGCTGCAGACCCGAGGTCAGCCCAGCTTCCTGCAGGCTTTGGTGCGTCATCGTGTGGTGGCTGGCGATTGGCTGATCTCGGTCGATTCCAACCGTTACTCGGTGCCCTTCGGGCTCATCGGCAAGACGGTCCAGGTGACCCGAGAAGGCGGTGATGTCGTCATTCGATTCAGGTGCAAGGAGGTGGCCCGTCATGACGTGCTGCCCGGGCGCCATCAACTGAGCATCAAGCCTGAGCACGGGCCGGGCGCCGTCCCGCGCAACACCCATCGGCGTCAGTCCGATGTGATCAGCGTCGAGTCGGTCCTGCACCGTGTGGTCACGCCCAGCGAAGAAGTTCAAGTTCGGGATCTGTTGATCTACGAGCAATTGGCTCAGCAAACAGCGGTGGAGGCGGTATGAGCAGGTCCAGCACGCAACGCCCCACACCCTCGGCCATGACCACCCCGGCGCAGATTGAGCGATTGGGTGAACACCTGCGCAAGCTTCGCCTGCTCAAGAGCGGCGAACGCCTGGAAGCCCTGCTGCAGCAGGCCGCGGCCAACGATGTCCCCTACGCTGACTTCCTGGAGTTGGTGCTCAGCGAAGAGGTGGCCGCCAAGACCACCAAGAACATCGCCATGCGTACAGCCATGGCTCGGTTCCCCTTCGTCAAGCCGCTGGAGACCTTCGACTTCAGCTACCAGCCCTCGATCGACAAGAAGCAAGTCACCGATCTCTCGACCTGCCACTTCATCGAACACGGCGACAACGTCATCATCCTCGGACCGCCCGGGGTGGGGAAGACGCATATGGCCGTTTCCTTGGGGCTCAAAGCGATTGAGGCTGGCTATCGGGTCCTCTTCACCACCGCAGCTCACCTCATCGGTTCGCTCACCAAGGCCATGGCCGAAGGCAAGCTCGACGACAAGCTCAAGTTCTACACGACGCCTCGGTTGCTGATCATCGATGAGATCGGCTACCTGCCCATCGATCGGCAAGGAGCCAACCTGTTCTTCCAACTCATCAGCCGCCGCTATGAGCGTGGGCCCATGATCCTGACCAGCAATCAAAGCTTCGGCGCCTGGGGGGAAGTCTTCGGTGACCGTGTGATCGCCACCGCGATCCTCGACCGCCTGCTTCACCACGCCGTGACCCTCAACATCCGGGGCAATTCCTACCGCCTCAAAGAAAAGCTCAAGGCCGGGCTCCTGCGTCCGGCCGACAGCACCGATTCCCAACAGGGTGGGGAAATTTGAATTACCGTAGAGGAGGTGCGGACGATTTCTTGGACTACCTTCGGGAGTAGTTCATGTATTCATACGAGGATCGACTTCGAGCAGTTCAGCTCTACATCAAGCTGGGCAAGCGAGCTGGCTTGACCATCCGCCAGCTTGGCTATCCGACCAAGAATGCGCTCAAATCCTGGTGTCTGGTCTATGAGCAAAGCCACGAGTTACCTCGTGCCTACACGCGGGCACCGAAGTACACGTCGACTCAAAGGCAACTGGCTGTGGATCACTACCTGTCCCATGGACGCTGCGTTTCGTTGACGATCAAGGCTTTGGGCTATCCATCCAAGGCGCTACTCGGCAGTTGGGTCCAACAAGCCCACCCGGAACTGTGTCCTCGGATCGGACAGGCCTATAAACCACTGTCCCCGCAGGCGAAGCACGCTGCCGTCATGGCGTTTTGCATGCGCCAGGGATCGGCTGAGTCAGTGGCCAAGGAGTTAGGCGTGTCCCGACCTTCTCTGTACGTCTGGAAGAATCAACTGCTCAACAAAGAGTCATTGGTATCCATGAAGCCCCGGCAAACCCCGTCGCAAGACGCGCAGAAGGACGAACTCCTAAGCGAGCTCGAACGCCTCCAGCGCGACGTCAAAAGGTTGAAGCTGGAGCAGGACATCTTGCGGAAGGCGAACGAACTGCTAAAAAAAGAAATGGGCATCGATCAGCAACTCCTGACGAACCGGGAGAAGACTCAGCTGGTTGATGCCCTGCGATCCGAACATGCACTGTCTGATCTGCTGGAAGAGGTCAAACTGCCGCGCAGTTCCTACTTCTATCACCGGGCGCGGGTCGGACTGGGCGACAAGTACGCCACGGTGAGAATCGTGATGGCTGACGTCTTCGAGCAGAACTACCGCTGCTACGGCTCACGCCGGATACACGCCACGCTCGCTAGGCAGTCGGTGAACATCTCCGAGAAGGTCGTCCGGCGTTTGATGAAGCAAGAGGGCTTGGTGCCTGTTGCGCCCAAGCGCAGGCGCTATGGCTCCTACATGGGCGAGATCAGTCCCGCGCCGGACAACCTCCTGAACCGAGACTTCAGCGCGTGCGCGCCCAACAGGAAGTGGCTCACCGACATCACGGAGTTCCAGATCCCAGCCGGGAAGATCTACCTCTCCCCGATGATCGATTGCTTCGATGGCATGGTGGTCAGTTGGTCAATCGGCACCCGGCCAGACGCCGAACTCGTCAACACAATGCTTGATGCTGCAATCGACACAGTCGTCACCAGCACCGACCGGCCAGTGGTTCATTCTGATCGTGGAGGTCACTATCGTTGGCCAGGCTGGCTGACGCGGATGGGCAATGCACGTCTGACGCGCTCCATGTCCCGCAAGGCCTGCTCACCCGACAACGCCGCATGTGAAGGCTTCTTCGGCCGACTGAAGAATGAACTGTTCTACGCGAGGGACTGGGTGAACACGACCGTCGACGAGTTCACGGCAGAGCTCGACGCCTACATCCGGTGGTATAACGAAGCACGGATCAAAATCTCACTGGGCTCAATGAGTCCGATGGAGCATCGCAAGTCTCTTGGATTCGCCACCTAACAAATCCAAGTTTTCGTCCGCATCCCCTGATGGTCAGTTTTCGGTCGGCGTCAACACATTAAGTTGACAATAGTGGTTTGCTTCCGCCTGCTGACCGGCTCCCGTTCGGTTTGTCAATGATTCGACAGGGGCACTGGTTGATAACCAAGCCGCTCGCACAGGGCATGAGTGCGCCGACCGCCTACTCGATTAGCCTTTCAAGAGCTCCAACACGGGAGACTCCTTGATCTCCTCCATCACGACGTAGCTATTCGAGGTCGACGGAACCGGGATTCGCTTGAGGATGCTGCCCAGAAGCTCACGGTACTGGGCCATCGCACCGATCCGCGCCTTGACGAGGTAATCGAAGCTGCCCGAGACGAGGTGGCACTCCAGCACATCCGGCAGGTACTGCACCTCGCGCCGGACCGTCTCGAACACCTGCGGTGATTTGCTTGACAGCGTGATCTCCACAAACACTAGCAGCGTATACCCCACCGCCTGCGGACTCACCCGAGCGTGGTAGCCGGTAATCACCCCGCGACGTTCCAAGCGGCGAACCCTCTCAGCCACTGGGGATGTGGATAAACCGATCTGCTCACCCAGCTCTGTCATCGACATCCGCCCCTGGCGCTGCAGCAGGTCGAGGATCTTCAAGTCCAGTCGATCAAGGTCGGCGATCGTTGAGTTCCTGATCATGGAGGGGCCTTCTCACAAAAAAACTTACTGCGTTTGTGCCTCATTACAGCAGGAATTTTGGTCTCGCTTCCATAGACTCCCCAAAACATTCGTCGTGAATCGAGGTGTCAGAGATGAAAGTTTTGGTTTTGGGAGCTGGCGTGGTCGGCGTCACAACTGCGTGGCGCCTGGCCCAAGAGGGCGCCGAGGTGACGATCATCGACCGTCATCCCGATGTGGCGATGGAAACCAGCTTCGCCAACGCCGGACAGGTTTCGCCCGGTTATGCAGCGCCGTGGGCAGCGCCGGGAGTTCCCATGAAGGCCCTGAAGTGGCTGTTTCAGCGCCACGCGCCGCTGTCGATCCGGCCCGATGGCACGGCGTTTCAGTGGCAGTGGCTTTTGCAGATGCTGCGCAACTGCAGCGCTAAGCGCTATGCCGTCAACAAGTCGCGAATGGTCGCTCTAGCGGAGTACAGCCGTGATTGCTTGCAGGGTTTGCGTCAGCGTGTGCACTTGCCATACGAAGGACGTACGCTGGGGACGCTGCAGGTCTTTCGTTCGGAGGCGCAGATGGCGGCGACCCAGCGTGACATCGCGGTGCTGCAGGACGCGGGGGTTCCGTTTGAACTCCTGCAAAGTGAAGAACTGAGCCTTGTGGAGCCTGGCTTGGCCCGCGCACAAAGCCGACTGACAGGAGGCTTGCGGCTGCCAAGTGATGAGACTGGCGACTGCCACCTCTTTACCCGCGCGCTGGCCCGTCATGCGCTGGGGCTGGGTGTGCAGATGAGGATGGGCTGCACCGTCAAGCGGTGGCTCGAGCGCCAGGGTCAGGTGTGTGGGGTGGTGCTGGACGACCCGGATCAGAATCCGATCGAGGCCGACAGGATCGTCCTGGCTGGCGGGGTGTGGAGCCGCGAGCTGCTCAATCCCCTGGGAATCAGCGTCCCGATCTACCCTGTCAAGGGTCACTCCATTACGCTGCCGATCGTCGATGAAGGAATGGCTCCTGTATCAACCGTGCTGGACGAGACCTACAAAGTCGCCGTAACCCGATTTGACCGGCGTGTAAGGGTCGGGGGTATGGCAGACCTGGTCGGATTCGACCGGTCCATCCATCCGCGCCGAGTCGCAACGCTAGCCCACGTGGTAAACGATCTGTTTCCCGGCGGCGACCTGTCACGCGCACAGCCGTGGAGTGGGCTGCGCCCCATGACCCCAGACGGCACCCCGCTGATCTGTGCAACCCAGCACCCTCGTCTGTGGCTCAACACGGGCCACGGCACCTTGGGCTGGACGATGGCCTGTGGCTCAGCAGAGGTGCTCTGCGACCTGATGATGGGAAGGAGGCCTGCGGTGGATCCGCACGGCTTGTCGCTCGATCGCTACTGCATCAACTGACCACGGGCGAAGGCTCGCTACCTGAGTCTGAAACGCGTGAGGCTTAAGCCACGTGCTTTCCCCGGGGATGCACTCAGTCCGGCCGCACGAGTACTTCGCCCTCAATCTCGACTGGTATTCCGAACGGTAACTCGGCCATGCCAACAGCACTGCGAGCGTGGGCCCCGACTTGCGGACCGAAGACCTCCAGGATCAGATCGGTGAAGCCGTTGATGACCGAAGGCTGACGATCGAACCCAGGAGCTGAGTTCACCATCCCCAGGATGTGAACCCAGGCCTCGATCCGATCAAGGCTGCCCAGTTCACGCTGCAGGCTGCCCAAGATTGCCAAAGCAGTGAGCCTCGCTGCGGCGTAGCCTTGCTCCACCGTCAGATCCGCCCCAACCTTGCCCAGTGGGCCAGCAACGCTGCCATCAGCCAGCGTCGGGCCGTGTCCAGAAAAGCGCGCCCGCTGCCCTATCACTCGAACCCAAGGGAATGGCAACTTGGCTCCCGGAGGCATCTGCAGAGGCTCAGGCAGGGTTAGGTTCAATTGGGCAAGGCGGCGGTCAATGGCAGACATGTGGCTCCTCTTCAGTTAACGGTCGTGACGGACTTCGACCTGCGCTCACGGGTTGACGTACGGAACACAGGGGCCTGCATCCGACCAAGGATCGGCGACGCGCGGCCAGAAATTGGGGTCTCGATGGCGAAAGGGAAGAGCCGCGAAGTCGGCTGTCAGTAACCCGGGTGAGTCCGCGTAGAGCACCTCACGCGCAAGCGGAGCGAATGCTGCAAGGAAATGCTGCATGGACTTCACCACCACCCCATGCTTGCTGCTCAGGTCGATACCCAGGCCGGTGAACAAATCAGTACCGATGACCTGTTGGCAGCGAGAGATCAACACGAGGTCAACGTCCTCCGCTGTGCTCACCCAGGCCGCAGGCCCCAACGAGACACGGCTGCCAAAGGCAGTCTGTCCATGGTCCTCAGCCAGCGCCCTGACCGTGACGCGCAAGTCAATTGGGCTACCCGAGGTTGGCCCAGATTTGCCAGCCACTCGCAGCTGCAGCGTCGAACCCAAGCCTGCTTCGAAGCACAGTTGCACGGCACCTGGATCCCACAGGCCACCAATGGCAACATTGCGGACGCCCTCTACCAGCAAGGCCTGCAGCGCGAAACTGCTGTCTCCACGCGCGCCTCCGCCTGGGTTGTCCGCCGTATCCGCCACTACGATCGGACCCATTCCCGATGACGGAGGCAGATCTGCCAGGCGTCTCATCGCAGTCTGCATATCAAGCGGCGGCTGCGTCAGTTCATGGCGCATCGCCCAAACACGCCGTCCAAGATCGGATGCCACGCGGGTGGCCAATTCCGCATCGCCATCGGTGATCGCCCAAATGCGCGCTCCACACTCGGGCACATCGCCGAACTCATAGCCATGGGCATGCGAGACGGATAGAACGCCATTGCGACCCTCGAGGGCCTGCATGTCGCGTACGAAGCTCTTCAGGGGTTCCCGGGTGGTCGGCCAGCTTCCGGCCATACGGCAGTCCCAAATTGCGGTGACTGGGTGTATTCGACCCTCTGCGGTGTCCAGAGTCAGCCGCACGACGTCGGCGGCGCGTTCCTCGATGTCGGTATGAGGGTAGGCTTTGTATGCCACCATCAAAGTGGCTTGGCGCGTCATGCGCTGCGTGACATTCGCATGAAGATCCAGCTCGACCCCAATGGGTACATCCGGCCCCACGATACTGCGCGCGCGCTCAATCAAGTCGCCCTCGCAGTCCAAGCAATCCTCGGCAGTCATTGCACCGTGAAGCACCAGCATCACGGCATTAACGGGCATTGCCGCGCGTAGGTCTTCCAGCAGTTCGTCGCGCAACTGTTCGTATACCGGTTGGCGAATGGGCCCTAAGGGTACGGCGGCGGCAAACAGGCCTTCGCAGACTTCCCAGCCGCGGGAGTGAGCCGCGCTGTACACGGACTCGATGGCACCCAGATATCCGCCCGGGTCAATGCCGCTGGCAGGGCCTCGACGGATGCCTTCTGCTTCAAAAGCGCCAAGCCCGGTGGGGATCGGCACATAGGAGTTGTTCTCTGCCAGGAGGCCGGCCAGGAAGAGTCTCATCAGCGTCAGCGTTGGCTGCGTTTCTGCGTGTTTAGGGTAGTGGAGCTTGACCGTTTCTTTTCAATATGTCAACCTACTTTCCAAATTGGAAACTTCGCTGCGCTAACCAACCCCAATGGCCCCAAACTTGTTGTCCGATCCGACCGTTGCTGAGCCTCCATGGCCGCGTGCGTCGGTGGCCCATGCGTTCGTTCTGGTCATGCTCGTGGCGGCCACATTTTCCTTTGTGCACCGCTACGTACCTTCGGTCCTGGTCGACCCCATCCGGCAAGAGATGGGCATCAGCGATGTCCAGTTCAGCCTGCTGCAGGGAACTGCTTTTGCAGTCCTATATGGCGTTGCCTCGCTGACGTGCGGCTGGCTTGCTGACCGCGTGCATCGCCGTAATCTGGTCGTGCTCGGCGTGGTCATCTGGACGTTGGGAACGATACTCTTCGGCTTGTCGACGAGTTTCAGCGGCCTACTCGTCAGTCGTGCGATGGTGGGCCTGGGTGAGGCGGCTTTAGGCCCGGCGAGCGTGTCGATGCTCTGCGACTATTTCCGTCCGGAGCGGCGCGGGCGTGCCATCGCAGTGTCGCTGTTTGGCGCGACGCTCGGAAGCGCCCTGGCATTCGCGGCAGGTGGCCGCATGCTGGAGGCGGCGGCAGCTGGTCAGTACGCGGGTCTGCCCTGGATGAGCGACCTGACACCCTGGCGGCAAGTCGTGACGCTGATGGGGGTTTCAGGCCTTCTTTTGGTCCCGGCGATCTTGGCTCTGCCTGAGCCGCCTCGTCGCGCCCTTGCGGTTGCCCAGCATCTGGGGAACCGGGCGCAGGAACTCTGGGCTATGCGTGGGCGAATCGCGCTGGTGATGCTGGCGGGAGCTACTGTTGCGCTGGCGGACTTTGGCTTCAGCATTTGGGCGACTGCTCTGCTGACCCGTACGCACGGGTTCACGGTGGCTGAAGCAGGATCCGTACTAGGGGCCTGCATGCTTCTGGCCGGAGTCGTCGGTGGCTGGATCGGAGGTGTGCTCTGCGATCGTGCTCACCGCAGTTCGCCTCTCACAGGCCGCATAGACACCGTGATCCGTGCAGCGGTGGCCATGCTGCTGTCGGCCACTTTGCTGCTGATCCCGGATGGGTGGGCTGCCGTGGCGGCGTTCGCCTGTTGGCAAGTAGCCGCTAATGCGGCCTATGTGGGCTGTGCTTCAGCCCTCCAGGATCAGGTCAGCGGACGCACGCGTGGCATCGCCGCAGCCTTGTCCCTGTGCATGTCGATCGGTTTTGGAATGGGATTCGGCCCGACCTCAGTGGCCGCACTCAACCAGCAGATCGGAAAAGGCGCCGACGCCTTGTCAGTGAGCCTGTTGACCGTGTTGCTTGCTGCAGGCGTTGCGACGGTCCTGTGCGCTGCGCTGCTGAGGCGGCGGTTGACTCAGATGCAGCCGACCCCGTCTGCGGTCTGAAGATTCGCCTCTTCCGGCGCCATGGTGTTTTCTTGGAGTTCGCATCAATGAAGATGGATTGTGATGTTCTGGTAGCCGGATCTGGCGCTGCAGGCTTGGCAGCGGCGGTGACTGCAGCGCATCAAGGTGCGCGCGTGATCGTGGTGGAGAAGGCCCCTGTTTATGGTGGAACCAGTTGTTTCTCTGCCGGGATGGTCTGGATTCCAGGCAGTCGCCAAGCGCGTGCAGCCAACATCGCTGACGATCCGGATGCGGCACTCGAATACCTGCGTGGCGAAGGCGGGCCCTTTCTTGATGAGGCCAAGGCCAAGGCCTACGTGCGACAAGCGGCAGACATCTTTGCATGGTTCGAGGATCACACGCATGTGAGCTACCACCTCTCGCCACTCTGGCCTGATTACCACCAGGAGATTCCTGGTGCATCCCGGGGAGGCAGGTCTCTCGGTGCCAACCCGTTCGACGCCAGGCGGCTCGGCCCGCGCATTCGAGATCTTCGGCCACCTTTGGCAAGCACCACGATTCTGGGTGGAATGATGGTGGGGCGAGAGGATCTGATGCATTACTATGGGATGTCAGATTCTTGGAAGAGCTTCTCTGTGGTGGCTCGAAGGGTCCTGCGTTACGCAAGAGACCGTCTGAGCGGCTATCCGCGAAGTACACGTCTGTCCAACGGCAACGCTTTGGTCGCGATGCTGGCGCTCAGCGCCTTCGAGCGCGGAGTCGATCTGCGGCTCAATACGGGGGTGCAGCAGTTACTAATGGAGGGTGACCGCGTTTCAGGCGTGCTGGTGCACGGGCCGGACGGGCCCCAGGAAATTCGGGCTCGAGCTGCTGTCGTTCTGGCATGCGGTGGATTTCCAGCCAATTCGACCTTGCGCGCACGCTACTACGGTCATGTCGCGGCCGGCAAGAACCATCGCACTGCGGCGCCAGCCGATAACACGGGGGATGGACTGCAACTTGCTCTTGCGGCAGGTGCGGTCGTGAAGGACATGCAACACCAGCCGGCGGCATGGACGCCGATGTCGCTGGTGCCCCAGGCGGATGGGAGCGACGTGCCCTTTCCCCACTACAACGACCGCGGCAAGGCAGGCTATATCGCGGTGGACCGCCGCGGTCGTCGTTTCATTAGTGAGGCGCTCTCCTATCATGACTTCGTACCTGCCATGATCCGGGCGTGCGCAGATGATCAAGAAATCTGCAGCTGGATCATCTGCGACAGCCGTGCGATCCTCAAGTACGGTCTCGGTAGGGTACCGCCCTGGCCCTTGCCCATCGTCCCCTTCATTCGAAGCGGGTACCTCAAGCAGGGCGAGTCGCTGGAAAGCCTTGCTCAGGCGTGCGGCATCGACTCCACAGGTCTTCAGCAAACGGTCGCTCGGTTGAATGCAGGTGCTGACCGCGGCATCGATGAAGAGCTCAACAAAGGGGGCGATATCTACGAGCGATTTAACGGTAGCCGCGGCCACGGACCCAATCCCTGTGTGGCTCCGATCGAGGCCGGGCCTTTTTATGCAGTCAAGGTGATACCAGGCGACATTGGGAGCTTCATTGGCTTGCGGACAGACGAACATGCGCGGGCCTTGGATGCGCTTTCTCGTCCCATCGAGGGTCTATACGTGGCGGGTAACGATGCGGCCAGCTTCATGGGCGGCACCTATCCGGGGGCGGGTATTACCTTGGGTCCGGCGATGATCTTTGGTCATATTGCTGCCCGGCACGCTCTGCAGAGCCTGCCGGTCTATGGCTGACTTTGAGGTTCTGACTCATGCTGATCGTTCATGGAACTGCGCACGGGCTTCACAACCCACCTGAGGCCATGGCGCGGGGCCGCCCGCCCCCGGCCACCCCCTTGCGTGCCGCCGGGGGGGCGGGGCGTGGCGGTCCGGTGCAGTGCGGCGGGG
>Ga0082207_1001405_pt1 | contig 11480 bp, 11 predicted proteins | sample LakMenEpi10Aug09_FD_71540 | JGI IMG/M metagenome (GOLD analysis project Ga0082207, IMG submission 71540) | reverse complement strand
AGGTGATCCCGTCGTGCTTGATCCCGGCCACACGCAGCAGGTCGATCGAAACGACGTGCGCGTCGATGCCGAGCATGGTGGCCATGTCGGCGAACCACAGGGCGCTACCCCCCTCCTTGGACCCGATCTCCAGGATCGTCCGCGGCTTGAGATTCCAGAGCAGCAACGGATAGAGCGCCAGTTCGAACGGGCTCTTCACCATCTGCACGCCCTTGTAGGTGTAGTGGTGGACCGAGCCCTGGAGCCGATCCAGGAAGGCCTTGGGGATCTCGCTGGCATAGCTGCGGATCTGCTGCCCGGCTCTTGGTCGCTCATCCTGCCAGGGAGCCTCGGTCACGGGCCGCACGAGGTCGAGGAGTTCGCGGGCCTCGGGCTGGCCTGGATCGGCCTCGAGGATCTCCTCGGCGAGCCTGCGACAAAGTTCGAAGCGGCCGATCCGCCAGTGCGTCAGGCACTCGAGCAGTTTGAACCGTGGGGACTGATCCAGGTGACGACTTGCCTGCAGGAGGCCGTGGGCATCCGGAGCCCGATTCTCGGCGAGCAAGAGCCGGATTTGCTTCTCGAGTGCGTCAAGGTTTTCGGGCGCGCCTGCCGGTGGGCTTTGCATGGCTGATCCTGTCCTCTCAGAAGGCGTATCCAAATCGGTCGAAATCCTCGGCGTAGAGCCGCTCGACGACTCGGCGGCAGTCGCTGGAGTAGTAGTCGCGGTAAGGGCGATGGGGCGTGGAGTTGGCGGATCCGAGCGATTCGGCGAACCCGACCCGGTGGCAGACGGCCTGCAGGCAGCAGGTGAGAAGGGGGCTCTGGTGAGAGTCGCTCGCATCTGCCTCGTCGCCGCACTAGTGTACGGGCGCACACTTTTCTCGTCCATGCCCCGGTACGCCCATGGTCGCCGTCCTGACTGCGTCACCGCCGCGGCCCAAAGTCCGCCCGCACGTCGGCACTGCGAGTTCCCGCCGCTACGAGCGACGCCGGCCGGAGAAGACGCCGCTCTACAAGGTCGTCGCAGAGCACCTCGAAGGCTGGCTCGAGAATCGGGCGGTCGCCGAGCATCCCGTTTCGGCGCACGTCGAACGGGAGCTGCGGTCGTACCTCACCTGTGGCATCCTCTGCTTCGGATTCGGCAGGGCACGCTGTACGTCGTGCGGGCAGCGTTTTGTCGTGGCCTTCTCGTGCAAGGGCCGGGGTGTCTGTCCCTCCTGCAACGGTCGCCGGATGGCACAGACAGCTGCGCATCTCGTCGACCACGTCATTCCTCCGGTACCTGTGCGGCAGTGGGTGATCTCCGTGCCGAAGCGGTTGCGCTGCTTCCTCGCTGACCGGCCCAACGCGGTCGCGGCCCTCACGAGGATCTTCGTCGAAGAGATCGAACGACTGCTTTGTACTGCGGCGGGCCCGACCCGTGCCGGCGACAGGCCGAGCGTAGCTCGCCCGCGACTCGGCGCCGTCTCCTTTCTGCACCGCTTCGGATCGGGTCTCAATCACCACGTGCATCTCCATGCGTGCGCGACCGACGGCGTCTTCGTCCCAACATGTGACCGGCCGCCGGCGTTCCTGCCGGCTCGGGCGATCACCCAGGTCGATCTGGCCACGCTCACCGAGAGGGTCCGCCGGCGTGTCGTGCGTTGGTTCCGCATGCAGCGGCTCCTCGACGCCGATGCGGCCGCCGACATGCTCGCTCGAGAGAACAGTGGGTTTTCGGTTGACGCCAGCGTCCGGATCACGCTCTTACGTCCCCATCTGCGTGTCTAGTGTCAGCCTCTCGAGCACCTACTGCGATACTGTGCCCGTCCGCCCTTCGCGCTGGAGCGGCTCTCCGTGATCTACGGCGAAGACGGCCGGCAGGAGCCGGCTCACTTCGAACCGGAGATTACCAATGCTGGCTCAAGCACTCGTCGCGAAGCCTGCCGTTGAATGATTCGATCACCGCATTATCCGTGGGCTTTCCCGGCCTGCCTCGCCGGCAACAAGTCGGCGGAGGCCCTCGGCATGCAGTTCGTTTCCACGCCCGTGCTGCTGGGCACGGCCGACGGTCTGCGGACGCTGGCCCTGGCGCATGCGACCGGGCAATTGCAACTCGTGCCGTGGGACATCTACATGGGCTCCGATGCGATCGGCAGCCTGCCTCGCTACTTCGGCACCCGGGAGGACTATGGCGCCGCCTACGACCTGATCCAAGAGCATCCGGAGTTGTTCAACGCCGCTTCGAGCATGGCCGAGGTGGGTGTGCTCGTGAATGCCGCTGGGGGCCGTTCGGCCGGGTCACCTACCACCAGCCGGGCGAGCCGGCCATCGATCTCGAGCCCGAGGTGCATGCCGATGCCATCCGCATCACGCTCCCACGGCTGGCCACCTGGGGCATCCTCAAAGTCTCGCCCGCCGCGGCGGCTCGGTGAAGCACGTGCCCGTGGAGTGCTTGCGGCGTCAAGCAGTGCAACCCTCGTGATAGAAACTGGTTCCATCGGTGGGGGCAGGTCGGAAGCCCTTGGCCGGGCTATCCTTTTCCACTGGCGTCGACGAACTGCCGCGGGGTGAGAACGGTCAGCGTCCCGACGGCCGCAGAGGGAAAGTGCCTCGCGTTGCCAGACACCAAGGAACACCCGAGCGCGATGGCACATTCCGCGAACGGAGCGTCGTCAGCATCGGGAAGTCCTCGAACAAGGTGGGCCGGACTGACGACGGCGTATTCGGCCTGGGATTGAATCCGCCTGAGCACGATCAACACTTCGTGTCGTGGAAGGTTGAATTCCGGACGCTTCAGTACCTCTTCGTATTCCGAGATAATCCGGTCATCCAGCCCAGCCCGAACCGCGCCACTTCGGAGCCATTCGACGATCTGCCCGGGGGCGCTATGCGGACTCAGAAACCCGGATACCAGCACGTTCGCGTCGAACACCGCGACACCCGGCCGGTCGCTCATGAGGGACGCTTTCGGTCGCGACGAGCCGCGGCGATCACGCCCTCGATCTCAGGGCTCGACAACGCATCTGCACCCGTGCGCCGCGCCCGCTCCCGAATTCGGCGGAGTGCAATCTGGCTGCGGGCCTCGCGTGCCGCCTTCAGCACATCTTCCGGATCGTCTTCTTCATCCACATACATGATCACAGCCATCGGGCGGCCGTTACTGGTGAGAATCATCTCCTCCGCTGCAGCCAGTCGCTCCCGCACAACCCGCGGTCGCTTGAGCTCGTTGACCGCAATGTAGTCCATAATTGTCTCCTTTTCATGGTCATAATATGCTCCTCTCGTCGCCTCAGCAAGTCGAAACGCTGCGATTCTGAAGGTTGCTCCAAAAAGGTGACGTTCTCCCCGTCGCTGATTCAGGTCGCCGCGGACCTCCGCGATCCGAAGATGCGGGCGCGGAAAGTCCGCGGACTGATCAAAGCCGGCCACGAGTTGCGGTGCGACGACTTGCTCCTGCTCAGCTCCGATGAGCGGGGCGAGAGCCGTGAGACATGGCAGGGACGGTCGGCGATCATCCGCCGTGAGCCTGTCTGGCAGTGGCTCCTCGATCAGGGATGATTCCGCGACGCCGTCGGGGAACTCAGACGGTGGCGGCGGCGGCGGTGGCGGCGAGCAGCTGCTCGATCCACGGGCCCAGGTAGCGGCCGTTGTCGTGATAGGTGCGGCCGCTCACGAGGTTGCCGTCGACTACGCACGGGGCGTCGACGTAGATGCCGCCGGCGCTCTCGACGTCGTGGCGGCACTTGGCCACCGTCGTGATTTTCCGCCCGTCGAGGCAGCCGGCGTAGGCGGGGATCTCCACGCCGTGGCAGACGCTCGCGATCGGTTTGTCGTGCTCGAAAAAGTGCCGCGTGATCCGCACGAGGTGTTCGTCGTAGCGGATGTATTCGGGCGCCCGGCCGCCGCTGAAGAAGATGCCCGCGTATTGCTCGGGATCGACGTCGGCGAAGGCGAGGTCGGCCGTGATCTGGTAGCCCTCCCACTCCTTCGTGATCGTCCAGCCGGGCCGCACCTCGTGCATCACCATCTGAAACGTGCGCTTCTCCGGGCCGACCACGACCGGCTCGAACCCGGCCTCCTGGAGGCGGTAGAAGGGATAGAGCGTGTCGAGCGTCTCCGACGCGTCGCCGATCACGATGAGCACGCGCGGGGGCCGGGATCGGGTGAGCTTCGACGGTGCCATGATGGAGGTTTCCTAAGGGGCTGCCGGGCTCATCCGATCCTACGTCGCCGCAGCCTCCCCCTCATTCAGACTTCGCGGCGGCGGTATTCAGATTTTGCGGCCGCTGGGGTGGCTCGTTCGCGCCGGGCGTATCATGCCTGCCCCATGCGATTTCTCATAGTCATCCTCGCCGCCTTGAGCGGCGTTCCGGCGTCTCTTTCGGCGGCCCCGGCGCTGCCCTTCGATCCCGCCACGCTCCACGGGTTCAACCTCATGGAGAAAGTCGCTGTCGATTGGATGAACGCTCCGTACCGGGAGGAAGACTTCGCGCTCATCAAGGAGTTCGGCTTCAACTACGTCCGCCTGCCCGTGCAGCCGGCGGTCAATGCGTTTCTCTACGGCCCCTTCTGGGAGAAGGACGGCCTCAACCAGCCGCTGGTGCTGCGCGGGTCGTTCCCGGCGCAGACGCTGCTGGATGTGCGCGTGCTCATCGTCTCCACCAGTGCCACGCTCGTCGTCAAGGCCGACGGCAAGCCGGTGTTTGAAAAACGCTTCGAGCCCAAAGACGGCGTCGGCGAGTGGGCGCAGGCGGTCTATGCCCCGAAGTGGCGCATCTACCAGAACGTCTACAACCACCTGTACACCGTCGTGCTCCCGGTCGCCGCCAAGGAGATTTCCCTCGAGCTCACCGATGGCGACTGGCTGCGATTCACCGAACTCGGCCTGACGCTTCCCGGGAGGGACAGGCAAGTTCTCCCCGGCGATTCCACGCCGCGCCGCACACAGCAACCCTATGACCTGTCGCCCGATGGGGCGCTCATTTCTCCCCCCGACTTCGACGGCTTGGCCCCGCTGGCCGGGATCTTCGCACCGCTCCGCGAGGTGAAGGCCGCCGGGGGCGCCGTCTTCATGGGGGAATTCGGGTGCTACAGCAAAACCCCTCACGACGTCATGCTCGCCTACACGCAGAGCCTTCTCGAGCGGTGCAAGGCCGACGGGATCGGCTGGGCGATGTGGAATTTCCGCGGGGAGTTCGGCGTGCTGGACAGCAACCGCTCCGACGTGGCCTACGAAGCGTTCAAGGGCCATAAGCTCGACCGCAAGCTCATGGACATTCTCAAGCGGTGCGCCGCCCCCTGAAATTCCCTCACGGCTTTTCGGCCACGACCTTGCCATCACGCCAGACGTACACGGCCGTGCCGTGCATGCGAGCAAGCCGGCGGGCCGTTCGGGCCGATCGTCGCAGCGCACGGCCGACAGCCTCGGCGAAACTCTTTGACGACTGCGCGGCAGGCCCTGAGGACGCTGCCGCGCCGGCGGGCTCTTGCTTGCGGGGCTTCTTCATGCGGATCGCTCCAGCAATCGTGGTGTTGCACCAGAAGTATCATACACGGCCCAGGCGTGCATCAGTGACCTGTAGGCGTTGTGGAAATTCGCCCAACCTCGATCAAATCGCCGCAGTACGTCTTCGCGTGGCACGTCGTGCCCGCCCTGCCGAACCCGGGTGGCGATCCTGCGCATGGCCACGGCCGGCGACGACAGCCGCAGGAAGATCATTTCCAGGCGGTATCCGGCTTCTCTCCAGCGACGGAGCCGGGCCAGATGCGCTCGGCCGCTCAGTGTTGTTTCGAACGCGAAATTTTCCCTGGAGGCCGCCAGCCTTTCGAGTTCCGCAACAAAAATTCGTCCGGCCGCAATGGCGGCAGACTGAGGTCGCAAGGGGGCAAGCCCACCGGCGATCAGGTCTGCATTCACGAAGTGAATCACGCCGGCATCGCCGGGCAGATACTCCCGTGCAAACGTCGTCTTGCCGGACCCGTTGGGGCCGGCAATGACGATGCATCGGGGAGGATGGGGACGGTGCATGATCGACCGCCGTAGAGAATACCCCACTTTCAGCTTGTGCGGCCACTGGTGCGGTAGGTGCCGGGCGTGATGCCGAAGTGCTTCTTGAACGCCTCGGCCATGTATTGCGGGTGTTCGAAGCCGCAGCGGTTGGCGATCGCGGCCAGCGACAGCTCCGTCTCAGTGAGCAGTTGCTTCACGCGGTTGAACCGCAGCCGGATGATCTCCTCCCCCGGCGTCCGCCCGATCGCCTGCCGCATCCGGCGCTCGAGCAGCGTGCGCGAGAGGCCGGCATGCTTGACGACGTCGGCCACGTTGATGCCGTGGCAGGCGTGCTCGCGGATGTAGCGCACGGCGCTCACCACGTGCGGGTCGTCGATCGCCATGATGTCGCTCGACTGGCGCACCACGAGCCCCGCGGGCGGCACGAGGATGGGGCCGGCGGGCTTCGGCTCGCCCGCCATCAGCCGGTCGAGCAGCGCGGCCGCTTCGTAGCCCACCCGCTCGCCATCGAAGGCCACGCTCGAAAGCTGGGGCCGGGCCATGGTGCAGAGCGTTTCGTCGTTCTCGGCCCCCACCACGGCCACCTCCTCGGGCACGGCCACGCCCGCGCGGCGGCAGGCGTCGAGCAGCCAGAAGGCGAGCTGATCGGTGCAGGCGAAAATGCCCACGGGCTTGGGCAGCGACGCCACCCACCGGGCCACGTCGGCCTGATGCCGCTCCCAGTTGGCGGGCCGCTCGCCGCGGTTTGGGGCATGATGCTCGCTGCAGGTGTGGCCGCGGGCGGCCAGATGCGCGCGGAAGTTGTCGCGCCGCTCCTCGAAATACTGCTCCGTGTCGAGGTCGAAGACGGCGAAGTTCGTAAACCCGTTGTCGATGAAGTGGTCGGCCACGAGCCGGCCGATGTCGCGGTTGTCGCAGCCTACGAAGGGGAGCCCGTGGGCGATTTTCGACGCCCGCAGCTCCACGCCCGGCAGCCGGGTGGCGGCGATCGCCTCGGCCATCGCGGTCGAGCCCGTGCGGGCGATGATGCCGTCGCCCTGCCACGAGGAGAGCCAGCGGGGCACCTGCGAATCGAGCGCCCGCAGTTCGAGGAACAGCGACCAGTGTTCGTGCTCGGCGAGGTAGCGGTGGATGCCCTTGAGCAGGTCGCGGCCGTAGGTTCGCGAGGTCTCCACGAGCAGGGCCACGTGCTTCGTCGCCCGCACGGGGCGATCCTGCGCCGTTGCAGCCCGCGATGTGCCGGCATCCTGCGGCATGCGCACCGTTTTTTCGAGCTGTTGCATGGCCGCGTCCCCGTCCGTCGATCCTCGACCAATCCTATCCTCGGCAGCAGGTCGGGGCGACTGGTCCGGCATCGTTACCGCGGCTTGGGCGTAGGCCGCGAGGTCAGGTCGAAATTGAGCTCGTTCGGGCCGGCGGCGACCGTGGCCTCGAGCTGGCTCTTGGCGTGGTACTTCGCGGGCAGTTGTTCGGGGGTTTCGACGAAGTTGCCATCCTTGTCGCGACCCTCGCCGCCGGTGCGGATCTCCACGCGGTGGCGGCCCACCACGGCGCCGGGGTGGTGCACCGCATACTGCAGCGTGTAACGCCCCGCCTCGTCGGTGGTGCCGTACGAACCATTGCCGCGCTCGTAGGGCACAAACGCCACCGCGGCGCGGGGCAGCGGCCGGCCATCGAGCGAGACCACGCCCCTGACCTCACCCAAGGGCGGCACTTCGCGGCGCTTGCCGGAGCAGCCTGGGGCAGACGCCGCCAGCAGCATGCCGGCGATCGCGAGCCAGCCGGCGGGACGCCGCAGCGAAAGCCGCCGAAGCCGGGCATGCAGGTTTTGCGGCAGCGGCGGGAACGACGTGGGGAGGGCGCTGGTCATGGGATGCGGATCGTCGCACACCTCGGGGCCGCTTGGCATTCAGGTTCTGCACGGCCGGGATTCAGGGTTTGCGTACGGAAAAGCTGATCATTTTTGCCGCAAAGCCTGAATGCGGTGGCGGCGGCTCTGGCCTACTCTTTTCGCAGTGGTCTTTGGGACCGCGTTGACGGCCCTGGGCGGGGTGCTCGGTGTCGAGCAGAGTGAGGAACGAGCGATGAACTCTCGCAGCGTGCGGAACGTGAGCCGGATCATCAGCACGGTGATCGTGGCGCTGGCAGTCGCGCTCGTAGCGCCGCAGGCGTCGGCCGCCAACTACACGTGGACCAACGCCACGACAGGCACGTTCAACTGGACGAGCGGCACGAACTGGTCGGGCAGCACCGTGCCCGTCAATGGCGACACCGGCACGATCTTCATCACCAATCGCGCCGCGTCGTACACCGTCACGTTCGATCCCCTCACATCGCAGACGTTCACGAGCAGCACGGGCGCGTATGGCCTGCAGGTGGGCGGCGGCGCAGGCAGCGGCACGGTCACGTTCAGCCTCGCGCAGGGCAACCTCACGCTTCTCAATGGCGGTGCAGGCCAGCAGTCGAACCCGCTGCACATCAACAACGGCGGTGTCTTCAACCTGTCGGGCAGCGGTACGCTGAACACGCAGGGTTTCTACAACGCCAACAACTGGCGCTACAACCAGTCGGGCGGTGTGGCGAACCTCACAACGAGCGGTTCGGCGAACACCCAATTCCGCTGGGGCGGCACCGGCACGGCCACCGTCTCGGGCGGCACGCTGAATTTCAATCCATCGTCCACGGTGGCGTTGAACATCGCCGTCGACGGCACGAGTGACAACGCCGCGTTCATCATCAGCGGCGGCACCGTCAACGTTTCCAGCAACACGCCCGTGCAGATGTCGCAACGCGGCACGGGCACGCTGCGGATCACGTCGGGCGTGTACTCCGGGTCGTCGACGATCGAGGTGGGTTCGGTCGGGTTCAACTCAGGCCAATTTGGCCCGACCTCCGCCCTGTTCGACATCCAGGGGGGCACGGTCACGAACACCGGCCGGCTGGACGTCGGGCAAAACCTCTACTTCAACACGTCCACCGCCCGGGTGACGCAGTCGGGCGGTTCGTACACGCAGTCGGGAGTCGTCAACCTCGGCATCTACAACTCCGGATCGATGACGCTGTCCGGCGGCACGTTTGCATTTACCGGCTCCACGTTTCAGATCGGTAGCGGCACGCTTGGCCAAACGCAGAGCGGCACCACCACCGCCGCCGCCGGCGTGGGCGTGCTCACGCTCACCGGCGGCCTGTTCACCGGCACCAATTCCGGCACCACCGCGACGATCAACGTGGGCCGCACGGCCAACGACGGCGCAAACACGGGCAACCTGATGTCGATCGCGGGTGGCACAGCGACGATGAACACGATCAACGTGTATCGCGGTGGCACGTTCTCCGTGTCGAGCGGCTCGGCCACGGTAAACAGGACGCTCCAGATTTCGGGCACAGCGGGCACGGGCGGCGGCCCCGGGCAGGGGTCGGGCGGCTTCCTTTCGGTGACGAACTCCGCGACGAGCGCCGCGCTCACGATCGAGCGGAGCGGCACGTTTCAGGTGACCGGCGGCAGTGTCACCGCCAACGTGTTCACCGGCACGGCCGCCGGCGCCACGCTCTTGGTGCAGGGAGGCACGATGACGGTCACGAACTCGTCGAATTCCACACGGCCGATCACGGTCGGCGGCGGCGCCGGACCGGCGAACCTCGCCCTCGTCGGGTCGACCACGTCGTACAACGGAACCGCCTTCTTCAGCTTCACGGGCGGCACGGCCGCCGGCATCACGATCGCCAACAACGGCCTACTCAGTTCTCAGGGACGGCTCTCCGTCGCCTCGCCGATCGTGATCCAAAGTGGCGGCACGATGAGCCTCGCGAGCGCTGCCGGCGCCGCAACGAACGGTGTCAACGACGGGCAACTCTCTGTCGATGGGGCGTCTGCCAGTGTCACCGTGCAGTCGGGAGGCGCGTTTTCCTCGAGGTCAGCGGTGTTTAACACGAGTGGCCAGCTGAACGTGTCCGGGGGTCTATTTCAGACCACACGCGTGGCCGGCGACACGACCAGCGAATTGAGGTTTGGCTCGGGTGCCTCATTCAACGTGTCGAGCGGCACGCTCGCGATGACGAGCACGAGCACGGGCGGTGTGGCGACAATTTTGCGACTGGGCTCGAATCTCGCCGGAGCGACGTCGGGCACGCTCTCCGGCGGGGCGATGAATCTCTCGCAGTTTCTCCTCGGCGATCGGGGCGGCACCGTTTCCGGCGACTCGGCAGCCGACGCCACGTTTACGATGACCGGCGGCACGCTCACGCTCGATAGCGTGTCGAGCGGCGGGCTTTACGTCGGCAACAACCCACAAAACGCGACGAACCCGTTCAATCGCGGGTTTTTCAACCAGAGCGGCGGCGTCACGACGAACAGCGGCGTCTTGCAGATCGGCGTCAACACGCAGAGCGGCGGCGTCTCGCTCGGCACGTTGACGCTCGCGAGTGGTACGTTCACGCAAGCGGGGGTGACGCAGGTGGGCGTGTCGGGCAGCGGCACGGGCGTGGTGGGCACGATGGCCGTGAGCGGCGGACGGTTCGCCACGACTGGCGCGTTTTTCGTCGGCGGCACGAGTTCCATCTACAACGTCGGCGGTGCCGTGAGCGTGACGGGCAGCGGCCTGTTCACTGGCACCAACGCCGGGCGGAACGTGACGGTGAGCGTGAGCCGCACGGCCAACGACGCCACCGCAGGCAACAACACGTTTCTCGTCAACGGTGGCACGGCGGCGATCGACGTGCTCAATGTCTACCGCAGCGGCACGTTCACGGTGAGCGCGGGCCAGGCGACGGTGAATTCGGCCCTGCTGCTCTCCGGCACCACAGGCGGCGCCGGCGCCGGCCGGCTCACGGGCGGCACGCTCCTCGTGCAGAGCGGCAGCAACACGGCCACGTTCACGGTCGGCCAGAATGCGAGCTTCGTGCAGTCGGGCGGGTCGGCCACGGTGGACTCGGCCACGATCACCGCTGCCGGGGCGAGCTTTGCCGTGCAGGCCGGCACGTTCACGGCCGGCGGCTTTGCGGCCACGCAGCCGGTTGCGGTAGACGGCACGCTGAACCTCAATGGTGCCACGGCATCGATCGGGGCCGTCTCCGGCGCCGGCACGATCGGCCGCTCGGCCGCCGGCAGCGGTATCCTGTCGATCGGCGACGCCACGAATTCCACGTTCGCCGGGTCGATCGCGAACGCCCTCGGCACGCTGGGCCTCACGAAGGTCGGCACGGGGCGACTCCTGCTCGAAGGGGCCAACTCCTACGCCGGCCCGACGACCATCGCGGGGGGCACGCTCGCCCTCGGGGCGGGCGGCTCGTTCGCGAACAGCTCCTCGATCATCGTGGGCAACGCCGGCTCGTCGGGGGCGGTGCTCGACCTCACGGCGAAGACGGGCAGCTTCGACATCGGCGCGGGCCAGACGCTCGGCGGCGGCGGCACGGTGCAGCTCGCGTCGGCCGGCACGCTCAACGTGCTCGGCCTCCTGTCGCCGGGCAACAGCCCCGGCCCGCTCACGTTCGACGCCGGGCCCACCAC
>Ga0082207_1001403_pt1 | contig 11486 bp, 12 predicted proteins | sample LakMenEpi10Aug09_FD_71540 | JGI IMG/M metagenome (GOLD analysis project Ga0082207, IMG submission 71540) | reverse complement strand
CGCCCGGGGCCCCGCGCCCCCCCTTCGACCGCGGCGACGCCCGCCACGCCAATCCCCTCCTCCACCAGCACGCCTCGGTTGGCGGCCGGTGTCGGACCGCGGAGCACCACCGCCGCCAGATCCGGCATCAGGTCTCGGCCGCGGAGGAGTATTTCGCGAAGCCGCGACCTCGAACCGCACGCCGCTGGCGGAATGTCGAGCGCCAGGTCGAGGCCGTGGTCCTGCCCCGCGATGTCTGCAAGCGTGTCGATGCCGACGGCCCAGGTCACGGGGACGGCGACGCTGCGGACGGATTCGAGCCAGACTCGGGAACGGCCCGTGATCGCCTGCCGCGGCGCGGTCGCACACAAAACCACCGTGGCCGGTTGTTTCCACCGTATCATCGACGCGCCCCCTCGTTTGCGGTTCGATCCGGGCCCCTCGGCCGCGCATCCGTGAACCGGGTCGCCTTGTCTATCGTCGTCCCACCCGGAGCCACTCAAGGCCCCGGCCATGGCGGTCACCCACGGGAGGTCGGGGGGAGATTGGCGGCCTCGGCCGACTCTTCCGACAGGCGAACCCCTGCTGGCCCATGCCGCACGATCGCATCGACCAGTCCGGTCGCGGTGGCCTCGACCGCCTCGGCTGCGGGCTGCAGGCCGTGCCGGGCGAGGGCGGCGGAGGTCAGGGGGCTGATGGTGGCGATCTTCCAGGAACGCAACCGCGGGCCGAACAGCCGCACGGCCGCGTCGGCCACGGAGGGGCTCGTCAGCGTCAGCCACGCCACGGAGGTCGCGTCGAGGCCGGCGAGCGTGTCTGAGTCGAGCGAACCGAGTGAAAGGCTCTCGTAGGCCACCGCCTCGTCGACTTGGTGTCCGTGTGATTCGAGGTCGCGTCGCACCACGTCCCGGCCCCTGTCGGCCCGCACGAGCAGGTAGCGACCACGACTGGTCTGTGCGGCGAGGGCGGCCACCAGCCCTTCGGACGAAAAAGTCTGTGGCACAAGATCGCAGCGGTAGCCCGACGCCTCGAGCTACCGACGGGTCGCTGCCCCGATGGCCGCCAGGCGCGCCGTGCCGAGGGCGCGGCCGTCGAGCCCGAGACCGGCGAGGCGTCTCATGAATCCGCGAACCCCGTTCCCGCTAGCGAACACGATCCAGTCGTACGTGTCGGCCCGGCCGATCGCCTCATCGAGCGGACGCCACGACGGCGGATCGGCGATGCGGACGAGGGGCACGTTGATGCATTCGCCCCCCGCCGCACGGATGGCGGCGGCGAGTTCACCCTCCTGACCGGTTGGCCGCGTCGCCAGCACAAACTGGCCCTGCAACGGGCCGAAGGCGGGCGGCACCTTGGCGCCCACCAGCACGATGGCTGGCGATCGCCAGCCATGCGCTTCGAAGTCGCGAACACAGTCACCCAGCGTGCTCCCGCCGATCCGCTGATCGGGCCAAGAGCACCGGCTGACAATCGTCACGGGCGTGTCGGCAGGCAGCCCAGCGGCGAGAAGCTCGCCGGACCAGCGGGCGACCTGCTCGACCCCCATGTAGACGGCGAGCGTGCCCGGCAGATCTGCCAGCGGGCGGAAGTCGATGCCGTCGGCCTTGCCATCGGCCTCGCGGCCCGTGACCAGCGTGACACTCGATGCGGAGTCGCGGCTGGTGAGCGGCACCGCCGCGGCCGCCGCCGCCGCAAGCGCCGCGGTGATCCCAGGCACGAACTCCACCGCCACCCCCGCCTGCCGCAGGGGCTCGAGTTCCTCCGTGAGCCTGGCGAACACGGTTGGATCTCCCCCCTTGAGCCGCACGACCGTTCGGCCCTCGAGTACCAGGCGGGCGAGCAACCTGCCCGTCGCCGTCCCCGGACTCGGACGCTGATCCTGATCCCGGTCGACCTGGATGCGTTCTGCAGCGGGATTCACCTCATCGAGCACCCGGTCGGGCACGAGCGAATCGTGAACGACAACATCGGCGGCCCGGAGGCGGTCAATGGCCCGAAGCGTGAGCAGATCAGCGGCGCCGGGGCCGGCTCCCACGAAGGCGACGCGGCCCGGCAGTGATGAGGGAGGGGATGGCATGTCGATGATCGAGTTCCGGGGCCTGCAGGGCCGGCGTTTGGTGTTCCCGTAGACCTCACTACACTCGGTGAGAACCTCCAACCCCCCAATCGTCCTCGACCATGGCGAATGAGTCCACTGCGGCCGCCCCCGGCCCGGTCGATCCCGCAGCGGCCCCCTCGACCGCGGCCCTGTCGCCGGCCGAACGGTCGCGGCTGATGAAATGCTACGTCACGGGGTCGCAGGCCCAGCAGGGCAACGTCGACTACGCCGTCGACATGTTTGCCCAGTGCGTCATCGGCGACCCCGGGAACGCCATTTTCCTGCAGAAACTGCTGGAGTCCCTGAAGCGGAAGTTCGGTGGCAAGAAGGCCGGCAGCCTGACGTCGTTCTTCGCGTCCGGATCACGGGCCGGGCTGAAGAAACTTGCCTCGTCGGCCCAGTGGCGCGAGATCATCAAGCAGGGCGTCGAGATCATCAAGGGCAACCTCTCCGACCACGTCACGCTGCTGGCGATGGCCGACGCGTGCGGAAACCTGATGTTCGTCGATACGCAGGCGTTCTACCTCCGCGCCGCTCTTGATGCCTCGCCAACCGATCCGGAGGTGAACAAGCAGTGCGCGAAGTTCGCCGCCAGTCAGGGCAACTTCGACCAGGCGATCGAATGCTGGCGGCGGATCGGCCGGACGAAGAGCCTCGCCGAGGAGGCCGAGAAGGCCATCGCCGAACTCTCCGTCGAAAAGACCATCGCCGCCGGCCAGGGAATGATCGGCCGCGGCGGCCAGTCGGCAGGCCGCCCGACCGGCAAACCCAACCAGCCCGCCCAGCCACAGACCGGCGGCCGCGCCGCGGAACTGCGGCAGACGATCGCGACGAATCCCGCCGACATCGACGCCTCCATCGAACTCGCCGACCTCCTCGAGCGAGACGCGACCGTCGAAGAGGCCGAGAAGGTGCTCCGCAAGGCACTCGAGGCATCTGGCAACAACCTCAAAATCCAAGAGCACCTCGAAGACCGCCTGCTCCGCTGGGGCAAGCAGCGGCTGATGCTCGCTGAGAAGCGGGCGGCGGGGGACGACACACCGGAGAACCGGGCCACCGTCGAGCGACTCAAGACGCTGCAGGTGAAGCAGGAGATCGATGTCTACGCTGCCCGCTGCAGCCGCTATCCCGAAAACCTCACCTGGAAGTACGAACTGGCGATGCGGCTCAAGGCTGCCGGCAACTACGCCGAGGCCATTCGCCAGTTTCAGGAGTCGTTGAAGGAAACACGCCGGAAGGGAGCGGTCTCGCTGGAACTTGGCGAGTGCTTCCAGAAGATCAAGCAGTACCAACTCGCGATGCAGAACTACCAGACCGCGGTCGAGACCCTCACCGACCGAGAAATGGAGCTCCGCAAGCGGGCCCTCTACCGGGCCGGCGTGCTGGCCTCCGGCCTGGACGACGTCGACTCCGCCCGAAAATACCTGTCGATGCTGGCCGGACTCGACTTCGGATACCGGGATGTGGCCCAACGTCTGGACAAGTTGGGTTCGGCAAAGGATAAAGGTGCGGACGGCTGAGCCGGCCTCCAGGCCGTTGCTCCCGCCGGTCGGGACCGTTCCCGGCTCACCCGCACGCCCCCACGATCGAGGATTATCGAATGCCCCATTCGGCCAGCGCGAAGAAGCGTCACCGTCAGAACCTCCGCAACCGCGAACGCAACCGCGTGGTCAAATCGGAGATCAAGTCGAAGATCCGCAAGGTTCTCGAAGCGATCACCGCGGGAGATGTCCCGACAGCCAAAGAGCAGTTCCGGGGCATGGCGAAGTCGACCGATCGCGCTGCGGCCTCGGGCACGATCCACCGCAACCGCGCAGCGCGGATCAAGTCGCGGATCTCGGCCCGGGTGAAGAATGCCGAGAAGGGCACCGTTGCCGTCGCGAAGCCGGCCGCGAAGGGCCGCAAGGCAACGACGAAGTCGAAGGGCTGACGCTCACCAGACGACGCGGCTCGCGTCGAACACGGGCCCCTCGACGCACGTCCGGCGGTAGTCCCAGTTGCCTTCGTCGTCGCGGATCCGGGCGACGCAGGTGAAACAGATGCCGATGCCACACGCCATCGGCGTTTCGAGCGAGACCTCGCAGCGAACGCCGCGGGCCGCCGCCCAACCGGCAACCGCTTCCATCATCGGCTCCGGCCCGCAGCAGGCGATGTGCGTTGCGGTGCGGTCGATGCCGGCCGCGAACCTCTGATCCAGAAGATCGACCACGGTGCCCTTCGTGCCCGTGGAACCGTCGAGCGTGGCGAGGTGCACGTCGCAGCCGGCCTTCCGGAAGTCGTCGGTGCAGGCAAACATCCCAGCGGAACGGGCGCCCCAGCAGAGGGTCACGCGGCCTGCCCGTGGCGGCTCACGGGATGGCAGACCGTACCGTGCCAGCCCGAGCCGCTCGCGGGCGAGCGTCAGCAGCGCCGTCTGCCCGATGCCGCCGGCGACGAGCACGAGGTGCTCGGTTGTCGGGGCCGTAAACCCGTTGCCGAGAGGCCCCCAGGCGAGGATCTCGTCACCCGGCCGCACGTCGGCGAGGGCACGCGTAAACCGGCCGTGGACGAGGTAGATGAAATCGGCATACCGAGGCTCGATGCCGTCTGAAAACACGTCGTAGACCGCAAACGGCCGGGCCAGGAGCGGATCGCAGCGGTCGGGGAGCCTGAGCATCGCGAACTGCCCGGATACGGCCCGGGCAGCAATCGACGGGCAATCGAGACGAATCCGCCATGTCGCATCAGCCACCTGGTCGTGTGACACGACGCGGGCACCCAGGACGGCCGCCTCGTCGCCATGGCAGACAACAGGGGCTGTAATTGATCAGCCCCCCCCGCCGGCGGGCCGAGCCCGCCACTGCGAGGCCTTGCCGGCCCGCTTCCGCTTCCGTGGGACGGCCGCACCGCCGCCGGCCTTGCCGGGGCCGGCCGGACGCCCTCCCGGCCTGCCGTCTGGCCTGCCCGCAGGCCGACCTGCCGGCCGACCAGCCTGCTGACCGCCTGGACGTCCGCCTGGACGTCCGCCTGGACGTCCGCCCGGGCGGCCATCGGGACGTCCATCGGGACGGCCGCGGGGAGGCTTGCCATCCGGGCGTCCGCGCATTCCGGGGCGTCGCGGCGGGCCGCCGGGGCGTGGGCCCCGGACCGGACCTCGCGGCCGCGGCGGCTCCCGCTCGGCATCGGCGCCAACCGCGGCGATCGCGTCCTTACGGAGCGACTCGATCTCGCTCCACGTCAACTGCCGCCACTGTCCCGGCAGTAGGTTACCGAGCGACAGGCCGCCCACGGCGACCCGCTTGAGCTGGTGGACCTTGTGGCCAAGCGTGGCCAGCATCCGCCGGATCTCGCGATTCTTGCCCTCGTCGAGCACCATCTCGAGCACGGCGCTCTGCTTGTGCTGCGAGCGGATCGACACCCGCTTGGCATGCACCTCGGCCTCAGCGAGGCGGATGCCGCGTCGGAGGCGCTCGAGCAGCTCATCGCTCGGCACACCGGCGACCTGCACGAGATACTTCTTCTCGACGCCGTACCGCGGATGGGCGAGGAGGTTTGCGAGTCCACCGTCGTTGGTGAGCAGGATCAGCCCCTCGCTCATCCGGTCGAGCCGGCCGATCGCGAACAGCCGCTGCTCGCCGGGCACGAGGTCGACCACGCGAGGACGCCCCGTCGGATCGGCGTTGGTGGTCACCACGCCAACCGGCTTGTGGAGCATGTAGACGACCCGCTTCGGGTTGGGAAGCCGCTCTCCGTCGACGCGAATCTCCTGCGTGCGAAGATCGACGCGGGACCCGAGTGTGGTCACCACCTTGCGATCAACCTCGACGCGGCCCGTCGTGATCAGTTCCTCGCAGGCGCGACGGCTGCCGAGTCCGGCCGACGCGAGCACCTTCTGCAGCCGCTCGCCCTCGTCGTCGGGGGCACGCGGCCCGGCGGCGTCGCGGGGGGAGAACGGGGGCCGCGGCGGACGGCCGCCGGCGGGCCGGGGAGGACGACCGGGACCGCCAGGACGGGACGCGCCGCCAGGACGGGATGGAGGACGCCCGGGACGGGAGGGACGGCCGCGGGGAGGACGTGAGTCGGGGGCGGGCATGGCGGGGTTCCGATGGGTCGATGGCGGGAGGCCCGACAGGCCCAGCCCGCGGACTCGAAGACCGAATCATACATCCGCCCGCGGAGCGTGGCAGGTCACTGCAGCGGCTGCGACCACCACCGCGCCCGCTTCACCTCGGCGACGGGCTCTGCGTAGTCGCGGGGCCGCGTGCCATCGAGCGTCGTGTACTGCCGGAGGAGGGACGGCCCGATGTCGTTCTCCATGAACGGATCGAACCGCACGGCCCGGCGCTGCTGGCTCTTCACTGGCAATGGCTCGAGCCACTTCGGCTTGCCGAGCGACATGCATCCGGGCGCGAACGCGGCGGCGACGATGACGGCGGCGAGAGTCGGTCGGCGGGCCACACGCATGGGATGCCTCCGGGGACGATGCGGGGCGGAAGTGTAGAGGTCCCACAACGCGCCCCCAAGGCCGATTTCACGCACAGTTCCCCGCGAGATTTCTACGGGTCACACGTGATCCTCGCGCTCGAGTGCACGGCACGTGGAAGCCGACCGGCCGTAAGGCCGCGGGCCCCCACACGCTGCGGCCCGTGTTCAAGCCGACCGGCCGTAAGGCCGCGGGCGAGCCACGCTGGACGCCGCATCTGTTGGTGGTTCGCCCCACGCCTCACGGCGTTGGGCTTGGACGGAGGCCGGGCGATGCTCATGGAGGTCCCGTACAAGCCCAATGCGAACTGGTAAGACACACAGGTTGAAAACCTGTGCTACGGGAGAGAGTTGCGAGGGGCTGCCCGTGCCCGGGAGCCGGCGTTGCTGACGAGCGGAGCCATGGATGGCGGAGCGAAGTCAGCATCGAGCGAGCGCAGGCCTGGAAGGCCGCAGCAAGCGTCCGGCGACGGGCATGGGCAGCCCCGAGCCTCGTGAACGCGCGTGCTTCACGTGTGCCCATATGGCTGGCGGCCGCGTCAGGGCAGCGAGACGTGGAGCAGTTTCGCCGCCACTCCGTCGCTGGTCATCGCCGTCAGCCTCTGCCGGCCGATCGAGGCCGGGAGCAGCACGCAGTCGCCAACGGCCAGTGGCGGCAGACACCAGCGATCCTCGAGGGCAACCGCGCCGCCGATCACCGCCACGAAGTGACAGCCCTCGTCGCCGCCCACCTCCCAGGAGCCTGCGGGCACCACTTCGTCAAACACGAAGTAGTCGGAGGCCACGAGCCGGCGGACCGCCGGGTCGGACGTCGCGGCGGGCGTCACCGGCGCAACCGGCCCGAGCCGCGTGGTCGCCTCGATGCCTTCCTCGACGTGCAGGTCGCGGGGCTTGCCATCGGGGCCGACGCGATTCCAGTCGTGGAGGCGGAAGGTCACGTCGCTCGACTGCTGAATCTCGGCGACGAGCAACCCCGCACCGATCGCATGCACCGTGCCCGCAGGAATGAACACGCAGTCGCCAGCCTTCACCGGAAACGAGTGGATCGCCTCATCGCAGCGGCCAGCCCGCAGCGCCGCGGCGAACCTCTCCCGCGTGACGCCATCCTTGAGCCCGGCGTACAACCGGCTGCCCGGTGCGGCGTCGATCACATACCACGCCTCGGTCTTGCCAAGGTCGGGAGTGCCCAGACGGGCAGCTCGCTCATCGTCGGGATGCACCTGCACGGAGAGGTCCTGGCAGGCGTCGAGAAACTTGAAGAGCAGCGGAAAAGCCCGCTGAGGCGAATGGCGACCGAGCAGTTCCCTGCCGCGCGTCGAGACGAGTGATCCAAGCGTGGCGCCCGCGAGCGGACCAGCCGCCACCACGCTCTGGTCGGTGCCCCGGTCGACGAGCTGCCACGACTCGGCGTAGACGTCGTCCCCCGGTAGCTTCCGGCCGAGGGCGGTCTCGAAGCGGCGACCGCCCCAAAGATAGCTGCGGTAGATGGGGGACAGGATCAGGGGCGTGAGCACAGCGGCCTCGTCGAAACGGCGGGCGGCGACGCCTGAGCCCTCACGAGCCGGCATAGCCTTCGAGAATCCGCCCGATGGCGAAGCAGCATACCGAAAACACCAGCATGCCGAGCATCGGCCCCGACGTGATCCGACCGCTCAACTCCATCACCACCGCGAGGGCGGGGATGGTGAGGCCGAGCATCTGGCTAAGCCGACCGACAGCCCTCACGGCGCAGCTCCGCACCGTGGTCCGACGGCCGCTGTCCGAGACTGGAAGTGAGGTAGCCCGTCCGCTCGGCCCGACGACCGCAGCCGCTCGAGGTTGGGCTCCGACAGGCCGCAGACGCGAACGAATCCGCCGTCGCCGTGCATCCGCGTGCCCACGTCGGCGATCGCCCCGATGAGTGTGTCGTCGATGGCGTCCACGCGATCAAGCTCCAACACCACGCGATGCGCGCGGTTCGCCCGGATCATACCCCAGAGTCGCTCAGCGAGCGGGCAGCCATCCCCGTCCGCCGCGTCGCCATCCTCCTGAAGCCGAAGGAATAGCCAGTCGGGCCCCCGCTCGACCGCCACGCCCCAGTCATGGGCATGATGCAACCCTGAAGCAGGTGTCGATCGACCAGTCTGAGAAGTCCCCGAACCGTGTGACGCGTGCATGACCAAACCCTCCGTAGCGCAACTCTCCGCCGATCGTGGGGCAACCGCGAAATCCATTTCGCCCCTGCCGGCGGCAGGCCGCCAGCAGTCCCCCTGACGCCCGCATGATTGGCCGGCCATCTGGATTTTGGCAAGGCCGGAGGCCGAGTCCCTCGGCTCGCGGCCGCCCTACCCGCATGGACACCTGGGCGGGCTTGCCGTGGGCGACATGACAGCAATACTGCCATCTTCCACTTCCCCCAATCGCAGGAGACTCGTCCATGGGCCGTCACGGCGCTGTCACGTTCAAGGGCAACCCGCTCACCCTCGCCGGCGAGGAGATCAAGGTCGGCTCCGCTGCGCCGGCGTTCGACCTGGCCTCCTTCGGCCCCAACGGGATGCAGCACATCACCAATGCCGACGTCGCCGGCAAGCCGACGATCATCAGCGTCGTGCCGTCGCTCGACACGCCCGTCTGCCAGGTGCAGACGAAGACCTTCAACAAGCGACTCGCGGCGCTCGGCGACAAGATCAACGCCCTGACGGTGAGCCTCGACCTGCCGTTTGCGATGAACCGCTTCTGCGGCACCGAGGACATCAAGGCGATGCACAGCGGCAGTGACTACATGGACCGGGCGTTCGGCCGCGACTTCGGCGTGCTCATCGACGAACTCAAGATCCTCGCCCGAGCGGTGTTCGTGCTCGATGCCAAGGGCGTCGTGCAGTACGCACAGGTGGTGAAGGAAGTGGCGAGCGAACCCGACTACGACGCCGCCATCGCGGCGCTCGAGAAACTCGTCTGACACCGGCTTCACAGACGATGTATGATTCTGACCCGTCTCGGGCACGCTTCGGCGTTTCACGCAGTGGCCTCGAAAGGATCTCCAGCATGATCATGACACCTTCGCTCCCCGAGCAAGCCGGCCGTCGTTCCGACAGTTCGCCGTCGCGCGTGCAAACCGCGGCGCTTGGCAGTCTTTCCGCCGTCGCGGCCTGGTCCGCGGCGTCGAGGGCGTCGGCAACACCGGTGATCTCGTCCACCGTGGTGAACGTCCCCATCTCGAACGGTGGGACGATCGACATCGATGGCAGCGGCGTCGCGGACTTCGCGTTCGCCTTCAACAACACGCAGGTTCTGCGGATTGTGGGGATCAACGGTGCCTCGAATGCCTCGACGGCATCGTCGACGCTCGATGGCTTCAATCAGTTCTACTACTCGGCCGTCCTCGCCAACGGATCCCAGGTCGATGGAAGCCTCACGTTCCTGACGTCCACGGCGCTGGCGGAGAACAGTTTCTCAACCTCCCCGGCGGCTCTCGGTTCGTTTTCCACCGGTGTCCGCTTCACCGGAGCTGACTCGTTCATCCACTACGGCTGGGTGAACTTCAGTTTCCCGAACAACACGACACCATGGGCCGGCTCGCTGGCCGTGACTGCCGGCTGGGAGACCACGCCAAACACCCCCATCACGGTTGTCCCGGAGCCGGCAGTGGCCCTCCTGGGCGGACTCGGCGTCATCGCGTGCCTGGGCGGCCGACTCCTGCGGAATTGCCTCCGTCGGCGGCGGTAGACCATCGCATGTGCCGCCTCGGCGCGACCACCTGGCGCGTTCGTCTTGGACCAACGGGATGACGCCCCTGAACCAGCTTGTCGATCTGGCCCGGTCGCAAGACATGGCCTGGGACGCCGGCCAGGAGTCCCTGACGACCTCACTCCTGCGGCCCGCCCTGCCCGAAATCGTCGACACACTTGGACGGCTGCGTCGGCAGACCGATGCCTGGATCGCCCAATCCGCCGCGCCGCCCTCGTATCCCATCGGCTTCTGCGCCGTGATCCGGGACCGCGTCTTCGATGGCCTCCTTGGCGATCCCCGCGTGCAAAGCCTGATAGCCGCTGGCCTCGTCCTGAAGAAAGTCTTCGTGATCCTCAAGGATCGCTACTTCCAAAACGCGATGCAGTTCGGGAATCTCTACATCGATGTCGCCAACGACACGGTCGACCCGGCGAAGCCGTGGCTGGAGTGGATGGACGTCCGAGAAGTGCCGTACGAGAACGTCGGTGAACTCCCCACCCTGATCCGCGTCGCCGAGTCGTACCACCGCTGCCGCGCGTTCCCAAACGTCTTCTTTCCGCTACTCGCCCCGGTGGTGCCGCTGCTCTTGATCGCCGAGGATGGTCGGCTCGGGCTCCTGCACTTTCAGGACGGCGGATTTCTCAAGGATCTCGCCCACGGATTGCCGCATCTCCGCAGCTGGCTCGCCGGCCCCGCACGCCTCCTGCCTCCGCTCCCAGAGCCGTACACCGCTCAACTGCAGCGAGCCTGCGGCGGCAACGACTTCGCCGTGTTTCCGTTCGAGTATCGGCCGTGTTCGTTCGGCGAGATCGCCGCGCAGGCCGACGACTATGCGGCCGCCTTCGCCGATTCAGATCGGCACGACGCCATTCTCGGCGTCCTCAACCTCGTGCCAGTGGCCATCCGCTCGCTCCACACGATGGACCTGCGCTGAGGGCGGTCCTCAACCGCCGAGCAGCCGTTCGATCGACTGGCGGGCCGCGGCGAGCGCGGCCGGCAGTTGGTCGACGAGTTTTCCGCCGGCCTGGGCGAGGTCGGGCCTGCCGCCCCCCTTGCCGCCGACGACTGTCGCCGGGTCCTTGATCCAGTTGCCGGCCGAGAGGCCCTTCTCTTCGAGTTCTCGGGAGATGCCGGCAACGAGCGTCACCTTGTCGCCCTCGACGCTGCCGAGCAAAACGGCGATCGGGCTTCCCTTCCGCCGCAGGAGGTCGATGCACTGCCGCATGGCTCCCGCATCGCT
>Ga0082207_1001400_pt1 | contig 11496 bp, 10 predicted proteins | sample LakMenEpi10Aug09_FD_71540 | JGI IMG/M metagenome (GOLD analysis project Ga0082207, IMG submission 71540) | reverse complement strand
TCAGCGACAACGAATTGGTGGGGTGGGGCGCATTCAAATCGCCGACTTTGCGCAACATCGCGCTGACCGAACCCTACATGCACAACGGCCGCTTCAAGACGCTCCGTCAGGTGCTCGATTTCTACAGCTTCGATAACCCCACCCTGATCCCCGCGCACCCGACCTTCAACCCGGATCTCCATCCCGACATGGGGCGACTCGCGCTGAACGATGACGGGTTGATCGAAGGGCTACCCGACGGGATCGGCCTCGCCGGCATCGTCCAGATCCAGGACGCCGAGTCGCTCCTCTTCTTCATGCACTGCCTGACCGACGAACGGGTTCGCAAAGAGTCCGGGCCGTTCGACCACCCATCGATCGCCCTGGTCAATGGTCATGCCGATGACCTGACCGACAACGTCTTTGTCGTTAAGGAAACCGGTATCGAGGGGACTGCCGAAGAGTTACCCACTTTCCCAGCGGCCAAGTGAGCCGATCGGCAAGCGGATTTCGAGAAATTTCGCGATCCCAACGTGTGGTTTGTTAGCGGAACAAAAGACGCCTACGCCGCTTGGGCCATGGCGACAGAATTCCGCTGGCTAGGCCGCGCATCTCGCGATCCGCCGGCCCGACTCCGCTATAATTCCGCGAAGGCCTGATCGAACCTGGTGCGGAAAATAGAGGAGTGTTGATGATGCGAACTCTCTTGATGGTGTGTCTGTTGCTGTTCGCTTCGGCGACGAGCAGGGAGGGCTTGGCACAGGGCCCGACGGACGGTGCGGAGCTCCGCGTCCGCAAGAATATCCTGAGCCTCACGCCGCAGGAGTTGGCGGCGTACGAGCGGGGGGTTGCGGTGATGAAGTCGCGTCCGGTGACCGATCGGACAAGCTGGGCCTTTCAGGCAAACATCCATGGCAAGGCACCGACCCCGCCCAACGATCCTTTGTGGCGTCAATGCGAACATGGGACGATCCATTTTCTTACTTGGCATCGCGCCTACCTGTTGGAATTTGAACGGATCCTTCGAGACGCTTCCGGTGACCCCGGCTTCACGCTGCCGTATTGGGACTGGTCGACCTTCCCGGCGCTGCCGCCATCGCTTCGCAACCCGGCCAGTCCGCTGTATGACGCGTCGCGATCGATCAATAACGGGGCGTTGATCCCGAGTTCGATCATCGTCGATGATTTGTTGGCCGCGAAGAGTTCCATCCAGTTCGGTTTTTTCGCGGGCGACCTGGAGAATTCGCCACACGGTTCGGTGCACGTCCAGATCGGTGGTAACATGGGCTTTATCGCCCGTTCGGCGAACGATCCGATCTTTTGGTTGCACCACTGCAACATCGACCGGGTTTGGGATTCGTGGATCGCGATGGGTGGTGGTCGTGCCAACCCGACTTCGCCCAGCTTCCTCGGTAGGACGTTCAACCTCGCTGGTGCCGATGGTTCGACGGTCACCCACCGCGCCGGCGACCTGCTCAATTCGGCCCGCTTGGGTTACCGTTATGACAACATTGGGACCCCGAGCGTTCCTAGCCCGACGCAGTTGGCCCAGGCCCGCGGGATGGTGGCGATGAACAACGACGAAGAACCGAACGAAGAGCTCGTCGCTTCGTCGCGGGCCCCTGGTGCTACCGGTGCGGGGGGGGCTCCTGCGAAGAAGGGGTTGAAGTTGCAGCCGGAAATGGTCGAGCTGAAGTTCGCCAAGGGGGCGGATGAGTCGTTCCGAGGCGTCGCCTCGCGAGCCGCACGGCAGGCCCCCGAGCGGGTCGTGATCGAAATCGCCGGGCTCGCCGCGAAGGTCCCGCCGCGTTTCACCTACGAGGTTTATTTGAACCTTCCTGAAGGGGTGATCAATCCCGAAATCAAACGGCTGCATCGCGTCGGGACGCTCAACCTGTTCGGGCTCGCCGAAGCTGACGCCCATGGCGAACATGCTGATGAGGGGCATGATGACGAAGGCCCAAGGCCGCTTCGGTTGGAAGCCTCCGCGACGATCCAGCGGCTCCGAGAAGCGGGGATCTGGAAGGACGGGAATGTCCGCGTGACGCTCGAACCGGTCATCCCCATCGCGACCTCAGTCGATGACGAAAAATCGCTCAAGCAACTGCTCGAACAGTCGGTGACGGAGGCCGAGCTGACTTACGATCGGATCGATTTGAAAGTCGTTAAGCCGTAGGAGGCCCGGGAAGGGATCCCGCAGGCTTCGGGTAGGGGGTTGGTCGATCGAACGGGGTTCGGACAAGAAAGAGGAACCGATGCGTCAGGGTTTTATCGGACGGGTGTCGATGGCCAGCGGGCCTAGGTTTTATCCCGATCGCCTTGTCTTCAGGCTCAGGACGGGGGCGGCGCAGCAGATCCGCCGCGGCATCGCGATGGCGACCGGGGCTTCGAAGAAGCGTGGCATCGCGCCGTTGTCTGACCACTGCGGCCTGGCGCTGCTCGATCAACTCGACCAGTCGGGTCTGATCAAACGGATGACATGCCTTGATGCCCACGCCGAATCTGGACTCGCCCAAATCGCGGCGAAGGCGACCCGCGGTGCGGGGGTCAGGCGGGGCGCCGGGCTCAGTCGGGGTTTGCGGGCGATGGCGGCGATCGACCAGACGCTCGATGAAGGTGCGGACGCCGCGGCTACACAGCCGACCGCCATGACCGGGATGCAAATGCTCCAGGCGACCGACCCGCAGGAGCTGCAGCGGCTCAAGGCGGCACTCGGTGATGACCCGGCGATCGAGTTCGTCTCGGAGGTCCCCCTCCGGTGGTTGGCCGCCGTGAAACGCAAGACGCCTGTCAAAGGCCCGGCTTCGCGATCGGCTTCGAGCGCCAAAGTTGGCAAACGCCTGGCGCCGGCAGGACGACGTCAACGGTCGGGTGCTGCGGCACCGGCTGCCCCGCCACTGGTGATGTGGAATCTGCAAAAGATCCTCTGGTCCGAGGCACGTGACGCAGGCTTCAACGCCGCCTCGAAGATCCGCGTTGGGGGGCTCGATACCGGTGTCGACCTCAACCATCCGGACCTCCCGGGAAAGGCGATCGATTACACCTACGACTTTGGCGCCCCCGGGGCGTCGGCATCGGACCGTGACATCATCGGTCACGGGACACACGTCCTGGGGACGATCGGGGCGCTCGCGCACAACGACATCGGCATCAACGGCATCTGCAAGTGTCGCTTGAGCTGCTACAAGATCTTTAGTGACGAGCCTGAACTGCTCGAAGAGACAGCCGAATACGAGATCTACGACTACTTCGTCGACCCGGAGATGTATCACCTGGCACTGGCCAAGTGCGTCGATGACAAGGTCCGCGTCGTCAACCTCAGCATCGGCGGGTTCGAGAAACCGTCGAGGGCCGAGGAGATGCTCTTTAAGAGTCTGGATGACAACGGGATTGTGGTTGTTAGCGCGATGGGGAACGAAAACAGTTCGCAACCCTCCTACCCGGCCGCGATTCCGGCCGCGATCGCGGTGGGGGCATCGCTGCCCAATGATGCCAGGGCAGGATTCAGCAACAAAGGGAAACACATCACGTTGCTCGCACCGGGCGAAAATATCTGGTCGACCTTGCCGACTTATCCCGGCGAATCGACTCGGTATAAAAACAAACAGACCGACAAGTTCGAGATCGAAGGGCGGGAGATCGAGTATGGCTGTTGGCCGGGGACGTCGATGGCGACGCCGCACGTTTCCGCCGCCTGTGCGCTGATCCTGCAGGCCAACCCGAAGCTCAAGCCTGCCGAGGTCAAGCAGCTCTTGATCGATCACGCCGACAAGGTGCCGGCGATGAAAGGGGCCGATTTCACTACCTCGCACGGCCATGGCCGGCTCAACCTACTCCGACTCGCCGAGGCGGTCCGCTGAATTGGGAATGGCGATGGGAAAAAAGAAGAAGCCCAAGAAGACGGTCAGCTTCATCCTGCGGCCCGACGTGACCAGCACGCAGCGGTCGGAGCTGCTGCAGCGGATCTGTCTATTCGACGATTGCGATTGGGCGCAATTCCTGAGCGATAATCAGAAGCAGGTGACTTGGCGGATCGGCCATGCGTGCACCGTTGGCGGTGATGCCGATGCGCTCTGTCAATCGATCGCCAGCGAGCCCGAGGTCGAATCGGCCGAGATCGAAACGCCCAGGCGGCTGGGGTGAAACGCCAACGCCAGGTGAGCGGTGTAGCGGCTACCGCTCGGTAATTCGGATCGGCTCGTCCAGCGGCGTGATCGGTTTTTTTCCGATCTCTCGTGGCGCCGCTTCGTTGTAGCAATAGGTAAAACGCCTTGGGTTCGGCGATTGCCAAGCCCCAGGGCGTTTTACGGAAATGAGCCTCACCCGCCATCGGCGATGCTGACCTTTGGGATATTTGCGGAGGCTCGGGTCAGGCCGTGGCGTCCGTCTTCACCCCTTTCGACCGACGGTTTTTTCGGTGTCGCCAAGCGGTGACTGCGGTCAATGTCGATGCCAACGCCAAGGCTGTTGTTGGTTCGGGGACCGCCGCGGGGTTCAAGGCGGATCCGGTCACAAAACGGAAGGTAGCGGTCTCATTGAACGTTTGGCTCAGGGTCGAATTGAAACCCGAAATGCCAAAAGTGACATCGTAGATCCCTTCGCCATTGAAACCATAATTGTAGTGCTCATGGCTTAACGGGTTTTGGGTCCAACTGTTTCCCGGGCCGGTCGGGGTTCGGGTCGAGGCGACCACGTTCAGGCCACCGAAGGGGTCCGATTGCCAGACCGCGATATCGGCGATGTCCCCCGAAACGGTAGAGATGCTGTTAATGGTCCAAGTTAGCGGGCTCAACCAGCCGTCGGCCGGTAGCAATTCCTCGGTACCTAAACCCAAGAAAGGGCGGTCGGCGGCGCTGTTTTGTGGGAGAACCCATACCAATTCACCGGGTGAACCGAGGAAGTCCCAGATGGCTCCCGCCGGCCTTGGTACGCCCGTGCCTGGGAATGGGCCCGTTCCGGGGACGCCGATCATGATGTCACTCGCTTCGTATTCACCGGCTGGCAGGGTACCGCCACCGACAAGGTTCAAATCGTTTTCGGCATGCAGACCGATGTGCAAGGCACCGGCATCGAAATGGGCCGCGATATCGGCGTGGCCTGAAATATAAATTGCGGCATTACCCGTTGGGGCGAGGCCGCATGCGATCAGGACAACCGCAAGCGATTGCCAAAACTTTTTTAACATGAAGAACTCCTTTGCAAACGAGCCATGAAGTGACGAACACCTATTGATCGCGTCCACGCCCCTCTACAGCTACCCGGCCGAGGAGGAATGCGAAGATGCCTATCTCTCTGAGATGACCTCCGAACCATTTCTCGAACCGATCGCCCACCAGATCTCACGGTCGACGTCCTGGGTAACGAAACCGACATGACCATCGGCATAAAGGACGTTGGCACCCGAGGCGTGACGGCTGCTGGCAGTGACCAAGTTCGTACCGTCGTCTTCGCCACCATAAAGGTGGCAGTTCCTTGAATTGATTGGCATCACGTGCATGTAAAGATTGCCGACCAAGGTCCAGCCCGAAATCCAAGCTTTGCCGTGAGGTATCGAATAGCGGGCGTCGGGTACGGAGATGCTGCCGCAAAACTGGACCCAGTCGGGGAGGCTTCTTCCCGACGAACCCGACCCGGCACAGTACGACAATACCGACGGTCGCAACCCGGTCGGAAGCGTCGCGCCGAAGGGGCCTTGGATCAGCTCGGCGTTGTTGATCAATCGCTCGGCCACCATCGCCGTGCTCGAAGTCCCGTCGGTGAAATCTCGAAAACTTAAAGAAGGGCTCTGCCAAGGGTCTGGCGCGGCTATGTTGATCGCCGGTAGTGCGCCGTTGAGTCGAGTCACTGGTGTCGCACCCCTCACCGCCCCCGAAGTCCCACGCACCCAGCCGACGTTGCCCGCGTAGGAACCTGGCGCCGGCAATGCGGTGCCAAGGGCAGGCGATACCCGCAGGCTGTCGGATGGGCAGAGGTAGGTCGGCACCAGCGTTGCCGCCGCCACCGCATTGACGTGTGTGGCCGATATCCGGAGGTCGACGTAGCTGTCGCTGCTCGAGAGGGCAACTTCGTCGACCATCGGACTGGTGAAACGGATCGAGTCGTAAATCGCCTGCTGTTCGACCTGTGGCAAGATCATCGCCATCCAACTGTAGAAACCATTGCCGAGGGGTGGGGTCCTGCGGCTGGGGCCAGTCGTCGTGAGCGGTAACGATCTTGTCGCAGATTCGTAAGCGTGGATCGCCAGACCGATCTGCTTCATGTTGTTGCCGCATTGCATCCGACGGGCCGATTCCCTCACCGCCTGCACCGCCGGGAGCAGCAACGAGACCAAGACGCCGATGATCGCGATCACGACCAAAAGCTCCACCAGTGTGAAGCCGAGGTTGAAATAAACCCCCGGTCGATACCCTTTCGCTGTCGTCATGCTGTAGGCCTCAATGTCCTGTCGCTTTCTTAGCATCGATCCAACGCCTAGCCCGACGGCTGCCGACTTGCCGCCCCCGACCCGAGGCGATTGGCACCCATCCGGGCACGGCCAGTCCTTGACCACCGTCAGTATATCACTTGGGGTTGTACGTGCAATATATATGCATATGCATAAAGTTGCGATTGGTATTTGGCTCCGGCGTTGCCATTTGGACGGGGCACGGCGCGGGGAGATAGCAGGATGCTATGATTTGCATGCCGCCGGCCAGACAGACGTGGCCGAAGAGCCAAAAAGACGTGGCCGAAGAGCCAGGAGGATCGCCTGCGGAAGCCAAGCCCGGATGTCTCCAAGCGACGGACTGCCGGCGCCATCGGTTCGGCTTGCCGATCGACCGGTTCGGAATTCGGCGACTCTTGGGTGCGCTCCCTTAACGCCGTCGGCAGCGCAGGGGCGAACCTTCGATCGTGCACGGTGTTAGCGACGCGGCCAACCTGCGGAGAGGGGCTGTGCCGGCGAGTCGCTCAGTCGTGTGACGAAAAGATATCGACCAGCATCGCGTCGAATTGGCCGCGGGTCAGCACCTGGGAGAAACCGGCTTCGCGGGCCGATCGCGACCGATCGGCCTGCACGTGCGGGCCGTAAGCGATCGTGGGGACCTGCGGGAAGGAATCGGCCGCCAAGCGGCGGATCTCTGCCGCCGCCCCGCCCCGCGTCGAAAGGTCGACGATGATCCAAGCGGGCGAGGAGGTCGGGTCGGCCGGCCATTTACCCAGCAATTGAAACGCCAGGCCGACACGCTCGGCCGCACCCCGCACCCGGCTGGCGAACATCAGGTCGCCGGAGAAAAACCAAACGCCTCCGCCGACGGCCGGCTTGGGGGACGATTCGACATTATCGCTCATGATGAAGTTTCCTTATCGGCGTCGGTACTTGTCGCTGTGCCCGCTTCGTTCGGCTCGATGTCGTCGACCGATTCGACGATCTCGACCTGGCCCGACTCGCCGCTACGGATCATCGCGTCGACGGCCGCTTGCGTCCGCATCGCTTGCAGATGGTACCAGCCGAGCGGTTCGGACGACGCGAGTTTGGCGATCATGTTCCGTTCTTGCGAGCCGCCGAATTCGTGTTTTTGGACTTCGCCCGCGCGGTTGTGGACCCAGACCCGCGCGGGACGATCGGCCCAGGGTCGCGAAAAATCGTCACAGACGATCGACGCTTCGTCGCCCGCCCATTCGCACCATTTTCGGGTCGCCATGTCGTAACCGCAATTGACCGTGGCGGTGACGTCGTCGTCGAACCAGAGGATCCCGCTGCAACGGCGTGCCGCTGCGTTACGCCACAGCGTCGAGGCGATCGCGCGGCGCGGCGCCCCGGCGGCGAGGATCGCGGCACCCGCGGCGTACCACCCGAGATCGAGGACGCACCCCCCGCCCAGTGCCGGGTCGAGACGGTGGTCGTTGTGTTGAAAGGGTTCGAAGAACGAAATCGCGGCGCTGATGTGCTTCAGCTTGCCGATCATCCTTGCATCGATCCACTGCCGCAGTTGCTGGGTCCGCTCGTGATGCATCCAAGCGGTCGCGTCGAGCCAGCGGACGCCGTGCTCACGACAGGACCGATCGATCGCGCGGACGTCGGCGAGCGATGTGGCGAGCGGCTTTTCGCAGAGGATGTGTTTACCTGCCGCCGCGGTATCGAGGCACCACCGGGTGTGCAGCGCGGGGGGCAGTGCGACGTAAACGGCGTCGAGATCGGGGTCGCCCAGCAGCGCCGCGTAGTCGCCATAAGCCTTCGCGATCCCGTATTCGGTGCCGCTCCATCGGGCCCGCCCCTCGTCGCGACTGGCGATCGCATCAACGGTGATCCCTGCGGTCGATTGCAGGTCCGCGACCAACCGTCTGGTGATCCGTCCCGTGCCGAGAACCCCGAATCGCATGACGCCCTACCGGAATGAGTGGAATGGTTGCCTTCGAATCGAAGCCGCGTTAGGTGCCGAGCAGTTCGCGAACGGCGTGGCCGATATCGGCTTGTCGCATCAGCGATTCGCCGACCAGGATCGCCTTAACGCCCCCCGCGCCGAGCATTTCGACATCGGCATGCGTGCGGATCCCGCTTTCGCCGACGACGAGCCGGTCTTCGGGGATCGCTTCGCGAAGCCTCAGGGTGTGATGCAAGTCGGTATGGAATGTCCGTAGGTCGCGGTTATTGACCCCGACCATGCGGGTGCCGGTGGCCAAGACTGCTGGGAGGTTTTCGGCATCGTAAAGCTCGATCAACGTTTGCAGCCCCAGCTCCGTAGCGGCGTCGTGCATCTGTTTGAGCCCTGCCGGGTCGAGCGCTTCGGCGATCAGCAAGACGCAGTCGGCCCCGGCCGCGCGAGCTTGCAGCAGTTGATAGGGGTCGATGATGAAGTCTTTGCGGAGCAGCGGGATGTCCACGGCTTTGCGGATCGCCCGCAGGTAGTCGAGGCTCCCTTGGAAGAAGGGCGCGTCGGTCAGGACGCTGATGCAAGCCGCCCCGGCCGATTCGTAAATCTTGGCGATCGCGACGGGGTCGAAATCTTCGCGGATGGTCCCCGCCGAGGGGCTCGCTTTTTTGACCTCGGCGATCAGCCTCACCTCGGTCCCTCGGGCGAGGGCGGCGTAAAAATCGAGCGGCGGTGGCGCGTCGCGAATCGCATCCTTGAGCTTCGATTCGGGGACCGCTGCCCGGTCCGCGGCGATCGTTTCGCGGGTCTTGGCGAGGATGCGATCGAGGATGGTCATCGCGGGCTCGGGCTTATCGATTGCTGGGGGGTCATCGAGCGTTAGGGGGGCGTCCCGGGCTGGGGCTAGTCGGTTGGGAGGCCGGATCAATGGCGGAAGTGGCGTCGGCCGGTTAGCACCATGGCGATCCCATGTTGGTCACAGGCTTCGATCACCTCGTCATCACGACGCGAACCGCCGGGCTGGATGATCGCGCGGATCCCGGCGCGGGCGGCCGACGCGATCGAATCGGCGAACGGGAAAAACGCGTCCGACGCCAGGACCGAACCGTTGGCCCGCTCGCCCGCCTTTTCGATCGAAATGTTGATGCTGTCGACGCGGCTCATCTGGCCTGCCCCGACACCGATCAGCGAAGTCTCTTTGGCGAGCACGATGGCGTTGCTCTTGACGAAACGGACCATCTCCCAGGCGAAGGCGAGGTCGTCCCAAAGTTCGTCAGGGACTTCCGTTTCGGTCGCCGTCTCCCATTGCAGGGCGATCGAAGCGAGGTTGTCCGCGTCTTGGACGAGGACGCCGCCGCTGATGAAACGGCGATGGATCGAGGGGGCGGATTCGTCGAGCCGACCGACCTGAAGCAGTCGCACGTTTTCGCGCCATCGCGGCTTGGAGGTCAACACGCCGACGGCAGCCGCTTCGAAATCCGGGGCGACGATCGCTTCGATGAACAGGCCCGGTTCGCAGAGGAGTTCGGCGGTCGCCAAATCGACGGTCCGGTTCATCCCCAGGACCGACCCGAAGGCGCTCAGCGGGTCACCCGCGAGCGCCTTGCGACAGCTCTCGGCGAGCTTGGGGGCGACCGCCGCGCCGCAAGGGTTGTTGTGCTTGATCACCGATGTCGCCGGCGAGGTGAGCCCACGCACGATCTCCAGCGCCGAGTCGAGGTCGAGCAGATTATTGTACGAGAGTTCTTTGCCGCAGATTTGTCTTGCCGAGACGAGGTTCGCGCTGCGGACCTTGGGGTCGATGTAAACCGCCGCCTTTTGATGGGGGTTTTCGCCGTAGCGGAGGTGGGCCTTGCGGCGGTATTCGAGATGGATCGTGGGGGGGAAATCCTTCGCCACCGACTCGCCGCTGAGGTAATCGGCGATCCCGCGGTCGTAGGCGGCAGTGTGTTCGAACGCCTCGTGGGCCAATCGCCGGCGAAACGTGCCATCGGTGCCGCCCTGGCTTTCGATCGCCGCGATCAGGTCGCCATATTGTTCGGGGCTTGTCGCTACCGCGATGTGTGCATGATTCTTCGCGGCGGCCCGCACGAGGCTTGGGCCGCCGATGTCGATCTGTTCGATCACCTCATCGCGGGTTACCCCGGCGCGGCTTGCCGTCGCAGCGAAGGGGTACAGGTTCACGACGACCAAATCGATCGGGTGAATGTCGTACTCGTCGATCGTCTCCATGTGTCGACGATCGTCGCGTTTGGCGAGGATCCCGCCGAAAATCTTCGGGTGCAGGGTCTTCAGGCGGCCGTCGAGCATCTCGGGGAAACCGGTGTACTCGGAGATGTCTTCGACCTCGATCCCCGATTTTTCGAGATGGGTTCGCGTCCCACCGGTGCTGATGATGCGGACGCCTGCCAAACGCAAACCGATGGCAAGATCGACGATCCCCAATTTGTCGCTGACGCTGATGATGGCGGTACGGATCGGAACAACGTCAGACACGGCAAAAAACGTCCCAAAGGCGGTGGCGATCCCGCGCGTAGGCCATCCACGCGTCCGGGGATCAGCCCGACGACAGAGTTTTAACGGAACCCCGCGGAATAGCAACCTGCCAGCCCGCTTCAACGCCCGTTTTGCCGTCGCCAAACCCAAGGGGGAAGCGGACGGTCATCCGCCCACAGCCCCCGCCGGTCGCGGCGGGCCTCCGCTTCGGCCAGGGCCAATTCGGAGTCGTCCCCGGCGTACTGGCGGTAATGCCAAGCGAAACCGGCACGAACGATCTCGCCATTCACCCGCTGATCCCCCAGCCAAATCTCCCCGATCAACCGTTCGAATTGGTCGACATCGACCCGCCGGATCCGGACCTTTCGCCCCCCGACCAACCCTTTCACGTAGGCGGCCGATTCGCGGTTGAACCGCTGGCCATGCTCCGGGGCGTCGATGCCATGCAGGCGAACCCGAATCGTCTCCCCATCGCTATCGACAACGTCGACCGTATCGCCGTCGCGAACGACCGTCACCGTCGCTTCGAATGAGTCGGGTAACGATCGGGCCGGTACGGTCGAGCCGTGATCGAGCCCTCGCGATCCTCCCGCAGGCGGGCCCTCTCGATTCGTCTCTGGCTGCCTGCCTGAGCGGCCCTGGCTCGTCGTTTGACGACCATTACCCCGGG
>Ga0082207_1001396_pt1 | contig 11540 bp, 8 predicted proteins | sample LakMenEpi10Aug09_FD_71540 | JGI IMG/M metagenome (GOLD analysis project Ga0082207, IMG submission 71540) | reverse complement strand
CCCGCGTTTGCTGACTCTCCGGGAGCCGTGCGCCTCTGTTCCGTATCGGCCTAGCCAAACTCACGCAAGACGGTTTCAGAATCGCCTCGGCGATCCCCGCGAACATAAAACCGCGACTCCTTGATATTGATCGGAAGAACGCCCGGTCGTGGGTAACTCCATGAGAGCACGAACTGCGATCCAGGGTAATTGACCGCAGTCTGACGAATCCAATTAGCAAAAAGGGTCGCATCCGCGGAACTGAGATTCTCAAGTTGGGCTCGGTATCGATCCGCCGCCACAAAGAACTGGTGAACAGCGCTCTCGAATCGGATTTTCTTCGGCATAGAACCAGCCCTTTGAAACGTCAGGGAAGTGTTATAGGAGCGTAACCGATTCGCTAGTGGCGTCCCGTAGCGACAATTGCCGCTCACTGCCTGGCAAGGCGATTCGCTCTCGACTCTCGTTTCGGATCGTCTCGGCCTTCGACAGGAGCTGTTCGTAGGTTATTGGCCAAGGCTTTTTCGGGGGTTTCGCAAGAAAAAGTTTGAGCCGATCCCACTTGGCCGCCAGGTAGCGCATCGAAATCGACATTTCGGGATAACTTCCGTACATGCACCCGGAGCACGGACGAACGACATCCGCAACGCGGGCTCGGAACTGACGCTCCCTGTACACCCGAGGGAATGTTTCACCGTATGTGAAGACGGGCTCACCTCTGAGGCGGTGGTCGCAGCACGGCGCAAACGCCCCATTCGGCAGCACGGCGAAATAGAGATTCGGACTGTCACAGACGCCATCATTCTTGTTGCGCCACGTCGTTGGTTGATCCTTCACAAACCGTAACACGTCGTCCAAGTACTGGTCGCTGTCGTAAATCCAAAAGCCTTCCCGTCGCATCGCACGAACTCTCTCAACGAGTTGGTCAACGACCTGGATGTCTGCGGCGTGCCATCGCTTCGTTTGATCAAAAGTACGGAAACCCATCGGCTTGTCGTGCGTCGTGATGTGGATCGGAACCAGTGATGTAAACCAACCAACTTCGGTTCCAAAGCGTATCACGTCCTCGACATCACTCACGTTATCCCGTTGCAGAACGCAGCCTAGCGATGCAAAGCTGTTGCTCGCTGGCAGATACCGCATGAAGGACGCCATGGCGCGCAGTGCTTCGTGCCACGACTTTTGAAATCCGCCGTTAATGGCGTCCTGATTCCCGGGCCATAAGGAATCCAGTGAAATCGAGATATCCCGCCCGCCCTTCTCGACGACCCGCTGAATGCTCTCGTCGCTCGCCAGTCCGTTCGTCTGCATTCGCACATGCACACCTCTCGACTCGAATGCATAGACGATTTCGGGCAGATCCTCCCGGGCGAATGGCTCGCCACCGGTGAGGAGCACCATGGCCACCTTCATCTGCGCGAAGTTGTCGGCGATTCGGTTAATCGCATCGATAGAGCACTCGCGGACGTCCGAATTGGCGTAGATGATATTGCACTGATTGCATGTGAGATTGCAGCGGGCGGTTATATAAAACTGCACGTACACAGGTGCGTCATGAAACAGCGCAGCGCGAGCAAGCGTGCTTTTCGATAGCGAGGAGAACATGGTCATGTATCGACTCCGGGGAGATTGCTCGTGCGTGCGACAATATAGATAGGCCGCTGCTTCACCTGCTCGTAAATACGGGACACGTATTCTCCAAGAGCGCCCAGTATCAACAACTGAATGCCGGTGCTCAAAAGCATCACGCACAGCACTGCCGAAATGCCGGGAACGGTGTAGGCAGTGAAAATCCTCAGCGACAGCACGACGACAAGGCCTGCGCTCGCGAGGATCGTCATGACGACTCCCATATACGTGGAGATGCGAAGGGGAAGATTGGAGAATGAAAAGATTGCGTCAAGCGCAAACCTCAACATCTTCATGAACGGGTACTTGGTTTGTCCGGCATGCCGTTCATTGCGGTCATAGAGAAACGGCGTGCTACGAAAGCCAACCCACGCGACCATGCCGCGGATGAAACGATGGCTCTCCCTCATTTCGCGAAACGCCAACACGACGTTTCGACGCATGACGCGAAAGTCGCCCGTGTCGGCCGGGATACTGACGCCGCAAATGAATTGCAGTATCCTGTAGAAGGCCGCGGCAGTCGCCTTTTTGAACATGGTTTCGCCTCTTCGACTGCGCCGCTTTCCATAGACGATGTCGTAGCCCTCCACCGCGAGAGCCACCATGTCGGGAATGATCTCCGGAGGATCTTGCAGATCAGCGTCGATGATGCACACGAAATCGCCACCGGCATTATCGAGGCCCGCTGTCAGCGCAGCCTGATGGCCGAAGTTTCGGCTGAGGTGGATCGTTTTTGCATTGGCATTATGCGCAGCGGCGTCGTCGAGCAAACCCGAGGTACCGTCGGTGGAACCGTCGTTCACGAAGAGAAAGTCGCCTCGCCAGCCCACCATTGTCTCGCTCACGGCCAGCAACCTCTGAAGCAGCGCAGGAAAGCAGCCTTCCTCATTGTAGATCGGCACAACGATTGAGAGCGAACGGATCACCGTCGGTCCATCGGGCGACATGCTGGCTGTCATTAGCTCAAACGGGTTCGTGCTGAGGAAGGGAAGTATCGTCGAGAGTCGAAGCGAATTTCCGTACGTTATCCATCGCAGAAACCCGCTCGCCAGGAGCGTATCCTTGATTGTATCCGCTACTTGCTCGAACCTGAACGATTTCTCTACCACCCCGCCCAGGATGCAACAAGTCGCAGTCAGTGGCTGATGGAGCATGCGTGGGCCATTTTTCCTGCTAGGATGCGAATCGTGGTTCTTTCGAGGCTCCCCTTAGAGGCCTACGGTACTCAGCCGCCGTCGACCACGAACCTTACACAAATCGATTGGTCTTTCGATGCGCGTGCTACTGACCGGAGCCGCCGGCTTCGTTGGGGAAGCGTTACTGGTCGAGTTGCTGAAAAGTCCGACCGTTGAACTCGTCCTCTGCCTCAGCCGAAGCGCTGTACGCAGTGCCGCGACGCCAGAAGATGGCCGCGTCCGTTGGATTCATGGTGACATTAGGGATACCGGGTGGCATGACCTGGTCGGGCGTGTCGATGTCGTCATTCACGCGGCAGCAAATGCCTCTTTCGGGAATGACGCCGACCACGAGGCTGTGAATCATGGTGGCACGGTCTTGCTGCTGGAATGCGCTGCCAAGGCGGGTGCGCGCCACATCGTGTTTCTCAGCACGATCGGGGCGGTCGACAGGGCCCCAACGAACCCGGTAGCGCAACCGCTGAACACGAACTCAGTTCCCTCGCCCCGGTCGCTCTATGGGCGATCGAAGCTTCGCGCAGAACGTGCTGTGCAGGCGAGTGGGATCCCGTGCACCATCATTCGGCCTGCGTGGGTTTATGGCAGAGGCATGCGTCGCGGCAGCCACCTTTCCGTGCTGGCGGCAATGGCGAGGAGGCACAGCGCTGTCAGCGTATTTGACTGGCCGGGGCGCGTAAGTCTTGTGCACGTGAACGACCTCTGCCGCGCAGTCGCGAAGATTGCCATTCACGGCGAGTGCATCGGGGAGATCATGTATGCGGCAACAGAGAGTGTTTCACTTGGGAAAATCTTCGCGACTTTTGGGACTGCGTATGGCTTTCGCACTGCGGGTGCAGTGCCTGTGCCCGCAGCCTTTGGGAGAGGTGTGGTTTCGCGTCTGCACAGAGCGTTGCCTCTCACCGTGGCTAACTTGTTCGTCGACTACCTAACGTGCGAGACGCATCCGTTTCTTAAGCTGATCGCTCCGGAAGGCCCGCTGCTGTTTTCGACTCGATACGAGGATGTCCTTCAAACGATCGATCCGCTTCGAAAGAAATGGCTTATCACTGGAGCGGGAAGCGGGATTGGTCGCTCACTCGCCCATCTCCTATCTCAAAGGGGTGTTCAGGTGATCGGAGTCGATCGATGTTTTGAGGATTCCGCGCCGCTGCCAATTCAACGCATCGTCCTCGACCTGACTGATCGGAATGCGGTCAGCATTCTGAGGGATATTGTTGCTCGCGACGACGTTGGTGTTGTGGTCAATAATGCGGGCGTTGGTTTCAAGGGCGCTTTTTCTGAACTCTGCCGGAAGCAGATAGATGCCACGTTCGGTGTCAACATGTTGTTCCCCGTGGAGTTCGCGCACGCAATAGTTCCGTTGCTCGCGCAACGCCGGGGCTCACTTGTTAATGTGGCTAGCAGCATGGCCGGCGTTCCGCTGCCTGGAATGAGCCTGTATTCGGCTTCGAAGGGCTTTCTACAGACGTGGTCGATCGGGCTGGCTGAGGAACTTCGTGACACGGTCCAGGTTCTTACCGTAGCGCCCACTGGGACCAGAACGAATTTCCAGAGGCATGCGGGCGTAAGGGGGGGCCAGCGTTCTCTATTGAGTCCCGATGTGGTTGCCAAAGCGATCATGGATGCAGTCATTCAAGGAAAATCGTTTCGCTTTATCGGCTCCTGGCCGATGCGAGTAGCGCTTTTTGCGGGCGGCATGCTGCCCCTGTCCATGCAAACTCGATTGTGGGGAAAGTTGTTTGGGAACCTTCGATAAGTGTCCGATATGCGACGGCGAGGCTTCTGGCGAAGCCCACGGCTACACATGCTGCAAGGGCTGCGGGCATCGCTGGAAACAGACCGTCGCGCAGGTGGAGATCGAGAATGACATACTGAGTGCCCGCAGTCTTGTGACGCCGGATCGTCTCACCTCCGCGAAAATGCTCGCGGTAGCTCGATTGACTCGATCAAGAGGCTCGTTGCTCGACTTCGGCGCGGGGTCAGGAAAGTTCGTTTACTTCTCAAAAACGCGATTTGGAAAAGCTGAGGGAGTGGAAGTCACGACCGCGTGTATCTCTTTCGCACGTGACGTGCTTGGAGTAACTCTCTGGCCAGAGCTCCCCGCAGGTGCTCGCTACGACGTTATAACAGCCTGGCATGTACTAGAGCACTTGCCACCCCAAAAGCTACGTGCCGAAGTGGCGAGCCTTCACCGTTACAGCAATGAAGCGTTTATTCTGTCGGTTCCAAATGCTGATTCCTGGGCGAGCCGGTGGTTCGGTGACCGGTATCCTTATCGCGATGCCGTCTCCCATTTCCACGAATTTACACCGGGCTCAATGAGACTGCTTCTGCAACGCTGCGGCTGGCGGAAAGTCGTGCCGTTTCGAGTCTGGATTTACTCGGTTTTCTGTTATGCGCAGGGTCTCACAAACTTGACTACGGGAACGCACAACCTTCTCTACTTCCGACTCAAGCGAGGCAAGGAGAACGTTGCGCTCCCGCCCGTTGGGCTTAGCATGCACGTCTTGCTTTTTCTTGCTTTTATCCCGTTGGCGGTTGTGGTAACGTTGATAGAGTTCGCGGCACTGGAGAGGGCTACTTGCATCCATGTCGCGTGCTACAAGGATGAGACTTAGCACAGCAGCTCTGAAGCAATGGGTGTCGATCGTCGAATGGAGAAGCGACTATCTAGCTGCGGGCCGGATTCGTCAGGCCGGTTGGCTGATTGGTTTCCGCTGGCGGTGACTTCAGTTTTCTTCGTGGTCAATGCCTTCTTCGCTTTCCGTCACGTTATGTGGCGAGACGAGTGGATGCCCGTCAATGTGGCCCGATTCTCGGTCAGCACGGCCGAATGGTTCGCCGAAATTCGCTACATTGGCCGGTGGGCATTCTTCGGCCTCATTTGGCTCATTGAGCAGTGTGGCGGCCATCCGTGGGTGTTCAAGCTCGTGATCGTGGCGATCTCGACGCTCGGTGTTTACGTGGTTTGCCGCTGGTCTCCGTTCACGCGAACGCAGAAGGCGCTGTTCGCGTTCGGCTATTACCCGCTGTACGAATATGGCACGATTCTTCGTGACTATTCGATCGTCTGGACCGCGACGGTGGTCTGCTGCGCGCTCCTCGCATGCACCCGCTGGCGTCCGCTGGCGTTCGGAACGGCCCTGGCAGTGCTCTTTCAGACAAACCCGTTTGGGCTCGGGCTGGCCTGTTCGCTCGGCTTGACGTACGTCTTCGATCTCTGGCGCCGCGGGGAGTTGGCGGACGGTCGGTGGCGGCGACTGGATCTCCTGGCGGGCGGCGCGATCGCGGCCACCAGCTTCGCAGTCGCATTCAGCACCATGCGGCAGCCACCGGAAATCGTCCCGATCGTGCTCGGGCAGCCGCTTCGCACCGACTCGCACGTCGTGCGGCTGTTGGAGAGCCTGCCGTTTCCCTTCCGCGGCTGGTTACCCGTGCCGTTTCACGCGGAGTGGAACACCCAACTGCTTGATCCCTGGCCTTGGCTGCAGATCCTGCTCGGCGTGGTCATGGCTTCGCTTATCGTCATCTGCATCCAGGGGTGTCGGACGGCGCTCGCTCTCTTCGGGATCGGCATGCTCTGCCTCGGGGCCATCCTCTGCCATCTCCCCTGGACGGCCCTCCGGTATCACGGCCCCTACTACCTGATCCTCGTGTGCAGTTACTGGATCGCGGAAGCCAGGTGCCCGCTGCCGTCCCCGGCCCTCCACGATCGGTGGCTCGACCGCCTGCGGTCTTTTCGATCAAGCCTGTTCACGGGGTTGCTCCTCGTGCATGCGGTCGTCGGCTTCATGTTCGCCGTGCAAGAGCAGTTGATTCCCTTTTCGGGTGCTCGTGACGCCGCCCAGCTGATCAAGGCGAACGAGCCGCCCGACGTTCTCGTGATAGGCGACCCGGACTACGCCATGATCTCACTTGCTGGCTACCTCGACCGTCCGGTGTACATCGCCAGTCGGCAGGAACCGGGGGCGTTCACCCGCGTGGACAAGAAGCGGCGCGCGACGCCGCTTTCCTCCCAGGAGTTGTCGGCAGTGGTGTCCGGGCGGTTGGCAGCGGAACGGAGGGACGTCGTTCTGGTGACCAACTACGAGGTTCTCATGCCGGCTGAAATGGGCATGCTGCTTGGGGCCACGCGGGGCATCACCGACGAGCGATATTTCATCTATCGCATGCGGTACCAGAGCGGCGGCGGCAAGTAGGATCCGGGTATCCTCCGGGATTCGGGGAAGCCTTTTTGGCGGGCGGGACCGCAGAGACTTTGGGCGGCCTACGTCGCACGATAGATTTCGGGCATCGGGATCTTGACGGCGTCCGACCGCCGGGTGCCCGGCTTTGAGAACCGCATGTCCGCCCGCGACAAGATCAAACCCCTGCCCGAACTCGCCACCGCCCTCGCCGGCCTCCGCGGCCAGGGACGGAAGGTGGTGCACTGCCACGGCGTCTTTGACCTCCTCCACGTCGGCCACCTCCGCTACTTCGAGGAGGCCAAGGGCATGGGCGACGTGCTGGTCGTCACCCTCACGACCGACAAGCACGTCAACAAGGGGCCGCATCGGCCCGCCTTCACCGAGCAACTCCGAGCGGAGGTGCTCGCCGGCCTGGGGTGCGTGGACTTCGTCGCCATCAATCCCACGCCCACCGCGGTCGAGGCGATCCGCCTGCTCAAGCCCGACGTCTACGTGAAGGGCCCCGACTACAAGGACACCGCCAAAGACGTCACCGGCAAGATTCTCGAGGAAGAGGCCGCGGTGAAGGAGGCCGGGGGACGGATCGCCTTCACCAGTGGCGACACCTTCAGCTCCACCACGCTCATCAACCAGCACATGGGCGTGCTGCCGCCGGACGTGCAGGCGTATCTCGCCGACTTCGCCCGCCGCCATCCTGCCGCCGAGATCCTCGACTACCTCCAGAAGGCCAGAGGCCTCAAGGTGCTCCTCGTTGGGGAGCCCATCATCGATGAATACGTGTACTGCGAGGCCATCGGTAAGTCGTCGAAGGAACCGACGATGGTCGTCAAGCAGCTCTCCAGCGAGAAGTTTGCCGGCGGCATCCTCGCCGCAGCCAACCACGTGGCGAGTTTCTGCAACGAGGTGGCCTGCATCACCCAGCTCGGCACCGAAAACTCTCACGAAGCCTTCATCGAGGGCAAGCTCAAGCCCAACGTGAAGCGGATCTACCTCCACCGGAAGAACTCCCCGACGATCGTCAAGCGGCGGCTCGTGGAGAACTACTTCTTTCTGAAGCTGATGGAGGTCTACGAGATCAACGACGCGGCCCTGAGCCCAGATGAAGACGAGGCCGTGTGCCAGGCGCTGATGGAGCATGTGCCCAAGTACGACCTTGTCATCGTGATCGACTTCGGCCACTCGATGCTCTCCGAGCGGGCCCGGAGAATCCTCCGCGAACGGGCGAAGTTCCTCGCGGTCAACGCCCAGTGCAACGCGGGAAATCTCGGCCACCACGCCCTCTCGAAGTACCCCGCGGCGGACTTCATGACGCCCACGGAAACCGAGGTGCGGATCGAGTCGCGCGACCGCCATGGGCCGGTGCGCGGCCTCGTGCAGGAGGTCTATGAGAAACTCGGCTGCAAGCGGCTGATCGTCACCCGTGGCAAGAACGGCTGCATCTGCTGCGACTCGGCGGCCGGCGTGATCGACGTTCCCGCGGTGGCCGGCAAGGTGGTGGACCGCATCGGGGCGGGCGATGCCTTCCTGTCGGTGTCGTCCCTCCTCGCGGTGCAGGGCGCGCCGCTCGACGTTGTAGGCTTTACCGGCAACGCCGCCGGCGCGCTCGCGGTGGCCACGGTCGCCAACCGCGACGCCATTGACCGGGTCTCGTATCGCAAGCAGATCGAGTCGCTGCTGAAGTGAATGCCATGAACCTTATCACCAGGCCTCTTTAGGTGAGGCGACGGAGTGCTCGCATGACGGTTACGGAAAGCGGAAAGAAGTTTGGCACGGTCGCCGTGATCGGCGGGGCTGGCTACGTGGGAGCGGTGCTCGTGCCACGGCTCCTCGAGGAGGGCTACCGCGTTCGCGTGTTTGACCTCTTCATCTACGGCGAAGAGGCGCTCGCAGCGGTTCGAGACAACCCGCATCTCGAGATCCAGCATGGTGACGTTCGCGACCCCGCGGCAGTCAAGGAGGCCGTCCGCGGAGCCGATGCCGTGATTCATCTGGCCTGCATCTCCAACGACCCCAGCGTCGAACTGGACCCCGACCTTTCGAAGTCGGTGAATCTCGATTCCTTCGGCCCGACCGTGAAGGCGGCCAAGGAGGCGGGCGTGCGGCGGTTCATCTTCGCCTCCTCGGGAAGTGTCTACGGCGTGAGCGATTCGCCGCAGGTCACGGAAGAGCACCCACTCGTTCCGGTGTCGCTCTACAACAAGTACAAGGCTGCGTGCGAGCCGCTGCTCTTCGCCGAGCAGTCGCCCACGTTCACCACCGTGGCCGTCCGCCCCGCCACGATCTGCGGCTACTCGCCGCGGCAACGGCTCGATCTCACGGTCAACATCCTCACAAACCATGCGGTCAATAATGGCAAGATCACGGTGTTCGGCGGCGTGCAGATGCGACCCAACCTCCACATGCACGACATGGTGAATCTCTACTGCCTGCTGCTCGAAGTGCCCGACGAGAAGATCGCCGGGCAGATCTTCAACGCCGGCTACCAAAACTACAGCGTGGCCGAGACGGCGGAGGTGGTGCGGAAGGTGGTCCGCGAGGAACTGCCGGAAAAGGGTGAGATCGAGATCATCACCACCCCCTCCGACGACATTCGCTCCTATCGCATCAACTCCGACAAGATCCAGCGGGTGCTCGGGTTCGTGCCCAAGCACACGATCGAAGACGGTGCCCGGGATCTGATCAAGGCCTTCAAAGCGGGCAAACTGCCCGACTCGATGACCGACACGCGGTATTCCAACATCAAGACGATGAAGGCCGTCCACCTCACGTGACGCTCATGGCTGCGACTCCTATGGCTGCGACTCCAGAAACCTTCGTCGTTCTCGGCAGCAACTCGTTCTCCGGCGCCACGTTCGTGGCGGAGGCCCTCGCCGATGGCGCGAAGGTGATCGGCATCAGCCGCTCGCCGGAGCCCGACGAGGCGCTGCTGCCCTATGCGTGGGCCCCGCACGACCGCTTCACGTTCCACGCCCTCGACTTCAACCGCGATCTCGATCGGATCGAAGCGGTGGTTCGCGAGGCGAAGCCGGAATACATCGTCAACTTCGCCGCCCAGAGCATGGTGGCGCAGAGCTGGGACAACCCCGACCACTGGTATCAGACCAATGTTGTCTCGACAGCCCGGCTCGTGGACCGATTGCGACGAATGGACTTCCTCAAGAAGTTCGTGCAGATCTCCACGCCGGAGGTCTACGGGAGCACCAGCGGCCTCGTCAAAGAAACCGCCCCATTCAATCCGAGCACGCCCTACGCCGTATCGAAGGCGGCCTGCGACATGAACCTCCTGGCCTACCAGAAGGCCTACGGGTTTCCGGTGGCGTTCACGCGGGCGGCCAATGTCTGCGGCCCAGGCCAGCCGCTCTACCGCATCATCCCCAGGACCGTCTACTGCGTGCTCACTGGGCAGAAACTGAAACTGGAAGGCGGCGGCACCAGCGTGCGGTCGTTCATCCACATGGCCGACGTCTCCCGCGGCACGCTGGAGGTGGCCCGGCGCGGCATCCCCGGCGACGTCTACCACCTCGCCACCGACAAGAACCAGACGATCCAAAAGGTCGTCGAGGAGATCTGCCGGCAACTCGGTGCCCGCTTCGAGGACGCCGTTGAAACCACGCCCCCACGGCTGGCCCAGGATCCGGCGTACCTGCTCGACTGCACGAAGGCCCGCACCGAGTTCGGCTGGGAGCCGAAGCGATCAGTCGCCGACGTGATCGCCGAGACGATTGCGTGGCTGAAGAAGAACCTCGACCGGCTCAAGAACGTTCCCTCCGACTACGTGCACAAGCCATGACCAGCGTCGCCGAACTCGCCGCGATCGCCGCCCGGATCCGCGCCCGCGTCGTGGAGATGTCGCATGAGGCCGAGACGCCCCACCTTGGCTCGTCGCTGTCGTGCGTCGATCTGCTGGTGGCCACCTACTGGGGCCCACTGCGCATCGATCCTGCCCATCCGCTCGACCCCAATCGCGACCGCTTCATTCTGTCCAAGGGCCACGCAGCCACCGCGCTGTATGTCACGCTCGCCGAGAAGGGATTCTTCGACCCCGCGCTGCTCGACACCTACGACACCGACGGCGGCGCGCTCCCCGAGCACCCGGGCCTGCAGTGCGTCCCGGGGGTCGAGGCGGCGACGGGCTCGCTCGGCCACGGGCTGCCAATCGCCCTGGGCATGGCACTGGCCGCGCGGATCCAGAAGCGGCCCTCGCGGCAGTTCGTGCTCATGAGCGACGGTGAGTGCGAGGAGGGCTCAGTCTGGGAAGCGGCGATGTTTGCCCCGGCCCAGAAGCTCGACAGCGTGGTCGTGATGATCGACTACAACAAGTGGCAAGCCACCGGCCGCAGCGACGAGATCATGGCGCTGGCGCCGCTCGCCGAGAAGTGGCGGGCCTTCGGCTGGGACGCCTGCGAGGTGGATGGTCACGACATGGCGGCCGTGCTCGCCGCCGTGTCTCGTGAGCCCGGCGGCTCGGGGGGGCCCCGGGGGGTCGGGGCACACCCCGTGAAGGGGAAAAGGGGGGTGGTTCTGGGGGGCGGCAAGAACCGGCCACACC
>Ga0082207_1001395_pt1 | contig 11552 bp, 13 predicted proteins | sample LakMenEpi10Aug09_FD_71540 | JGI IMG/M metagenome (GOLD analysis project Ga0082207, IMG submission 71540) | reverse complement strand
CAATACTTGCTCACATACAGCTACAAGGAGACCCCCTGTAACACGCAACAACACACAACAACACACAAGAACACCCAACAACAGACAACAACACACAACAACAGTAGACAACAGCACTCTGATACATAAAATTACCAATGTCCCGCTGTTTAAGAAAACTGCGGGACATAATTTTTTTTGGTGGGACAATCACTTTATGAGTCATTTATCAGGACATTTTAAGGAGGTCTTTTTTTTAACCTCTAAATTGTTCCTCGGGTCAAAAAAGTCTTGGCCCCCCCCTCAAAAGGTCCTGAGAAATGGTTCATAAAGTGATTGTCCCACCCAAAAAAATTATGTCCCACAGTTTCTTAAACAGCGGGACATTATTAAAATGGTTTTTTGTGAAGAGTTTCATGCTCTGTTTGGAGATTTCCAATATGGGGGAGCCTCTGACTGGTTTCTGCCCCCCCCACCTCTCCTCCCTCCCCCCCCAAGGCTCTTGTACATGGGGAATGAAAAAAGACTACTTTTTAAATATTGTATGAGAAAAAATTGTTTTTTAGAATTTATTTATTTTTTTCATAGGTGTGTGCTCCGCCTCCTTGCCAGCATCATGATGTTCATCGCCACTCACAATCATGATCTGGCCTTTATTATGAGAAATGGACAATTGGGCCTGATAAAGAGAGCTGATCTTATTCAAACGGACTTCATCGTCAACATGTCAAATTACATAGGGTGAGTAAAATTAGGACTGGATTTTTATGTATATACCGTTATCCATTATCATGTTTTTATAAAAATAAAGCAGTAGTAGTGGCATTGTGTGGCTATAGGAGAGGACATGGTATGGAGATTATATTTGTGTGTAGGGGGGGGGTAGACCAGCTAAAAAAAGTGTATACAAAAATCACTGCTGAACTGGGTATCATGGGTGATTTTGGCGCCTTAGCTGATGGCGCATAGTTTTTCATTCCGCGCATTCTCTTACATGTTTATATTCATTCAGATATTCTCCTACAGTGTTCATTTTTTCATTAAATGCCTAGGTATTCTTTTTTTTATAAAAAAAGGTCATTTTGAACCTCCATACAGATTAGGGATAAAAAAATTTTTTCTTTGAAACACAGGTTTAAAATAGGGTTGAATTCATTTTTTTTACATTTTTTTTTCAAAGAAAATATTTTTTTATAGGATCATGTCTGACAACAAAGAAAGGACACCGGTGGAAGTTATCGAGATTGATGACAACCAAGAAGAACTGCCTGAATGTGAATGCGGATCCAAATTAATCAAACTCGGGTTTGTTAAGAGGGAAGTGGTAACTCCCGCCCCCTGTCCTCCAACAGCCAGTATCCTGGAACAACCTTCTACATCACAGCCGACCAGCTTCTCTTGGCCAGTGTCTTCTCAGCGACCAACACCAGGAGAATGTTCAAATCCCCCATCACCGTCCCCCACCCAATCACTGGACACTCCATCTGCTCCAGCCTATTCCCCTTCATCAATGTCAACTCAAAGAGAAGACCAGGCAATCAGTTTACCTGAAAACCCTTTGGACCTCCAATTATTAGAACAATTCATGTTGCCCCTTCAGTGGCCATTCGGAGAAGCTAAAGAGAGTTACGATGCTGATCCCATGGTTGGGGGAAATATGACTAGCTTGGAAAATGCCCCCCTCCCCCCCCTAATATATGAATTCTACAATATAGACAATTATTCTGCACCTCCAAACACTCTGGAGGAGGAGCCTATGGTAACGGAACACACAGTGCCTGTAAGTCAACACCCTGTGCCTTACAACCTCCAGAATAATATCATTCCAGCAGATAATCCATCTACCAGTTACGACTTCAATACGGGTTCCATTTTTAATGCAAACAACAGCGACATCAACAACAACAACAACAACGAGGAAGTGATCACCCTGGAGTTTACAGAAGCTGAAGTACACCTCCTTCTGCGCTTAATATCAAATTGAGGCATAATGAAACATGTAGTAAACTTGAAGAAAAAATAAAAATATAGTTTTTTATAAAATTTTTCTTATTTTTCTTTATAGTTGGCATATGATATCAGCCTGTGGAGCTTTTACAAACTCTTTTTTAATGCATCACAAGGATTGACATAAGTATACTGGATGGAAAAAAATGACCAACTGGGGTTAGCCCAGGTAGGGGCATCAGGGTCAGCACCCTGATAGATTTTTATATTATCTACCTCTTGACATGGCTGACATGAATCTTTGGTGGAGGGATAAAGTCAAGATTGATTTACCATGTACACATGGCATAACGGGCCATAACTCAAAGAGGAAATCTGGTTAATAGTTTTTTTTTGCATTTTTTTTTACCTGAGGTTATACCTTGGGGTGACCCCCCAGTGTTATGTTTTCATTTTCCCTCTATCTGAATCTTATAAAAAAAGTATCATCCAGATAAAACTCAAAAAAAACTCCATGGACCATTTGGTATACTAGTTTATGACAAAATATTTACCACATGTTGGTTAATAAGTCACTTTTTGATCTTATAGACCATCTATTATAAAGTATATTCTTTTTTTTCATTTGTACAATTAATTTTTTTATAACCACACAGATTTTTAAATTAAAATATTTAGGGGATCTTTGCTAAAAAGATTAGAACCCTACTGTTTCATTATGATCAACGGCTGCTCAGAGATATATTATAGAAATAAAAAAAATTACAAAAACATTTTTTTTCTGGACAAATCTGCCAGGGCAGAACAGACCTTTGGGAAGAACTGAGGATAGTTATCCATCTACATTATAAGGCTAACAGCCATCCCCCCACTAAATTTTTTTAAATTTCTTGTTTTGGTTTAGACATTTTTTTGGTATGTAGGCATTAACAGAAAAAACAAGCTCCAACTACAAGTCTCAATGGAATAAATTGTTCATCAAAGACTCATACATCTTTTTCACTTTGGTGAGTACAGGAAAAATAAAAAAAACTCCTACAGTCTTTTATTGATTATTTCTTTTTAAAAAATGGATACCTGAGATGATGAACCAATTTTGACTCCATAAAACGGGGTTAAGGTTGATCGCCCTGTTAGGGTAAGTCTTCTTGAAACAATAACCCCAACCACATTTGCTAATTTTCCTAGAAAAAAAAAGTAAATTACAAATTAAAAGTCAATAAAAGACTGTAGGAGTTTTTTTTATTTTTCCTGTACTCACCATAGTTGAGGGAATATTTAAAATTGAGGGCAGTACGTTCTGTTTTCGTCAAGTTGATCCGTACCCGGCTTCCAATTTTATATTTGTAAAATCTGTCTTGAAGTTGAGGGATTGTGGTTGTTACTGGTTTCGTGAAAAAGGCTAACAACTCGTTCAACTGTGACTTGTAGTCAAGTTTATTTCTGTTAATACTGTCAAGTACAAACTGAAGATTATCTTTCCATTTGTTTAAGGCTAATCCTAAACAAGAAATCTTTTCAGTTTAGGCAGAGAGGGGGAGGGGAGGTAGAGTTTTACCATTATAATCGAGATGGATAGCCATTCTTAACTTTATCTCAGCAATGGCACGTTCTGCCAAGGAACGTTTCCAGTAGGGTTCAGCATGAACTTTTATTTGCAGTTTATTTAAGATATCTCGTTGAGCAGCCGCTGAACGTAATGAACTTTCGCCATCAAACAACAGTGTTCTAACCTTTTGGAATTCACGCACCTGAAATGAACCACTTAATTTTTTTTCTGTTAGCAGGGGGGGATGGGGTTGAGTACCTTTTTCATAGATTCAATGGCCTTGAAGAGAGTGGCCACTTTTAAATCTTTTATAGGGGTGGCAAATATTGCCCCCGAAAAACTCTGAACCCCGCAGAAAAAGGCACCGTACTTTTTATTTTTATAGTTGAAAAAACCTAAATAAAAAGTTATATTATTCAAAAAGAAATAAAAAGGGGGAAGAAAAACGCATTACCTATATCTCCTTGAGCCATAAAAGGTGAACGAAACACCGAAGGGGTTGTTTTTTTCCAATTGATGGAGTTTGATATATGTCCAGGATCAGGACCTGTAAAAAAAAATCACATGAGAGTTTTTTTTATAATGAGGGAGGGTTAATATTTTTTATACCTAATTTGTGACGAAGGGATAAGCCGTCACTCACTGATTTAATGCTCGCTCGATCCATGTTCAAATTACGTCCCCATTGTAGAACAAGTTTCCAGGATGGAACTCGCAAATTGTCCCGCATATAATTATTGCATTTTTTTTCTGCACAAATATTTTATATATTTTCTAAATTAAAAAAGAGGAAGATAGGAATTTACCTAGCTTTGAGGAAGGATCAGACATTTTTCTTTTCTGAAATTACCGTTTAGAATGAAAACAGCGAACTTCGTTACAATGTCTGATTGATATGGCTGAATAATAATGCTTTATATATTTATGTTTTAAAATCGAGCTCAATATACAACCAGGTCGTATTATTATTCGCCTTTTTTTGGAGATATTTTGTATACATATGGAAAAATGATAAGGGTGGATTTTTTTAAAAAAATACCGGTTTGAAAATTTTACTTTATATGTGGCACTATTGTATATGGAGTTGCTGGGTAAAATTAAAAGAGCTCTTTCACGAGGTCGAAGTATTATATTTGATCCAACATTCTTATAAAAAGATGGAGAATAGTAGGGCATTTTTTTCTTGATCATGATAAATCCACCTAAAATTTTCATACTCTGAAATTTAATTAATATTAAGGTCAGTAAGGGTAGGCATAACATCATCTTTGTAAAGAGACAATAACACAGTATCATCCAAATCATCATTCTCAATAGCCTCTTCATTAAAATATTCTTCGGCAGCCGCCTCGATATCAGCCCAGTACTGAATCTGCTCTTCAAGAAGTTTATTGTAGTGACCAACGAGCATGCTAGATCGCACGGCTTTGATATGAGCATGTGGTCCGGTGTAGTTGGCTCCCAAAAGGTCACCATGTCTCAGTATCAGACCAACATCGGATGTATTTTCAATGATGTAAACAACCAACAGCTGGGCCTTCTTGACTGTATGATCACCATCAGGGATCAACAGTGGGCAGGAATTTATCATTGGCTCAGGATTTTCAGAGTGACAGGGCACTAGTATCACATGGTTGTGCGGTGAAATATAGTAGTCACATCCGTCGTAGGTGGGCATCATCTCGGATGTTGAGTTGACAGACACGTTTGGGTAACGATGCAGGGGTCGCATTTTTTTCCAAGTCTAAAAATTATTGTCATAATTTAAATATCATCATTCTTTATACAACATCCAGCTTTTGGAATTTTTCTACCAAATCCAAATTAATGTCAATGAACGTTTAGCCTATAGACTTATAGGTTGGAGTCGGCATAAAGGTTTTTTATTACAGTAAAAAGGCAACTATATCGATTCCAAAGAGAAAAATTACAATAAAAAAAAATTCTTTATTTTTTTGTGATACACTAAATGTTGGTTGTCCGCACAAAGTACTGCTTGATGAGACCCCCAATCACAATTGATTGGTGATGAACAAGTAGTTTGTGTACTTCGCTCATGTCCTGGAGAAAGATGATGGCTGGAACTTCATACTTGGGATCTATCCTGAAGAGTTTATTCAGGACATCCAAGGTGAACCCGAAGGAGACCAACCGACGAATGGTCTGACGAGCACAAGCGCTATGAGGTCGAGCAGCATCTACTTCACTACGTGACGCATAAATACCAGCAAGGACAACCGGTACATTGTTCATTACGAGCTGTTTGTCAATATGATTCTGGAGGGGAAGTAGCTCGAGGATGTGCTTCAGTCTAGCGGACATACATCTGATCTCGCTATGATTGACCGGATAGCTGTACCACTTTATGAAATTATGGTAGCTGAGCGGCTTGCCCAACAGGCTCTCGCAAATGCTGTAAATACATTCAGGCTTTGTTTCGGCTTCAATTTGAAGTGCAGGGTTGCCAGTCCATGAGACACTAGCGATCCAGCATCCACCTTTGCCTGCTCTATACTGATAGGTCGGCCATGTGTAGGTAGCAGACCGAACTGACCGTGTAACGCGCATGTATTGGTCGAGGCAGGTGATCCCCTTGACAACATCCAGGAAAATATCATGACCATGGCGAAAGAAAAGTTGTTGCACCAGGGCTAAATCTTCCCCCGTCTCAAAAATCAAGACCAGACCGTTGTTTGGACCGGCACTGCTCAGTCCGTTCCTTATTTCGTCCAAATAATTGGTGAATTTTTCCAAGGCGACTTCCTCCGGATCGACCAGGCGACGACCAAACTCGGTTCCCTGATGGTAGAACACATTTCGTTCCCAATCATAGGTGAAGCCTAGGTCCGCCAGTACATGTTGCTTTTCATGAGGTATATGCGGTAGCATCAAGCACTCATAATCAGGGTCCTTGTCATCAGGCAGACCCGGAATGTATAGAGAAATCTGCCAGATCACTGACCGTCCGTCCACTGGCACTGTGTCCACCGACACTGTGGCAAGGATGTATCGGCGCTGAGGAAGTTGGTTGACTGTGTTGCCCCCCACAGGCCCTGTCTCAGACGAGGGGGGAGCTTTCAATCCTGTTTCAACCTCGCTATGGGGACTGGGGGGGCAGGATGCATGACTTTTGCCTCCCCTCCTGGTAAAATAATCCAATGAAAGGCGGGCAATATTTATCAAATGAGTATCGAGATGGTTTTCAGACAAAGTTTTTGGATACTTCTCAAAGGATAGATCGCGAAGGCAATCAAGCAGATGTCCGTACACAGACTGTACAGTCTCGCCCTTATATTCCACATCAGGGGATCTGAAGTGGATGATAGTGTCACGTAGCGTAAAGTAGTTGAACTTGGCGGTGACCAATGTCTCTACGTAGTGAGCAGCGGTGTCTGAAGCCCTTCCTACCTCCATCGGAAGCATTTGGTCCAACTGTACGGTCATGTAGTTGCGCAGATCGTTGAATGAACGAACAGCAAAAGAAACAGCGGTTTCATTCTCGTTAGGAAAGAGTTGATTGTTTGATGGTGTCAATAGAGTCATGGTATCGGTGGTGGGTGGGGGGGGCAGATTTCTGACATTCTGGAGAATCATTTTTAGTTCATTTTTTGATGGAAGAGAAGGAGTATTAACGTCAGATTTGGAGCTGCTCAGCCACCGTGTCTTGTTTAACTTGAAGGAGATGGACCTGCATAAAAAATTTGTTTTTTGAAAAATATAGGAATAAATTACTAATGAAAATAAAAAAACAAAAAATATTTACCTTTTTTCTCCTGGGCGCCCGGGCATTGTCAATAAACAGGGTGATTTTGTGGTCAATTTTTTTGGTGTTCTCTCATTGCCAGGCATCTGCCATTCTTTTCTGAAACATAATTGTATTTTTTATAAAGGAGAATGGCAGCAACATTTTTTTGATGATTGGAATTTAGGTTCAATTTCAACTTTATTATCATCGTCATCATCATCATCACTTTCATCGAGGGTGATGAGCTCGTAAGCTTCTATCTTCTCCATTTGATGGTCCGAAACAAAGCACATCTCGTGGTTGATTCCCCAACGGTCTATGATATCAACAAGTGAGCAACCTTTGCTCACCTTGAAGATTTGGTTGGGAAACCGGTTCTGGATCATAATGGTCAATATTTCCTCTTCTCTACATTTAAGCAATCGGCCATTCTCAAAGATGGTGCGATATTGTTTCCAGGGTCCGAAATTATCGGGTTGGTGAGGAATTACCATGATCGGTTCCCCCGGCAGAATATCGAAGGTATCGCCGAGATAAATTAATCCGGCTGGGCTGTATATGTACCCCGAGTTGTCGCCGCTGCGTTTAATCAGGGCTGGATTGGATTCGAAAATAACATGTCTGGGGCTGGTCATTTTTTTGGTTCTGAAAATATATAAATATTATTAAATAGACGGCGGCGGGGTAGAGGTTGGGGAACATGGGCGATATGGTACATTGGGTCCTTCTGGAATAACAAAAGGAAATTTGCGTTTTCTTGGGTCACGGGAGCATCCGGGAAAAAGTGATGAGGACTTGTTCTCGGCAGCTCGTCCAATGGTGGTGTTCACCAGGTCACTGTCACATTCATGCCGGGGTTGTTTGAGCTGGGTTGCCAGGTTTTCAGTCACCATGTATGTTGTCACATGGAGTTGACCTGTCTGGAGCAGCAAGGACAGAGAGGTTTTGGGTCCCACCGTTATAGTAACATCAGGGGTGAGCAGAGTTATAGCGTAACATAATTGTCCAGGCTCATGCTGCAAATCGATGGACAGTTTTCCATTGACTAGGCAGGCATGGTAGACAGTGGAATCTGCCCTGTCAAAGGAAAATCCTTCCATGAGCATCTTATGCTGCTCATTGGAACGCATGGTAAATTCTTCCGTGTTGTAGAACAGACTGGTGTCAAAGTATTTCCTTTGACCAAAATCTTGGGTGTACCGTTTGGTGTAGATGTGAACATCAGTCCATGCCGCTGGTCTTGTCGATTTAATTTCACTAAGGGTCACTGTTCCGGCCGCCGCCGCCATTCTATCTGAAACACACACACAAAAGGTTTGGTTCATAGAAAGCAAAAAAAAATTCACTCATTACCTAAGAGGGTTGATAATTTTTTTTCTGGCACGAAAGCACAACGTCCTGGGCTGGAGTCAAAAAACATGGAACTACATTGAAGAAGCCAGAGTTCAGCAGCAAGGACAACTTGGTAACATCTCCCACCGTCAGTGTCATGTCCTGGTGCTTCAAGCTGATGTTGTAGCCGATAATATAACCCCAGTGTTGCTCATTGTTCTGGAAACCCTCGCTATTGTCTAGAATCACGGCCGGGATCCTGCCTAGGTTGACTACCTGCAGCACATGCTCTTCGTTGGGGTTCACTGTAAACTCTTTCTCACTCACACACTGCTCAGGATCAAAATGTTCGGAAAAACAGATGAACAGAACTCGTGGCTGACGCTTCATAGGGGTCACCACCTCAGCTTTCTTCAAAGTCACCGTGATGGAGTTCACTCTACCGATCAATGTACTACACATTAACTGAAATTATAAAAACATGAAACAAAATTTTTTGGGGGGTTTTTTTAGTGGGAGCATACAATCAAGTTTGACAACCTTGAAAAAAGTAAATTGATTTTTTTAAATATAGTGGGAAGTGTGAGTACATTGTTTTCCTGGGTGGCGGTAGAGATGTCTCCATGCTGGATCCCGCCATTCTTATTCTGAAACACAAAAGAAAACTGTTACAAGCCAACCACAACTTATTCATCATCATCAGCAGCTTTTTCAACCTTGACAAATGGTGTATTGTCTGGCGGGGGACTGGGTCCCCTAGCCGCATCAGCCGCTGCAGTAGCAGCAGCAGCAGCAGCCACAGCAGCGGCAGCAGCCGCAGCCGCCGAAGTCGAAGCCAAAGCCGAAGCAGTCGCTGAAACAGAAGCAGCCGGCAGGGCTGGAGGAAGAAGCCGGGCCACCTGCTCCTTATTCACAAGGAATGAAGTCACCTCCAAGCATCCCGCTCTAAGCAGCAGGGTCAAAGAAGTGGCCTGTCCCACATGCAGCATCATGTCCGGTGATTTGAGGCTGATGAGGTAGCACAACCGGAGGGGTGTCCTCATCCCCGCCGCGATGGACATATTACCCCGGCGACCATCAGGAGATTGCAGGACAGCTCCATAAATCTTATCGAGGTCAGTGATGAGAACATGACTTTCTTTGGGATGAATAGTGAATGGCATCGGTGTGGTGCACAGGCTGGAATCGAATTGACCGCCCACGCTGGTGAAGAGGTGGTTAGGGAAGTCCCGTTTGACCATTGGATCATCTACGGTCAGGACGATGGTTCCCGGAGCAGCCATTATTATCTGAAATCAGAATGTCGTAATTAATATAAGGAACATTACACACACACACACGCAAAAAAAAACTATTTACACCTTTTTTTAGAGGGAGCATCAACAGTTTCGGCCATTCTCTTTTTAGGATAGATGTCATGTCGAGCAAGCAGTTGGAAAAACTGATCACGTGTCAGACAGAATGGGGCGGCGCTGATGCAACCGGTTTTAAGAAGCAGGGACAGCGGGGCCTTCTCTCCCACGATCAGAGCCATGCCCGGTTGCTTCAGGGTGATTCTGTAGCCCATCCGTAATTGATTCTGGTGGTCAAACTCAAGCGGAGCATGCATGTCATCAACCATCACTTTCACAGTGGGTGCCACCAGATTGGCGAGAATGACATACTGCTGCTTGGGGTAAATGATAAACTGGTCATAGTTGAGGCACTGATTGGGGTCGAGGTTTTCTTCAGCAGATCCCGTAGCCAGAAACATATGATAGGAACGGGTAGAGGGGTTCATCAGCATCATTGTGTGGTCAACCGGGTAGGCTCTGGTCACCGTGATGGTTCCAGCTGCCATTATGTTTCTGAAAAAGAAAAAGAAAATTACTGCGGCGGCTGCAACAATTGGAACATTTGTGCACCGTTCACCATAACTTGCTCCACATGAAGACAGCCAATGTTGAGCAGCAGAGACAGCGAGGTGTAAGGTCCAACGGTCACCAGAGTGCATCGGGGCATCACACGAACCAGGAAGGCCAGCTGAACAGGCTGTTGGTCGTAATCAATCTTGACGGATGTGTTCTCTTCCACCAGGATCTGACGGACAGAGGGCAACGCGTCAGTCATGAGCAAATGCTCTTCATTATACCGGAGGGTGAACCCGGCCACATTGGTGCAGTGACTCAACAGAGGACCCTGGCTGACGTACAGGTGAAGGGGCTGTCGCCTCGCCCGGCACCGCCCCGGTGGTTTCTTGCATATGTGGCTCACTTCATCACTTTCCTCACGGGGGGAGCATGTCGACACGGTTACGGTTCCCATGACCATTGTATATTTCTGAAAGATCACAAGTAGTCAAAGGTAACTTCCTGATGGGTTTTGCTGCCAGAGAAGTCGATCTTGCAGGTGTTCACGTAGGTCTGCACCAAATACCACTGGTTGGTCGGTATGGGCTGAAACTGGATCTCCAACTTGAGCGGGGATGTGGTCACCACACCTGCACGTACCCACCATGAGAAGAAAAAAATAAAGATGATAAAAAATAAAAAGCGTGTTATACTTACCCAGAGCGGACGATGTGGACTTACTCATCTCCTCGGTGGTCAGGGACATTGGGAAAATGTTGAAGGCCCCCTTCTCTTCATCTGTCGAGCCCGGCGTGGCAGCCAACGTGTTGGTGGTCATGTGAGCAAAGTAGCGCTTTTCATCGGGAGGCAGGAAATGGTTGTAGCAAAGGTAACGGTTGTACAACATGTGCGTACGATCACTGAGGTTTACATTCAGGTTGGACAGCTCAAAATTGCGATACACTGTTCTTGTCTCGGTGTTGCCAGGAAGCATGGCATACTCTTGAGCTCGTTGGGGCGGTAGCAGTAGCCAGGGGTGAAGAACAGCCGGTTTCTCTCCTCATGTTGCACTTCGCCAGCCCTGCCACAAAAAAAAGTAAAATATGGACCCGGGGGGGGACTCCGTCCCCCCCCGGGTCCACCCCGGCGGCGGCGGTGGCGGCGGCGGCGG
>Ga0082207_1001394_pt1 | contig 11555 bp, 12 predicted proteins | sample LakMenEpi10Aug09_FD_71540 | JGI IMG/M metagenome (GOLD analysis project Ga0082207, IMG submission 71540) | reverse complement strand
ATCAAAAAAGACCATTCGATACTTGCCTATCTGCAGCTCGTCGCCGTGACCAAGCACGCCTTCATCGATACGAACCTGATTGACGTATGTTCCATTTAAGGATCCAAGATCAACCACCGAATAACCCCCGTCCGTGCATTGAACCTCAGCATGTCTGCGGGAAACGGTGACATCGTCTAAACACACGACACTGTCTGGATGTCGTCCAATCGTTGAAACATCGGGTTGGAGTAGATAACGATCGCCTGAATAAGCGCCGGACCTCATCACGAGAACACCCCTCCCCCGCGTGGCTTCATCCAGAACGACACGAACGTTGTCACCGCTACCTGGGGCGTCCTGCAAGGGATCTATGGCGCTGAGCACGATTGTGCGTTCGGCAGGATGGTCAAGCACAGAGCCACAGGCGGAGCAAAACCCCGAATGAGGGGGATTTCGGTGCCCGCACTGATTGCAAAATACGTAGGCCATAGCCCCTACGGTAGTGCTCGCTCGGCTCTGCCCGCACGAACGTTCTGAAGAACTACTGGTATATACAAAAGTCCAACGATGTAGCTCATGATGAGGCCGGGGATCCCCAACACCCAACCCCCAACCCAGGCCGCGTCAGCAGTTATGTGCGAACTGGCTCCAAGCAGCAACAGCGGGACGGAAGTCATGAGCAGGAACGTGTACCGCTTGCCCCAAATGCTCACAGCAAAGCGCTTCATTCCAAACAATGTCCCCACCAACATCATCAGCCCAACAAACACTTCCCGAAACAGGATTGACGCACAAAACCAGAGAGGAACGCCACCATCCAACAGCACCGCACCCGTTCCTACAACAAATAGTGCGCGATCGACGAAGGGGTCGAAAACCATCCCAAATTGCGATGTCTGATTGAATGTTCGCGCAACCCATCCATCAACCCAATCGGTCATGCCAAGCACACCCAGCAATAATGCTGCGCCGGCGCGCTGCTCGTTGACGAGAAGCATCACCACGAACACAGGCAACACCAGAAGGCGCACCATCGTGATCAAATTAGGAAGAGTCACAATCCCCTTCGGGCCCTTTTCAACAACGTCCACTAGACCAAACTAGTCGCGATTGCGTCGCCACAGACCATCATCTGAACACGATATTGTGGCGCCGTGCCAACACTTTTTACCAAAATCATCAATGGAGATATACCTGCAAGATTCGCTTATCGCGATGATCTCTGTGTGGTGTTCATGTCCATCAATCCCATCACCACTGGACACGCATTGGTTGTTCCTGTTCAGGAGATCGATCAATGGACAGATCTTCCTGAAGATCTTTCGAAGCACCTTTTTCTCATCGCGGCCAATATCGGCAATGCTCAGAAACGAGCTTTCGGCTGTGAACGAGCAGGACTGATTGTTGCGGGCTTCGAAGTTGATCACTGCCATATCCATGTAATCCCTACGAATTCAATTGATGATCTTTCTTTCGCAAACGCCGCAGCACACGTTGAAGGACAAATGTTGCAAGATGCATGCGACAAAATAAAAGGTGAGTTGATTTCCTAGAAAAGAGAAAGAGTTTCTGATTCTTCAGCGGCAACAAATTCGATGAGCGATCGATCGTCATTTCGGGCATTATTCACCGTTTTACTTACTGGATGAATCTCAATTCGCAAATCAGCAGGTATCGCAAGTTCATCGAGATTGATATTGGTGTCGTCGTTCAACCAAAGATCAAGTCCTTGTCTATCTAGCAACAATGGCATTCTGTGATGAACCATCGAGATCCGTTCAGTTGCCTCCGTAGTCAGCGCGGTGCACGACAAATATCGCTCTTCGCCACTACCCCAGGTCGTCCACAAACCTGCGATTGCAAGCATTCCGTCATGACAATATTCCGAATCAAACGAAGAACTAAAATAAAACGGTTGTTTCGACGAAACTTTTCCTTTCACCGAAATCTGTTTCCATTCGAAGTAGCCGTTAATGGGTATGACGCACCGATTGCCCGATAGCAAGTTCCTAAAAGACGGTTTTTCGCGAACCGATTCGACCCGAGCGTTGATCATGCTCGACGCACGAGAAACATCCTTCGACCAAGCGGGCACAAGACCCCACCGGCAATCACTCAATGTCCTCGAACCACCGCCCTTCACCACATAAATACTTCGCGTTGGGGCAATGTTGTAACTCGGACGTATTTCTACCGGCGAAGCAACAGCACTAAACGCCTTCGCGATATCTGCAGCGGGTGTGAAACGTGTGAAGCGACCGCACACGGTGATTACCCGATAACGCCCGTTGGAACAGCGAACAACCAGACGAGCAACGGGGTGATCACCAATCCGGGCAACAGAGAGCCAAGGCGAATCTTCTTGATCTCCAACAAATTGAGGCCTATTGCCATGACCGCAAATCCGCCAGCAGAAAACAGTTCGATGCGCATTCGGTCGTTGAGTAGGTTGTCCAGCGCTGAACCACCCAGCGTTAGGGATCCCTGAACGATGAAGATGCTCAGCGCGCTGAACACTGCGCCAACACCGTAGATGGCCCCGAAAATAACGTTCATGAAACCATCAAGAGTTCCCTTGATGATGTACAACTGCGGTGTTTCTCCCGTTGCGTCTTGCATCGCACCCAAAATTGTCAACGGTCCGATGCAGAAAAGAAGCGTTGCAGTAACAAATCCATTCACAAATCTTCCTGGCTCTTGATTGCGCGCGAAACGACGTCGGATTACTTCGCCCAATCCCTCTAATCGGCGTTCAATCGCCAGCAGTTCACCCACGATTCCACCGAGCACCATCCCGACCAACGGAAACACCATGTTGTGGGTTTTGAGCACATCGCTGAGGCCGAGACCGAGGGTTACCAAACCGATTACTTGTACAACTATCGTGCGTATCCGGTCGGGAATTCGGTCTCCGATGATCAAACCCACCGAGCCTCCTACTAAAACCGTGGCTGTGTTAATCAACGTTCCTAAACCGAACAAACTTCATCCTCCTGAAAAACAAAAAGCCGCGGGCGCCTCACTGAGACACCCGCGGCTTTTAACTAATTACTTAAATCAGTCAGGCTTCTTAAGAAGAACCCACTTGTTGGCTGCTGTCTTGATCAAGACACCCTGCTGATAATCGCCAGAGTCGAAACTTGCAGCACCAGGTGCCGAAATTCCGTTGACGGTCACACCAGCTGCGCCCTTGAACGTTGGCGAACCAGTGGTGCGCGCGATTTCGATGCGAGTGCCGATTGGAAAGCTAACAGTTGCATCTGCAGGAACAGTGATATCGGTCGCAACAGTTGTGACCAAAATCTTTCCTGCGTCACCGATAACAAGCGTGTCGCTTGACAACGTGATTTCGCGAATACCGCTCGTAGCAGCAGCACCAGCAGGACCGGCAGGGCCAGTTGCGCCAGTAGCGCCAACGGGACCTTGCTGACCGAGAGTCAACGTTGTTTCTGTTGCCTTGCAATTGCCGGTTTTGACATAACGCAATGCACCTGTGGTCTTTAGCGCACAAACTTTCACTTCGGTTGGAGCGGCACTGGCGGAGATAAACCCACCCATGACAGATCCAAGACCTACAGCAAGACCAAGAACTAACACTTTTCCACTAAATCGATTGAATCGTTCCATTAACGCCCTCCTTTTATTGGGTGAAATCAGTTTACAGCGCGTCTTGAATAAAGATAGGGACTCCTTAACGCCGTGATAGACATAACAAATGCCTCTTATTTGGGCCGGAATCGCCGCATTGTTCTATGGATTGGCTGATTATTCGGGCAGTAGAGCCTCTCGATTTGCCAATTCCGCTTCGATCACGTTCTTCGGTCAAGCCACAGCCTTTGTGGGCATCGGCGTCTTCCTCGTCATCGTTCAAACGCCCGTCATGCCAGTCGAAAGTTGGCTCTGGACAACGGGCGGTGGATTTGGAGGCGCGATTGCGCTAGTGGCGTTTTACAAGGCCATGTCGCTGGGTTCAATGACCGTCATTGCACCGATTACAGCCGTAATCGGACTATCAGTGCCTGTATTTGCGGGAGTGCTGTCAGGCGAACGTCCCAGCGGTATTGCGTGGATAGGAATATTGTTGGCCGTCGTTGCGGTGGCGCTCGTTGCAGATGCGCTTGGTAAACACGACCTTCCAACACCGCCTCGCGTAATTTGGATGGCTGTTGCAGCAGGTCTTGGTTTTGGAATGATTTTCGTCTGCATGGGTAACGCAAGCCATGATCACGGCGTATGGCCATTGTTCGGTCAACGATTAGTCAGCGTGCCCACCGTCGCAGCAATTGCTTTGTTTCAGGCTCGCCGAATTTTTGTACCGAAGAAAGTGATTTTGCTATCAATTGCTGCCGGAGTACTGGATACTTCAGCGAATGGCCTGTATCTACTCGCAACGCATTCGGGCATGATGTCAATTGTGTCTGTGGTGGTCGCTATGTATCCAGTTGCAACGGTATTTTTAGCAATGACGCTTGATCATGAGCGGCTTCACAAGTCACAAGGTGTTGGTCTTGCACTCGCCATAGTTTCACTTGCATTGGTCAATCTCTGAGATTTTTGGTCGGGCTGGCGGGATTTGAACCCACGACCTCTTGTCCCCCAGACAAGCGCGCTAACCAAGCTGCGCTACAGCCCGTACGATCCTGAGGCTATCGTCCACAGCCTCTAACGAAATACGTCAATCAAACGCCAAGTGAGATACAACACAAGGGCGCCGACAAGCAATTTGAAGTGCCACGGAACTGAAACATCCTCGTCGTTAGAGCCTCGGGCCAAACTCTTCAGGTCAAGATTGTCCGAATTGATTGAGCCGTTGATATTTGTTGTGGCAATGGGACGATTGCACGAAGGACATGACCCGTCGATGTTCATTGCTGATGGCGCTAGATATTTGGCGCACTCTTCACACCAAGGCATTGCTGATCAATCCGCTCGTTTTCTCACGCGCATCTTGATCGGCGTCGAACCGAATTCGAATTTCTCGCGGATGCATCGTTCTAAATAACGAAGATACGGTTGTGGTAATTCCCGGTTGACGAACAAGGTGAATGTCGGTGGATCGGACGCGCCTTGCAACGCGTACAACACACGCGAACCACCGCCAGCCGGATGCTTCTGCTGGGCTTCTGCGATGACTCGATTGACGTCCTTCGTCGGAACGCGCTTGTGATAAGTCTCAATGCTGTCTTGAAGAATTGGCACCAGGCGGTGGACACCTTTGCCCGTCAGTGCCGACATTTTCAACACCGGCGCATCACCAATGAAGTACAACTTCCGAACCATCTCGGTATCGATGTGATCTCGTTGCTCAGCATCAAGCATTTCCCACTTATTCAAAACGACCAACACTGGACACCCAGCGGCGTCAATGCGCTCTGCAAGTCGTTGATCCTGATTCGTGATTCCTTCGAGGGCATCGATGACCAAAATTGCAACGTCCGACTCGTCGACCGCGCGAAGTGCTCTGACGAACGAGTAATACTCAGCCGAGTCGTCAACTTTGCTTTTGCGACGCATACCCGCAGTATCAACAAACATGATCGGCCCATCTTCAGTTTCTACCAACGTGTCGATTGCGTCGCGAGTAGTTCCCGGCATGTCGTGAGTGATTGAACGATCCTCGCCAACCAGGCGATTAAAAAGTGTGCTCTTGCCAACATTCGGACGTCCCACGATGGATACGCGGGGCGTTCCCGACTGCCGACGATCTGTTGAAACAACTTCCTCCACCACGTCATGCGCATCGATCCGTTCGAGGATGGTGTCTAACAAGTCACCGGATTTGCGCCCATGGAGTGCAGAAACGGGCACTGGCTCACCAAAACCAAGCATCATGAAATCCCATTTGTCTGCTTCTCTGCGATCGCTGTCAATCTTGTTGGAGACAACAATTACTGGGCATGAGACTCGACGAAGCCACATCGCAATTGCCTCGTCGTCATCGGTGACGCCAACGGCGGTATCCACAATGAAGAGAACGAGGTCGGCGGTACGCGCAGCTTCCTCTACTTGCAGACTCACCTTGGCGTCTAATTCATCACCATCTGGCATCCAACCGCCAGTGTCAACCAAATTGAAGCGCTTGCCAGTCCATTCCACTTCTCGCTCAAAACGGTCGCGAGTGATTCCCGGTTGGTCCTCAACGATGGCCACCTGGGAGCCCAAAAAGCGGTTGAACAACGTGCTCTTGCCCACATTAGGTCGGCCAACGATGACCACAGTAGGAAGGGGGCTTGTCACCCGTTCATTCTACAAGCCCTTAGAAGTAAAGGGACATAAGTAGAATTCAATCGTGGTGCAACAGCCGATCGATGATGCCAAGTGCAGCGAAGTGGACTCTGTATTGCTTGCGGCTCCACGCGGTTTCTGCGCTGGTGTAGAGATGGCGATAAAGGCGCTTGCGTGGATGGTACGCACCTTCCCCGCCCCCGTGTATTGCTTTCATGAGATTGTGCATAACAAATCCGTTGTAAAGAGGTTTGAAGAGCAAGGCGTTGTTTTCGTTGAATCGATAGGCGATGTTCCTCAAGGCTCGCCGATCATGCTCTCTGCACATGGTTCGGCTCCCGAGGTTGTTCTCGCCGCCAAACAACAAGGCCGTTTCGTCGTAGATTCTGTTTGTCCGCTGGTTACGAAGGTTCATCACGAGGTGAAGACTCGCGCATCGAAGGGCTACCGAATAATCTACGTCGGTCACGAAGGCCACGAGGAGGCTGTCGGCACGATGGCAGTCGCACCAGATTCGATCGATCGAGTGGAAACAATTGAAGAGGTAGCTGCTCTTCCCAATATCGATGGCGCCGTTGCTTTACTTGCACAAACCACCCTTTCCCACCGCGACTGGTCGGCTGTTGCTCAGGCTGTTCGAGTGAAATATCCGCAAGTATGGTCGCCTGGTAAAAGTGATCTATGTTTTGCAACCACCAACCGCCAAAGCGCACTCATGGAAATCGCCGGTAAGTGCGACACCGTCGTAGTTATCGGTTCTTCGAATTCTTCAAACACCATGGCTCTTGCTCGACTTGCGGCCGATCTTGGTTGCAAACATGTATTACGTGTCAACAGCGAAGAAGAGATTCCTTTAAACCTTTCGGGAACAGTCGGAGTCACCGCGGGAGCATCTGCGCCGGAAGAATTGGTTTCGTTGGTGATCGGTAGGTTAAACCCCAAAAAGGGAGTTGTTGAGGTGAAAATCACCACCGAAGATGAGTATTTCCCTCCTCCCCGAAACATTCGATCTCTACAACAAGCAGTGGAACGCGCAGCGAAAACCATGGTTGGTGGTGCGTCATCGATAGGCACGATGATCGACGATCGCTCGATTAGCGCCAGCCGAGTGCTGGAACAAATGCAATCATCTGTTTAGTTTCTAGGAACTTTGCTCCACGGCATTTCTCGATCAACACGAACGTCGCCTGGCAACCCAAGCACACGCTCTCCCAAGATGTTCCTCATCACTTCGCTGGTGCCACCTTCGATGCTGTTAGCTCGTGCGCGTAGGAACGCCTTTGGAACCGAGTCGAAACTCATTGCGGAGTTAGGTCGAACAAATTCGTAGCTGCCGTACAGCATCCCATCGGCGCCAAGTAAGTCAACACAAAATTCGTAAGTCTCTTTGTTCAAATCTGCACTTACCATCTTTCCTATTGATCCCTCGGGGCCAGGAACACCCATCTTCCTACTCTGTCCAGCGCGAATATTGGTAAGCCTCGCTACTTCGGCGCGAATCCAAAGTTGCATCAAACGATCCTTGGTTGCCGAATCTTTACGATCAGGGTCGAGATCGTTCCATAGCTTTACTGCTTCTCTAATCGGTCCGGAACCCTGCTGCGGAATTGCACCGCCGATGGATACGCGTTCGTTCATGAGCGTGGTCAAACTGACTCGCCAACCGTCGCCAGTCGAGCCAAGAGTTTCAGAAACTGGTACTTTCACATCGGTGAAGTACACCTCGTTGAACTCGGCCTCTCCGGTCATCTGACGCAGTGGTCGAACCTCCACACCAGGTGCTTGCATATCTACGATCAACGCCGTAAGACCTGCATGCTTAACAGCCTCTGCGTCGGTACGCACAACAAGCAGTCCCCATTTCGACAAGTGTGCGAGTGTGGTCCATACCTTCTGGCCATTCACTACCCACTCGTCTCCGTCACGAATACCTTTTGCAGACAAACCGGCGAAGTCCGAGCCAGCACCTGGCTCGGAAAACAATTGGCACCAGATTTCTTCACCAGTGAACAAGGGGCGGAGATAGCGCGCCTTTTGCGCATCGCTACCCCACTCAACAACTGTTGGACCACACATTCCATATCCGATTGGATTTCTTGCGTGAGCACTCGGTGCACCCGCCTTCACAAGTTCCTCGTTCACAATCTTTTGGAACTTAGGAGAAACGCCGAGGCCACCGCAGCCGATGGGGAAATGCACCCAAGCAAGACCGACGTCGAACTGTTTACCCAGAAACTCGATTGGTTTCGTGGTCCTCGCTGGCAACTGTGCCAGCAACTCGGATACCTGGGAACGGACTAGTTGTTCATCTTGTTGCATCTGATCAATCATCGTCATAGGCCCACACTAATTCCCATCGCAATCAACGTCTTAATTGGAGCCACGAACAAGGCGAGCGAATTCGGATTTTTCCGAAGCCGCAATTTCAGGGATTGCAAGCCGCATTCTCATGACCCATCTGATGCCGTCGACATCGCCCTTACGGCGATAGATCGATTTGAGATTCGCAAGAATTCTGACCACGGTCAAACGAGATGACGCCGAATTCAAAAACTCGTCACTCCAATTAGCCAAGCCCGTCAAACCCTCATATAAAGAACGACAATCCGACGCCGAAAGCGGACCACTGCCATGGAATGGATCGAAATACATTGGCTCGCCATCGGCCCCGAGTGTTGCACACAAATAATGTCCTGGCATCCCAACGCCAAACATTGGGAACCCCTTGCGCTCAGCAACCGACATAGCGATCACTGACAACGAAATGGGAATACCAAGTTTGGACTCAATCACGTTCCCTAGTAAAGAGTTTGCCGGATCGTCGTAATTCATTGAGTTACCGAAAAATTCTCGAGGGGAAAAAAGTTTCTTCATCATCGAAGGGACATCATCTGCCATGAGGCTGTTCGCAATTGCATCAATCCCGGCCACAACTGAGTCGACAGAGTGCGCGGGATCGCCCGCGTTGCTGATAAGCGCACAAGCTAGGTCCAACCGCGGTTCGGCGCCTCGATCAGCCATTAACCGCTCGAATTCCTTAAATACATCCATTAATTCCCCCCTTTCGAGATTCTTTGAATGAACCGTCTCCACTACCGTAATAGGCATGTTCCCAGGACACATCGCTCAAACCACACCCGACAAGCTTGCAGTTGTAATGGCCCAGAGCGGCTTTACATACACATATAAAGAATTGGACGACGCCGCCAATCGATTTAGTCAGGCATTAGCCAAACATGGCCTCAAACCTGGCGATCACGTTGCGCTATGCCTTGAAAATCACGATCGTTATTTCGAAGTGGTGTGGGGTTGCCACTATGCCGGTCTGGTTTACACCGCTTGCTCCAGCAGATTAACTTCCGACGAACTTGCTTACATTCTGAATGATTGCGGAGCTAAGGCATTCATCACGTCCAAGTACAAGGCAGATCAAGCTCAGGAAATCTCAAATCAAATCGCGCATGTTGACTTGCGCCTGATGTTGGATGGCGTCATTGACGGCTACGACAGTTTCGAAGATCTAGTGGCACAATATCCGAGCGAACCGCTTCAGAACCGCAAGGAAGGCGCAGACATGCTGTATTCCAGCGGCACAACCGGTCGTCCGAAGGGAGTCAAACTCCATCTTGCCGATAATCCCTTGGGAACAGCACCACCACTTGTCGGCCTTGGCCAGTTTCTCCTTGCAATGACATCAGAAATGGTTTACCTTTCGCCCGCACCCCTGTATCACGCCGCCCCACTTCGATGGAACTTGGTTGTACATCGGCTGGGTGGCACAAGCGTGATCATGGAGCATTTTGATGCAGAACAATTTCTGCAATGCATTGAAAAATACTCTGTGACACATAGCCAAACCGTTCCCACGATGTTCATCCGTTTACTCAAACTCGACCCTTCAATTCGTGAAAAATACAATGTCGCATCGCTCGAATGCGTTTTCCACGCGGCAGCGCCTTGCCCGATCGAGACGAAACGACAGATGATCGATTGGTTTGGCCCAGTGATCCATGAGTATTACGCAGGTAGCGAGGGCAATGGTTTCGTCTATTGCGACACACCACAATGGCTCGCCCACCCGGGGACCGTCGGCGTCGCGCTCAGCGGAATACTTCATATCTTGGATGAGGATGGCAACGAATTACCCGCCAACGAAACGGGAACTGTTTATTTCGAGAGCCCCGCACGATTTGAATATCACAACGACCCAGAAAAGACTAAGGCATCACAAGATCCACAGGGCCGAGGCTGGACAACACTTGGAGATATCGGCTACTTGGATGATGACAAGTTTCTGTACCTGACCGACCGCAAAGCATTCATGATCATTTCTGGCGGAGTGAACATCTATCCACAAGAAGCAGAGAATGTTCTGGTCAACCATCCAGACGTTGTTGACGTTGCCGTATTCGGAGTTCCTAACGACGAGTTTGGTGAAGAGGTCAAAGCAGTGGTGCAACCTGTGGCAATGCCAACCACCGATGCCGAACGAAGTGAACTCAGCAAGCGACTCATTGCGTATTGCAAGGAATCACTCGCCGACTTCAAGTGCCCACGCACGGTTGATTTCCGCGAAGAACTCCCGCGTCACCCAACAGGAAAGCTTTACAAGCGCCTGCTGAAAGATGAGTACTGGGCTCAGTCCGGAAGAAGCATTTAGTTTTCACGATGTCGCATCCGTTCGTACAATCCGTAAATCCGATTGCTTTTGCTCATCGCGGAGGCGCCAGTGATGCACCAGAAAACACCATGCCAGCTTTTCAGCGCGCAATGGATTTGGGATACCGCTACATAGAGACCGATGTACACGCAACGAAAGATGGAGTACTTCTCGCATTCCATGATGATGATTTGCTGCGCACATGTGGTCAACCAGGTGTGATCAGCGAAATGAATTACGACGAGGTGCGGAAGTACCGCATCAATGGCCAAGAGCCCATTCCACTGATGCAAGAAATTTTTGACGCATGGCCTAGCGCTATGGTCAACATCGATTGCAAAGCAGACTCTGCCCTGCTTCCCCTTGCTGCCGCGCTTCGCGGTCCTGGCATTCTTGATCGCGTCTGCATCGGTTCATTCAGCGACAAGCGCATCGCAACACTTCGCGAAACTTTCGGTCCTGGGTTATGCACATCGCTTGGGCCACGAGAGGTTGCAAAACTGCGGGTGCGCAGTTGGGTCGGGCCAGCACGAAGTTTTCCTGGTGCATACGCCGCGCAGGTTCCTCACAAGCAGGGTCCACTCACGATCACCGATAAAAAGTTTGTTGAAGAAGCTCACCAATCGGGTCTCAAGGTTCATGTCTGGACGATCGATGATCCAGCAGAGATGAACTTGTTGTTCGATTT
>Ga0082207_1001391_pt1 | contig 11566 bp, 10 predicted proteins | sample LakMenEpi10Aug09_FD_71540 | JGI IMG/M metagenome (GOLD analysis project Ga0082207, IMG submission 71540) | reverse complement strand
TCGTCGTGGGCGAGATCGTTGCAGCCGAACAGCATCCGAACGCCGACCGCCTGCGTGTGTGCCAGGTGGATGCGGGCCCCCATAGCAAGGAAGGCCCGCTGCAGATCGTCTGTGGCGCGCCCAATGCGCGTGTGGGCATCAAGGTACCTCTGGCCCTGGTCGGTGCGCAACTGCCGCCGGGCGAAGACGGCAAGCCCTTTGAGATCAAGGTGGGCAAGCTGCGCGGCGTCGAGAGCTTCGGCATGCTCTGTTCGGCGCGTGAACTGCAACTCAGCGAAGACCATGGCGGCCTGCTCGAATTGAAGGCCGATGCGCCGGTGGGCGCCAATATCCGCGACGTACTCGGCCTGGACGATACGCTCTTCACGCTCAAGCTCACGCCCAACCTGGCCCACCACCTGTCGGTGCTGGGCATCGCACGCGAGGTGTCGGCACTCACCGGCTCGCCACTGGCGATGCCTATGGTCCCCACCGCAGCGGTCAGCATTCCCGACACGCTGCCCGTCAGGATCGAGGCGCACGACCTTTGCGGCCGCTTCAGTGGACGCATCGTTCGCGGCATCAACCCCGCCGCGGCTACTCCGGCCTGGATGGTGGAGCGTCTGGCCCGCTGCGGCCAACGCCCGGTCAATGCCATCGTCGACATTTCCAACTACGTGATGTTCGAGTTGGGGCAGCCCACGCACATCTTCGACCTGGCCAAGGTGGGCCATGGCCTTCAGGTGCGTTGGGCCCGTGAAGGCGAAACCCTCAAGCTGCTCAATGGCCAAACCATCACGCTCGACCCGCAGGTGGGCGTGATCGCCGATGAGTCGGGAGTGGAGTCCCTGGCCGGCATCATGGGCGGTGATGCCACTGCCGTGGGCGACCACACACGTGATGTCTACATTGAGGCCGCTTTCTGGTGGCCCAAGGCGGTGGCAGGCCGCGCCCGCCGCTACAACTTTTCCACCGACGCCGGGCACCGCTTCGAACGAGGCGTCGACCCTGCGGCCACCGTGCGCGCCATTGAGCGGATCACCGAGCTCCTGCTGGCCATCTGCGGCACGGGCCAGACCCTGTGCGGCCCAATCGACGACCAGTGGCCCGCGCGGGCACAAACCGAGGTCAACCGGCCGGTATCGCTGCGCGTGTCGCGCGCGGTCAAGGTCCTGGGCATGCCGGTCACGCGCGAGCAATGCCTGCAGGTGTTCAGCCGGCTGGGATTTGGGGCACAGGGCGACGGTGACCTGATCACGGTGACCGCACCGAGCCATCGATTCGACATTCAGATCGAGGAAGACCTGATCGAAGAGGTGGCACGCGTGGTCGGCTTCGACCAGTTGCCCGACACACCGCCGCAGGCGCCCGTCACCGCCCGTGTGCGGGTGGAATCCCAGCGCGGCAGTCATGCCGTGCGCCATCTGCTGGCCGGGCTCGATTACCAGGAAGGCATCCACTTCAGCTTCGTCGAAGAGCGATGGGAGCAGGAACTGGCGGGCAACGACAAGCCGATCCGCGTGTTGAACCCGATCGCTTCTCCGCTGTCGGTGATGCGTTCCAGCCTCATCGGCAGCCTCCTGCAGGCCGCACGCGCCAACCTCGCTCGCAAGGCCACCCGTGTGCGTCTGTTCGAGATCGGCCGCGTGTTTGCACGCGACGCCTCGGTGCCCGACAGTGACACCACGGTGGCCGGCATTCACCAGCCCTTGCGGGTGGCCGCGCTGGCGCTTGGCCCCGCCGATGCGCTTCAGTGGGGTGCGCCCGCCCGGCCAGTGGATTTCTTCGACGCCAAGGGTGATGTGGAGTCCCTGTTGTGGCCGCTGCGGCCGGTGTTTGAGCCGGCCGAACACCCGGCACTTCATCCTGGGCGCTGCGCCGCGGTGATGCTCAACGGGCAGGTCATCGGCCATGTGGGCGAGTTGCACCCGCGCTGGAAGCAGGCTTATGAGTTGCCCTGCGCGCCCGTGCTGTTCGAGTTGGACATGCAGGCCGTGTTGAGTCGGCCCGTGCCACAGGCGCAGGCCGTGCCCCGTCAGCAGGCGGTATGGCGGGATCTGGCCCTGGTCGCGGGTGACGCCTTGCCCCACGACACCCTCATCCAGGCCCTCGAGCGTGACCCGCAGCGGCTCGTGCGCTCGGCCCGGCTGTTCGACGTCTACAAGCCCAAGGCCGCCACAACGGATGTCGGGGCAGGTGAGCGGAGCTTGGCGATCAGGCTTGAACTCCTGGACGAAACGGCTACATTGACCGACGATCGCATCGAGGCATCCGTGGCGCAGGCATTGGAGCGCGCCGCCGCCGTGGGTGCGCGACTGCGTTCCGCCGCATGAGGGTAGTACACCGTGAATGACCGCGTCATCTTGCCGTCCCTGGTCACGCCCACGCTGACCAAGGCCGAGCTCTCCGACCTGCTGTTCGAGCGGCTGGGTCTGAACAAGCGTGAGTCCAAGGACATGGTGGACGCCTTCTTCGACATCCTGGGTTCCACCCTGGAGCACGGCACCGACGTCAAGCTCTCGGGTTTCGGCAATTTCAACGTGCGCCACAAGGCGGCGCGCCCCGGGCGCAATCCGCGCACCGGTGAGTTGATCCCGATCGAAGAGCGCCGAGTCGTCACCTTCCATGCCAGCCTGAAGCTCAAGGCGGTGGTGCAGGGTGACGAAGCCCCAGGCGATGAGGCCTAAGTTGAGAACCCCATCGTGAGCCACGACCTGCCGCCCATCCCGCCCAAGCGCTACTTCACCATCGGTGAGGTGAGCGAACTGTGTGATGTGAAGCCCTATGTGCTGCGGTACTGGGAGCAGGAGTTCACCCAGCTGCGCCCCATGAAGCGCCGCGGCAACCGACGCTACTACCAGCATCACGAGGTGCTGCTGGTTCGCCGTATCCGCGAACTGTTGTACGAAAAGCGCTTCACCATCAGTGGCGCGCGTGATCGCCTGGCGGAAAGCCAATGGCGCGCGGGCTCACGGGCTGCGCCATCGGATGAATTCACCGATCGTCTGCTGGGCGGCGAGCCCATGGAGGAGGATGCCTTGGGCGGTGCCGTGACAGCCTCGTCGGCGGCTACGGGTGCGGCCCTGGGCGCAGCGGGGGCATCGGGAATGACGCCAGTGGCGGGCGCCGGCCCTTTGCCGCCGGACTTCGACCTGCGCCGTGAGCTGATGGCCATCCGTCGGCTGCTGTCGGATTGACCCGCTATAATGCGAGGTTCGTCGGGGTGTAGCGCAGCCTGGTAGCGCACTTGCATGGGGTGCAAGGGGTCGCGAGTTCGAATCCCGCCACCCCGACCATTGAAAACGAAAAGGCCTGAGTTCCACAAGAGCTCAGGCCTTTTGCGTTACGCTCCCCGGGCCTGCAGCCCATCGGTGCTGTTTGTCTCGCACCACACCTGGGGTTTGACGCGAACTTCCCCCGATGTGCGGCACGCCAGGCCAGGCGTACAGTGGCGCCGATCGCGTGCACACCCACGCAGGAGCACCCCGCACCATGGCCACCACTTCACGACGCAAACCCAAGACCGGCGCCGACTCGTCTGGCGAATCTGCGGCCCAGGGCCCGCGGCCGCGCGTGCTCAAGAAGTACCCCAACCGGCGCCTGTATGACACCCAGGGCTCGTGCTACATCACCCTCCAAGACGTCAAGGACATGGTCTTGCAGGGCCAGGACTTCCAGGTGTTGGACGCCAAGACGGCCGAGGACATCACGCGCAGCATCCTGCTGCAGATCATCCTGGAAGAGGAAACGGGGGGCGTTCCGATGTTCTCCGCGGCCATGCTGGCCAACATCATCCGGTTCTACGGCCACGCCATGCAGGGCATGATGGGCCACTACCTGGAGCAGAACCTGCAGGGCTTCGCCGACCTTCAGCGGCAGTGGACCGAGCAGTCCAAATCCCTGTACGACCCCACGCAGTTCAACGCCGACGCTTGGGGCCAATGGACCAAGATGTTTCAGACGGTCCCTGGCTTCACCGGTTTTCCGCCCGGCAAGAAATAGGGCGCGGCGCCCTGGGCGCGGCTGCGGGACAATCGCGCCATGTCTTCCACCGAAACACAAGCCTCGACGGGCCCGCGCAGCGCAGGTGCCGGTGCCGCTCCTCGTGTCGCCTTCGCCAGCCTGGGCTGCCCCAAGGCGTTGACCGACAGCGAACTCATCCTGACCCAGCTCAGCGCCGAGGGCTACCAAACCTCGCGCGAGTATGCCGGGGCCGATCTGGTCATCGTCAACACCTGCGGATTCATTGACGACGCGGTCAAGGAGAGCCTGGACACCATCGGCCAGGCCCTGGCCGAGAACGGCCGCGTGATCGTCACGGGCTGCCTGGGCGCCAAGACAGGCGAGGGTGGCGAGAACCTGGTCAAGCAGGTGCACCCCAAGGTGCTGGCCGTTACCGGCCCGCACGCCACACACGAGGTGATGGACGCGGTGCACCGCCACGTGCCCAAGCCGCACGACCCCTTCACCGACCTGGTTCCGCCCCAAGGCATCAAGCTCACGCCACGCCACTACGCCTACCTGAAGATCAGCGAAGGCTGCAACCACGCCTGCACGTTCTGCATCATTCCCAGCATGCGCGGCAAGCTGGTCTCACGGCCGATCGGCGATGTGCTGGAAGAAGCCCGCAAGCTGTTCGAGTCCGGCGTGAAGGAACTGCTGGTGGTCAGCCAGGACACCAGCGCCTATGGGGTGGACGTGCAGTACCGCACGGGCTTCTGGAATGGGCAGCCGGTGAAGACGCGCATGGTGGAGTTGTGTGAGCGCCTGTCTCAGTTGGCCGAACCCTATGGAGCCTGGGTGCGTCTGCACTATGTGTACCCGTACCCGCACGTGGACGAGCTCATCCCCATGATGGCCGAAGGTCGCATCCTGCCCTACCTGGACATCCCCTTCCAGCATGCGCACCCCGATGTGCTGCGTCGCATGAAGCGGCCGGCATCTGGCGAGCGACACCTCGAGCGCCTGCAGGCTTGGCGTGCAGCCTGCCCGGACCTGGTCATTCGAAGCACCTTCATCGCCGGCTTTCCCGGCGAAACCGAAGCCGAATTCGACGCCCTGCTGGACTTCGTGCGTGAAGCGCAGATCGACCGCGCCGGTTGCTTTGCCTATTCGCCCGTGCCCGGTGCGGCCGCCAACGACATCGCCGGCGCCTTGCCCGATGCACTGCGTGAGGAGCGGCGCTCGCGCTTCATGGCCGTGGCCGAGTCCGTGTCCACACAGCGCTTGGCGCGGCGCGTGGGCGCCACGATGCAGGTGCTGGTGGACCAGGCGCCGGCCATGGGCCGCAAGGGTGGGGTGGGGCGCAGCTATGCCGATGCGCCGGAGATCGACGGTACCGTGCGCATCCTGCCGCCGGCCAAGGCCTCCCGCACGATGAAGGTGGGCGACTTCGCCCGCGTGCGCATCGTGGCCACCGAAGGGCATGACCTGTTGGGTGAACTGCTGTAGCCGACATGCCCAAGCCCCCCCGCAAGACCGCTGCGGCCACCGCGCTGATCCACCATCCCTATCGCGCCCCCGATGGCTTTGAGTCACCCGTGGTGCCGGTGGCCAAGGCAGCGACCGTGTTCTTCCGCGACATGGGCCATCTTCGGCAACAGCAATGGGTGGACAAGAGCGGCTACACCTACGGCCTGCACGGCACGCCGACGACCTTCACCTTGGAGGCGCGCCTGGCCAGCCTGGAAGGGGCGACGCACGCGCTGTTGACCCCCAGCGGTCTTTCGGCCATTGCGGTGGTTGACCAGGCCCTGCTGTCTGCCGGCGACCACCTCTTGATCCCCGACAACGCCTACGCACCCAACAAGGCCTTGGCGCGCCACGAGTTGCAGCGGTGGGGCGTCTCGCATGACATCTACGACCCGATGGATGCGTCGTCCCTGCGGGCTGCGCTCAAGCCTTCTACCCGGCTCGTGTGGTTGGAAGCGCCGGGCTCGGTCACGATGGAGTTTCCCGACCTGCGGGCCCTGGTGCGAACCGTGAGGGAGGCCGCACCTCAGGCGGTGGTGGCGCTGGACAACACCTGGGGTGCTGGCCTGGCCTTCAATGCCTTCGATTTGGGCGACACGGTGGCGGTGGACCTCACCATCCATGCGCTGACGAAGTACCCCTCGGGCGGGGGCGATGTGCTCATGGGCTCGATCTGTGTGAACGACCGTGAACTGCACGATCGACTGGCCTGGACACACAGCCGCCTCGGGCTGGGTGTGGGTGCCAACGACGTGGAGGCCGTCTTGCGCGCGCTGCCCAGCATGGCCCTGCGCTACCACGCACAGGATGCGGCGGCGCGCTCATTGGCCGCCTGGTGTGCCACGCAGCCTTCGATCAGGCGGGTGTTGCACCCGGCCTTGCCCGGCTCACCCGGACATTCAAACTGGGCGGCCCTGTGCCGCGCGGCGGCGGGGATCTTCTCCATTGAGATCGACCCACGGTACGGCGCGGCGCAAGTGGATGGGTTCGTCGAGTCGCTTGAACTGTTCGGTCTGGGTTGGAGCTGGGGCGGGCCCATGAGCTTGGCGGTGCCCTACGAGGCGCGGGCCCTGCGCAACCTGGTGCACGACTATCAGGGCACCATCGTGCGTCTGTGCATCGGCTTAGAGGACGTGGACGACCTGCGTGCCGACCTTGCACAGGGTTTGGCCCGTCTGGTTGAGGGTTGAACTGGGCTGAAGCCGCGTCAAGCGGATTCCAAATGGCCCATGCCAAGCCCGATCCGCCTCAGCGCGAGCGCTGCTTCATCGCGCGCTCCACCTCGCGCTTGCCCTCGCGCTCCTTGATGGTGTCGCGCTTGTCGTGCTCGGCCTTGCCCTTGGCCAAGGCGATTTCGGCCTTCACCCAACCGTTCTTGAAGTGCAGGTTCAGGGGCACCAGCGTGTAGCCGCGCTGCTCCACCTTGCCCACCAGGCGGCGGATCTCGGCCTTTTGCAGCAACAGCTTCTTGGTTCGGTCGGCGTCGGGCCGAACATGGGTGGAGGCCGTGCGCAAGGCGTTGATGCGGCACCCGATCAGGTACAGCTCGCCGTTCTTGATGACCACATACCCGTCGGTCAGCTGCACCTGGCCCGATCGGATGGCCTTGACCTCCCACCCTTCCAGCACGACACCGGCCTCGTGGCGTTCCTCGAGGTGGTAGTCAAAGCGCGCTCGCCGGTTTTCGGCGATCAGGGGGTTGGAGGTGGCCATGAACTTAAAATGGTTCCATTCTATGAAGCACGTGCGGAAATCCGTCCTGCTGTGGTACTCCGCCCGGCAGATGTACGACCTGGTCACCCAGGTGCAGGCCTATCCGGAATTCCTGCCCTGGTGCGACCGCGCCGAGGTGCTCGGGCACACCGACCAGGGAATGACCGCGCGTCTTGGGCTCGCATTCTCGGGCCTGCGGCACGCGTTTACCACCCGCAACACGCACGAGGCCGGTCGCCTGGTGACGGTGGAGCTGGTGGACGGCCCGTTTTCCAAGCTTGAGGGGCGTTGGGCCTTCACGCCGGTGGGGGGTACGCCGGCCGGTGCGGTCGATCACGGTGATGCTGCCGAACCCTCAGCCTGCCGGGTTGAGTTGGATCTGCAGTACGCCCTGCGAGCCGGCCCACTGGAGATGGTGCTCAGCCCGGTGTTCGACCGAGTGGCCAACACCCTGGTGGATTGCTTCGTGCAACGCGCGGAGGCCGTGTATGGCGCCCGCTGACGCGCAGCAGGCCATGGGGCTGGTGCAAGTACAGGTGGCGTACTCGCCCCAGCCGGAGGTGGTTGATCTTGTGAGCCTCACGCTGCCGGGTGCATCTACGGTACGGGATGCCCTGGTCAACAGTGGCCTGCTCGAGCGTCACGCCCTGGGCGACCCCAAGGCGCTGGTGTGCGGCGTATGGGCCAAGTTACGCCCCCTGGATCATCCGCTGCGCGACGGTGACCGCGTCGAGGTGTATCGCCCGCTGCGGGTCGACCCGAAGGAGGCGCGGCGCCAGCGCTACCGAAAGACCTCCGACCGCAAGCGCAGCGTGAGGAGCGCGGCAGCTGCCGGCCCCGGCGGCCAGGCCCCTGAAGACCGCTGAGGCCCCTCCGTATAATCTGTTTTTGCGTCCGGAGATTTCTCAATGCGCCTCATCGGCAAAGCGCTCACCTTCGATGACGTGCTGTTGGTCCCCGCCTTCTCGAAAGTGCTTCCGCGGGACACCAGTCTGGCCACGCGCCTCACGCGCAACATCGCCCTGAACCTGCCCCTGGTGTCCGCCGCCATGGACACCGTCACTGAAGCCCGACTGGCCATCGCCATCGCCCAGGAAGGTGGCATCGGCATCGTCCACAAGAACCTCACCGCCGCCCAGCAGGCTGCCGAGGTGGCGAGGGTCAAGCGCTACGAGTCGGGCATTCTGCGCGACCCGATCACCATCTCGCCCAATGCCACGGTGCGCCAGGTCAAGACCCTGTCCGAGCAGCATGGGATTTCCGGCTTCCCAGTCGTGGAAGGCGGCCGAGTGGTGGGCATCGTGACTGGCCGTGATCTGCGCTTTGAAACCCGCATGGACGCGGCCGTTCGAGACATCATGACCCCGCGCGAGCGCTTGATCACCGTGCGCGAGGGTGCTTCCCTGGACGAGGGCAAGGCCCTGATGCACCAGCACAAGCTGGAGCGTGTGCTGGTGGTCAACGATGCTTTCGAGCTGCGCGGCCTGATGACGGTCAAGGACATCACCAAGCAGACGAATTTCCCCAACGCCGCGCGCGATGCCCAGGGCAAGCTGCGCGTGGGCGCTGCCGTGGGCGTGGGCGACGGTACCGAAGAGCGTGTGGAACTGCTGGTCAAGGCCGGTGTGGATGCCATCGTGGTGGATACCGCCCACGGCCACAGCGCTGGGGTGATCGAACGCGTGCGTTGGGTGAAGACGAACTTCCCCGGTGTCGACGTGATCGGCGGCAACATTGCCACGGGCTCGGCCGCTCTGGCGCTGGTGGAAGCCGGTGCCGATGCGGTGAAGGTGGGCATCGGCCCGGGCTCGATCTGCACCACGCGCATCGTCGCGGGCGTGGGGGTGCCGCAAATCACCGCCATCGACAACGTGGCCAGTGCGCTCAAGGGCAGCGGCGTGCCCCTGATCGCCGACGGTGGCATCCGCTTCAGTGGAGACATCGCCAAGGCCATGGCGGCCGGCGCCAGCACCGTCATGATGGGAGGCATGTTTGCCGGCACCGAAGAGGCGCCGGGCGAGGTCATCCTCTACCAAGGCCGCAGCTACAAGAGTTACCGCGGCATGGGCTCGATCGGTGCCATGAAGGCTGGTTCGGCCGATCGTTACTTTCAGGAAAACGACGAAACAACCAACCCGAACGCCGACAAGCTCGTGCCCGAAGGCATTGAGGGTCGGGTGCCCTACAAGGGCTCGATGGTGAGCATCATCTTCCAGATGGCCGGCGGCCTGCGTGCGGCCATGGGCTATTGCGGCTGTGCCAGTGTGGCGCAGATGCACGAGCAAGCTGAGTTCGTGCAGATCACGGCTGCGGGCATCCGCGAGAGCCATGTGCACGACGTGCAGATCACCAAGGAAGCGCCCAACTACCGCATGGAGTAGGGCCGCCCATGAACGCCACCGCCGGCCGCGCGCCGGCCATGCCCTTCATCCTGATCACGGTGCTCATCGACATGGTGTCGGTGGGCCTGATCATTCCGGTGCTGCCGCCGTTGGTGGGGCAGTTCGCCACCGACGCCACCGACCACGCCTTCTGGTACGGGGTGGTGTCTTTCGCCTTCGGCATCGCCAACTTTTTCGGCGCGCCCATCCTGGGTCGCCTGTCCGACCGTTTCGGCCGTCGTCCGGTGCTGCTCGTGGGCTTCCTGGGCCTGGCGCTCAACTTCTTCGCCACCGCGATGGCCCAGGCGCTGTGGGTGCTGGTGGCCGTGCGTCTGGTCGGAGGCGCCTTCCAAGCCAATGCCGCGGTGGCCCATGCCTACGTGGCCGACATTTCTTCACCAGAAGACCGGGCGCGCCGCTTCGGCTTGGTGGGTGCGATGTTCGGCGTGGGCTATGTGCTGGGTCCGGTGATGGGCGGCGTGCTGGGCGACATCGACCTGCACCTGCCCTTCTATGTGGCGGGCACGCTGGCCGTGATCAACACCTTCTACGGCTGGCTCATCCTGCCGGAGTCGCTGCCGGCGGACAAGCGCACTCCCTTCGATTGGCGAAAGGCCAACCCCATCAGTTCGCTCAAGGGGCTGGCGGCGCTGTCGGGCGTCAAGCCGCTGCTGTGGGTGGTGGCCCTGTCGAACTTGGCACAGTTCATCCTGCACATGACCTGGGTGCTGTACTGCAGCTTCAAGTTCGGCTGGGGTCCGAAGGAAAACGGCTGGTCCCTGTTCGTGGTGGGCGTGGTGGCTGCGGTGGTGCAGGGCGGGCTCATGCGGGTGCTGCTTAAGCGCTTTGCGCCCCAACGCCTGGTGCAGATGGGCTTGGTGTCCTCTGCACTGGGCTACCTGGCCTGGGGCCTGGCCACCGAGGGTTGGATGATGATGGCCATCGTGGTGTGCAACCTCTTGGGCTTCACCATCACGGCATCCCTGCAAAGCCTCATTTCAAACGCCGCATCTGACCGCGAACAGGGCACGGCCATGGGCTCGGTGGCGTCCCTGACCAGCGCCATGTCCGTGGCCGCGCCGGTGATCGGGGCCACCCTCTTGGGATCGGTGTCGCATCTCGGGCCCACGCATTGGCTGATCGGCCTACCTTTCTTCGCCTGCTGTGCCCTGCAGGTCACTGGCGCGGTGATCGCCATTCGTCATTTTTCGAAGGCTGGTAAACCTGAGCAGCCAGACGCCGCTGCGGCGACGCCCTAATCCCGAAAGCCCCGCGCCATGTCCCACCAGAAGATCCTCATTCTCGATTTCGGCTCGCAGGTCACGCAGCTCATCGCGCGGCGCGTACGGGAGGCGCAGGTCTATTGCGAAATCCACCCCAACGACGTCAGCGACGACTTCATCCGGGCTTTCGCGCCGCAGGGCATCATCCTGTCGGGTTCGCACGCCAGCACCTACGAAGACCACCAGCTTCGTGCACCCGCGGCCGTGTTCGCGCTGGGGGTTCCCGTGCTGGGCATCTGCTATGGCATGCAGACCATGGCGGTGCAGTTGGGCGGCAAGGTGGAGTGGAGCGACACCCGTGAGTTCGGGTATGCCGAGGTGCGCGCGCGTGGCCACACACGGCTGTTTGACGGAATTGAAGACTTCCGCACCGCTGAAGGCCATGGGATGCTGAAGGTGTGGATGAGCCATGGCGACAAGGTCACCGAGCTGCCCGCGGGATTCAAGCTGATGGCCAGTACGCCCAGCTGCCCGATCGCCGGCATGGCCGATGAAGAGCGCCGTTTGTATGCCGTGCAGTTTCACCCCGAGGTGACCCACACCGTGCAGGGTGCCGCCATCTTCCAGCGCTTCGTGCGTGAGATCTGCGGCTGCCGAGGCGACTGGATCATGGGCGACTACATCGCCGAAGCCGTGGCCCGCATCCGCGAGCAGGTGGGTGAGGAAGAGGTGATCCTGGGCCTGTCGGGTGGCGTGGATTCCAGTGTGGCTGCGGCCTTGATCCACCGCGCTATCGGC